>Ga0208888_100102_pt1 | contig 53051 bp, 40 predicted proteins | sample LakWasM115_HOW13_2_FD_183929 | JGI IMG/M metagenome (GOLD analysis project Ga0208888, IMG submission 183929) | Freshwater sediment methanotrophic microbial communities from Lake Washington under simulated oxygen tension - Sediment Metagenome... | ecosystem: Environmental > Aquatic > Freshwater >...
TTCGGGTTGGAAAAAGAAACGCTATGATTCCGTAGTTTCTAAGAACTTGCCTTCCAAATTATTCAATTGGGCCGCTCGAAGAACTTCAGGTGTGGTTTTGAATGATTTTAATTGCGGACTGAAAGCGTACAAAAACGTAGTCGTAAAAAACATTGAAGTTTCGGGAGAAATGCACCGTTACATTCCGGTTTTGGCTAAAAATGCGGGCTTTTCAAGAATTGGAGAGAAAGTTGTAAAACACCAAGCGCGAAAATATGGCGAGACCAAATTTGGCATGGAACGCTTTATCAACGGTTTTTTAGATTTGATTACGATTTGGTTTTTATCGCGTTTTGGAAAACGACCGATGCACCTTTTTGGCGCCTTGGGTGTGGTGATGTTTCTAATCGGATTTATTGCGACAGGATTTATTATTGCCTTAAAATTAATTAAGCTGTACGCGGGATTGCCCACGATTTTGGTGACAAGCAATCCGTTGTTTTATATTGCACTAACGACCATGATTATTGGAACTCAATTGTTTTTAGCCGGTTTTCTGGGTGAAATTATTTTGCGAACCAAAAACAATGAAGAACGGTATAAAGTTTCTGATGAAATTAACTTTACCAAATAACAAAATTGCCTTAGCCCTGATTGCAACAGAAATCCTTTTTATTTTTTCTTAAAAATAAAAAGATTGCCGTGGAAAGCAGGAAAAAGCTCCTGAATAAAAAAATATTGACGCTTAAAATTAAAAAAATGGACATTCCACAAAATATTCTTACCGCAGTAAACGAATGGCTTACGCCAACATTTGACACCGAGACGCAAAACGCGATTAAAGAAATGATGACGTCGTCTCCGAAAAATCTGGAAGAAAGCTTTTATAAAAATCTTGAATTTGGAACCGGCGGTATGCGCGGCGTCATGGGCGTTGGAACGAATCGGATCAACAAATATACTTTAGGTAAAAATACGCAAGGATTGTCGAACTACATGCTTCAGGTTTTCCCAGGCAAACAACTGAAAGTGGCGATTGCTTTTGACTGCCGACACAACAGTGATACGTTAGCTAAAGTCGTAGCGGATGTGTTCTCGGCCAACGGCATTCACGTGTATTTGTTTTCGGATATGCGTCCGACTCCTGAATTAAGTTTTGCGCTCAAATATTTAGGATGTCAAGCAGGAATCGTATTGACGGCTTCACACAATCCGCCTGAATATAACGGCTACAAAGTATATTGGGAAGACGGTGGGCAATTGGTTCCACCACAAGATGCTGCGATTATCAACGTTATTGAAGCCTTGCGTTACGATGAAATTAAATTCGAATCGAATCCCGATTTGATTGAATATATAGATGAAGTGATCGATGCGGCTTTTGTGAAATCATCGGTAGAAAATGCTAGTTTCAATACACCAGCTGCGGCGAAAGACAATTTGAGTATCGTTTTTACTTCGTTGCACGGAACATCCATTAAAGCGGTTCCACAAACTTTGGCAAAAGCGGGTTACACGAATGTCAATATTGTTCCAGAACAAGCGGTGCCTAATGGTGATTTCCCAACGGTCAAATCTCCAAATCCGGAAGAACCGGAAGCCTTGACTATGGCTTTGGCTTTAGCGGATCAAGTGCATGCGGATATTGTTATTGGAACGGATCCGGATTGCGATCGTTTGGGAGTTGCGGTTCGCAATACCGAAGGCAAAATGATGTTGCTTAACGGAAACCAAACGATGGTGATGATGACTGCTTTTTTATTGGAACAGTGGAAAAAACAAGGCAAAATAAATGGCAAACAATTTATAGGTTCAACGATTGTTTCGACGCCAATGATGATGGAATTGGCTACCGGTTATGGTGTGGAATGCAAAATTGGATTAACTGGTTTCAAATGGATTGCCAAATTCATTAAAGATTTTCCAGAATTGCAGTTCATTGGTGGTGGAGAAGAAAGTTTCGGATTCATGGTGGGCGATGCCGTGCGGGATAAAGATGCCGTGGCGGCTACCCTATTGATTTGTGAAGTGGCTGCTCAAGCGAAAGCCAATGGCAGTTCCGTTTACAAAGAACTTCTGAATCTTTATGTGGACTATGGATTTTATAAAGAACATCTAGTTTCCTTAACCAAAAAAGGCATTGAAGGGTTGCAAGAAATCAACCAAATGATGGTGGACATGCGTGAAAATCCCGTGAAAGAAATTAACGGTCAACGAGTGATTCTTTTAGAAGATTATAAAACTTCCACAGCTAAAAACTTGCTAACGGGGGAAATAGAAACAATGGCTGTTCCGAAATCGGATGTATTGATTTACTATACGGAAGACGGTGCTAAAATAGCGGCGCGACCAAGCGGAACCGAACCAAAAATAAAATTTTATGTCAGTGTGAATGCTCCTTTAGACAACGTGGCGAATTTCTCTCAAGTAGAAGCTACTTTAGACCAAAACATTAAAAACATACTGCACGATTTAAATATCATTTAATGGATAATTTTAAAAAAATATTTCCTTTTATTTTACCGTACAAGAGGTATGCGTATTTGAATATCTTCTTCAATATACTGTATGCTTTTTTTGGAACGCTTTCGTTTGTATCGTTGATCCCGATGATGCAAGTGCTGTTCGACCAAACGAAAAGAAACACGGTGATGCCTGTTTTTACTGGGATTACCCACATAAAAGGATTTTTGGAAGATTATTTGAGTTATTACATTACCACGGCAACGGATACTTATGGCGTAGGCTACACCTTATCGATTATGGTCACGATTATTATCTCGATCTTTCTTTTGAAAAATTTGAGTGATTACATGGCCATGTTTTTTATTACGTTTTTGCGTAATGGTGTTTTAAAAGACATGCGTAATGCGATGTATAAAAAAACACTTGATTTGCCATTATCCTTCTTTTCTGAAAAAAGAAAAGGCGATACCATTTCCAGAATTGCGGGCGATGTAGGTGAAGTACAAGCTTCGTTTCTTTCCATATTAGAATTGGTAGTCAAAGAACCGCTGACAATTGTTTTTACGATTATTACTATGTTTAGTATTAGTACAAAATTGACCGTTTTTGTGTTTGTTTTTATTCCGCTTTCAGGCTATGTCATTTCATTGATTGGAAAGCAATTAAAAAAACAATCTACGCGTGCTCAAGAAGAACAAGGTACTTTTTTATCCACTATTGAAGAAACCTTAGGTGGTTTGAAAGTGGTGAAGGGTTTTAATAGCGAGAGCTATTTCAACAAGAAATTTCAGGAATCCACCGGCCGCTTTTTTGATTTGTCAAATTCGATTGGCAACCGTCAAAACTTGGCTTCTCCAGTAAGTGAATTCATGGGCATCATGGTTATTGCCATTTTACTTTGGTATGGCGGTCACATGGTACTGATTGAAAAAACCTTGAACGGCGCTTCTTTCATTGCTTATATGGGATTGGCTTACAACATTTTAACTCCTGCAAAATCCATCTCCAAAGCATCCTACAGTATCAAAAGAGGCAATGCTGCCGCAGAGCGCGTTCTGGAAATCTTAGAACAAGAAAATCCTATCGTGAGCAAAGTGGATGCGATTGAAAAAGACACTTTCACGAACGACATTTCTATCAAAGGCATCAACTTCCGTTATGAAAAAGAAAATGTCCTAAAGAATTTCTCTTTGGATGTGAAGAAAGGGCAAACTATTGCTTTAGTAGGGCAATCTGGTAGCGGAAAAAGTACCATAGCCAATTTATTAACACGTTTCTATGATGTGAATGAAGGAACGATTGCCATTGATGGAGTCGACATCAAAGACCTCAACTTGCAATCGCTTCGCGGTTTGATGGGCTTGGTGACCCAAGATAGCATTTTGTTCAATGACACTATTAAGGCCAACATTTCTTTAGGAAAATTAGATGCTTCAGATGACGAAATCATTGCAGCTTTAAAAATTGCCAATGCTTACGAATTTGTGAAAGACTTGCCAAACGGCATTTACACGAATATCGGCGACAGCGGTAACAAACTATCTGGTGGTCAAAAACAACGGTTGAGTATAGCTCGTGCGGTTTTGAAAAATCCTCCAATTATGATTTTGGATGAAGCCACTTCAGCACTAGATACCGAAAGTGAAAAATTGGTTCAAGTGGCATTGGAGAATATGATGCAAAATCGAACTTCCATCGTAATTGCGCACCGTTTGTCGACGATTCAAAAAGCAGATGTTATTGTGGTTATGCAAAAAGGCGAAATTGTCGAACAAGGCAATCACGAACAGTTAATTGCTTTGAATGGAACCTACAACAAATTGGTGAACATGCAATCATTTGAGTAATTACAACAACACTATAAAACAGAAACCATGACACAGCGCTATTTCGGAATGCTTTTTATGATTTTGTTTACGGCTCTTTACATCGGATTATCCTATTTTGTATCGGAGTCTAAGTTGGCCAATCTTGTCGTGGTTTGGGTTATTTGCGGTTTTTATGCCGGACAATATTCGACACGATTTAAAAAGGAATAGATTACCAACAGTCGTGTTTTGAAAAACTAAATAGTATCCTCAAATGTATATCGACGACACTTCCATCAAATTGCCTCTGGATCCGAATACCATCGTTTGGAAATACTTAGACTTGTCAAAATTTGTTGACTTGCTTTTGTATCGAAAGCTATTCATGTCGCGATCGGATAAGTTCGAAGACCAATACGAAGGCACTTTTAGTGAACCTACTTTCGAAGAGATTCGGAAACTCTCCATCAACAATCCCGATTTTCTAGATTACTACAAAACGCATCGCAAAAATGTGGTGATTAGCAGTTGGCACATCAACGAATACGAGTCGTTTGCGATGTGGCAAATCTTTACTCAAAAAAGCGAAGGTTTGGCTATTCAATCAACTTTAGGCAGAATGCAAAAGGCTTTGGCGCCTGAACTTACCTATGAGCAACACATTGGTGAAGTCAATTATATTGATTACAAAAAAGAATACATTCCGTTTGACAATGCGTTTTTTCCGTTTCTGTTCAAGCGAAAAAGCTTTCAATACGAGCGAGAAATCCGAATCATTTCCGACGTAACGTCGCACCAGCTCTCTATTGACAACGGACTAAAAATAGATGTAGATATTAAAGAATTAATTGAAAAAATCTACATTCATCCCAAATCTGAAAACTGGTATAAAAATCTTGTCATTGAATTGGTAAAGCGATTGGGTTTTGATTTTGAAATCGAAAAATCAGATTTAGAAAGTGATATCTTGATTTGAGATTTAATCTATGGGATTGTAATCCGATACTTTCCATTCCTTTGAAGTCAAATCGATGAAGTGGTAATGAAGCACATCGTTTTTATCAAACGCTCCATTTTTATTGGTGTCTTCAATGGTTCTAAAATACAATCGGCTTTTTGATTCGATTAAATTCCAATCAACAAGTTCTTGAAAATCGACTGACATTTTGGTAAAACGATTTCCAGAAATTTCACTTAAGTACAAGGATTTAATGTCGTTCGCATCTAATTTCCCGTCTTTGTTGGTATCCATATCAGCCAATGTGTACACTAAAATTTGTTGCTTTGTTTTTTCGGCAACTGATTTTAAATACGTCGCGGTTTGAATTAAAATAATTTTGTCGGTCAATGCTTTGATGGAATCGGATCCAATTTCTTGAAATTTAATATTTCTCAAATAGCCTGTAATCTCGTTTTCGCTGTAATTGGAAATTTTGAAACTGGTTTCATTCACCCCAGATGAAGCGTCATAATTTGGTTTAGCATTTCCGTCAGAAACATTTAAATCGCCTACTGGAAAAATCAAATAGTTCGTGCCTTGCATTTGTATAGGCAAATCGGCCGTGGCTATAGTGGCGGTATCGGCTTTCGGAAGTGCGTTGGTTTTTGCGGTATTGGAATAAGTTACTTTGGGTTTTTCCAGTTCTTTTTTACAACTGACTAGCAACAAAACACTACAAAAAGAAAGAATTTTTACAAGACATTTCATTGGACGAAAATTAGGTACTCAAAAATAGGAAATTATTTCTACAGTCGAACAGATAGTTTCAAATTGAAAACGCGCGTGGTTAAATAATTGGGAATGGCGTATTGGTTTTTGGTATACACATCTCGCACCCACGTATTGGTAATCGCATTTTGATTATTGAACATATTGAAAATTTCAAAACCTAGTGACGCATCTTTAAATTTCTTCAACCAATGCCCTTCGGGTCTTATTTTATTTTTTTCGGTAAAGACATACGAAAAGCCTACATCCGCTCTTCTGTAATCTCTTAAGCGAGACTGGTACGTATACGGATCTGCATAGGATGGCGAACCACCAGGCAAGCCAGTATTGTATACTAAATTCAAATAAATCTTCACACTTGGAATTTTAGGCATGAAATCTTGGAAAAGCACTGCAAACTTCAAGCGTTGATCTGTTGGTCTGGCAATATCTCCTTTATTATCAATGTTTTCTTTGGTTTTCAAGTAGCTGAAACTGAACCAAGATTCGGTACCAGGAACAAATTCTCCGTTCAACCTCAAATCCAATCCTTGTGCGAAAGCGGTGGCGTTGTTGTTCGCGGCATAGCGAATGCGAACATTTTCTAACGTGTACGGATTCACATCGGTGAGTGATTTGTAATAAGCTTCTGTGACCATTTTAAACGGACGATCCCACATTTTAAAACTGTAATCATTACTCAATACAATATGAAAAGAAGCTTGGGCTTTTACATTAGGTTGGACTACACCCTCTTGATCTCGCAATTCTCGGTAAAACGGCGGTTGGTAATAATACCCTCCAGAAAGTCGGAAAAGCATATCTTTTTTCCATTCCGGTTTTAGAGAGATTTGACCTCTCGGACTAAACACAATCTGGCTATCGCCATTGATATTGTCTCCAGACACTTGCCATTGGTGCATTCTAACACCTGCATTGTACCAAATATCATTGTTTCCAATTCGGCTTTTCATGCTCCATTGAGCATATCCCGAAAGTCGATCAATGGTCACAAAGTTTTTAGAACGAACATTTTGGTACGGTACTAATGGTCCGGTATATGGTGCATAAGGCTGATTGTTAATAGGTAGCACTTTAGGCGGATTTAAAGAAAACCCTGCCGAGTCAATCACTTCCCATTCTACAATACGATCCCGAATATCTTCACGAGTATATTTGAAACCCCATTCGATTTGGTGTTTGTTTACATCATGAAACCCTTTGACTTCAGCATTGACAATCAAGGCATCCAAGTCATTTCGAGCGTGATTGAGTTGGGTTCCAATGGCGCGACTGTACGTTACATTCCCGAAAGTTTCCGATCCGATATTACTATCCACTTCACCCAAGGCATAGGAAGCAAAAATATCAAAATATTCTTGTTCTAAAGTGTGGTATGCAGATCCAATGAATTTCAATGTAAAATGATCGTTGACGTTGAATGTTGTTTTCAAGGCTCCAAAATAAGTATCGTATTTATCTTTTTCTTGTCCTTGATAATCGACCACTAAAGCAATCGGTTCTGAAATCGTTCCGAAGTTGGTTTGGCGGGTTAAAGGTTGATAATTGTATTTGTTTTGCGAAATATTACCCAAAAAGCTCCATTGCCACTTGGTAGAAGGTGTAAACGTCACATTCGTCTGAACGTCGGCAAATGTTGGTCGGAAATTAGTTTGTGTTTCTTGGCTTTTCACCAAAAGGCTGTTGTCACGATAACGAACTCCGGTAATGGCGGTCCATTTTTGATTTTTGGAAGCTCCTTCTACAGACACGCTTCCTCCTAAAAAACTGGCTTCGGCGGAAGCTCCGAATTTGGTTGGTCTTCGATAAGTAATATCAAGTACCGATGATAATTTATCTCCAAATTTCGCTTGAAATCCACCAGCGGAGAAATCTACATTTTGCACCAAATCGGTATTGGTAAAACTCAATCCTTCTTGTTGACCGGACCGAATTAGGAATGGTCGGTAGACTTCAATTTCGTTTACATAGACTAAATTTTCATCGTAATTTCCGCCTCGAACGGAATATTGTGTACTCAACTCATTATTTGAATTGACGCCAGGCAACGTTTTTAGGATGTTTTCCACACCAGCATTGGCTCCGGGAATTTTTCTAATAACGGCAGGTTCAATGACATTTAAACCTTGGATTCGTTTTTTGTTGTTGGCAATTACAATTACTTCCCCCATTTGTTCCGCCCTATTGTCCATTACTATATTGAACTCGTAATCTTCATTTGGTTTTAACTGAATGGTTGCTGTTGTTCTTTTAAGAGAAACGTGCGTAAACGTAATTTGAATTTTTTGATTGGCAGGAATAGTCAATTCATAAAATCCGTTACTATTGGTTTTTGTACTTTTATTTTGTGCCGTTACATTTACTTCTTCGACCGGATTTTTATTCTCATCTAAAATGATTCCTTTTATTCTTGCCGTTTGGGCAAAACTCACACTTCCGATTAGCAAAATTAGGAAGAAGAGCTTTTTACAATTCGTTTTCAATAGCTTCAATTTTATTTTTTTTGACTTCTAAAAAATGATGTTTCAAAGATAGCAGAATTTCCAAGATTATCAGAAACCATCACTTTTAATTCATTCTTGCCTTCGAGCAAAAATGCCTCATCAAAATAATGTGTTATTTTATTGGTTTTATTATCGTATTCAAACAAGACCCATTGGTTGTTGATATAACCGTTGTATGACTTAATCCCCGAAATGTTATCACTTATCCGCAACACCAGTGCTTTATCTTTGGTTAACCATTTGCCTTCAATGGGTTTCGCCAAAGTAATTTTTGGAGCAATCGTATCTTTGGCTAAAGTAAAATCTCCGAGATTTTTAGTGTATGTTGTAAACGTATTGTTTTTAACTTTAGTACTGTTGTAGCTAATTCTTTTTCCGTCTAAAGAAGCAATAAATGTTTTGTCTTTTTGAGTCACTGTACTATCGATAATGGTCACTAAGAAATTACTATGCACGGGTACTGTATCGTCATGGACCGTCATGATTTTATTTTTCACTTCAAATTTTAAGTAGAAATCTTCATAGAATGTGTGCGCTGGAAAAAAGACCGACATGTTTTCTTTCTCATAATTATTATCATAATTGGCTTTCAAATAATAATTCGTCTTTAGTGGCTCTTCAGAAATGGTTGCCGGTTCGTTAGCATAATCAATTGGAATTACTACGGAAGTCTTGTTTTCGTAATAATCGGCAATTTCTATTCGGTACAATTGTGAAAAATTGGGAGCAACTTTCAAAATCCCATTGGCTGCCGAAGTTTTTACGATACTCAATCCGTAAGGGTTTTTCATAAACAATTTCTGCACCCGTAGTTTCGATTTTTTGTACCTTGGAAAATCAATCAAAGCATTCACATAGCGACCTTCGTCAAATGCCAAAGAATCGAATTGATAGCCAAAAGAAGGGCTTCCATTCACGTACGATTGCACTTTAAAAATGCCATTATTGTTGAAGGACACGTTATCTTGATCTCCGCAAATGATCCCGAAACCGATAGCCCCCATCGCATTTATTTTCTCACCAATATAAGTCCCGTCTGGTTGCAAGGTCAAATTAACAACCACTGGCCGTTTGGATTGTTTAACGACACTGGTGCTATCCATTGGGTAGACTATAACATTAGAAATAAAAGGTCTTTTGGTGTCGGTCATGAAGGAATCAAATCCAAAAAACATAGGATTGATAATCTTTTCCGTTTGCGTATCCCGAAATTCAAAATGCAAATGCGGCCCTTCGGAACCTCCAGTATTTCCGGATAATGCGATAGTGTCGCCTTTCTTGATGGGCAACTCATTCGGATTCGGAAAGAATTCAATTTCGTATGCTTGCTGCTTGTATTGCTCTTTTTTGATAAAATCCTCAATACGGCCGTAACCTTTTTGAAGATGTCCGTAAACAGTAGTGTAGCCATTGGGATGCGTAATGTAAACGGCTTTTCCATAGCCATAGGTGGAGATTTTTATACGAGAAATATAGCCATCACCGGCAGCGTGAACAATCAGACCTTCTTTTTGCAGGGTTTTAAAATCAAAACCAGCATGAAAATGATTGGGACGTAATTCGCCGAAATTACCCGCTAGTTGCATGGGAATATCCAAAGGTGGACGAAAAAAATCCTTTGGGTAATTCGTTTGAGAGAAAATCGGCGTAGACAAAAATAATAGAATCAGTAAAAATCTCATCGAATAAAGCTTTGTGCTAAGATAAAAAAAACGAAGAGAACCTACTAATTTTTTTGATAGTTATAACCTGTTCTTTTTCAAAATATTAAACACCTAATCCTTTGAAAAAAGAAAATTTTAGAGAAAGTATTGGTTTAATTCAATTGGAATGTTAACTTTGTTGGGATAAGTAATGAACTAGATTTTATAATGAGTGAAATTGTAGAAATTATTGATATTCTTGAGAATAGAGTTAAAAAACTGTTGCAAAAAATAGACCTATTAGAGCAATCGTCTTTAGCGTTACGTCAAGAATTAAATAATGCTACGGCTACAATACGAAGTCAATCTCAAGAAATGGACGGATTGAAAAAGCAGTATGAAACATTAAAAATCACCAATTCATTATTGGGCAGTGAAGAAAACAAAAGAGATACCAAGTTAAAAATAAATTCGCTAATTCGTGAAATTGATTACTGCATAGCCCAGCTAGCAGATTAGTATATTCTATGGACGACAAGCTTAAAATTAAATTATCAATCGCCGACAGAATCTATCCGTTAACGGTAGACATGTCGCAGGAGGAAGGATTGCGAAGTGCCTCCAAAAAGATTGACATAATGATTAAGCAGTTCGAGGAAAACTATGCCGTTCGTGACAAGCAAGATGTATTGGCCATGTGTGCTTTACAATTTGCGTCGCAATTAGAACAGAAACAACTCGATACTAGTATCGATGGCAAAGAAACCATGGAACGAATTAAGAAAATTAATAACTTGTTGATTAGTTATCTCGACAAATAAGATTACGTTCTTTAACATAGACTAAAATACTGCCTACATTAGTTACTTTTTGGTAAACTCAACACTAACAAATTAGAATGAGCAAATCATCACTACTAAAGCATGCCACGCTTCGGCGAGGAAACTTGAACAGTGAGTTAGCTCAAAACTTGTCTTATCGAGTTTATACATTACTTCTAATGTAGGTTTTTTTATATAATTAATTTAACAAACATGGACATTTTAACAATACTCATTTCCGGAATAGTCGGAATCGCTGGAGGCTTCGGGATATCGAAAGTCTTAGAAAAAAACAACGTATCCAATTTAATTAAAGGAGCCAAAAAAGAAGCGGCTTCCATATTAAAAGATGCTAATTTAGAAGCCGAAAACATTAAAAAAGACAAAATTCTTCAAGCCAAAGAAAAGTTTATCGAACTCAAAGCAGAGCACGAACAAGTTATCCTTTCTCGAGATAAAAAAGTAGCCGAAGTTGAAAAAAGAGTTCGCGACAAAGAATCACTAGTTTCTAATGAATTGTCGAAAGCCAAGAAAATTAACGACGATTACGAAGCTAAAACCAATGAATACCATTCCAAAATTGAAATCTTAGAAAAGAAGCAACAAGAAGTAGAGCGCATGCACAAAAGCCAGTTGAATCAATTGGAAGTAATTTCTGGTTTGTCTGCTGAAGATGCCAGAGAGCAATTGATGGAAGGCTTAAAAGGTGAAGCAAAAACTAAGGCTATGGCTCACATTCAAGAAACGATTGAAGAAGCCAAATTAACAGCGCAACAAGAAGCTAAGAAAATTATTATCAATACCATTCAGAGAGTCGGAACTGAAGAAGCAGTAGAAAATTGCGTTTCGGTTTTCAACATTGAATCGGATGATGTAAAAGGTAGAATTATTGGTCGTGAAGGTAGAAACATACGTGCTTTAGAGGCGGCCACAGGTGTCGAAATCATAGTGGATGACACGCCGGAAGCGATTATCCTTTCTTGTTTTGATCCAGTTCGTAGAGAAATTGCCCGTTTGTCGTTGCACAAATTAGTAACCGATGGAAGAATTCACCCAGCACGAATTGAAGAAGTGGTGGCTAAAACTGCCAAACAAATTGATGACGAAATCATTGAAGTTGGAAAACGTACGGTAATTGATTTAGGAATCCATGCTTTGCATCCGGAATTGATTAAAGTGGTAGGTCGAATGAAATACCGTTCTTCTTATGGGCAAAACTTATTACAACACTCGAGAGAAGTTTCCAAACTTTGTGGTATCATGGCCGCAGAATTAGGATTGAACGTAAAATTGGCAAAAAGAGCGGGTCTATTACACGATATTGGTAAAGTGCCCGATACGGAGAGTGATTTACCACACGCTTTGTTAGGAATGCAATGGGCTGAAAAATACGGTGAAAAAGAAGAAGTTTGCAACGCTATTGGAGCGCACCACGATGAGATTGAAATGAAATCATTATTATCTCCGATCGTTCAAGTGTGCGATGCTATCTCTGGCGCAAGACCTGGTGCCCGACGCCAAGTTTTAGATTCCTATATTCAACGTTTGAAAGATTTGGAGGAAGTAGCCTTTGGATTTAGTGGTGTAAAAAATGCCTATGCCATTCAAGCCGGTAGAGAATTGCGGGTAATAGTTGAAAGTGAAAAAGTGTCTGATGAAAATGCGGCAAGTTTGTCTTTCGAAATTTCACAAAAAATCCAAACTGAAATGACTTACCCGGGTCAAGTTAAAGTGACTGTGATTCGGGAAACTAGAGCTGTAAATATTGCTAAATAGTTCTAAATTGACTAAATAAAAAAACACTCCAATGGAGTGTTTTTTTTATTTAAAATATTTTCTTCAAATCCTCAAGGGTCATGGGTTTAAAAAAATAATCCTTGATCTGATCTTGGTATTCTTTGGCTTTATTTAAATCCGATTTACTATCGGAAGAACTCACAAGGTAAATTATAGTTTGTCCTCCGCTCTCTTTTTTTGTCTTTCTGAATTCATCTAAGAATTGCCACCCATCCATAATGGGCATATTAATATCTAACAAAATGAGATCCGGCATAGTCACTCCTAAATTAATTTTGGTCTTAATTTCTTCGATTGCCTCTAATCCATTCAAATAAAAGGACGGACTAATATCGATATTGTTCTTGGAAAACAATTTCTTAATGATAAAATGAAACACTTTATCATCATCAATTACAAATACGTCTTTGAACTTACTCATTGAAATAAATTTTAAAAGTGGTTCCTATTCCAACTTTACTTTTCACATCGACCCTACCGCCCATGGCTTCAATTTGATTTTTGGTTATAAACAAACCAATACCTCTAGAGTCTTGATGTTTATGAAACGTTTTATACATTCCAAATATTTTCTTTCCGTGCTTTTCTAAGTTGATTCCCAATCCATTGTCTTGAATCTCTAATACTTTTTGCGACTTAAACGAGGTCAAAGAATAGTTGATAATCGGCACACGATCCGGATGCGAATACTTGATGGCATTTGATGTAAAGTTAAGAAGAATACTTTCTAAATACGCAGGATTAAAGGAAATCATTTCAGCACTATTTATCGTATTATTAATGACCACTTTATTCTTTTTGATTTCCTCTCCAAGTATCTCTAGCGTCTTTCCTAAATAAGAATTTAAGTTTAAATTTTCTCTTTGGTGAACTAATTCCGATTGGATTTCAACCAATTCTTTAAGATGTTCAATGGTTTGAGACAAGGCTTTAGAGGACGATCTCAAATGACCATAACTTTCCTTCAGGCACACCTCATCGGTTTCATCTCCAATGATATCCAATAACATTTCGATATTACCAGAATGCGATCTTAAATTATGGGAAACAATGTGAGCAAAGTTCAACAACCGACTATTTTGTTCTCCTATAATGGCTAGAGTCTTAATTAATTCTTGTTCTTTTTCTTTTTGTGTAGAAATATCGGTATGCGTCCCAATAATACGCAAAGGTCTGTTTTTACTATCTCTCTCAATAATTTTACCGCGACTTAAGATCCATTTGTATTCTCCTGAATTCGTCAACACTCTTTGTGCATTCTCATAATAAGGGGTCTTATTCTCACTATGAGATCTAATATCTTCTAAGTAACGTTGCTTATCCGCAGGATGCACGCGATCATCCCATTTGTTAATCGAATCTATCGTATCTTTTTCATCAAATTCAAGCATTTTCATAGATTGCGATGAAAAGAATACTTTATTTGTTTTGACATCTAAATCCCAAATACCTTCCGATGAAGCCTCTAAAGCAAATAAGTACCGTTGCTCAGAAAGCTTAAGTTTAAGCTCCTGCTTTTTAAATTCAGTGACATCTGTGATTTTTCCAAAAAAGTGAACCGTTCCCACTTGATCTTCTTCAAGAGTTGCAAATCCTTTATACCATCGCAAACCTTTATTAGGGAGTAATGCTCTAAACTCATGTTCCCAAGTAGTGAGCCTTTTTTTGGCTGTGTGTATTGACTCTAAAAACGATTCAAAATCTTCCGATAGCACTTTATTTTGAAGGATGGAAAATGCATCACTGGTTTTTTCTTCCGGTGTTAAATCAAAGTGTGTGATCACCGATTTGCTCATAAAAGGAAAAGTAAGTTTTCCTTTTGAAGTAATTGAAAATTGAAAAATCAGATCGGGCGATTGAAATAGTAATTTCTTATAAAAATTATTCCTCTCTTCTAAAATTTTTAAATCTGCGTAATTGTAGGTTTCCATAGTTGTAATGCAAATTAATTTGGGGCAAAATTTGATTCACTAGTTGGCTTTTATTTTAAAACCGATGTCAAACATAAATATAAAAAATCGATTAAATGCATTTTTTATCCGATAAAATGCATAAATATTCAAAATTTAACATTTTACGTAAGATTAAAGCTATTTTATGAATTTATAAGAATTTACGCTAAATGATTCCCAGTTACAACGGTTTTCGAGGGTGAAAAGTATTCATAATTTGAGTAAGATGCTTACGATCTAAGTGAACGTATATCTCTGTGGTTGTAATCGATTCATGCCCTAACATCAATTGAATCGATCTTAAATCGGCTCCATTTTCTAACAAATGGGTCGCGAAAGAATGCCTTAAAGTATGCGGACTTATTACCTTATTAAGATTGATTTTCACGGCTAACGTTTTAATGATTGTAAAAATCATTGCGCGCGTTAACTGTTTTCCGCGGCGGTTCAGGAACAAAGTATCTTCAAATCCTTTTTGAACGACAAGGTGATTTCGAACAGTATCTTTATAGAGTTCAATATACTTTTGCGTTAAATTCCCAATCGGAACAAAACGTTGTTTGTTGCCTTTTCCGGTGATCTTAAGGAAACCTTCATCAAAAAAAAGATCGGATATTTTCAAGGCAACTAATTCCGAAACTCGCAGCCCACAGCCGTATAACGTTTCTAAAATCGCACGGTTTCGCTCGCCTTCCGCAGAACTCAAATCAACTGCAGCTATGAGCGCATCGATTTCAGAAAGAGAAAGCGTGTCAGGTAATTTACGCCCAATACGAGGTGCCTCAATTAAAGTCATGGGATTGGTATCCCTAAAATCTTCAAAAATCAAATAGGAAAAAAAACTTTTTAACCCAGAAATGATGCGGGCTTGAGAACGAGCATTCACTTCTTTAGATACAGCGTAAATGAATTGTTGCACCACTTCTTCTGTAATCTGAATGGGCGATACCGCAATGTGATTACGCTCCAAATAAAGCAGCAATCGCTCGACGTCGAAAGTATAATTCTGTACCGTATTCTTCGACAAACCTCTTTCGATTTTTAAATACGATTGATAACTTTTGATATAAGAATTCCAATTCATCTCACAAAGGAAAACTAAAATTTGTGCAAAAAAAAACATCTCATACAAATGAGATGTTTTAGTAAAATACTTTTAGTACTTAGAAATGCAATGCAAATCCAATATTGACTTGCAACACACTTTCGTAAAAATACTTAAAAGCGATATTTACTCGCAAAACACTGGTTATCAACAATTATTTAAACAACCAGGTCATTAACTGTTGATAAGTGTAAAATTTTATTCCAAAAAAATCATTTTATGAATGGATAAATTCAACCTTTGTTTTCCTATTTTTACTAAAAAAAGAAATGAAGATTATTATCATCAACGGACCAAATCTAAACCTTCTCGGAAAACGGGAGCCTGAGGTATATGGCTCAGAGACCTTTGAAACGTATTTAGTAACTTTGCGAGACAAATTCAAAACGGTCGCAATTGATTATTACCAAAGCAATATTGAAGGTGAAATGATTTCCAAAATTCAAGAAATTGGGTTTTCTTATGATGGAATCATTTTAAATGCAGCCGCTTATACGCATACTTCTATAGGAATCGGAGATGCCGTAAAAGCCATTACAACTCCTGTAATTGAGGTTCATATCTCCAATACTTTTTCTAGAGAAAATTTCCGTCATCAATCCTACATCTCACCCAATGCCAAAGGAATTATTATAGGATTTGGGCTGCAGAGCTATGAACTCGCCCTACAGTCCTTTATGAAATAGAACGGATTGACTAAATTTTATAAGCCTATGAAAAGATTTCTTGCCACGCTCCTACTTTTTATTTCCGTTCTTAGTGGCGCTCAAGTAAAAGGAATTGTTTCTGATGATAAAGGAAACCCGCTTCCCTTTGTTTCCATTCTTATTGAAAACACCTATACGGGGACCACTTCTAACGAAAAAGGGCAATATGTTTTAAATGCAAAACAACCTGGCGAGTATGTTATTGTCTTTCAATATTTGGGATATAAAACCAAACGAATTCCTCTAGCGATTACCAACACGTCACAAACACTTGATGTTGGGCTTTTAGAAGAAAACATTACTTTGAAAGAAGTCGTCATCAATGCCAATAACAACCCCGCCAACGAAGTGATTCGCAAGGCCATTGCTGCCAGAAAAGACAATTCTGAATCCACTCAAAAATACCAAGCCGATTTCTATTCACGAGGCATCTTCCGAATCAAAGACGCACCTAAAAAAATAATGGGGCAAAAATTTGATGCCTTTGATGAAGCATTAGATTCAACTCGATCAGGCATTCTCTACCTTTCCGAAACCGTTTCTAAAATTGTATTTCAAAAACCCGACAAATTGAAGGAAACTATTATTGCTTCTAAAGTTAGCGGAAATGATAATGGCTTCAGTTTTAACAGTGCAGCCTCCGCCAATTTTGATTTTTACGACAACTATTTAGCGCTTCAAACCAACGTCATTTCGCCTATTGCCAACAATGCCTTTTCCTATTATAAATATAAATTAGAAGGTACTTTTTTTGATGAAAACCAACACCAAATCAACAAGATCAAAGTCACTCCAAAAAGAACTTCTGAGCCAGTGATGGAAGGCTACCTCTATATCGTAGAGGATAGCTGGGCTCTATACGCAGTAGATCTGTCTATTAAAGGACCTCAAATGCAAATGCCAGCGCTCAATTCGCTCGCTTTGAAGCAAAGTTTCAGTTATAATAAAAAGAACAATCTCTGGATTAAGAACACTCAGACGTTAGATTTTACCGCTGGAATTTTAGGAATCAATATGTCTGGACGATTTACTTACGTTTACTCCAATTATGAATTTGAACCGGTATTTAGCAAGAAAACCTTTGGTCGGGAGTTGCTATCTTTTGAAACAAATGCTAACAAAAAAGACAGTTTATTTTGGAATCAAATTCGGCCCGTTCCACTTACTGCTGAGGAAAGCAGTGATTATCTTAAAAAGGACTTACTTCAAACAAAGAAAAAATCGAAATCGTACTTAGATTCCATTGACAAGAAATCCAATAAAGTAAGTGCACTCGACTTAATCATGGGTTATGACTATAGCAATTCTTATCAGAAATGGAATTTGAAATACGATGGTTTGTGGAAAGGATTTGGATTCAATACGGTTCAAGGCTGGAAATTCAATACGAGCGTTTCTTTTTCGAAAAAGAAAGAAGAAACCAGAACATTTTGGAACTTCAAATCGAACTTTGACTATGGTCTTTCTGAAAAGAAACTACGAGCTTCCTTTCGTTACACCAACAAATTCAATGCTTTTAATCAAAGTGAATTACAGATTTCAGGCGGAAGCACTGCAAAACAATTCAATGCGAACGAGCCTATAAGTCCGCTGATTAATACGGTTAGTACCTTATTCTTTAAGAACAATTTCATGAAATTGTATGAGAATAACTTTGCTACCATTTTCTTTACTCGAGAAGTGATAAACGGTTTTCAAGTTGACGCCACTGTAGCGTATTCCGAAAGAAAACCATTGTCAAACCATACCGATTTCACCATTTTAAAAAAAGACAAATTATACACCTCAAACAATCCATTGTTGCCTTTCGATGCGGTAACTCCACTATTCGACAAGCACAATATCGTTAAAGCAACTTTAGTAAGCCGAATTAATTTTGGGCAACAATATTGGACACGTCCCGACGGAAAATTCAATATTAAAAATGAAAAATATCCAGAACTCTATTTAGGATATGAAAAAGGATTTGCGGCATCCGATAAAAAATACGAATATGAACGACTTTTTGGGCGAATGACTTACGATATTTCTCTTGGAAATAAAGGTGTTTTAGGAATGAATTTGAGAGCTGGAAAATTCTATAATGCTGCTGGTATTTCCTTCGTTGATTACAAACACTTTGATGGCAATCAAACTCATATTGGAACCAGCGAACGCTATTTGAATGTCTTTAATTTACTGCCTTACTACACAAGCAGCACCAATGATTCTTATTTCGAATTTCACGCAGAACACAGTGACAATGGGTTTATTACGAACAAAATTCCCTTGTTGAAAAATCTTCAATCTATCTTGGTTTTAGGTTATCACAACCTTTCAATTCCACACCGAAGTCCATATCATGAATACACGGTTGGCCTAGATAATTTAGGATTTGGAAAACTAAAAGTATTTCGAATAGATTATGTGCATTCCTACCAAAATGGCATCCAAGGAAACGGGGTAGTGTTCGGATTAAAAATATTGAATTTTATTGAGTAACATTTTACTCGTACGGTTCAATGTGAATTAGGACATGGCCCAATTCCGGAATTTCACTGCGAAGCGTATCTTTCAATCGATGGGAAATATCGTGCCCTTCCTTGACGGTCAAGCTAGCTTTGACAATAGCATGCAAATCCACGTGGTATTTCATTCCCGCTTTTCGGATGAAGCATTTTTCAGTATCAATCACTCCGTCAACGGTGTAGGAAACTTTACGAATTTCTTCCACTAAATCTTCATACAAATGTTCATCCATGATCTCGCCAAGTGCAGGTCTGAAAATTAAGTAGCTGTTGTAGAAAATAAATCCAGCAGCAAAAAGTGCTGCCCAATCATCGGCCGATTCCCAACCTTTACCCATAAACAATGCTACTGAAATTCCAATAAATGCGGCTACTGAAGTAATCGCATCGCTACGGTGGTGCCACGCGTCGGCTCTCAAGGAAGAACTGTTGGCTTCTTTGCTTCTTTTCATTACGATTCGAAAAGAATATTCTTTCCAAATAATAATTACTCCTAAAACAATCAAAGTCCATGGCTTCGGCAAATGATGTGGCGTTCCAATATTGGTGATACTTTCGTGTGCAATGATTGTCGCTGAAGTCATCAGAAAACCCACCACCAAAAAAGTAATTAAAGGTTCGGCGCGCCCGTGACCATAAGGATGATTCTCGTCGGCGGGTCGGTTAGAATATTTGATTCCGAACAATACCAAAAGTGAAGAAAAAATATCAGTAGTCGACTCAATCGCATCAGCTATCAATGCATACGAATTACCGAATATACCGGCAACTCCTTTAATGATAGCTAAAGCCGTATTCCCAATGATACTGAAATAAGTTGCTTTTATAGCAGTTTGTTCGTTCGTCATTGGGATTTAGTTATTATTTATAAAAAGATTAAACTCGAACGATATTGGCTCCGATGGCTCTCAAACGCTCGTCGATGCGTTCGTAACCTCGATCAATTTGTTCTATGTTTTGTATGGTGCTCGTTCCTTTGGCAGACAAGGCGGCAATCAACAAAGAAATTCCTGCTCTAATATCGGGCGAAGACATCGTCGTTGCTTTCAATTGCGATTTGAAATCATGTCCCATTACTACGGCGCGGTGCGGATCGCAAAGCATAATTTTGGCTCCCATATCGATTAACTTATCCACGAAAAACAGTCGGCTTTCAAACATTTTTTGGTGAATCAAAACATCGCCATTGGCTTGGGTAGCCACTACTAAAACGATACTCAATAAATCAGGTGTAAATCCGGGCCATGGAGCATCCGCAATGGTTAAGATGGATCCGTCAATATCCGTTTTTATTTGATAATTCTCATGAGTTGGAATGTAGATATCATCGCCTCTTCTTTCTAAAGTAATTCCCAGTTTTCTGAAGGTATTCGGAATCACTCCTAAATTATCCCAGCTCACATTTTTTATAGTAATTTCACTTCTAGTCATCGCGGCCAAACCAATCCAACTGCCAATCTCGATCATATCGGGAAGGATTCGGTGTGTACAACCTCCTAATTGAGTAACGCCTTCGATGGTTAGTAAGTTCGAACCAACTCCAGTGATGTTGGCTCCCATAGAATTCAACATTTTACACAACTGTTGCAAATAAGGTTCGCAAGCGGCATTGTAAACAGTCGTTTTTCCTTTGGCTAAAACCGCCGCCATTACAATATTGGCAGTTCCCGTAACGGAAGCTTCGTCTAAAAGCATGTCCGTTCCCGTTAAACCTTCTGGCGCTTCGACTCCGTAAAAATGATCTTCACGGTTGTAACGGAATTTGGCTCCTAAATTTATAAAACCTTCAAAATGGGTATCCAAACGACGTCTTCCTATCTTATCGCCACCAGGCTTCGGAATGTATCCTTTCCCAAAGCGCGCTAATAAAGGTCCGACAATCATGATGGAACCTCGCAACGAACCACCTTCTTTTTTGAATGCTTCTGTTTCTAAATAACCCACATTGACTTCATCTGCTTGGAACGTAATCGAACCCAAACCGTTTCTTTTTATTTTCACGCCCAGATTTCCTAAAAGCGTGATTAATTTATTGACATCAATAATGTCTGGAATGTTGTTGATTGTAACTGGTTCGGAAGTTAGTAAAACAGCACACAAAATTTGTAATGCTTCATTCTTAGCTCCTTGTGGTGTGATTTCCCCTTTTAGGCGAATGCCTCCTTCGATTTTAAAAGTTCCCATTGTTGATGTACGATTTACAAATTTAGATTCGGGACTCCTTGGCGCGGCAAACCCTGATCTCGACTAGTATTTATTTTGGATTATTGTTCTTTTTTTGAAATGGCTTTGGCTTGCCCGTTTTGTTTTTGTTGTTCTGAATCTTAGGTTGTCCAGCAGGTTGAATTTTGTTGGATACCCGTTTGTTGGTGCGCATCAAATCGGTTGTATTTAACAACTCTTCGGAACTTTGAAGCAAATTGATTTTACCATCAGACAATTCGTAAAGATGCTCAAAAATGACATCATCTTTGACTGTGTCTTTATTCCAGCTCAAATACGATTTTTTCATGTGATTCGCGATCACTTTGATTAACGCACTTTTCAGTTCTCCTTCTTCCCATTGGTCGGCAACATCAATCATATATTTGATATTGTTTCCATAGAAGCGGTATTTTGGAAAATTTTGAGGGTATTGCAACACGTCTGGTTTCAATTGCAAAACTTCACGAGACGGAATTGGATAAGGTGAATCGACATCCAATTTGAAATCGGACATGATAAAAATTTGATCCCACAATTTGTGTTGAAAATCGGGAACATCGCGCAAATGTGGATTTAAACTTCCCATTACTTGAATGATGTATTTCGCCGCTTTATTGCGTTCTTCTCGCTCCGGAATAACGGTAGCCTGATCGATCAATTTTTGCAAATGACGACCATATTCTGGAATGATTAAATGTTTTCTTTCCGAATTGTACTCTAAGTTGAACACGACATCATTCGCGTTCTCTTTGATATATTTTGAATTCATAGTTACAGGGATATAATACCTTCTATGGTTGCTACTTCTTGGTATTTATCAACAATTTCTTGGGCATCTTTTACGAGTACATCAACGGACAAACTGGTGAACTTACCGGTTTTCGATTTGGTAGTTTTGATGACGGCGCCCATACAATCGAAAGCTTCCTCCACCTTTTGTATTTTTTCAATATCGGTTGGAACAATAAATTTAAACAAATATTCAGCAGGCCAAGTATTTGCCATATCCAACTCGACTTTTAGTCTTTCGTAAAACTCTTCGGTATTCTTATCCATGATCAAAATTAAGATAGGAGCAAATATACTGTTTTGATTTTAGAATTTTTATAATGCGATTCGGGAATTCCAATTTAATTTCATTAATTCACTCCATTGCAATGGAACTTTGCGAATCCCATTCTGTAAAAAAAGGACAATTTCATCTTGGTTTGTTTTGTATTTCAAATAAAATAAGGATATTTAAAAATTATTTTTCAAACAAATCTCAGGAGCCGAGTAATTATTGAAAAGCTGGCCTTGCCTTTTACTTAGTAAACGTTACCTTACATCAATGTCATTAGAAATAAAAAAAGAAAAAATTTCAGTTGTAGTTCCGGTCTATTACGGAGAAAAATCTTTGCCCGAACTCGTAAATCGCTTGGACGTGACTTTTCAGAAACTAAAGGTAAACTATGAAATTATTTTAGTAAATGACGCCAGTCCTGACTTGTCGTGGCAAGTTATTCAAGACTTAAAAACTCAGAATCAAAACATCAAAGGCGTTAACTTTAGCCGCAATTTCGGACAACATTATGCGATATCCGCTGGGCTACAAGAAGTCACAGGTGATTGGACTGTTGTCATGGATTGCGATTTGCAAGATGTTCCGGAAGAAATTGAAAGTCTGTATCGAAAGGCATTGGAAGGGTATGACGTGGTATTGGCACAACGGGTTCAAAGACAAGATCATTTTTTTAAGAAATGGCTTTCCAAGACTTTTTACGCTGTGCTGAGTTATTTATCTGGAATTAAATATGATTCAAGTATTGCAAATTTTGGAATCTATCAAAAAAAGGTGATTGCCGAAATCAATAAACTTCCGGAAAAAAATAAATATTTCCCTACTATGGTAAAGTGGGTTGGATTCCGTCAAATTGCCATTCCAGTCTCGCATTCTGATCGAAAGTATGGCGATACTACATACAATTTCAAAAAGTTATTTCAATTGTCGTTAGATATTGTTTTGTCTTATTCCGACAAGCCACTCCGATTAGCAATTAAACTTGGAATGGTCATTACCTTTACCTCGATACTTTTTACTATTTATCAAATTTATCGCTGGTACCATAACGAAATTGAGGTTTTGGGTTATGCTTCGATTATCATTTCAATTTGGTTCTTATCGGGAATTATCATTTTTGTTTTCGGCATCATCGGATTGTATGTTGGTAAGATCTTCGAGAACGTTAAAGACCGTCCTACTTATATCATCAAAGAAAAAATATAACTAAGAATCGAATTTTTATTCTTCCTATCTTTTTCAATTATTCCAACTTGTTTATGAATCCGAAAATTATTTTTTACTTAGAAATACTGCTTAAAATTTTTATCGTTGTTTTTTTTATCGAACTTTCCTATTATCACACTTTAAATCCAGCTGGGAGCGGTGATGAAATCTTGTTTATTAATGATTTGAATTTTATCAAAAATCACGGTTGGATTGCCGCTATTGAAAAAAGTATTGCTGTACCTTATCTTCTTTTGGTGTATCCATTTTCATTTATTTTTCAGGATTATGTTGCCTTACGATTAGTTAATGTTTTACTATTTGCCACCTTGTTATTTTACTTTTACAAATGGGGCAATATAAAAAACAAGTTGTTTTACTTTTATTTTCTGTTCCTAAATTCCGTTGGTTTGTACTTAAGCGGTACGAATGACATGTTATTTGCGGCGGCGATAGTAATTTTCTTCCATGAAACCTACAAAATCTTGGAAGGTAAAAATGATGTAAAAGTTCCTCTAATGTTGTCGGCGTTAGTGGTCGCTTTTTTCACAAGAGAGTTGATCTACGTTTACATTCCAGTAGTTGTTTTTTCATTGATTTTACTTTGGAAAAGCCAATACCCTTTGAGACAAAAAATAGTGATACCTGTGGCTGTATTTGCTTTTTTTATAATTGTAAATCTACCTTCATTACTAAAGAATCACAAAATTTCTTACGACAATAAAGAGCCCAACAAGGAACTAAAAGTAACCTGGGCGCAACGCCAATATTTGGCTCAGCTGCTAGTTAATAAAGGAGAACTAGCCGATCAACACCACCCAAGTTGGGAAGTCACACGAGTTTATTTAGAAACACATGGTGAAAACTCATTACCCAAATCCACTTTTGGCGGCATCTTTTTCGATATTAAACTTACTATCCTTGAATTTTTTAAAGATTTCAAAAGTTCGTTATGGTTTTCTATACGCCAGACTGGATTGACCGTCGTGTTGGTTTTTGGTTTTCTTTTATTTCAATTGTTTAAAAGAAAAATTTCAACCCATTTGTATCTTCCAACAGTTAGCATTGTGCTCATTGCCACATTTTCATTTATCATCATTTCATTTATTGAGCCACGATGGCTGTTTCCAGCATTTACGCTGGCGATGCTTTATTACAGTGATTTAGAATTTGATAAAAAATTGCCCCGACCCTTTTTTCTTTTCCATCATTTAGTACTGTTCTTAGTAATGTTCTACGGAACCTATAAAGTATTATTAAAATTGTGATTCTTAAATTCCAAGGCTAAGACGTAAAAAACAGTACTCCAAATTGTCTGAAATTGTTTAAAGTGATAATTCTAAAAAGGATTGCCATATTTAAAGCCCAGATTTTTTTAATTCCCGATTAGATTGAGTAAGTTTGCGCCTTATTTCTAAAAAGTGCAAAAAGAAATTGTCGTCATCATAGGAGGGCCAGGAACTGGTAAAACCACAATTATAGATGGCCTATTAGCCTTGGGTTACTGTTGCTATCCCGAGATTTCGCGTGAAGTGACCATGGAGGCTAAAAAACAAGGGATTGAGCAACTTTTTTTAGAAAATCCTCTACTCTTTAGCGAATTACTACTAGAAGGTCGAAAAAAACAATTTAAGAATGCCCTCTTGGAATCTCATGATGTGGTCTTTTTGGATCGTGGCATTCCTGATGTTTTGGCTTATATGCATTATATTGGCGACAGCTATCCTGCTTTTTTTGATGCGGCATGTAAAGAACATCGCTATACTAAAATTTTTATCTTGCCACCTTGGGAAGAAATTTACATTAGCGATAACGAACGTTATGAAAACTACGAGCAAGCGAAATTAATCTTCAATCACCTAACCGAAACCTATCGCAATTACGGCTACGAATTGATAGAAGTTCCAAAAGATAGTGTAGATAACAGAATTCTTTTTATCTTAGATAAACTTTCTAAATAAGATTGCATTTCTACTTTTTTTGAGCGCAATAGCAATCTACTTTAGAGCAAACCGCTATACGATATTACATGCCAGAAGCTCTTTCTCTACTCAAGAAATATTGGAACCACGACACGTTTCGAACTCCTCAAAAAGAAATCATTGATTCGGTTTTAAGTGGTCAGGACACGTTTGCCTTGATGCCAACCGGCGGTGGAAAATCGATTTGCTTTCAAATTCCAGCCTTATTACAAGACGGCATTTGCTTGGTCGTTTCTCCCTTGGTAGCGCTGATGAAAGATCAAGTAGCCAATTTACAGAAGCGAGATATCAAGGCGATGGCAATGTTAGGTGGCATCCCACAGGAGGAAATGATTGACTTACTAGACAATTGTCAATTCGGTAACTACAAATTTCTTTATCTTTCTCCAGAACGTTTGCAATCGGATTGGATCTTAGATCGCATCAAAAGTCTTCCTATCAACTTAATTGCTATCGACGAAGCACATTGTGTTTCGCAATGGGGACATGATTTTCGTCCAGCGTATTTGAAAATCGCAGCATTGAAATCGCATTTTCCTAAAGTACCCTTTTTGGCTTTAACAGCATCGGCAACACCGAGAGTTCAAGAAGATGTGATTCTCCAATTAGGCTTGCAAAAGCCTGCCATTTTTCAAAAATCATTTGCAAGAGAAAATATTGCATATATGGTTTTTGAAGTGGAAGATAAATTGTATCGCATTGAACAAATACTGAAAAAAAATCCTGACACTTCCATTGTTTATGTCCGCAATAGAAAGTCGTGCCTTGACGTAAGCAAACAGTTGCAAACCATAGGATTTAAAGCTACTTATTATCACGGTGGACTTTCGGCTAAAGAAAAAGATAAAAACATGCAATTGTGGATGCAGGAAGATGTACAAGTGATTGTGGCGACTAATGCTTTCGGAATGGGTATCGACAAGGCGAATGTAAAAACCGTAATTCACATTCAACTTCCTGAAAACTTAGAGAACTATTATCAGGAGGCGGGGCGTGCGGGGCGAAATGGAGAGAAAGCCTACGCTGTTTTACTGACCAGTCCTTCGGATGTTTTGCAGGCCGAAAGCCAATTCCTTCAAGTGCTTCCCGACCGAAAATTCCTTTTGGAACTGTATGTAAAACTTTGCAATTATTTTCAAATCGCCTATGGAGAAGGCATCAATGAAAGCTTTACCTTTAATTTGAACACTTTTTGTTCTAGATATGGATTCCCAACGTTGAAGTCGTACAATGGACTTCAATTTTTAGACCGGCAAGGCGTTTTAAGTTTGTCTCAAGAATTTTCAGAAAAAATTACGTTGCAATTCTTGATTGAATCCAAAGAAGTGATTCGGTACATGAGTTTAAATCCGAATGACGAAGAAATCATTTTAACCATTTTACGAACCTACCCAGGAATTTATGATATGCCGACTGCCTTCAATTTGGCGTTGATTTCAAAAAAATCGAATCATTCCGAAGTACAAGTTCACCAGTTGTTGGAGAAGTTAAAGGAAAAGAATATTCTCTCCTACCACTCTAAAAATAATGACGCATCGATTGTATTTAATGAAATTCGGGAAGATGAAAAAACTATCAATCGAATTTCGAAATACTTGCAAAATCAAAATGCCTTAAAAACGGCACAATTAAGATCGGTATTGCACTATGTCAGCGATAAGAATCATTGCAAAAGCCAACTAATCCTTTCTTATTTTGGTGAATCGAATACACCGGAATGTGGGAAATGCTCTTATTGTATTGGTCCTAAAAAGCCTCTTTTCGAAGTGGAAAAAGTCACACATAAAATTCTAGAACTATTACGAATCGGGGCGTTAAGTTCAAGAGAATTAGAAAATGCCACAGGTTTTGAATCGAATGCGATTATCTTTGTGCTTCAAATGTTGTTAGAAAATGAGGTTATTGTCGTAAAATCAAACAATCAATACTGTTTAAAAAAATAATGAAAAAATTACGAATCGTTTTTATGGGTACGCCCGAATTTGCTGTGGGCATTTTAGATGCTATTCTTAAGAACAATTATGAAGTCGTTGGTGTAATTACTGCTCCGGACAAACCTGCTGGGCGAGGTCAAAAGATAAAATATTCGGCTGTTAAAGAATATGCGTTAGAACACGAGCTAACGCTTTTACAACCAACAAATTTAAAGGACGAGGGCTTCATTGAAACACTTCAGGGTCTTAAAGCAAATTTGCAGGTGGTGGTAGCTTTCCGAATGTTGCCAAAAGTCGTTTGGGAAATGCCCGAATTAGGAACGTTTAATTTGCATGCTTCGTTGTTGCCCAATTATCGCGGCGCTGCTCCGATTAATTGGGCAATTATCAATGGAGAATGCAAAACGGGAGTCACTACTTTCTTTATAGATGACAAGATTGACACTGGAGCTATGATTCTAAGTTCGGAAATACCTATTTCGAGTGATGAAAATGCGGGACAATTGCACGACCGCTTGATGTCGATTGGAAGTAAAACGGTTGTAGACACGCTTGCATTGATTGAAAAAGGGAACGTTGTCACTACTATTCAAAATGACGCCATTAACATTAAAACTGCTCATAAGTTAGATAAAGAAAATTGCAAAATTGATTGGACAAAACCGGGCATAGCCATCCACAATCATATTCGAGGATTATCTCCCTATCCTACTGCATGGTGTTTTATGAAAGATCAGGAGCAAGAATGGAGTGTTAAGATTTACGATGCCGATTTTCAAGCAGAAATCCATCAGGAGAGCGCTGGAAAAATATTTCCTACTAAAAAAGAATTGAAAGTGGCCGTTCAAGATGGTTATATTCGAATTTACAGCATTCAATTTCCAGGAAAGAAAAAAATGAGTATATCTGAATTGCTGAATGGCACTAAATTCAGCGAGAAAGCCTATGTTTATTAAGGTGAAGTAGGATAAATTACCCAGAAAACCAACAAAAAGAACTTGCTTTATCAACAAAACAATCGAGTTATCAACAAATCGATGAAAATCAGCCTAAAACACTTGTGCAGTATGGAATTCCTATTAAATTTGTTACTATTAACGTAATGTTTAACCAACAATTAATAACTATTATTATGAACAAATCAGAATTAATCGATGCTATTGCTGCTGATGCAGGAATTACAAAAGCAGCTGCTAAATTAGCTTTAGAATCATTTTTAGGAAACGTAGGTGGTACTTTGAAAAAAGGTGGAAGAGTATCTTTAGTAGGTTTCGGATCATGGTCAGTTTCTAAAAGAGCTGCAAGAGACGGAAGAAATCCTCAAACTGGAAAAACTATCAAAATTGCTGCTAAGAATGTAGTTAAATTCAAAGCTGGTGCAGATTTAGAAGGATCAGTAAACTAGTTTTAGTTTACATTATATAAATAAAAAGTCTTCTTCGTGAAGGCTTTTTTTTTATTTTTTACTGAAAATATTTGCTTTATTCGATATTATTTCTTTAAATTTAATAAATTTTGTGATTAAAATGATATCAGAAAAATTAAAAAAAGGACAATTGCTTATTGCTGAGCCTTCTATAATTGGAGATTTATCTTTCAATAGATCGGTGATACTATTAGCGGATCACAATCAAGAAGGTTCTGTTGGTTTTATTATCAATAAGCCGTTAAAATACACCATCAATGATTTGGTTCCCGATGTTGAAGCCAATTTCAAGATTTACAACGGTGGCCCGGTCGAGCAAGACAATTTATATTTCATTCACAACATTCCAGAATTAATTCCCAACAGTGTTGAAATTTCGAGCGGTATTTTTTGGGGTGGTGATTTTGAGTTAACACGAGACTTAATTAACACCGGAAAAATTAGAAAAGACAATATTCGGTTTTTTCTCGGATATACGGGTTGGGAAGCACAACAATTGGAAAACGAGATGAAATCCAATTCATGGATTCTAACCGAAAATTTGTATGAAAATAAAATCATTGGAAAGTCAACCACTGATTTTTGGAAAGAAAAAATTCTTGAACTAGGAGGCGACTACATCCTTTGGTCAAATGCTCCTGAAAACCCTTTACTAAACTAGTTATTTTGAACGGATTGGTTTAATTTTTCAATTAAGACTTTTGCTAAATCATATCGATAATCTTTTTTTCGATACTTAGTTATTGGTTGAATCCCAACGATTACATTGGTTATAAACAATTCATCTGCCTTTTGAAGATCAAAAGGCGAAATTGACTGCTCCACCACTTCAATACTCTCAATTGTCTTAGCTAACGCAAGGACTTTTTTTCGCATTATTCCATTCAAACAACCATCAATTATCGGAGGCGTAATTAATTTGTTCTCGAAAAGCATGAATATGTTCCCTTGTAACGCCTCTACAATGTTCTTTTCATCGTTGACTAATAAACAATTTTGATAATCGTTTTCTTGCGCAAAAATGCTTCCCGTAACGTGAATCATCTTATTGGTAGTCTTCAAAGTAGATAGCAGTTGCTTTGATACATAAAAGTCTTTGTATAGGTCAACTTCATATGAAGATGTTTCAAGGTTGTAATTTTTAGTTGCTAAGCTTGATGCTGTTATGGTAAAACCAATTGTATTTTGTGTAGGCAAATAAAATCCCCCACTATTTCTAAAAACAGTTATTCGCGCTCTTCCCGAATCTATACCGTTATTATTTGCGGCAGTTAACAAAATTTGCTCTTGGAAGTATTCCATAGTAAAATTCATTGGTATTTCCATTCTAACGATTCGCATCGCTGCCATCAAACGGAAGTAATGATCTTCTAGAAATAGAATTATTCCATTTCTAATTTTTACCGTTTCAAAAACACCATCTCCATAAAGAAAACCTCTATTATGAACCAACGATACTTCTTCTGAAGCTACTAGTGTACCATTAAAATTGACCATAAAAAAACCCTAATTTTTTGTTAGGGCAAATATAGGAGTAATAATATAGAATTTAGGCTGATCCGATGACATGTTTCAAATCAGAAATCTGATTTTCCCATAGTAATTTTGCTTCATCCAACTCATTTTCCAATGCAAAATCAATAATCATTAAGGAAACATCTTTGGTTATTTCATCTTCAAGGATTCTCATTTCGAAGAAATAATCAGTATCTTTTTTATTGTCATCAATCCAGCGGAATTTTATTTTTTCACCCGTTTTCTTGGATGAAAGACGAGCACTCTCCTCGGAGTCATCCCATATAAAAGTAAAGTACTCCCCTCTTGAGTTCACATTATCCGCAAACCACTCTGACAAACCTGAAGGCGTGGAGATGTATTGATATAACAATTGAGGCGATGAATTTATAGGAAATTCTAATTCGTATCTTGACTTTAATTCCATTACTTGAGCGCTAATTTTGGTGAAATATATATAATATTAAATCAATAAAAAAGCATTTTTTAAAATAAAATTATTTTCTTCTTTATTGTTTGCAACCTATGATTTAAGTTTTATATTTGCACCCGCATTCAAGAATGCAATAATCATAATGGCGAGGTAGCTCAGTTGGTTAGAGCGCAGGATTCATAACCCTGAGGTCACGGGTTCAACTCCCGTCCTCGCTACTGGAAATTAAATCCCCAAACTTTTTTGTTTGGGGATTTTTTGTATATAATCAAATGGTAAAACGCAATAAATAAGACGTTTGTCTTGCCTTTCGCAATAACTAAAGTATATAAGCCCAAAGTATACTTCTGCAACAATTATTTCTTCTTCTATCTTTTCCTTTTGCTTTATAGCTTCATTGAAAGAAATTCAACTCCTCTTTTATTCTAAATCCTATTTCAATTCGATTTTGATTTAAAAATGTAATATTTTACGGATATATTTTTAATTTTTATGTATTTTATCGAATTTATAAGTTTATTGTCGATGTAATTGGTAAAATCTTTGAAATTTACATTCCCCAATCAATCACAACTATAGAAAATTAAAAAATTCTATCTAACCTACTAATAATGAGCTTATGAATGCAATTACCCCAATCAAAAAAAATGCAATCGGGTCAATCGGTCTTTTCTTAATATCCCTTTTGAGTTATTCCCAGTCGCCAACGTACAAACCCACTAGTTCAGTAAGAAGCGTAACAAGTAGTAAGGAAAGTGTTTCGGCAGAGACTACTACTCCTGGTGCAGATTCTTCATTCTCAAAATTGACTTTTGCCGCAAGTCAGACTTTCGTGGATAGCGACGGAGATGGCATCTTAAATTATGAAGACAGTGATGATGACAACGACGGAATTCCAGATGACATTGAACAAAGTTATGCCTCAAGCTCGGTATTAGGTAGTCAAGTTCAAGTTACGCTTTTGAATGAAACTTTTGGTGTTGGAACTACAAGAGGACGAATATACGATAATGTGCCAACGGCATCGACAACTTATTGTTATGAAGACGGAACAACAGCGAGAGCTGCTGACGAATGCGATACAAATAAAGATTTAAATGACGGACAGTACACAATAAACTACCAAGCAGGAACTCTAGCTGTCGCTTCTTGGGCGCCAAGTTACTGGTATCAAGGAGTAGATCATACTCCTTCGGATACTGATGGAAAAATGGCTCTTTTCAATGCAACTCCCGTAATAACCGACGAATTTTATCGAACTATTGTTCAAGGAGTCATTGCCAACGCGCCGCTAACGTATAGTTTTTGGGTTCTAAATTTAGATCGGTCGGATGCACCAGGAATAGGCACGCGATACCGACCCAATCTCACTGTTGAATTTAGAGACAGCAACAACAATTTACTAAGCACGATTACTACCGGTAATATTCCACCAACAACAGCGGGAAATCTCAGTGGAAATTGGTATCAATTTTCCGCAAGCTTCATCCCAACGAGTACTAGTGTATCTATTGTATTCAAAAACAATCAAGTGGGTGGAACTGGAAATGATTTGGCCTTAGATGATATCACAATTACGCAATCTTTAATTGACAGCGATCGAGATGGAGTTGCCGATGTCTACGATTTAGATTCTGATAATGACGGAATTGGTGATATTATTGAAGACCGTTGGAGTGCCTTGAGCATGGGACTTGACCGTATGGATCTCACTTTGGGAGTTTGGGTGGATGCCAATTCAAATGGATGGAATGATATTCCAGAAGCATGGTACGCTACAAATACTCCTGCTGATTTTGATGGAGATGGCGTTCCTAATTATCTCGATTTAGACTCTGATAATGATGCTTTATTTGATGTTGATGAAGCTGGAATTTATTATGGTGATGGTGATGTAAACTGCGATGGCGAAGGAGAAGGTTCTGATAGTGATCAAGATGGTATTCTAATTGCCTTTGACACCTTCGCTGGTTTCGGGAATTCTGGAAAAGCATTACCGGTAGATTCAATGAGCTCTGGAAATCCTGACTTCCTAAATGTTCAATCCAACACCAGTACTTTCGATATATCTGCAACTTTATATGCTGCATTGGATAGCAATAATGATGGTATTATTGACGGCAACACCGATTTGGATCATGACGGTATTGTAGATGCTTTTGATACCAATACTAATTACTTTGGTTCCCCGAGAGACTTAAACCGAAAACTTTACTTGGATTTTGATGGAAGAAATGATTACGGACAAGGTACATCAATATTAGGAGGTTTATCAAATGCGAGCCTAATGGGCTGGATTAATTTGAATAATGCTTTTTCATCTGAGGGAATTGTAGTCGGACAAAATAAGTTCAACATCCATATTACTAGCGCTAAAAAATTAGAAGCCACCGCTAATACAACAACCGTTACTTGCAATACGAAAATTCTTAATACTTCCCAATGGTATCATGTTGGTGCCGTTTACGGTGGTGGATTTCTGAAATTATATTTGAATGGCGAAATGGTCGCCACTATAATTGCTTCTGGTAGCATTAATGCCGATACCTCTTTATTGACTATTGGAAAAGATCCAAGCGCTTCCACTAAGTACTTTAAAGGTAAAATAGATGAACTTCGAGTATTCAATGTCGCACTTACTGACACACAATTTCAAAGAATGGTCTATCAAGAAATTGAAAATGCTAGTGCTCAAGTTCGAGGAACCGTCATTCCGAAAGATATTGGAACATTACCTTTTGCAAATTTACTTCGCTACTATAGAATGGACACCTATAAAGACGATATTATTGATGACTTAACTACGGCGAGCATCGATACTGGAACAGGTATGAAAATTTACAATAATAAAATTATTAATATCCAACAAGCTCCCATGCCCTTTATAACCGAAAGAGCTGGTGATTTTGCAACCGCGGTTGATAGTCCTACAAATGAAGTTAGAGGCTTAGACATAATGGATCAAGATTGGTCTATAGTTGCAGTTAAACATAGTATCTCTGAAACATCTGATAATACAGATTTAGGAATGATTGTTGATCCCGAAATTATTATAACCATGAATAATGATACTAAAATTCAAAATGATTGGTATCTAAAACTTGACGGGAAGATTGATTTGCAAGGAAAATCACAATTGCTTCAAACCACAAATAGTGATTTAGAGGTTACAAGTTCGGGTTCGATTGAGCGAGACCAGCAAGGGCAATCTAGTAAATTCAATTACAATTATTGGTCTTCTCCTGTTGGAACAATAAATTCCACTAGCAACAATACTAATTATACCGTTGATCAAGTGATGAAAGACGGATCTGATCCTAACGCCATTCAAAGCATACAATGGACTACTGGATATGATAGTGCACCTACTGTTCCTATTACTTTAAGTAGTTATTGGATTTTTAAATTCCAAAATCTATCTCCTATTTATGCCAATTGGGCTTCAGTGGGGCAAAACGGATCTTTGTTTGCTGGGCAAGGATATACCATGAAAGGAGTGGATAATGGACAAGCTTTTCAAAATTATACTTTTGTGGGCAAACCTAACAACGGCACTATTACTATTCCTATTGCCGGGAATAATTTAAACCTATGCGGAAATCCTTATGCTTCTGCACTTGATGCAGATGATTTTATAAATGATAATCTAACCTCAACTACTGGAGCACTCTATTTTTGGGAACACTACAGTACCAATCCGTCCCATATATTATTAGAATATCAAGGTGGATACGCTGTAAGAAACCTAATTGGAGGTATCCCTCCCGTTTCGCCAGCCGGAATTAGCGGACTAGGATCCAGTAGCAGAATTCCAAGTAGATATGTGCCTGTGGGACAAGGGTTTTTAGTATATGGAAGTGCTGTTGGAGGAAACATTGTCTTTAATAATAGTCAAAGAAACTTCGTCAAAGAAACCGATAGCAATTCTAATATTATGTTTCGTCAAAGTTCCTTGGCAACTAGTACTAACGATTCCATTGGCCGCAGTGAGGATCGATTTAGAAGAAACTCCTTTGCGAAAATCCGTTTAGGATTTACTAGTCCTAATGGCTACCATCGACAAATTCTTCTCGGTTTTATGAATGATTTAGCAACTGCGGGAATTGACAAAGGATTTGATGCTCCCCAACTTGACAACTTACCTAATGAAATGAGTTTCATTACCTCTAATGTTAAATTAGCCATTCAGGGAGATGGATATTTCAACCGATCAAGCAACTATCCACTGTCCGTAAAAACATCCGTTGAAGGACCGGTAATATTCACTTTAGATGGAATAGAGAATTTTGAAGAAAATCAGAAGATCTATATTTACGATGCAGTAGCAAATGAATACCATAATATTAAAAAAGAACCCTTTACCATCATCTTACAAAGCGGGACAACAGACAATAGGTTTTCACTTTGTTTCAAGCGCAACAACTTATCGTCCAATAAAGAGATTAATGAAAATCCTATAAATGTTTCGTTCATTACTAGTGAAAAGAACATAAGTATTACCAATAAGCCATCCGAAACAATCATTCAATCTGTTGAACTATACAACATGTTAGGTCAATTTGTTACAACTTGGCAAATAAACAGCGATAATCAAAATCTAATTCAAATTCCGGTAAATACTATAAGTAATGGTGCATACATTTTGAAAATAAAAACTACAATTGGAGACTTAAGTAAAAAAGTAGTAATCCAATAGTTCTTTTTTATCGTATACTATAATAAAGCTTCCTTAATGCGGAAGCTTTATTTTTAAATTGAATTTTTTTGTAAGATTAAAACTTCAAAATTATATTAAACATGCATTTTATCGATGTTTTGTGCATTTTATCGATAAAAAATTTTGTAAATTAAAATTACAGTTCTATTTTTGAATCGTTAAATAATTCATATTAACTAAATACATTTTTTCGGGGGAAAAAAAGTTATGAAAACAATTACTTTAAAATACAGAAAAACATTACTTCTCATAAGCATCTTGTTATTGAGTAGTATAGGATATTCTCAAACCTCACAAACGTTTACATCGTCAGGCTCTTTTACGGCTCCTGCTGGGGTAACCTCTGTTCAGGTGCAAGCTTGGGGCGGAGGAGGAAAGGGAGGATCTCGAACCAGCGGAAACAATGGTTTTGGCGGCGGCGGCGGTGGTGCTTATGCAAAAAAGGCTATTGTATTAGTGACTCCTGGAGTTGCGAATACAGTCGTAGTTGGAACAGGCGCTACAACGAATACTGCTCCTGGACAAGATTCCTATTTTATAAATACATTAACCGTATTGGCTAAAGGTGGCGCTACCGTTCCTGTGAATAATTCAACAGGTGGTGCTGGAGGTGCTGGTTTACCAACTAGTATTGGAGATATTGGTTCTGTATTCGCTGGTGGAAATGGTGCTAATGGAGTTTTGGCCTCAGCTTACGGTGGTGGTGGTGGATCGTCTGCCGGAACTGCTTCAGCAGGTACTTCAGCAACAAACTCAACCGGTGCTACTGCACCATCAGGTGGAGGAAATGGAGGTAATGGAAGAACGGGTACTACTGGCGATGGAATAGCTGCTACAACTGTTGGTGGTGGTGGTGGTGGATCTTACCGAAATGGCGGTGCAAATACCTTTGGTGGAAATGGAGCTAATGGTCAAGTAATCATCACATGGACATGCCCAACTTATGCATTGACCAATGCAACTACTGCTACCGGACCGTTTTGCGGTGCTTCGGCTTCAACAGTAACCTTAAGTTCAACTTCTTTACCTTCTGGAACCTATACTGTAACTTACAATTTATCTGGAGCTACCTCTTCAGTAGGGAATACTGCTACAATGACATATACTGCGGGCTTACCTGGCTCAGGAACTTTTTCAACTTCCTTATTGGCTGTTGGAACAACCACTGTCACAATAACAAATTTAGCTAGCGGTACAGCTCCATCCATATGTAGTTCTGCAATTAGCACAAACAATACGGTAAATGTTACTGTAAATTCAAATATTACCGCTAGTGTAGCAATTGCTGCTAGCGCAACTACTGTTTGTAACGGTACTAGCGTAACATTCACAGCAACACCAACTAACGGAGGTACCACCCCAAATTACCAATGGCAAGTAAACGGAACTAATGTAGGAAGTAATAGTACTACCTACACATCAACTAGCCTAGCTAATTCAGATGTCGTTACTTGTATATTAACTTCCAATGCAACGCCTTGTCTAATTGGCTCACCTGCTACTTCAAATAGCATCACCATGACTATTACTCCTAGCACCATTGCAAGTGTAAGTATCAGTGCTAGTGCTACTACTGTTTGTACTGGATCGGGAGCTACATTTACAGCAACTCCTACAAATGGTGGAACAACACCAAGTTACCAATGGAAACTCAACGGAACCAATGTGGGTACAAACAGCACAACTTATACAGCTGCAACTCTAGCTAATAGTGATGCTATCACTTGTGTAATGACTTCAAATGCTACTCCCTGTTTAGTGGGTTCCCCAGCTACTTCGAACACGATTACAATCACGGTTAATCCAATTGTAACCGCTAGCGTAAGCATCGCTGCTACTGCAACTACAATTTGTGCTGCAACTAGCGTTACTTTTACGGCAACTCCTACTAACGGGGGTGCGAGTCCAGCATACCAATGGAAAATAAACGGAACTAACGTAGGAACCAACAGCGCAACTTATACCACGTCAACTTTAGCGAATGGCGATGCAGTAACTTGTGTTATGACTTCCAATGCTAGTTGTGTTATTAGCTCTCCAGCCACATCAAATACGATAACGATGACCATTACACCTAGTACTCCTGCCAGCGTAAGCATCAGTGCAAGTGCAACTACAGTTTGTTCTGGAACAAGTGTAACCTTTACTGCAACGCCAACAAATGGAGGTACTACTCCAAGTTACCAATGGAAAGTTAATGGCGCAAACGTAGGAACAAACAGTACTACATATACTTCATCAGCATTAACCAATGGTAACACTATAACTTGCGTGCTAACTTCTAACGCAACTCCTTGTTTGACTGGTTCTCCTGCAACCTCAAATACAATTACAATGACAGTTAATCCAATTGTAACTGCTAGCGTAAGCATCGCTGCTACCGCAACTACAATTTGTGCTGCAACTAGCGTTACTTTCACTGCCACTCCTACTAATGGGGGAGCAACACCAACATACCAATGGAAACTAAACGGAATTAATGTAGGTACCAACAGTGCTACTTACTCCTCATCAACTTTAGCTAATAATGACACAGTAACTTGTGTTATGACTTCCAATGCTAGTTGTGTTATTAGCTCTCCTGCTACATCAAATACCATCACGATGACTGTTAATCCATACTTAACAGCAAGCGTATCTGTAAATGCTTCAGCAACTACAATCTGTTCTGGGACTAATGTAACCTTCACAGCAACTCCAACAAACGGCGGTACTAGCCCTGCCTATCAATGGGTACTAAACGGCAGTAATGTAGGAACAAACAGCAGTACTTACTCTTCAACAACATTAACAACCGGAGACCAAGTAATCTGTATCTTAACTTCTAATGCAACGCCATGTTTGATTGGTTCTCCTGCTACATCGAATACTATTACAATGACTGTAAATACAACACCTTCAATAACAAGTACAACTCCAGGAAATAGAACAGGCACAGGTACAGTAGTATTGGGAGCAACTGCTTCAGCAGGAACTGTTTTTTGGTATACTACTTTATCGGGCGGTGGCGCTATAGCAAGCGGAAACAGCTTCACTACTCCAAGTATTTCTGCAACAACAACATATTATGCAGAAGCTTATACTTCAAGCGGATGTGCGTCCTCACCAAGAACAGCTGTAACGGCAACTATTTATGCTCCAGAAATGGATGTACAAGGGAACTCCATTTCAATTGTTGATGGCGATGCCTCTCCAGCTGTTGCCGATTGGACTGATTTTAATGGTGCAAGCACAAGAACTTTTACTATTTATAATACTGGAACTGGAATTTTAAATATTGGCGCCATTACCTTTGGAGGAACCAATGGAGCTGAGTATACTTTATCGGTACCACCAAGTGCAAGCGTTGCGGCCGGAGGAAATACTTCTTTTACGGTTCAATTTACTCCTACTGCAGCTGGAACTAGAGTAGCAACTATTAGCATTGTAAATGACGATGCTAATGAAAATCCATACAATTTTTCAATTCAAGGAACGGGTACTGCTCAAGAAATCAATATCCAAGGGAATGCTACAAATATTGTTAATAACGACGCTACTCCATCATTGACAGACTGGACTGATTTCAGTAATGTTACCACCACAAGAACTTTCACAATTCAAAATTTAGGAAGTATCACTTTGGGTATTATAGGCATTACTTTTACAGGTTTAAACCCTGGTGATTTCTCTGTTATCGCTAATCCCAGTGCAACCGTAGCTGGCCGTTCTACCACAACATTTACAGTGAAGTTCACTCCAGGAGCTACAGGAGCTAGATCAGCGATTATAAATATCGATAATACTGACAGTAATGAAAACCCTTACATATTTACGATTCAAGGAAATACTACTTCCATCAACATGAATGTAAAAGGAGGAACCGTCCTAATTGCTGACGGCGATATTACACCGTCAACTAATGACTTCACTGATTTCGGTTCAACTAACGTAAGTTCTCCAATAACTAGAACATTTACTGTTGAAAATACTGGAACGCTATCTTTAAATTTAACAGGAACGCCTAAAGTGGTATTAACTGGTAGTACTGATTTTTCAGTAACTACACAACCATCCTCACCAATTGTAAGTTCAGGAACCACAACTTTTATTGTGACTTTCAATCCAACTTCAATTGGATCCAAAACTGCATCTATCAGTATTGCAAATAATGATGCTGGCGCTGGAAAAAATCCTTATACTTTTGACATCAAAGGAATGGGAATTCAATCCTTCATCGATAGTGATGGCGATGGAGTCTACAACCATTTGGATAGCGATGACGACAATGATGGAATTCCAGATAACGTAGAACAAAGCTACGCGTCAGGTTCTGTTTTAGGGACTCAAGTTCAAGTTACATTATTAAATGAGACGTTCGGAGCTGGAACTACTAGAGGTAGAATCTACGATAACGTGCCATCAGCAACAACAACATACTGTTGGGAAGATGGAACCACAGCAAGAGCTGCCGACGAATGTGATACCAACTCCGATGTAAATGATGGAGAATATACCGTTGGTAATTCAGCGCAAATAACAAGCTGGGCTAGTACTTATTGGTACACTGGTGTCGATCACACACCAAGCGATACCAATGGTAAAATGGGTATTTTCAATGCCACCAATAACGTAACCGAAGAATTTTACAGAACAACATTACAAGGCGTAATTACGAACGCTCCTTTAACCTATAGTTTTTGGGTATTGAACTTAGACCGTTCAGACGCTCCTGGGATCGACTCCAGAAACAGACCAAATATTACCGTTGAATTTAGAGATTTGAGTAACAACCTAATCAGTTCTATTAATACGGGAGATATTGCTCCAACTACGGCCGGAAATGCCGCTGGAAACTGGTTTCAATTTTCTAGAACTTTCACTCCTACTACAACAGGATTTACAGTAGTATTCCGAAACAACCAATTGGGTGGTTCCGGTAATGACTTAGCCTTAGATGATATCTTAATCATACAAAAATTAACCGATTCGGATCAAGATGGAATCGCGGATGCATACGATTTGGATTCTGATAATGATGGAATTGGAGATATTAATGAAGATCAATGGACATCACTTAGCAATGGTAAAGACCGTATGGATTTAGGCGGAACATGGATTGATGCTAACGGAAACGGATTTCACGATACTGCTGAAGCGTTTTATGTTTCAGGATCGCCAAAAAACTTTGACGGTGATGCTGTACCAAATTACATCGACTTAGATTCGGATAATGATTCTATTTTTGACACGAATGAAGCAGGTCTTTCTTATGGGGATGGCGATGTAAATGATGACGGTGTCATTGAAGGAACCGATACCGATGCCGATGGAATTTTGTCTTCTGAAGATGCTTTAGTTGGTTTCGGAAATAATGGAAAAGTATTACCTACCAATACGTTAGGCGCAGGAAATCCCGATTATATCAATTTGATTTCGAAAGTTAGTGGGGTATACGATATAGCAAATACGCTTTATGCTAATTTAGATACTAATAACGATGGTAAAATTGATGGTGCGACAGACATTGATAGAGACGGAATCTTAGATGCGTTCGACACTAACACTGCATTCTATGGCTCACCAAGAGATTTAAATAGAAAACTATTCCTAGATTTTGATGGAAGAAATGATTACGGCCAAGGAGCTGCAGTATTGGGTGGTCTACCATCCGCTACACTTATGGCATGGGTTGATTTAAATAGTGGTTTTACTACTGACGGAGTTGTAATAGGCCAAACTAAATTCCAATTGATGATCACTGGTGGTCGAAAATTACAAGCAATTGTTAACGGAAATGTTATAAAATATAATCCTATAGCGTTAAATTATTCACAATGGTATCACGTGGCAGCCGTTTATGATGGCAGCGCAGTAAAACTATATCTAAACGGAGAAATGGTATTTACTGGCCCTGTTTCAGGTAATATTGCTGCAGATGCTTCTTTATTAACAATAGGAAAAGATCCAACAACTAGTACTAATTACTTTAAAGGTAAAATTGATGAAGTTAGAGTCTTTAATGTGGCTTTGACAGATTCGCAAGTGCAACGCATGGTATACCAAGAAATTCAAAATTCTAGCACACAAGTTCGAGGAACAATAGTGCCTGTAAATGTTGGTTCACTCCCATTTACCAATGTGTTGCGTTACTACAGAATGGATACCTTTAAGAATGACATTGTAGATGATTTAACTACGGCTGCTATCGATTCAGGAACAGGTATGAAAATCTACAACCATAAAAACATTTACGCTCAACAAGCACCAATGCCTTTCATCACAGAACGTACCGGTAGTTTTGCAACCGCTGTTAACAGCCCGACAAATGATGTTAGAGGACAGGATATTATGGATTACGATTACTCTATTGTGCAAGTCAAACATGACATTACAGAAACTGCAAACTGTACCGATTTAGGAATGATCGTAGATGCTGGAAAAACAGTGACCATGAACAATGACACAAAACTTCAAAACGATTGGTATTTGTTACTAAACGGAAAAGTAGATTTGCAAGGAAAATCACAATTGGTTCAAACTACTAATAGTATTTTAGATGCCTCTAGTGCAGGTTCTATTGAAAGAGACCAACAAGGACAATCAAACAAGTACAATTACAACTATTGGTCATCACCAGTAAGTACAATCAACAGTTTGAGTAACAACAATGGTTTCACAGTAAATGGTGTTTTAAGAGATGGAACGAATCCAAACAATATCCAAAATATAACATGGACTTCTAGCTACAACGGAGCTGCAACGTCACCGATTACATTGAGTAGTTATTGGATCTTTAAATTCCAAAACCTAACGCCACAGTACGCCAACTGGTCGGCTGTAGGTCAAAACGGTACTTTGCTTGCTGCTCAAGGGTTTACTTTAAAAGGAAGCAACGCAGCAACAGCAACACAAAACTATACGTTTGTAGGAAAACCAAATAACGGTACCATTACCACAGTAATTGCACCGGGCAACTTGAATCTGTGTGGAAATCCTTATCCATCTGCTTTAGATGCGGATGCTTTTATCACCGCAAACAGTAGCGTAATCAGTGGGTCGCTGTATTTCTGGGAACACTACAGTACAAATTCTTCCCACAATCTATTAGACTACCAAGGTGGTTATGCAGCCCGAAGTTTAGTTGGCGGAACTCCTCCAGTAGCACCGGCAGGTGTAAGTGGACTAGGATCAAGTACGAGAGTGCCATCGCGTTACATACCTGTTGGACAAGGGTTCTTGGTATATGGAAATGCTACAGGCGGAACCATAACATTCAACAATAACCAGAGAGCTTTCGTTAAAGAAAACGATCCTACGTCTAACATTATGTTCCGTCAAACAGCTGAACCAACAATTGTAGATGCTAAATTATACAATAAAAACGATGCGTTTACAGAAAGCAATACGCATGCTAAAATTAGATTAGGATACGTATCTGCGGAAAACTATCACAGACAATTATTATTAGGATTCATGGATGATCTTGCAACTGATGGGTTTGATGTTGGATACGATGCTCCTCAAATTGACAACCAACCAAGCGACGTATACTTTGCGCTTCCTGGATACAAATTAGTAATTGAAGGAGCTGGAGCTTTTGCTGCTGATAAAATCTTCCCTCTAACAGTGAAAACAGGAATGGAAGGTCCGGTGAAATTCATGATTGATAACACGGAGAATTTCGATGCCAATCAAAATGTATATATCTATGACAACGTAACTAATACATACCATGAAATTCGCAACCAACCTTTTGAAGTAAGCTTGCCAATAGGTACTTTAGAAAATCGTTTTTCATTGCGTTTCACTTCCTCAGCGCTTGGCGTAAATGATTTTGATTTGACTAAAGAAGTAGCCGTTACCTACACTAACAACGACAACACTATTAACATCAAAAACAACCTCTCTGATACAACAATCAAATCAGTTGAATTGTACAACATGTTAGGGCAATCGATTAAATCATGGGATGTTAAAAACGACACTCAAGTGAAAATCCAAATCCCAATAAACAATATTAGCACTGGAACCTACATTGTGAAAGTGCATACGTCAAAAGGTGATATTAGTAAAAAAATTATCATCCAATAACTCCCCCTTTTTTCCCCAAAAAAAGAATAAAAAAAGCTTCTCACTTGAGAAGCTTTTTTTTATTATAACAAAAGTGTAAACTAGGATAAATGAGTTACTAAAGACTCAAAATCCAACAAAAGTTGTTCTCCTGTTTGCAAATTTTTTAAACTGTATTTACTTTCCTGCATTTCACTTTCACCTACAAGAACCACAAAAGGAATGCTGCGTTTATCGGCATAAAGAAATTGTTTCCCTACTTTAATAGGGTCCGGATACAATTCGACTTTTATATTCATGTACCGCAAGTTTTGAATAGCTTGCATGGCATAAAAAGCTTCTTTTTCACCATAATTTACAAACAACGCTTTGGTAGTAGAGGTAACCGTTTGTGGAAATAAATTCAACTCTTCCAAGACTAAATAAATACGATCCAATCCGAATGAAATTCCAACACCGCTCATGTCTTTCAATCCAAAAATCCCAGTCAAATCATCGTATCTACCGCCACCACCGATAGAACCCATAGCCACAATGCTTGGTGGAGCGACTTCAAAAATAGCACCAGTATAATAATTCAAACCTCGAGCTAAGGTCACGTCTAAATCCAAGAGAGAATCCTTCAAGCCTAATTGCAGTACTTTATCGCAAATAAATTGCAACTCTTCTACGCCTTTCATTCCTTCCGTAGAACTAGCTAATAACACGGAAAGCTTTTGGATTTTTTCAACTACCGTTCCTGTAAAATTGAAAAGCGGCTGTACTTTTTGAATGGCTTCGTCCGAAATTCCTTTCTCAAGCATTTCCTTCTTCACACCCTCCTCACCTATTTTATCAAGTTTGTCTAAGGCTACCGTGAAATCAATCAGTTTATCTTTGGCACCAATAACTTCCGCAATACCAGAAAGTACCTTTCGATTGTTAATTTTAATGGCAACGCCTTTCAATCCTAATTCCGAAAAAACGGCATCGTACAATTGCACCAATTCCACTTCTTGCCAAAGCGAGGTAGAACCAACCACATCAGCATCGCATTGAAAAAACTCTCTGAACCTGCCTTTTTGTGGACGATCTGCTCGCCAAACGGGTTGAATTTGGTACCGCTTGAACGGGAAATCAATCTCGCTTTGGTGTTGCACGACATATCGGGCGAATGGCACCGTCAAGTCGTATCGTAGCGCTTTTTCTGAAATACTGGAAGTCAGCTTGTTGCTTTCTTTATTTATCAATACGTTCGCGTCGGCTTTGCTCAAATAATCTCCAGAATTCAATATTTTAAATATCAAACGGTCGCCTTCTTCCCCATACTTACCCATCAACGTTTCCGAATTTTCAAAGGAAGGAGTTTCTATTGGTTGGTAACCATACTTCTCAAAATTACTTTTGATAATCGACATGATATAATGTCTTTTTGCCACCTCTGAGGGTGAAAAATCTCGGGTTCCTTTCGGGATGCTTGGTTTCTGTGCCATGTTGGATTTACAATTTTAGATTTTAGATTTAGTATGGCTGATTGGTGCTTTAATTTTATCGATTATTGTACCTCAACCCTCTAAAAACTGATCTGGCTACAAATATCTTATTTTTAAAATAAATATCACGGCATCTAAAACAAACTTGTAACAAAAATTGTAAATTCGTGACAAACTCGCATGATGTTAAAATTATTCAAAGAAAACGTTCGTATCGCGCTGGGCTCCATCAGAACACAACTTTTGCGAACCATTCTCACCGTACTAATTATCGCTATCGGCATTACTGCTTTGGTATGCATCTTAACGGTCGTAGCCGCATTAGAAAATACGCTTTCTTCTGATTTTGCTTCAATGGGTTCCAATACGTTTAACATCAATCAGTATGCTTTTGAAACTCGAAGACATGGTCGTGGTGAACGCGAAATCGTAAATCCAATCATTTCTTATCCAGAAGCCGTCGCCTTTAAAGAAAAATACAAATTCCCATTAACTCATACCTCGCTTTCTTTTACGGCGGTTAGCAATGCAGAAGTAAAATTTGAAAATAAAAAAACCGATCCAGAAATATCGGTGCTTGGTGTTGATGATTATTTCCTAGTTAATTCAGGGTTGGAAACCACACAAGGTCGTAATTTCACCAGTTTTGATATTTCCAACAATACCTATACTTGCATTGTAGGTTCTGATTTTCTAAAAGATTTATTGAAAGATGTCAATCCTATTGACAAGGTGATTTCGATTCGAGGAGCCAAATTTAAGGTAATTGGCGTGCTAAAAGAAAAAGGATCCACCTTTGGAAACAGTCAAGATTTACGGGTTTTAATTCCAATTCAAGTGGCTCGTTCGCTATTCACCAAACCCAACATCAATTATACTATTAGCGCTACTATAGATAAGAAAGAAATGTTGGATCAAGCCATCGATAATGCCACTAGTACAATGCGACGCATTCGGAAATTAAGTCCGATCAAAGAAAATAATTTCGGAATTTCTAGAAGCGATGACTTAATCAACCGCATTTTAAGCATGACGCAATATTTGGGGCTTTCCGCATGGGTAATTGGGATTATTACCATCTTCGGATCGTCTATTGCCTTAATGAATATCATGCTGGTTTCTGTAACCGAACGAACTCGAGAAATTGGTGTTCGAAAAGCACTTGGAGCCAAACGAAGTACTATAGCGATTCAGTTCTTTATTGAAACTTTAGTGATCGGTCAAATGGGTGGTATTTTCGGAATTTTGCTCGGAATATCCGCTGGATACGGAATTGCATCGCTATTAGAATTTGCCTTTGTAACACCATGGGCGGCCATCTTATCTGCTTTTGTAACGACGTTCATTGTTGCTATTGTATCGGGTTCCTATCCTGCGTTAAAGGCTTCTAAATTAGACCCCATTGAAGCGCTGCGCTACGAGTAGTGCTACAAATAGAGATTTTAGATATGGGAATTACTATGTTTTTATTTAGATTCTTCGGCTAGCTTACATCTCAAATTCTGCCGTAAAGCATCCTATCATTTCCATAGCTATCTTTTCGAAGCGCAACATCCTTAAAACCCAAATCCTCCAGTAAAGCAATCATTTCTTTGCCCAGATACTGATTGATTTCGAAGTAAAGTTCACCATTTTTATTTAGATTTTTTTGCGCTAAAACAGCAATCTTTCTGTAAAAAAGCAAAGCATCATTATCGTCTACAAACAGTGCTAAATGAGGCTCGTACTCCAACACATTCTTTTTAATTTCAGTTTTTTCCAAATTCCGAACATAGGGCGGATTCGAAACTATGATATCGAAAGTATCCTCTAATGTATTGGTTTCTAGAATATTTTTTTGAAGAAAAGTTACCGTTACGGAGTTGCGATCGGCATTGCGCTTTGCTGTTTTCAATGCTAATGCTGAAATGTCTAACGCCGCTACTTTTGCGTTCGGAAGGTTTTTCGCTATGGCAATCGCTATGCAACCACTTCCGGTTCCAATATCTACAATACTTAAAGGTTTTGCGTTTTTAGATTGATTTTCAAGAATCCACGAGACTAGTTCTTCGGTTTCTGGACGCGGAATTAACACGTTAGCATTCACTTCGAAATCCAACCCAAAAAAAGAAGTCGTTCCTAATAAATATTGGATTGGGATTTCCTGCAATAGTTGTTCAATAAGAGCATCCCAATACATTACTTCAGCTTCCGTAAAAACCATTTCTGGTTCCAAAGCCAAATCAATTCGCCTTAGTTGATGCTTAATTTCTAGTGTCAAATAGAAGAAACTTTCGGCTTCCAAGGCATCGTATACTGGAGTCAAAACCTGTATAAAATGAGTTCTGTAGTCTTTAATTAGCATACTTATACAGAATTATAATTCTTTCAACATCCAAACAGGGCAAGAATTATGACCTGTATTTCCCATGGGTGCACAGAGGTATGTGAAGCCCACTTTTTGATACAGCTTTTGTGCAGCATCCATAAAAGGCATCGTTTCTAAATAGCACTTTTCATATCCAAAATCTTTAGCCGTTTGTAAGCATTTTTCAATCATTTGGATTCCTAATCCCAACCCGCGTGCCTCTTCTAAAAAGTACATTTTCTGCAACTCACAAACCGATTCGGCTTCATTTTTCAATGGGCCTACTCCTGCTCCACCAAGTATTTTTCCTTCTTTTTCAACAACAAAATAAGCCCCTTTTGGCTCTTGTTCGTAGGATTCAAATAGCCAATCCAATTGTGGATCCGCATAGGCTGTTCCGACTTTTGGAACATTTAAATCTTCCAAAACTTTTCGGATAACTGCCGCGATGGAAACGTTATCTTGCTTTTGAATTTCTCTTATTATTATAGCATTCATTCTAAAAGTAAAATCTTATTTTTGCGAGGTGAAGATACATGAAAAATACCTAAAACGTTGCTTAGAATTAGCGAAATTTGGTTTGCCTGCGGCCATGCCAAATCCGTCGGTAGGTGCAGTCATTGTTTACAAAGAGCAAATTATTGGTGAAGGCTTCACCGCTGCTTATGGAGGTTCGCACGCTGAAGTGAATGCTATTAAAAATGTAAAAGACAAATCACTATTAAAGGATGCAACCTTATATGTGAGTTTGGAGCCTTGTAGTCACTTTGGTAAGACACCGCCCTGTTGCGATTTGATCTTGAAACATGACATTCCAACAATTGTTATTGGTACGGTTGATCCTCATAGTGTCGTTGCTGGAAATGGAATTAAAAAATTGCAAGATGCTGGCAAAAAGGTCCTAGTAGGTGTTCTGGAAAAAGAATGCATCGACTTGAACCGTCGTTTTTTTACTTTTCATCAAAAGAAAAGACCTTACATTATCTTGAAATGGGCCGAAAGTCAGGATGGCTATATCGCTCCAACTTCTAAATTAGAGCAAAAACCCATTTGGATTACGAACGAATATTCGAGGCAATTGGTGCACAAATGGAGAACTGAAGAGCAAGCTATTTTAATTGGAACACAAACAGCAATTGATGACAATCCCAGGTTAAATGCACGAGATTGGTGTGGAAAAAATCCTATTAAAATAGTTTTAGATCAAAAGAATCGAATTCCAAAAGAAAATTATATCTTTGATAAACAGTCGGAAACTTTACTGATTACGGCTGATACTATTGACTTTAACAAAAAAGTTGGCGAGCAAATAGCCGCGTTGCTATTCGAAAATAATATCCAATCGGTAATTATTGAAGGCGGCAGTCGTACTTTGCAAACTTTTCTTGATGAAGATTTATGGGATGAGGCCCGTATTTTTAAAGGACCAATTGTATTTAGAACTGGAGTAAAAGCACCACATTATTCAGGCACGCTAATTTCAAAAAGCAACATACAAAACGACGAACTTTTAATTTTTAAAAACCATGATTAACACTATCATTTTCGATTTTGGAGACATCTTTATCAATTTAGAAAAAGAAGCTACTATAGAAGAATTTAAAAAATTAGGTTTAGAAGGTCCAAATGAAGAATTGGTAGCCATGAATGATTTGTTCGAAAGAGGGAAAATTTCGGAACAAGAATTCATCGAAGGTTTTCAAAAATACATTCCAAACGCCGATGTTCACGAAATTCGCAAGGCTTGGAATTCTGTAATCGGAGAATTTCCACTTTATCGACTTGAGTTTTTGCAAATGCTTTCGAATAAATACCGCCTTTTTCTATTGACCAATACGGATGCTATTCATATCAGTCGTTTTGAACATATGGTAGGCATTTCCTTTTTTAGTGATTTTTACCAATGTTTTGAAAAGGTGTATTTCTCTTTTGAAATGGGAATGCGAAAGCCCGATACCGACATCTTCAATCACATTCTTAAAAAACACGATTTATCTCCAAAGCGAACTTTATTTATAGATGACAAAAAAGAAAACACCGATGCAGCTGCTGCTTTGGGTATTCAAGTTTGGAATTTAAAAGTGGGTGAAGAAGATGTTGTAGATTTATTTGAGAAAAAAATACTCTAATTTCCTTTGGAACCCAAAGACCACTTTAAAACTATTGCTTCCCCATCCGAAGAAATTCTTTTCAAAGAAAAAAATAGCAAATTTTTTGGTTACGCTTTTCCGGTAACTGCAGAAGATCAAGTAAAGCCTTTATTGGAACTTTTACGAAAGAAACATTTCAACGCTGTTCATTTTTGTTATGCTTTTCAACTCGGAACCGATTCTTTTACTTTTAGAGCTAATGATGACGGCGAACCAAGCAATAGTGCTGGAATGCCCATCTATGGTCAAATACAATCTTTTGATGTCACGAATATATTAGTAGTAATTGTTAGGTATTTTGGCGGAACCAAATTAGGTGTTGGCGGTCTTATTTCGGCTTATAAAACGGCAGCACAAATGACATTAGAAAATGCCACCATTATTGAAAAAACAATTGATGTTCATTATATTGTTTCTTTCGATTATAAGAATATAAACAAAGTCATGCGTGTTATTAAGGAAAAAAACATTCTAATTGTCACGCAAAAAATGGAAACGAATTGCGAAATCGAAATTGCCATTCGAAAAAATAACGCTCCGATGGTTTGGGAACTCTTTTCTTCTTTGTATGAAATTCGGATTCAAACAAAAGATTAAATCTTAGATTTCGATTTCATTTAAGACCTTTTTTATGTAATCTGGAGGCGTGATCGGACGGCCCGTTTTTAAGTCAACAAAAACCAAAATAAAATGAGCAGTTGTTAATAACTCCTGTTGTTCATTACGAATTTCGCAATCAAAAGAAATTTTGACTGAGGACTGATTTTTAAATTTAGTTATAACGGTCAATAATTCATCGTAACGAGCTGGTTTTTTATAATTCACTGCCAAGGAAACAATTGGAAGCGCTACTCCATTTTCCTCCATTGATTTGTAAGAGACCCCTTTATTTCTGAGCCATTCTACTCTACCTATCTCAAAATAAGGGAGATAATTCCCATGATATACAACCCCCATTTGATCGGTTTCCGAATACCTAACCCGTACTTCTATTTGATGCTCCATATTCTCTTTAAATAGTATTTTTTTTATATCTTTAGACAGGTTGAAAAAGTGTCTTACAACAATATTTTTAATAAATCAACCTCAATTTTATTTTTTTTTAACGATTTTTGTTCACATATTTGTTACCCCAAAAAGTAGAGAATAATCGCCTGATTTTCTTTGTAAGAGAACCTTTAATAAAAATACAAATTTACTAAATAATTATGAGCAAAACTGCGCAATCAGTATGGGAAAATTGTCTGTCTTTCATAAAGGACAATATCCAAGACCAAGCTTACAAAACTTGGTTTGAACCGATTAAGTCTGTTGAGCTTACCGATAACGCCCTTTACATTCAAGTTCCAAGCAAATTTTTCTACGAATGGTTGGAAGAGCATTACGTGAAATTGCTAAAAGTGGCCTTAACCAAGGAATTGGGTAAGAACGCCAAATTGCTTTACAAAATAAAAATGGAAAACACGTATGGCAATAAACAACCCTTTACGGAGCAACTTCCCAGTGCGCACAGAAGTTCCATGAAGCCGCAAGAAGTAGATGCTCCTTTTAAAAATTTAAGTCCCGAATTGAAAAACCCTTTTGTAATTCCAGGGATTAGAAATTTAAAAATTGAATCGCAATTAAACGCTAATTATAGTTTTGACAATTTCTTAGAAGGCGACTCCAACCGTTTGGCACGATCTGCAGGAATGGCAGTAGCGAACAAACCAGGCGGCACTTCTTTCAACCCACTATTGATTTTTGGTGGAGTTGGTTTGGGAAAAACCCATTTGGCTCATGCCATTGGAGTTGAAATTAAAGATAAATATCCTGAAAAAACGGTGTTGTACATTTCTGCCGAAATTTTCACCCAACAATATATCGATTCGGTTAAGAAAAATAATCGCAACGACTTCATCCATTTTTACCAACTGATTGATGTTTTAATAATTGATGACGTTCAATTCCTTTCCGGAAAATCAGGTACTCAAGATGTGTTTTTTCACATCTTCAACTACTTACATCAAAACGGAAAACAGGTTATTTTAACTTCGGATAAAGCTCCTGTTGACATGCAAGATATTGAACAACGATTGTTGTCTCGTTTCAAATGGGGACTTTCAGCAGAATTGCATGCCCCTGATTATGAAACAAGAATATCGATTCTGAAAAACATTCTGTATCGAGATGGCGTAGAAATGCCTGATGAAATTATCGAATACGTAGCTCGTAATATTAAATCCAATGTTAGAGAATTAGAAGGCGCTATTATTTCTTTAATCGCCCAATCTTCTTTCAATAAAAAAGAGGTTACTATCGATTTGGCGAAACATGTTGTTGAGAAATTTGTAAAAAATGTAAAACGAGAAATTTCTATCGATTATATTCAGAAAATTGTTTCCGATTATTTCCAATTAGACATCGAAGTATTGCAATCCAAAACGAGAAAAAGACACGTAGTTCAAGCTCGACAATTGGCCATGTTTTTTGCTAAGAAGTTTACCAAAGCTTCCCTAGCAAATATTGGTTCTCAAATTGGCGATCGCGATCATGCAACCGTTTTACATGCCTGTAAAACCGTTGACAACTTAGTCGCTACCGACAAACAATTCAAAAAGTTTGTAGAAGACATTCACAAAAAATTATCGTTGTAAAATGCCTATTAAAATTTTAATGGTTTGCCTTGGTAATATCTGTAGATCGCCATTGGCAGAAGGATTGTTAGCATCCAAACTTCCTAAAAATAATTTTATTGTTGATTCGGCAGGAACCGGAAATTGGCATGTTGGTAAACAACCCGACGAACGTTCTATTGCAGTTGCGAAGAAGAATAATTTGGATATTTCACTGCAAAAAGGACGTCATTTTTCGCCTTCAGATTTAGAAACTTTCGACTATATCTACGTCATGGACAACACCAATTATAATGATGTAATAGCAATGGCAAAGAATGAAGATCAAAAAAACAAAGTACAATTGATTCTCAACGAACTTTTCCCTGGAGAAAATGTAGATGTCCCAGATCCTTATTATGGCCTGCAAAATGGTTTCGATACGGTCTATAAAATGCTCGATGAGACTTGTGAGGTCATTGCGAAAAAATTGCTAGCAAAACATTCCTAAATCAATCCAATGAATACTTCAACTCCTAAAGGGAAACTTTATTTAATTCCAACCACATTAGGAGAAAGTGATCCGATGGATGTATTACCTCAAACCATAAAAAAAGCGCTTTCTTTCATTGACGACTACATTGTTGAAAACGAAAAGACAGCCCGAAAAAGCATAAAAAGTGTGCTTCCTGAAAAAGTACAAGCAACTTTGAAATTGAGTCTATTAAACAAATACACAGTAGCTTCCGAACATTTGTCGATGATTCAGCCCTGTCTTCAAGGTAAAAATGTAGGATTAATGAGTGAAGCCGGCTGCCCTGGAATTGCCGACCCTGGTGCTGTCATCGTAAAAATAGCCCATGAAAAAGGAATCCAAGTAGTTCCTTTGGTAGGCCCATCTTCGATTTTTTTGGCCTTGATGAGTTCGGGAATGAATGGT
>Ga0208888_100104_pt1 | contig 52757 bp, 47 predicted proteins | sample LakWasM115_HOW13_2_FD_183929 | JGI IMG/M metagenome (GOLD analysis project Ga0208888, IMG submission 183929) | Freshwater sediment methanotrophic microbial communities from Lake Washington under simulated oxygen tension - Sediment Metagenome... | ecosystem: Environmental > Aquatic > Freshwater >...
CTTGCAAAACGACTTAAGGTGGTTATTGCGTCGGGGCTCACCTCTTCCCATTCCGAACAGAGAAGTTAAGTCCGACTGCGCAGATGGTACTGCAGTAATGTGGGAGAGTATGTCGCCGCCTTTTTTTGAAAACCCTGTTCTAACGAACGGGGTTTTTTGTTTTATATGGTTTTAAGCGAGCACCCGAGCGAAGCGAACTGACGAAGTAAAACCCTATTCTAACGAACGGTTTTTTTTGTTTTAGCCAATATCTACTTGACTTTTATTTAGTAATGCTACATATAGTTCGGCTAACAATTTAGAATATTCTCTTATTCTCAAAAAGGTTGTTCTTACTACGATGGTTTGCGTGAGGGATAGGAGCAACTACCGCGTAGTGCGGATAGCCCGGCCCATTTCGACAGGCTCAAGACGGGCCAAGGGGACACGCCCCAATAAAAAACCCACTCTAAGGAGCGGGTTTTCCGTTTATTTATTTTGATTTTCTATCCATTTTCTGGCATTAACAAAGGCTTCAAGCCAGGGCGAAACTTCGTCTTTTTGTCCTCTGTCAGGATAATATGCCCAGTTCCAAGGGAAGGTGGAGCGCTCAATGTGAGGCATCATAACCAAGTGACGTCCGGTTTTGTCACATAGCATTGCTGTGTTGTAATCAGAACCGTTTGGATTGGCAGGATAACCTTCGTAAGCGTATTTGGCTACGATGTTGTACTTGCTTTCTTCGTAAGGTAAGTGGAATTTCCCTTCTCCATGCGACACCCAAACACCTAAGGTTGCTCCGGAGAGGGTTTTCAGCATTACGGAATGGTTTTCTTGAACCGTAACTGAGGTAAAGATGCTCTCATGTTTGTGAGAATCATTGTGTTTCATTTTACCGTGAACTTCATGTTCAGGGTTTATGACTTCCAATTCCATAAACAATTGACAACCGTTGCAGATGCCTACTGATAAAGTGTCTTCTCTTTTAAGGAAGTTTTTCAAAGCAGTGTTGGCTTTTTCGTTGTATAAAAAAGCACCAGCCCAACCCTTAGCAGAACCCAAAACGTCGGAATTAGAAAAACCACCCACAGCACCAATAAATTGGATGTCTTCCAGTGTTTCTCTACCTGAGATTAAATCGGTCATGTGGACGTCTTTTACGTCAAATCCGGCTAAGTACATGGCATTCGCCATTTCGCGTTCGGAATTGCTCCCTTTTTCACGGATGATGGCTGCTTTTGGTCTCTCGACTGCGTTCGAGATGACAGGCTTCAGACCCGTAAAATGACTAGGAAATTGGTATTGTAATGGCTGGTTGCCATAATTGTTAAAACGCTCTCGGGCCGTATTGTTTTTAGATTGTTTTAGGTCTAGTAAATAAGAAGTTTCAAACCAAACGTCTCTCAGCGTTCTGATGTCAAGCACTAAATTTTCAATAATCAAAGATTCTGAATCTTGAACTTCTCCGATTTTGAAGATTTCGATTCCTTCTAAGGCTTTTTCAAAGGCTGCATCGTCTTTAGCTTGCAATACCAATCCGATGTTTTCTGCAAATAGGATTTTAACCAAATCATTTTCTTCCAATGACGAGAAGTCGATTTGGGCTCCTAAATGGTTATCGGCAAAACACATTTCCAATAGCGTTGTGATTAAACCACCGCTTCCGATATCATGTCCGGCAACGATTTGTCGGTCTTTGATTAAATTCTGCACAGCATTAAAGGCCTTTTTAAAGAAAGCAGCATCTTTGATGGTTGGCGTTTCAGCACCAATTTTATTTTGGGTTTGGGCAAAAGAACTTCCGCCCAATTTAAATTCGTCTTGAGACAAATTGATGTAATAAATCGAACCACCATTTCTTTGCAACACCGGCTCAACCACTTTGGTAATATTGGAACAATTCCCTGCCGCCGAAATAATTACCGTTCCCGGTGCAATCACTTCGTCGTTCGGGTATTTTTGTTTCATGGAAAGTGAATCTTTTCCCGTAGGAATGTTGATGCCTAACTCGATAGCAAACTCAGAGCAAGCCTGAACCGCTTCGTACAAACGGGCATCTTCGCCTTCGTTTTTACAAGCCCACATCCAGTTAGCGGACAACGAAACACTTTTTAAATTGTCTTTTAAAGGGGCAAAAACGATGTTAGATAAAGCTTCGGCTATGGCATTTCGGCTACCGGCTTTCGGGTCGATTAATGCCGAAATAGGAGCGTGGCCAATTGAAGTGGCAATACCTTCTTTTCCGTTAAAATCTAAGGCCATTACGCCCACATTGTTTAGCGGCAATTGTAAAGGTCCGACACATTGTTGTTTGGCGACTCTTCCGCCTACGCAACGATCGACTTTATTGGTCAACCAGTCTTTACAAGCTACGGCTTCGAGTTTCAAAACGTCTCTTAAGTAGTCTTGAATATAATCGGAACTATACTCTAAATCAGTATAATTTCTTTGTATGGTTTTATCCGCCATGATGGTTTTGGGCGAACTGCCGAACATGTCTTCCAAGGCTAGGTCCATAGGTTTACTGCCTGTTTTTTGTCCTTCAAAAGTAAAACGTTTGTTGGCTGTTACGTGTCCCACTTGGTACATAGGCGAACGCTCTCTTTCTGCGATACGTTGCAAAGTATCAATGTCTTTTTGACCAATGACCAATCCCATTCGCTCTTGCGATTCGTTGCCGATGATTTCTTTGGCCGATAAAGTTGGATCACCAACAGGTAATTTATCTAAGTCTATCAAACCACCGGTTTCTTCTACCAATTCGGATAGACAGTTCAAATGACCGCCGGCGCCGTGATCGTGTATGGAAACAATCGGATTTTCATCGCTTTCTACCAAACCGCGAATGGCGTTTGCGGCGCGTTTTTGCATTTCAGGATTGGAACGTTGGATGGCATTCAGTTCGATTCCCGAACCAAAAGCACCGGTATCGGCAGAGGAAACTGCGGCACCACCCATTCCGATTCGGTAATTTTCCCCGCCAAGGATAACGATTTTGTCTCCTTCGCTAGGTTTCTTTTTGATGGATTGGTCTAGCTTTCCATAGCCAATGCCTCCGGCTTGCATGATGACTTTATCATAGCCGAGTTTTCTGTCTTCTTCCTCGTGTTCGAAGGTTAGAATGGAACCAGTGATAAGCGGTTGCCCGAATTTATTTCCGAAATCTGAAGCACCATTGGAAGCTTTGATTAAGATGTCCATAGGCGTTTGATACAACCATTGTCGCTCGGTCATGCCATTTTCCCATTCGCGGTTATCTTTTAATCGGGAATAAGCCGTCATGTAAACTGCAGTTCCGGCCAAAGGCAATGAACCTTGTCCACCGGCCAAACGGTCACGGATTTCACCACCTGAACCCGTTGCTGCTCCGTTGAAAGGCTCTACAGTAGTAGGGAAATTATGGGTTTCGGCTTTTAGCGAAATCACGGAATCAAATTCCTTAGTCTCGTAAAAATCCGGTTTGTCGGCACTTTTAGGGGAGAATTGAGTTACTTTCGGCCCTTTGATAAATGCGACATTATCTTTGTAGGCCGAAACGATATCGTTAGGATGTTCGGCTGATGTTTTTTTGATGAGTTTGAATAGGGAAGTTTCTTTTTCTTGTCCGTCAATCACAAAAGTGCCGTTGAAAATTTTATGGCGACAATGTTCTGAATTGACTTGAGAAAATCCAAAGACTTCAGAATCGGTTAGTTTTCTTCCTATTTTTTGAGAAACACTGTTTAAATAGGTAACTTCTTCTTCGCTTAACGCTAATCCTTCTTGTTGGTTGTAAGCGGCGATATCCTCGATTTCCAAAATCGGTTCCGGTTGGATGTTGATGGTGAAAATATCTTGTGTTAACTCGTTGTACTTGTGCGAAAGCATTGGGTCGAAATCGGTAAAGTTTTCAGTTACTTTTTCGAATTCCTCAATTCGGATAATGCCTTCAACTCCCATATTTTGGGTGATTTCTACGGCATTGGTACTCCAAGGCGTAACCATAGCGGCACGTGGACCAACAAAAAAATCCGTCATGACGGATTTTTCTATTTTATGAGCGTTGCCAAAAAGCCAGTTTAATTTTGAGATGTTTTCTGCCGAAAGTTCGTTTTGCGTTTGTACGGCAAAAACAGTAGTACTTTCGTTTCCGAAGAAATGAATCATTGTGTAGTTATTAATGTTGTTGTTGTTACTGCAAATTTAGACTAAAAAATGCGAATATGGAAAAAGGTTTTTCAACAAATTAGTCTTGAAAAGTTGTCCAATTATAAGCGCCGGCATCAAAAGGAGTTGTTCTTGGATTTCCTAAAATATCAAAAGGTACGCTAACATCATCTCCAAATCCTCTGGCAGCCGAATCATCGCCGATGTTGAGTTGGTTATTTTGTACGTTTAAAAATTTAGGGTTTTCGTTGCGTTTGATTTCAGGATTATCGAACAGGAAGCTGTACAACGGATTGCTACTGCTACCGAATTTCAATAAACATTTGGTGAAAGAATGGTTGAATAGGCCTGAAGTAGCCGGATCAAGTGATAGTTCATAAGTATTGCTTCCGTAAATGATACAGTTTTTAAAGTCTGCTTGCACCAAATCGAAGGGTACTTGAGCACCATTTTCATCTTCGTAATAATTGTTCAACAAGACAGCCACTTGTCGGGAACTCGACCAATTGTTGTTAAACGTACATTGTTTGAATTCGTAACTTCCACCCAAAGTACAAGCTAACGAAGCGATACCGGCGTAATTAATAACCACGTTTTCACCTCTAATCTTTGCAGTTTTGGCGTATAATCCAATCAATGACGAATTGTATATCTGGGTGTTTTTAATCGTCATAAAATTACCATCATTGCTATCAATGTTCAAACCGACTGCTGCATTTTTGATGATGACGTTATCGATTTCATTTCCGGTACTTCCGGCAGTCAGCCAAATGGTTTGCCATTGACCGGCAACATCTGAAAATCCAGGTTCTAAACGATCGCCTTCAAAAATGATATTGTTTTCTAAAGTTCCATTGGCTTTGAATGAAGCGCCGTTACCCACAATTAATCCTGAGTCGGCATGGAAATGTATACGAGCGCCGGGTTGAACGTTCAAAGTTTTTCCTCCGGGAACGGCTGCATAACCATAAACGACGTAAGGTTTATCATTGCCCCAAACGTATTCATTGCCGTTAACTGGGTCATTTTCATCTAAAAAGAAACCATACACCGGTTCTTCTATACCTTCAATGGTTAGGGTTTCGGTAGTACCGTCGGAAAATCGTTTCGGATATAAGAAATACGCATCTTGGATTAGTGTCACTAAATCTACATCTTGCACTTCTCCGTTGGCGTGGCGAAATTCGATAATATCGGTATATAAGAAATCGGTTGGATTGGCTTCGGCTACATCCGCAGTCACTTCGATGAAGATGTACATGCTGTCTTTGGCCAACAACTCAACATCATTAAACACTCGGTTGTTATTGCCTACCATACCATCAACGGTCATGCGGTATTTAGAAGCTTGTCCTTTCCCTAATTGTATGGTTGGTATTTTGATGTCTTTATCGCTTCGGTTATACACTTTTAGGGTGTAAGTACTCGAGCCGATATTGGTAAAAACAGTATCTAAATACACGGTATCTTTCGAGAAAAACAAACCTCCTGTACTGGGTTCAAATTCAAAATCTTGTCGACAAGAACTGGTGAATAAAGTTAAACCAATTATAAAAAAGAAAATAAGATAGCGCATCAGTATTATGAATTTTTACTTTGTACAATTCGACCTAACAGTCTCCGGTCGTAAATGTAGGTATTATAGTTTAATTTGAAAATAAGTCGATTTGAAAATTTGACTATAGTCTTGGTAAATAACGGTAAAAATACCATTATAGTATATTCGTGGTGTTGGCTTTTTTCCTTGTGGGAAATAAGTAGTAATTTCGTGAAAAATTTAAGCTATGGCATTGGATAGAGAAAAAGTGTTACAACTGTGCAACGAATGGAGCAAAAACACTTTGATGGAAACCTTAGAAATAGAATATATAGACGCCGGTGAAGGCTTTTTAAAAGCTAAAATGCCGGTAAATTCAAGAGTGCATCAACCCATGGGATTGTTGCATGGTGGTGCCACAGTGGCTTTAGCAGAAAGTGTTGGTAGTGCGGCTTCACTCATGTTTATCAATACTGAAAAGCAAGAAGTGCGCGGGATTGAAATTTCGGCTAATCATTTGAAAAGCAAACGCGAAGGAACTGTATTTTGTACTGCCAAAATTATTCATCAAGGAAGAAGTATTCATTTGTGGGAGATTAAAATAACGGATGAAAACGACAAGCTGATTTCGTTGTGTAAGTTGACTAACATGATTTTACCCAGAAGATAAATGACAGATGTGTTTGTAAAAGTCAAAGCGCAACTGGAAAAACAATTGCCGTTTGTGCTGTATGCGAAGCCCAAAGCTGACCGCATGATTGCTTTATTTCAGGCGAACGACAGCTTACACTTTTTAAAAGATTTTAGTGAGAAAGGTTTTGTTTTTGCCCCTTTTGACGGCGATGCCATTCCTTATATTCCACAAGCCGAATCAGAAGTTTATGTCGAGAAGATAAAGGAAACAGACTTTTTAATAGCTCCTAATCCGATCATTGAGGCTGACGAAGCCGCTAAAAGAGATTTTGAAGCCTTGGTGACAGCAGGAGTCGATGCCATTGGTCAAGGCGCATTTGAGAAAGTGGTTTTGTCTCGTAAAGCGATGGTTGCTATATCTTTTTTTGAGTTGGAAACTGTATTTAAAAAGTTGGTGGCTTTTTATCCGACCGCTTTCAAATATTGTTTTTTTCACCCCAAAATAGGGCTTTGGTTGGGCGCCAGTCCGGAACAGTTTTTAAAAATCAATCAGAAAACATTGCAAACCGTGGCTTTGGCCGGAACGCAAGCGGTAACTGAATCTACAGATGTCGTTTGGCAAGAAAAAGAAATTGAGGAACAACAATTGGTAACCGATTTTATTACCCAAAGTTTGAGCGATAAAGTGTCGGAACTCACTGTTTCGAGTCCGTATTCGGTGCAAGCCGGAAATTTGTGGCACATCAAGACTGATATTGCAGCGACTATTGGTAGCGATAGCAACTTGGAGGAAATTATTAAATCTTTGCATCCGACATCAGCTGTTTGCGGGTTGCCGAAAGCGGCGGCAAAGGATTTTATCTTGCAAAACGAATCGTATGACAGAAGTTATTATTCGGGATTTTTGGGTGAGTTGAATATCGATTTGGCCACATTCCGAACCGAGCAAACGGATTTGTTTGTTAATTTGCGTTGTATGAAAATCAACGACAAGCACGTCGAACTATTCATCGGTTGCGGCATTACTAAAGACAGTGTACCGGAAGCGGAGTTTATCGAAACGGTCAACAAATCGATGACCATGCGGAAGGTTTTGAATTAAAGCAGTTGTATGTTGTGGGTTCTATGTTGTAAGTTAAAAGTAATAGACTACGACTCATAGTTTACATGATACTATAAAAAATAAAAAGTATGAAATTAGATATTTTAGCGTTTGGGGCGCATCCTGATGATGTAGAATTGGGCTGTAGCGGCACAATTGCCAAAGAAGTCTCATTAGGAAAAAAAGTAGGGATAATCGATTTAACGCGGGGCGAACTCGGAACTCGAGGATCGGTGGAAATTCGTGATCAGGAAGCTGCTTTGGCGGCTGAAATTTTGGGGATTTCCATGCGAGAAAATTTAAACATGCGAGATGGTTTTTTTGTGAATGACGAAGCCCATCAGTTGGAAATCATTAAGCGAATTCGCAAATACAAGCCTGAGATTGTAATTTGTAATGCCATCGAAGACCGTCACATCGATCACGGCAAAGGCAGTAAGTTGGTTTCTGACGCCTGTTTTTTATCGGGTTTGCGAAAAATTGAAACCGAGCATGAAGGCGTGCAACAGGAAGTGTGGCGTCCGAAAGTAGTATATCATTATATCCAATGGAAAAATATAGAGCCTGATTTTGTGGTAGATATTTCTGAATTCATGGATATAAAAACAAAGTCTATTTTGGCTTATGCCTCTCAGTTTTATTCTGAAAACTCTAATGAACCGATCACACCGATAGCTACTAAAAACTTTTTGCAAAGTATTCATTACCGCACGCAAGACTTCGGTCGATTGATTGGTGTGGATTATGCTGAAGGTTTTACAACCGAGAGATACGTGGCAGTCAAGAGCTTAGGAGATTTGATTTAAAAAATCTAAAAAACCTTTGCAAAAGTTAAGTTTTGCACTATATTTGCACTCGCAAAAGCAACTTAGGTTCTTTGCAACAATAAATGGTGATTGTAGCTCAGTTGGTTAGAGCGTCGGATTGTGGTTCCGAAGGTCGCGGGTTCGAGACCCGTCTTTCACCCAAAATTCAAAAGCCCCGTATTTCGGGGCTTTTTTTGTGTCTTAAACTAAGCTTTATTTATCGGTTTTGTCTACTACTAAACGTTGCTCTCGGTTGGCAATTTCCCAGGCAATAGCAAAAGCGTATTGCGTTCTTTTGGTGAGTGCGTCGAATTCAATTTTTCCCACTTCATCGCTTGGTTTGTGGTAATCGGCGTGCGTTCCGTTAAAAAGGAAAACCGATGGGATATTGTGTTTGGCAAAATTGTAATGATCGGAGCGGTAGTAAAATCGATTCGGATCTTTTTTGTCGTTGTATTTGTAATCAATAGCGAGCTTGATGTATTGTTGGTTCACACTCTCGCAAATGTTGTATAAATCGGTCGATAAATAATCGGAACCGATGACATATACATAATTATTGCTGTCTTTGTGAAAATCATCACGGCGGCCAATCATGTCAATGTTCACATCAGCCACTGTATTTTTTAACGGGAAAAGCGGATTTTCGGAATAGTAACGAGATCCGTGTAAGCCATGTTCTTCACCGGTTACATGTAAAATTAAGATAGATCGTTTCGGACCGTTGCCTTCGTTTTTGGCTTTTTGAAAAGCAGCAGCCATTTCCATTAAAGCTACAGTTCCCGAACCGTCATCGTCGGCTCCGTTATAAATCTCACCGTCTTTAACTCCTACGTGATCGTAATGTGCTGAAATTACAACAATTTCATCCGGTTTTTCAGAACCTTCTATAAAGGCCCAAATGTTCTCTGAGTCGGGTAAGTTTTCGTTTCTTTTGGCATTTAAAAACGCGGCCGGTACTTTTTGGTAGTAATCGTCGGCACCTTTGGGATTCGAAATACCGTTTTTCTTGTAAAAATCGATGATAAACTTGCCGGCTTTCTTTTGGCCTTCGCTGCCTGTTTCCCGTCCTTCGGTTTCATCGGAGGCAATATAGGTAAGGTTGGTGCGCAAACTTTCAGTATTAATTGCAGAGAGATAAGTACTAACATTAGCCAACTTTTTATTGCCGGATTTTGAAGGGCTACAGCTGGTTACTAATGTAAATAGTGCTAATAAGAATAATATTTTTTTTGACATGATTAATGTATGTTAATGAATGAAAAGAAGAAAAGCCCAATCAGGATAAAACTTAAGATGAACATGTTGATGAAGAATATTAAAATACCCTTGATGATGGTCTTGGATCTGCTTTGCTCATAAAAGCGATGATGCGCCGGGAAAAAGTAATACAGCATATAAATAATGATAACTGTATCTGCTATAGTAATAATGGTGTCTAAAAACCAATGATTCCCAAATAATCCTACGAAAAAGTTAATTAATTCCAAGATTAATGACGCAAGCAGCAAAAAGGAAAAATAATGCAAAGTAAAAATACCATGGTCAAAATAGTACCAGCGTTTTTTACTTTGGAACAACCATAATACAAAGGCAAATAAAGGCATATAAATGAACAAAGCCTTTGGGATGTTGTGGATAAATGCTTCGGAGAGTTTGTCGAAAATTTCATCTTTGGTCTTTCCTTTTTTGGCTAACAGTATCTTTTTGTGAAACCAATAGCCAAAATCTCCGAGCTTTTCCTCCGGTTTACCATATTGCTGGATCGAATCTAATTCTTCGATGGAGCGGTATCCGAAGTTCATATAATCGCCGTTTTCATATTCTTGATTTCTTTTGGAAGCTGACAGTTGCAAAGAATCGGCTGTCTGTTTATCAATATGTCCGTCTTGTTCCAACTTTTTAATCCATGCTTCTTTTTGAAGCGTGTCTTTAGCATGCGCAACGTTATCAATAGGAGCTGCAGTGATTTTTTCGGTAGATTTATGGTTGTTGGCTTCGTTAACATTAGTCACTTCTTCCCCTGAGCTATCAGGTAGAATTGAGAAAAGAAAGAAGGTCACAAAACTGATAAAAATGTACAATCGAATAGGCGCCAAATAAGACATTCGCTTACCGGAAAGGTATTCTTTAGTCAGGGATGCAGGCTTAAAGATTAAGTTTCGAATGGTTTTCCAAAATGAATTTTCGTAATGGGTTAAATCTTCGAAGAAGTGGACAAATAACTGTACAAATGTTTTTCGGGTATCTGTATTTTCCTGACCGCAGTTTGGACAAAAACGGTTTTCTACCACATGCCTACAGTTCAGGCAGGTTTTATCTTTTCTTAATGGGCTTTTAGACATACTACAGTAATGTGATTGGATACGTAAAACTATTAAAATAATTTCTATTTTTGAGGAACTAAATACAAAACGATGCAATCAAAAGCACTTACACCATCAGACTATATCGCCGAATTGCCGGAAGACCGTAAAAAGGTTATGGAGCAACTCAGAAAAACCATTACGGATAATTTACCTGAGGGTTTTCAAGAAGGAATGGGTTACGGGATGTTGGGTTATGCTGTACCACATTCAATTTACCCAAAAGGCTATCACTGTAATCCCAAAGATCCGCTACCGTTTATGGGATTGGCTTCGCAAAAAAACTTTATCGCATTTTACCATATGGGCGTTTATGCCGATAAAAATTTGTATGATTGGTTTGTGGCTGAATATGGTAAACGTTGCAAATACAAGCTCGATATGGGTAAAAGCTGTGTTCGTTTCAAAAAGATGGAAGATATTCCGTATGACTTGATTGCCGAATTGACTCAGAAAATATCAGTTCAGGATTGGATTGCCCTATATGAATCTGCTTTCAAAAAATAGCAGATGTTTACAATTGTTCCCAACACTGATAACCAATTTACAGCCGTAAGAGCTATTGCTTTCGAAGTTTGGCCTAAAACCTATGGTGCAATTTTAACGGAAGCGCAACTAGCTTACATGCTTGAAATGATGTATAGTGTTGCCGCTCTTCAAGAACAATCTACTCTTAAGCAACATCATTTTGTGCTGATTTATTCTAATGATGAAGCCGTTGGATTTGCTTCTTACGAATACAATGTAAACAATTCCGGCAAAACTAAAATTCACAAAATTTACATTTTATCTTCCCAACAAGGCAAAGGAACCGGTAAAGCTTTGGTAGATTATATTGAACAACAAGCTTTAGCTTTTGGAGATAAGGCTTTGTTTTTAAACGTTAACAAATATAATTCCGCTATTCAATTTTATCAAAAAACAGGCTTTGAGACTGTAAAAGAAGAAGTAATCGATATAGGCAACGGATTTGTAATGGATGATTATGTAATGGGAAAACAACTGTAACTACATGGCATTTTTAAAAAAAATTAATGCGAAAGCAAAAACAGACAGTAACACCGGTTTTGGTGTCAACCCGGGAAGTTACGGAGGTCGTTTTTTGACGAAAAACGGAAACGCCAACATTAAAAGAACCGGGATTGGTTTTTTTGACGGCATTAGTTGGTTTCATACCATGGTTAACATCCCAAGATGGAAATTCATGCTCATTATACTATTGTTTTATTTTGTTGTAAACCTATGTTTTGCAACTGTATATTACTTGATTGGAGTGGAGCATCTTAAAGGAATCAATGCTGAAAATGCTATGGATCAATTTGGTCAAGCTTTTTTTTTCAGCATTCAAACGTATACTACCGTCGGGTATGGTCATATTAGTCCGAGTGGTTTTTTAACCAGTTTTGTGGCTGCCTTTGAGGCTTTGTTTGGCTTGTTGAGTTTTGCCATAGCTACCGGTTTGTTTTATGGGCGATTTAGTATGCCAAAAGCTTTTTTGCGTTTTTCTGAAAATGCCTTGATAGCACCTTATCAATCAGGCACTGCTTTAATGATTAGAATGAGTCCTTATAAAAATACCCATTTAACAGATGCTGAAGCAAAAATGACAGTGGGTTTGACCGTTGAGGAAAATGGTAAAATGGTCAATAAGTTTTATAATCTTGACTTAGAGTTGTCTAAGATTAATGCCTTAACTTTGAGTTGGACTTTGGTACATCCCATTACCGAAAACAGTCCTTTTTATAATTTATCTAAAGAGGATTATGTTAATATCAAGGGAGAAATAATGGTTTATGTCAAGGTTTTTGATGATCGTTTCAGTACCACGGTTGTTAAACGAACGTCTTATATATTTCAAGAAGTGGTGTATGGTGCCAAGTTTGTCCCGATGTTCTCAAGAAGTCATGATGACAATCATACTTTACTGCACCTTAATAAATTGAATGCTTTTGAAAATGTAGCCATATAAAAAAAGTCCCGAATTTTGTTCGGGACTTTTTTTATTGTATTTCAAAGAAATTTATTCTTTGATGAATTTCTGTGAGTAATCTTTACCGTTACTGTCTCTTAACATCAAGATGTAAGTTCCTTTGGCAAGATGATTAACAGTTACAGTTTGGTTAGCCACTTGTGTTTGGTGAACCATTCTTCCGCTTAAATCGTATACTTGAGCCGTAACAAATTCAACAGGATTGGCTGTATTGATTGCAATGTTGATGGTGTTTTTTACAGGATTTGGATATACTGTAAATACAGAACTTTCAAAAGCATCAATTCCTAAAGTAGCACCTTCCACTGCGCTTAATGGTTGGTTGGCTGTAACGTTGTTGTAAGTGTCAACTATACCGGATGGCCATTTGATAATTACTTGGTTGATTACTGTGGAAGTTCCAAGGCCGAAGTGTGCATTTAATGAACTCATATAACGGAAACCTTCACCACTACGGATATCTCTGATTTGTTTGCCCCATGGGCCATAAATTTCAACGCGAGCACCAATACCGTTTCTGTTGCTTTGAATACCTTGTAAGGTTACTTTCAGCCAGTTGTTGCCATTAGGCACACCGTAACGAATAGTAGAACCGTTTTGAATGTCTAAGAAACCGTCGTTATTCAAATCGCCAACGGCACCAACACTAATAGCGTTGTAGCCTACAGGAGTGAAAGAGTTGTTACCTTGGTTGAACATGATTTTGTTACCACCGCCTAAAACATCAACTTTACCATCGTTATCAAAATCGTAAGCAATATTGTCAATGTTCGTAGCTGTATTGGTATCCCAACCTGAACCGGCTGTGATATTAGTAAAGGCAACTGTATTGGTGTCTTTGTTGTTTCTGAAGAATTTATGAGTTCCTGCACTTGCCGTGATGATTACGTCCATATCGTCATCATTATCAAAATCAGCAATAGCAGAAGACCAGGTTTGAATAGGCGTAACATTAATCCCGGCTTGGGCAGAGATGTCTGTGAAAACACCATTACCGTCATTTCTGTGTAATTCACAAGGAGGTCCTGAACATTTGGAAATAAACATATCTAAATCACCGTCATTATCGAAATCTGTCCATAATGAAGCATAGTTACCACCACTGGCAGTAACACCTAACATATAAGCACCCGAAGTACCTGATTGGTAGTAATTCATATTAGCACTTCCATCGTTCATGTAGTACACATTTGGAGCAATATCATGACAAGAGAAAGCATCTAAATGACCGTCGTTGTTGATGTCAACAAAGTTAGTTCTTTGACAAAAAATGTAATCTGAAGGGTTGATGTTGGTATAAGAAGTACCATTGTTGGCAGATCTCCAAAATGTTAATCCTGATCCGCTTCCTAATAGTAAGTCATTGTATCCGTCTTTGTTGTAATCTCCGGCAGCCATACTCCAAGATGGCATATCGCTGGTTCCTGTAATTGGGAAATCAGTAACTGTGAATGTACCCGGAGTGTTTCCTTGGAAATGAACTCTTAAGTTATTCCCACTTACACCTACAATATCATCTTTATAGTCGCCATTCATATCTACAATACAGATGTTATAGCTACTGTTGATAGTTGAAACAGTTTGGTTGTTATAAGTAACCGGTATTACGATTGGCGTTTCATTGATTTGGAAATCAAATCCGTTAGCACTCCATTTATTGTCCCAAACAATGTAATAAGTAGTGCCTGCGGATGCAATAAAGGTGTAAGTAGATAAATTAGAATTGGTGTTTCCAAAGTTACAAGCTAAAACACCTGAATTGTCATCACTTCCAACACAAGTTAATCCTGAGGTACAGTTTCCGGAATACACACTTACGTTAGTGTCCTTACATAAATTAATAGCTAAATCAGAGGTAATAGTCACGTTAGCATTTACAGCTGGTGTATAAGAATACCATTTGGATAAAGTTGCTGTAGAACAACTGGTGTTGATATTGGTTTGATCAATAGCAGCAACAGTGGTAGTTCCTGCGCTAACTGCAACGGCTCCATTACATGGATTGTATCCTGCTGGGATTTCACTTACCTGAAAGTTGAATCCGGTTGATTCATAACGATTGTCCCAAACGATATAATAAGTTTGACCCGCAACAGCATTAAAAGTTGCTTTTGATAAATAGGCATTAGTGTTTCCTGAATTACAAGCTAAAACACCGGAGTCGTCATCAGCAACAACGCAAGTCATTGTAGTACAATTACCTGTGTAGATTCTTACCCTTGTGTCTCTACATAAATTTTCTTGTAAATCCGATGATACTGTAACGGTGTAGTTCTGAGTTGGTGTGTAAGCATACCACTCAACTGCCGTTACATTCGCATTCGTGTAATTACAAGTTGTCGCCGGCAAACCGGTACCGTCTATGGTACTTATAGTAAAAGTTCCAGCAGCTGTGATTGGTATTGCCGTTGCACAAGTGTTTTGTGCAAAGGTCAAACTGCTCACCGCTAACAAAAAAAATAAAAGTGTAATTTTCTTCATGTTTATAGTTATAAGGTTGGTTTAATATTATGGACAGTTTTGTAGTGAGTTAATCCACTCTTCAATTAAGGCTACACCTTCATCATGTATTAAAGATCGGCCGTGTAATGGCATCATATAGCTTTCATTAGTGGTGTTAATTCTGAAGAACAGCATCGATTGCGAAGGTTTACTTGGTGTTATCAAGTTGCTCAATTCAGGGTCAAAGTCTTGCATGTCAACAGTAGGCACACAAACCCCCATGTTACTGTGACCATTAACACCGCCTGTTTCTGTAAAGCTCAATCGAAGCGGTCTGTAATCACAATGGCCTGTTTCTTTGTGGCAATGGGCACAGTTGATGTCGAAATAAGAACGAACCCTTTTTTCCAAAGGTTGTGTGGCATCACTGTAATTTATGGTAGTATGTTCCGGAGTAGGGAATGCAAAATTGTTTTCCAAATATCCTTGTTCAATCCACTTGGTTAATTGGTTTTTGGTTTCATTACCGTAGTTGTAATTGAAGTTTAAATTTTGTGGTTTGATACCAATCGGAATGAAAGTAGTCACTTCTTGTCCGCCAACATCTTGTTTGTATTTATGACAAACTATACACTGCGCTTCGGAAGGAATTCTGTAGTTTACATTGCGAACCACGTTATTGTCATCTTTAAAAGTAAGCTGTTTGTAGCTTCCGTTCAAGTCTAAATAAGCTTCTGTTTGATCGTCATTCCATACATAATCCGCAAAAATCCATCCGTCAACTTTGCGAATCATAATTCGTGTTTCGATGATTAAAGGTGTATCAGTAGGTTGGATTTTATCGTAGTAGAAATTTTTAATGATGGCTGCCCCAACCGGTAATTCTAAAATTTTATCATCACCATTGAAGGTAGCTTTTGTACCTTCCGGCATCCAAACAAAACGTTTCTTGTGTGCATAATCGCTGAATAAGATGCTGGCAGGCTCATAAGGAATTACATTTAAGGAAGGCGTTAGGTTTTTTAAATCACCTTCAAAAAAATGATAATCGGATAATTTAGGATAAGGAACCTGGGTTAAATCAACAACTACAGGTGAAACCGGCGTGTAACTCTCTTCGTCGTCGTTGTCAGAACAAGAAGAGAAAATGGTGAGTGTAAAGACTAAAAGCAGCGCTTGTAAGTAATTCTTTTTCATATGATTTTTAAAATGCTGACCAAATATAATAATATTTTGGTAACAATCTAAAAATTAACAAATTTCCCTATGTTAAGTTCGAAATTTTTATGAAAAAAATGCGTTTTGTGTTTTTTTGTACAGAATAATGGATTTTATTCAGAATCCTTATTGGCGCGCTGTAGTATGTTTTCCGGTAAGGCTTTTTTGGCTTTGGCCCCCATTTTTTTCAACTTTTCAACGCTGTTAATTAAGTTTCCTTTGCCGTCAAAAAGTTTGTTCATGGCATTGCCGTATTCTGCTTTTGCTTCGTCCATTTTTTTACCAATTTTTACTAAATCGGATACAAAGCCTTCAAATTTATCATATAAAGCACCGGCTTGACGTGCAATTTCCACTGCATTTTCCTGTTGTTTTTGGTTGGTCCACATGCTGTCTATGGTTCGCAAGGTAGCCAACAGAGTGGAAGGCGTTACGATTACTATGTTTTTTTCAAAAGCTTTATTGTACAAACTGGTATCTTCGTTTAAAGCCAAGGCAAAAGCCGATTCAATCGGGATGAAAAGCAAAACGAAATCCGGACTTTCCATTTGGTACAAATCGTGATAATTTTTTTCACTTAGTTGATCCACGTGTCGTTTGATGGCGATGAGGTGTTCTTTAAGAAATTGCACTTTTTCAGTCTCATCTTCAGCGTTGATATATCGTTCATAAGCGGTTAAGGTTACTTTCGAATCGACTATCATTTTCTTGCCATCGGGCAAATTAATCACTACGTCAGGAAACAAACGATTGCCTTCTTCAGTTACAAAACTTTGCTGTACTTCGTATTCTCTCCCTTTTTCCAGTCCGGATTTTTCTAAAACGCGTTCTAAAACCAATTCGCCCCAATTGCCTTGCATTTTACTGTCGCCTTTAAGTGCCTTGGTCAAGTTTAATGTTTCCTTACTCATTTGTTCGTTCATCTCACGCAAGCCCAAAATTTGTTGGCGTAAAGCGGCGTGATAATCAATACTTTCTTTATGTGTGTCTTCAACTTTCTTTTCGAATAATTGGATTTTATCTTGTAAAGGGGAAAGTATGTTTTTGAGGTTTTCCTTGTTTTGCTCAGTAAATTTAACCGTTTTTTCTTCTAGGATTTTATTCGCCAAATTTTCAAACTCTTTGGTGAATTTTTCCTGAAGTTTTTCCACTTCTTCCTTTTGCTCTTTATGGCGTTCCCACAGATGATCAAAATCAGTTTCTTTTTTCGACAATTGAATGGCCAGTGTTTCTTTTTCGGTGCGAATTTTTTCGCGCTCCTGAACAATTTGATTCATTTGGTTTTTGAGTTGCTCTATTTGTTGTAACAAACTGTTTGTCTTTTCTTCTAACGAAGCTTTATCCGATTTGGATTGAGCGGCAAATAGTGTTTTACCCAAGAAAAATCCAATAGCTAGGGCAATAATAAAGGCGATGATTATCATTAGATTATCGTTCATATAATTCCACAAAATTAAGGTCTAAATATACAGCGTTTTATGAGATAAAGTTATAGTAATTTCAAAATTGTTTCCTAAATTGGCATCGTTTTTGAAAAATTCTTTTTTAGAGAAAACAAACTAATAATAAACCTATTTAAAACCACAGTAAGCTATGATTAGAAAAATTACTTTTTCAGCCTTAATGCTCTTTGCTTCGCTTTCTTTTGCACAATTAGGACCTGTAGGTCATTTGACCATCTTTTCGGAAGACGGCGACAAGTTTACCTTAATCCTTAACGGAGAAGTGATTAATGATGTTCCGCAAACCAATTTGAGAGTGGAAGATTTGAACCAGCCTTATTACAATGCTAAAATCAAGTTTGAAGACAAGACCCTAATGGATATCTCTAAGAACAACTTGATGTTAACTGATGTTGACGGAATTTTTGCCGATGTGACTTATAAGATTAAGAGAGACAAAAACAACAAAACCAAAATGAAGTTGAATTATTTCTCTTCTATTCCTGTGCGTCCGGATTTTATTCCACCTTCCAACGTACATGTAATTCATTACGGTCAGCCTCGCCCAGTTCAGGTAGTTGCTCCGGTGCAACAACCGGTTAGAGGTGTTACTCAAACAACCACGACTACCACTACTCAAACCGGCGGTACTGCTGTAGGTGTTGGTGTAAATGTAGGTGGTGTTAATATGGGTATTTCTATCAACGATAACATGGGTGGCGGAGCTGTTACGCAAACTACTACTACCACTACCACTGTAGGTGGAGGTCACGTAGTGGAAACAGTTGAACAAGTTAGAGGTTGTAACGGAAGAAGTTGTATGACTGCCGGGAATTTTAATGCAGCTTTAGCCACTATTAAAAAGCAAAGTTTTGAAGACACTCAACTAAAAACAGCCAAACAAGTAATTGCGGCTAACTGTTTGAATGTTGACCAAATTATCCAAATTGCTAATACTTTTAGCTTTGAAGATAACAAATTGGAGTTTGCCAAGTTCGCCTACGATTACTGTATCGAACCAAGAAACTATTTCAAGTTAAATGGCATTTTCTCTTTCAGTAGCAATGTAGATGAGTTGTCTGATTACGTCCAAAGTAGACAATAACAGAAAAATATTTTAATCTGAAGACCATCCTTAGTGATGGTCTTTTTATTTTTGCTCAAATTCTGTCATGAAACACCATCATTTTTTACTCCACAAACCGCATGGTTTTTTAAGCCAATTTGTTTACGAAAAAAAATGGCACAAGAAGCTTTTGGGCGAACTGTATAATTTTCCCGAAGGCACTATGGCTATCGGCCGTTTGGATGAAGATTCGGAAGGCTTACTATTGCTAACCACTGATGGGATGATGAGTGAAATCGTGCGCAGCCAAACCATCGAGAAAGAATATTATGCCCAAGTGGACGGCATTATAACACCGGAAGCAGTAACACAGTTGGAGAACGGAGTTGAAATTGGTTTTAAAGGGATTCGCTATACTACGAAACCATGTCAATCCAAAATTATTACTCAGCTACCCGAATCTATAGGCGAGGGCAGGAGAATACGTGATGAACGCCACGGGCCAACCAGTTGGGTTTCTATTACTTTAACGGAAGGTAAATTCCGTCAAGTACGAAAAATGACAGCAGCGGTTGGATTTCCTACTTTGCGATTGGTCCGAATTCGGGTAGGAAGCCTAACTTTGCAAAACTTAAAAGCAGGGGAAGTACTGCCGGTAAATCAATTCAATCTTTAAATTGTCTAACAATCTAATCATCTAACAATCTAAATGCTTAACATAGTTTTAGTTGAACCAGAAATCCCTAACAATACCGGTAATATCGGTCGACTGTGCGTGGGAACCGAAAGTCGTTTACACTTAATCAAACCATATGGTTTTGAAATTACTGATAAAAATCTAAAGCGTTCCGGTTTGGATTATTGGGTGCACTTGGATTGGAAGGAATACAGTAATGTTGAGGAATGGATTGCCCAAATTCCGGACAAATCCCGAGTATTTTTAATGAGTTCTCATGCGACAAAATCGATATACGAAGTAGCCTTTCAAGACGAAGATTGGCTGGTTTTCGGCAAAGAAAGCGTAGGATTAAGTGAGGAAGTTTTGTCCCAATTTGAAAACCACTTGACTATACCGATGTCGAAACTTATTCGCAGTTATAACATCGCTAATTCTGTCGCGTTTGTGGTTGGTGAAGCCAAGCGACAAATCGGTACAAAGTAATCGACTAGGAAATAATAAACTTCCCTTTTTCACCATCAAACGCAATGGATTCATCTTTGAAAAGCGAGCTGAAAACACCTTGCGTAATCAAATTACAAGGTTGGTCTTGGTGAACTTGGTTTTCAGTCATCACTATCATTTGGTCACTGAGTTGAATGGCCAAATCAATGTCGTGTGTAGAAAACAAGATGCACTTATTCGTTTCTGAAGACAGTTTTTTCAGCAATTTAAAGACCGATACTTTGTGAACTAAATCTAAGTGCGTAGTCGGTTCATCTAAAATAATTATTGGCGTATCTTGTGCCAAAGCCCTGGCAATAAGTACAATTTGCAGTTGCCCGTCACTGATTTCGTAATATTTTTTATTAGTCAAATGCTCAAGTTGGGTGAGTGCAATGGCTTGCTTTATTTTTTCACGATCTGTTTCCGAGAGTTGTCCCAGCCAATTGGTGTAAGGTTGTCTGCCTAAGGCAATCAGTTCATATACAGTTAGGTTGTTTGACGGTAACTTTTCGGTTAAAACCAAACTTAGCTCTTGTGCTATTGCTGTCGTTGGAATATCATGAATGTTTCTTTCATGCAAAAAAACGGAACCCTGTAATGGTTTTTGAATACCTGTAATGGTGCGTAGTAAAGTTGATTTTCCCACGCCGTTCGCACCAACTAAAGAATAGAGTTGCCCCGAAGTTAATTCTAAATTCAAGTTGGAGGCAATGGTGTTGGTTATCCTTTTAGAGTGGTAACCAATACTCAATTCTTGGGTGCTAATGATGTTGGTGTTGGTACTCATTAAGACATACTTTTTTTGCTGACAATTAACCAAACTACTACAGGTGCTCCGATTATAGAGGTTATGGCATTGATGGGTAAAGTAAACTCAAAGCCGGGCATCTGGGAAACGGTATCGCAAACCAACATGATGATAGCCCCGATCAACAATGTACCCGTAAATAAAATTCGGTGGCTACTGGTTTGGAATATTAATTTCGACAAATGTGGTACCGCTAACCCAACAAAGGCAATAGGTCCGGCAAAAGCGGTAATACTTCCGGCTAAAATACTGGTCGCCAAAATCAGTAATAATCGGGCTTTTTTGATATTCAAGCCCATACTTTTAGCATAGTTTTCACCCAACAATAGCGCATCTAATGGTTTTAAGGTGAGTAAACTCAGCAGCAAACCAAATGCGACAGAAACGCTGAGTATCATGATGCTTTCCCACGACAAATTACCGATGCTTCCCATCGACCAAAAAGTGTATTTCTGCAATTGTTCGGCCGAGCTGAAGTAGCTGAAAACACTCACAATGGCTCCGGTAAAACTACTGAACATCAAACCAACGATGAGTATCGACATCGTATCTCGCAATCGTTGAGAAACCACTAAAATCATTAGTAAAACAAACAAACTGCCTAAGCAAGATGCTAAGATGATTCCGTAAGATGACAATAAGAATTCTGAAAAAAATGAAGGCAAAAATCCGGCACCCAACAACACAAAAGCCACGCCCAAACTCGAACCCGAACTCAAACCCAATACATACGGTCCAGCCATTGGATTTCGGAAAAACGTTTGCATCAATAAACCGCTGACAGACAATCCCATGCCAACTAAAATTGCGGCAATGGCTTTGGGTAATCTGAAATTCATTATGATGTATTCCCAAGTTTCTTTTTCGGCTTGGCTGCCCAACAAACTTTTAAAGACTTCTTTCATCGGAATGGCTACTTGTCCCATGGAGATATTCAGAAGCAATGTCAGTAACATCGTTAAAGACAAAAGGGAAAAGAGTAATGTATTTCGACTTCGATTGTTCAAATTATTGTAATTTCTGGAAAAAATAAGGCTTGTAGCTTTTTAGGAGTTCCGGATGTAAAATTGCAACGATGTCTTTTAAAACAATATCCGGTCGGTTAGGCGCTAATTCATAATATACGATGCCACCGGTTTTACCTTTTCTACCGCTAAACGAATATACATTTTTATTTTGGAATGCTTTAAACTGACTGTAATGAGGATTGGCGGAAGTCATTTCTCGCAATGAAGAAAATTGTCCCGAGGTTATCCAAATGTCGGCATTTTTGGCTTTTTCCAATACGGTTTCAAATGAGAGCGATAAGCTGCCGGTTCCTGAGGTTTCAGCCCATAAGTACTGGCCTTTAGCTTCTTTCAACAGCAAACTTCCCCAGCTGTTGCCTTTGGGTAAATACCAACGGTCTTCAAACATGTCTCCGGCCAATATGGTTGGTGTTTCTTTGGCGTTTTGGGCAATTCGGATGGTTTTTAAATACTCTTTTTCTATTTTGCTGAAGATTTGCTCAGCCTTTTTTTGCTGTCCGTATAAAGCACCGAAAAACTTGATCCATTCGGCTTTACCCAAAGGAGTTTCTTCATTCCAATCGCCATTCAGCAGTACTTTTAAACCGCTTTTTTGCAAATTATCCAAGGTTGGATTGTTGTTGTCGATGCCGTAACCAATGATCACATCGGGTTGTAAATTGAGCAGTACTTCAGTGTTTAAATTTTGATTCATCCCCAATTCTTTCACTTTTCCGGCTTCAATTCGAGCTCTGACTTTTTCTGAAGAAATGTAATCAAGATTTGGGAAACCGACCAAGGTTTTTTCCTTTTCCAACATTTCCAACGATGGAATATGTGTAGTTGAGGTTACCACGATACTTTTTATCGGAACAGCAATAATTGGGTTTTGTTTAAGGCTGTCCGGGACTATACCGTTTTTTTCTTTTAAGATATAAGTATAGGTTTTAGTCGCTTTAGGCCATGGATTTCGAACCGTTAGTACGGTATAACCTTCATAATTTTGAATCGAAAAACCTTTGGCGTGGCGAATGGTATTTTGGGAATCGATTTGCTCAACAGTTACAATTTCTTTTTTGCATTGTGCGAATAGGATACTTAGCGCCAAAACGAACAACAGTCGAAAATAAGTTTTCATTCAATTATTTTTTGCAAAAATAGAAGATTGTTACCGAATATTTTGACTCTTGTAACATTTGATTACAAACCAAAGTTTTTATCTGTGTAATTTTACATAAAAATAAAACCATGAGAGACGATTCAAATACCTTTATGTACCTCGTTGGCGGAATTATCCTATTGCATTTTTTGATTGGCTTCATTTGGTTGATTGTCAAGTTTTCTAAGAAAAAAGACGAATAAATTCGGCTTGTTGGGATTAAATTACATTATTTCTGCTACATTTGCAGCCGAATTATGGTTGCGCATTTTGAAATTCAAAATCGCATTAAAAGGGAATCGGGTGATTGATTAAGTAAGATGAACAATTGAAGATGGCAGAGCTCTAATCTGAAATCAACAATAGAAAATCAACAATCAAAAATCCCGAGCTGTTCCCGCAACTGTAAGCTACAAAGCTTGTTGTTATCTGCAACACCACTGTTCATGCTGTTTGATTTTAAATATCAAAAATTTAATATCTAATATTCAGAACGGGAAGGTCAACAACAAGACGCAAGCCAGGAGACCTGCCTAATTCATTGAGTAACAAACTTTCGGGAAAAAAGGTTTGGGTATGGGTAAATTCTATGCTTTTCTCCCAACATTAGTAATTCAGTAAAATTAAAAAATTAGTTTTCGAGCTTTTCTGAGTTTTCAGTCTTGCAGTAAATGATGGTTTGATTTTATTGAGAGTGTTTAATTTAAAATGAAAAAAAACAGTACAATCAGTGCATTCTTCGCATTGGTCGCAACTTGTGCTTGGGCGCAAGAACAGGATTCGGTAAAAGTGAATCCTTTGAAAGAAGTGGTCATTTCTGATACCAAATTTGCACAACGCAAAGAAAAATCGGGAAAAATCATTGAAGTCATTTCGGCAAAAGACTTAGCGCAAAAAACCGGTCAAAGTTTGGCCACCGTTTTGTCGCAAGTTACTGGAGTAGAAATCAATGGTAACCAATCGGCCAACGGTAAAAACCTCGGCTACTACATTCGCGGTGGTAAAAACCGACAAGTATTAATTCTAATCGACGGTATTCCGGTTACCGACGCTTCCGGCATTAGTTTAGAATACGATTTGCGTTTGCTTCCGGTAGAACAGGTGGAAAGCATCGAAGTGATGAAAGGCGCTGCCAGTACCTTATACGGAACAGGCGCCGCAACGGGTGTAATCAACATTACCCTGAAAAAAGGCTCGAAAAAAGAAATCGAAGGGAACGCTTATCTGAACATTGGGTCCAACAATACTTCGAACGATAAAAAATACAACGGTCAGGATTTTAACCAAGGTATTTCGGTAAACGGCAACTACAAGAAAGTGAATTATTTTGCAGGAATCAATAGTACGGAAACCGCAAACATGTCTCAAATAGCGTCGCCTAATGAAGCGGTTACCTATGAAGATGATCGATTTTCCCGTCAGAATGCCATCGCTAAATTCGGCTTCAAAGCAACAGAGAAATTAAGCCTAAACTTTTTTGGGAATTACGACCGATTGAAAAACGGTTACGATTTAACGTTCGATAATACCGGTTTTAACGATACGGCTATCAACACGACGACTTCGGAGCAAGTGCGTTTTGGCTTTTCGCCTAAATACCAATACCGCAAAGGCGAATTTATCCTGAATTCAGGTTTCAACAAAATTGTACGCGATTACACAGAGTTCAATAGCTTTTCTGGTACTACGGATTATTCGGTTTACGAATCCAGAAATGTGGTGCTTGACGGAGTGAACAAGTACAATATCAACAAAGATTTTGCAGTGATTTTGGGTGTGAATTACCAATTCAATGATATGCTGAGCGAAACGCCTTTTGGGAATATCGAGAATCAATCAACTAAATTCAATATCATCGACGGCTATTCCACTTTGGTTTATCATTTTGATTTCGGTTTAAATCTTAATACCGGTGGTCGATTGAACAACCACAGTGCTTACGGCAATAATTTTGTGTATAATTTTAATCCGTCTTACAATTTCAAAACGGCTTTTCCCTTGAAGTTAGTGGCTTCTTACAGCACGGCTTATATTACGCCAAGTTTGTACCAATTGTATTCTGAATATGGAAATGCCAACGTAACCCCGGAAAAAAATGCTACTGCTGAAGTAGGTTTTGAAACCCAATTGTTATCCGGCAAATTAAAATGGGAAACGGTAGCTTTTTATCGTGATCAAACCAATTCCATCGACTTCTTTTACAATCCTGCAACCTTTGAATCGTACTATGTAAATATTAACGGAACCAACAAAGCCAAAGGCGTTGAGACGGAAATGACTTATGAATTGACCGCGAAAATCTCGCTGAATGCGAATTACACTTTTACGCAAGTGGATAAGGCTTTAGACCGATTGATTCCGAAACACAAAGCCAATGCGAGTTTGAATTATCAGCCAAACAGCAGAACCTTGTTCAATGTAAACTACCAATATTTTGACGCCCGAAAAGATGTGTTTTTTGATGGCAATACTTTTGGCGTAACCGGTGTAGTATTGGACTCATATCAGTTGGTAAATTGCTTAGCCAAATACGAACTGGTGAAAGGGCGACTGAGCATTTTTGCCACAGCAACCAATATTTTTAACGAAACTTTTGTCGAAAATATCGGCTATGCTACTCGTGGTCGAAACTTTAAATTAGGTTTGAACTTTGTTTTGTAATACAGTAAAAGGTCAAACATTTTGTTGAAAAAAAGGCTAACCCTAAAGTTAGCCTTTTTTGTTTTATTTAGTTGCGCTCAATGTACATTTCAGTTCTTAATGGCGATAGGGATTTGAGATCAGCAAAATCGCGTTGCAGGTTGCTTGGTCTTGACGGAGTTGGTCGGCCGCTGCCAATAATTTGGTTGATGGCGGCATTGAGCAAAGGTTCGCTAGGGTTACCCAAAATGCCCAAATCATCCATACTTTCCGGTAAAGGCGTAGTAGGAGCAATTCCTGAAGTATAATCGCCAAAACCATTTTTATCTACTATTTTTAACACTATAGGTTGCATGGCATATTTATGACGCGGATTTACATTTTGTTTGGCAAAGGTTGGCGAATCATACAAAGTAATCGAACCCACATTTTTTCCGGTAGTGGTGGTACCGATTTGCACTACCGTAATATAAGGTTTCAAGCAATTGATGACCAATTCACTAGCCGAAGCTGTGGCGTTCGTAGTTAACACATATACTTTGTTTAGGTTCAAACTGTTGAGGTTGCCTACAAATCGATTCTCTAAACTTGAAGGGCTGTTACTTTCATAATAGCTTTGTGCTTTGGCATTCCATTGTTGTTTGGCAAAAAGTTGTCCGGTAAATTGTCCGGTAATCATACTGGCTAATTTGGTGGCTGTACTGATAGAACCACCCGAGTTGTAACGTAAATCCAAAACCAAATCGGTTACATTTTGCGTTTGGAAACTGCCAAAAACGCTATTCAATTGGTTATCGTAAGTCGAATAAAAACCGTTGTACATTAAATAGCCAATCTTGTGAGAACCGTTCGTAATAACGGTGTTTAATAAAATCGGATTTTCTGCTAAAGCGGTTTTGGTAAGCGAAACCGTTTGTCCGTTTGGCGTAATATTACCACCATCGTAATCGGCTAAGTTGATGGTGTAAGTGTCGTTAGCTAATAAAGAGCGGTAATTGTCAACTGTGAGCGGCGTTCCGTTGATGGCATAAAAAATCGTACCGCGTTGTATCGGTTTGGTAGCAGCATCAGAATTTGGAATAATGTAACGAACCCAACCATAAATATCGGTATTACTACCGGTTTTATAGCGCAGGGCGAAATCCATTCCGTTGTTCAGTGTATTTCCGGAAAGTACGCCTTCTAACACCGAATAATCACTGTAAATAACACTAAATCGGTCGATAGAAGTATCTACTCTCAAAGCATTGAACAAAGTTGTAGGTTCGTCAAAACCTTCCAAAAAAGTATTCAATTGACGCTGATTGGCAAAACGGTCATCCGCCAAATCTGGCACATCACCTTGCCACAAATAATATAAATTCATCCCTTTCCATACAAAATCTTTGACCTCTAAACTTGCCGGGACGGGATTGTCATCATTGTCTGTGCAACTGAAAGTAAAGGTCAGTAAACACAGATACAATGCGGTTTTAAATAAGTTTTTCATAGCAGTTCTTTATTTAATAAACGTAAATTTAATAAGTTTAGATTAATTATTTGTATTTTGTTTGTAACAAAAAAAATCATGGTTCGTCTTGCTTATATAACCGTTAACCAAATGTTGTTTTAATGAACCAAAAAGAGTTTATGCAATTGGTAAATCCTTTTAAGGATAAAGTCTTTCGAATGGCGAAGCGATTGCTGGTCAGTACGGAAGAAGCCGAGGATGCAACTCAGGAAGTTTTGGTAAAGCTCTGGTACAAAAACGACAATTTAGACGAGTATAAAAGTATAGAAGCGGTGGCCATGACGATGACGAAAAACTACTGTTTGGATCAGTTAAAGTCGAAACGCGCCGGGAACATGCGCATAGTGCACAACAATTTTACGGACAGAGAAGCCGGTTTGCAAAAGCAAGTAGAAGACAAAGATACTTGGCAATGGGTAGAAAGAATTATGAACGACTTACCGGAACAGCAAAAGTTAATTGTACAAATGCGCGATATTGAAGAAATGGAATTTGAAGAAATCAGCGCTATTTTGGGTATGAACGAATCGGCCGTGAGAACCGCTTTGTCCAGAGCCAGAAAAGCCATCAGAGAAACAATGACAAAAACCCATCATTATGGCATTGGATAACATAGAAAAATTAATAGAGAAATACTTTGATGCAACCACCACTTTGGCAGAGGAAAAAGAATTAAAGGCCTATTTTTCCTCCGATAATGTTGCTCCGCCTTTAGAGCAATATAAGCCTATATTTGGTTACATGGCACAAGCAAAACACGAACAATTCACAGGAACCATTCCTTTAAAAGCTAAAAAAAGGCATACTGTACTTTGGATCTCTGTGGCAGCATCTGTGGTTGTTTTACTTGGCGTAGGTTTTTTTACTTTCAATCATTATAACCAACCTGTATCAGAAGATTTCGGGACTTATGATGATCCGGAGGTAGCTTTCAGAGAAACGCAGAAAGCGCTGGAAATGATCTCGCAAAGTGTAAACGAAGGTATCGAAAGTATGGACTATTTAAGTGAATACGAACAATCAAAAAACATCATTTTTAAATAAAAAAAAATCAAGAAATCATGAAAAAAATATTTTTAAGTCTGTTAATTCTAGTAGTAACCAATGTTGCTTTTGGTCAAAGTGTCTTTGATAAATTTGAAGACCAAGAGAAAATCAGAACGGTTATCGTAAACAAAAAAATGTTTTCGCTTTTGAGTAAAATGAAAGTCGAAGACAAAGAAACCCAGCAATACGTGAATTTGATCAAAAAGCTGGAGAATCTTAAAGTTTTTGCGACTCAAAGCGATAGCAAAGCAGAGGAAATGAAAGCTACTGCGGAGAAATACCTAAAAACTGCCGGAATGGAAGAGTTGATGCGCATTACCGATAAAGGAAAGAGCGTGAAGATTTATGTGAAATCAGGTGCTACCGATTCTCAAATCAAGGAGTTGTTGATGTTTGTTGATGGCAGCGGCACTGAAGAAACCGTATTGATGTCGTTAACAGGGAACTTCGATTTGGACGAGCTTTCAGTGCTTACCGAGAAAATGAAATTACCCGGAGGAGAAGATTTAAAGAAAGCTTCTAAAGGCAGTAAAGGACCGAAAGGCGGCAAATAGTATAGTTATGAAAATTACCATTTTTACGGCTGTATTATTTTCATTACTCTTGCTAAGTTGCAGTAACGAGCCGAGTATTCAGAAGTATTTTGTAGAAAATTCAGGAAAGAAAGATTTTATAGCGTTGGATATTTCTCCAAGTATTATCAATATTGATAAATCCAAGTTGACTCCGGAACAGCAAACGGCTTTGAATTCTTTTGAGAAGATGAACGTTTTGATTTTTAAATCGAATGGAAAAAACGAAACGCAATACCAATCAGAAACCCAAAAAGTAGGCGACATCCTTAAAGATGAGACTTACCAAGAATTGATGAAAATCGGTTCCGGAAAAGACGGCGCCTCTGTAAGTTTTGTGGGTGATGAAAACGACATCGACGAGTTTATTTTTTTTGCCAAAAACCAGGACAACGGATTTGCAGTAGTCAGAATTTTGGGCAACGATATGAATCCGAATAACATTATGAACATGATTGGTATTTTACAAATTGCCAACGTTGATATGGAGCAATTAAAACCACTTCAAGGTTTGTTAAAATAAATTTCCCTCAAAAAAAATCCCGACACTGTCGGGATTTTTTTTAATTCTTGAAATATTTTAAAGGAACAATCAGCATTCCGAAGCATTCGCCATCTTCTTTACCGATGTGTTTGTGGTGCATTTTGTGCGCTCTTCTAACGGCTTTCGCATAACGATTGTTTGCATTTCGGAACAGTTTAAATCGTTGATGGATGAAAATATCATGCACCATAAAATAAGCCAATCCGTAAGCAAAAATGCCCAATCCTATAGCTAATCCAATCTCCAAAATATTATTTTGCCACAATAAAAAGAAGCCAACGCTAACTACAGCGTAAAAAATAAAAAAGGCGTCATTGCGTTCAAACCAAGAGTCGTGGTCTTTTTTGTGGTGATCCGCATGAAGGTTCCACAAAAAGCCGTGCATAATGTACTTATGACTAAACCAAGCCATAAACTCCATTCCGCAAAAGGTAATTAAAAAAACAACTATATGTAGTAACATGATTTTAGATTAAATTTAAACGATAATTCACATAACACTTTGCTAGTAAACCAATTTTCTCGTAATCCGGCACTCTGATTCGGGTATTTTTGATTTCCATAGAAGGTGTCTTTTTTAATTTAGACAACAACTTTTTATAGTAAACAAAAGCCGTGTAAACTCCGAATTTGGCTTCCAAAGGCAGTTTTAAAATGCCTTCAAAACCTACTTGAAAATCAGCTTCAATTTCTTTGATAATTTCGTTTTTCGATTGTTCATCTAAACGAGATAAATCGGTGTTAGGGAAATAGGTTCTGCTCAAATCTTCAAAATCAGCTTTCAAGTCACGTAAGAAATTCACTTTCTGAAACGCCGATCCCAATCTCATGGCTGAATGTTCTAATTCGGCATATTTTTTATCATCGCCGTTTACAAATACTTTCAAACACATTAAACCTACTACGTCCGCAGAACCGTAAATGTATTCATGGTATTCGTCATAGGTTTGGTATTCTTTTTTATGCAAATCCATCTTCATGCTTTTCATGAAGGCCGCAATCAAACTGTTCGGAATTTGATATTTGTTTACTGTGTGCTGAAAAGAATTTAAAATCGGATTCAAGCTGATTTTATTTTCTAAAGCCTCGGCTAAATCTTTTTCAAATCGCTCAAATAATAGTTCTTTATTGTAATCGTGAAAAGTATCCACAATTTCATCCGCAAAGCGCACAAACCCATAGATGTTGTAAATGTCTTGACGAATGCTTGGTGCTAACATTTTTACGGCAGCAGAAAATGAAGTACTGTAGGACTTCGTTACATTTTTGCTGCAATCAAATGATACGGTGTCAAAGATTGATTTCATAGCATGGTATTTTTTAGTTTTTTTCTATAAGTTCAGCTACTAATTTTCCTGAAATTAACGACGGTGGAACGCCGGGTCCAGGAACAGTTAATTGACCGGTAAAAAATAGGTTTTTGACTTTTTTACTTTTCAATTTAGGTCTTAAAAAAGCGGTTTGCAATAGGGTATTGGCTAAGCCGTATGCATTCCCTTTGTACGAATTATAATCTTTGATGAAGTCGTTGACACAAAAAGATTCTCTAAAGATAACATTTTCTTTTACAGTTTGTTGTGTTAATCTTTCAAAGCGAGAAATAATCTTTTCAAAATACAAATTTCTCAACTCGGCGGTATCTTTCAATCCCGGAGCTAAGGGAATTAAGAAAATACCGGCTTCTTTGCCTTCAGGCGCTGCATTATCGTCTGTTTTCGAGGGAAAACTAGCATAAAAAAGCGGTTCTTTAGGCCACTGTGGATAATCGTAAATGGCTTCTGCGTGTTTGTCGAAATCCACATCAAAAAACAACGAATGGTGTTCTACGTTCTCAATTTTTTTGTCAAAACCTACATAAAACAGTAGGGAAGAAGGTGCAAACGTTCTCTTGTCCCAATATTTTTCAGAATAAGCTCTGTAAGGCGCATCTAGTAAACTTTCGCTGTGATGGTAATCGGCACCGCTTAAAATAACATCGCCTTTAACGATTTCTCCGTTTACAACCAAAGCCTCAGCAATTCCATTTTGCACCATTATTTTTTCGACATTGGCATTCAAGTGGAATGTTACTCCTAATTCTTTGGCTAAACTTTCCATAGCTAGGATAACACTGTACATCCCGTTTTTAGGATGCCAAGTCCCCAAACCAAAATCGGCAAAGTTCATGAAGCTGTAAAAAGAAGGAGTGTCAGAAGGTTTAGCGCCTAAGAACAAAACCGGAAATTCAAGGATTTGGATGAGTTTAGTGTTTTTGAAACGGCGACGAATATCTTTGGAAATATTCCCAAAAAACTGATTGACTTTTTTGGCTGTTTCCAATGTTACCAATTCTAATGGTGAAACACCGGGGCGATAGACCAAATCTTTGATGGCGATATCATAATTGCTTTGGGCTTCTTTCATGAATTCCGCCAGTTTGGCACCACTGCCTTTTTCAATGGATTCGAAAACGGTGATGATTTCAGGAAGATTGTCGGCTATGGTCACAAAGTCCTTCACGCCGAAATACACTTGATAAGCCGGATTCAATTTGATTAGTTCGTAATAATCTGAAGGTTTTTTACCAAAATCGGCAAAAAAACGTTCAAATACATCCGGCATCCAATACCATGTTGGTCCGATGTCGAACGTAAAGCCTTCTTTTTTGAGCTGACGAGCTCTGCCTCCGATAGTGCTGTTTTTTTCGTAAACCGTTACTTCATTACCTTGTTGTGCCAGATAACAAGCGGCGGCTAGTGACGAAAAACCGGATCCGATTATTTTAATTCTCTTTCTCATATTGTTTAACAAAAATAGAAAAAAGTTAAACAATAAAAAAATATTTGTCTAGATAAATTCTACTAATTCTTTAATGGAGTTGAAGGTAGTGATTTTTTCTGATATCAACTTAGAATCTACATGTTCAATCATGCGACCAATAAGCCAAAGTCTCGAAGAGTCCACCATGATTTCGGTTTGCAGTTCCTTCACATAGGCATTGATTTCTGATTTTGTTGGTTCTACAGTCGTGTAACAAATGTAAACAATGTTGTCAAAGTGTTTTTTTAGATCTTTTAAGCTTTCTGTTGGCACACTTTCTCCTAAATATATCGTTTTGTAACCATGGCTCAGTATTTCATAATTCAAATACATCAAGCCTAGTTCGTGTACTTCATTGTCTGGAAGATACAACACAAATACTTTGTCATCTCTTGTGGGTTCTTGAGATTGAACTACTTCAGTATTGGTTAGAATTTTTTGTTTGATTAAGTAAGTGATGAAATGTTCATGTGCAGGACTAATGGTATTGGTTTGCCACAATAGTCCAAGCTCTTGAATCAGCGGAATGAAAACCTCGTAAAAAACGTCACGGAATGATTTTTCTGAAAGTAATTTATTGTAAGTGTTGAAAAATAACGCTTGGTCAAAATTCATCATAGCCAATTTAAACGAACTAATGGCGTGATGTTTGGCACTTTTTTCAGAAATGATTTCATTTACTAATTGTGGAATTCGATCTTCCGATAATTTTGAAATTTTCGAAATTTTATAGCCGTGATTGTGAAGCAGTGTAATGTTTAATAGCTTTTGAAGATTCTCCAAATCATACATTCGGATATTGGTTTCTGTTCTCATAGGTTCGAGCACATTGTACCTTTTCTCCCAAATTCTGATTGTATGTGCCTTAATACCGGACAGGTTTTCCAAGTCTTTGATACTAAAAACACTTTTTATGTTGTTCATCTTTTATTAAAATTAGTTAAACAAAATTAGTAAAATTAATTTACCACAACTGTTTTTATGCTAAAACTTTCAAAAAAAGAGTAATAGATTGAAAAATCACTTACAAAATACTTTTGATTGAGGTGTATTTATAAGTAAAGAATGGGGAGAATTGTGCAAAAAAAAACACCCCTAAAAGAGTGTTTTCTAATTTAAAGTGTGACCACGATCAGATTCGAACTGACACGTCTTGCGACACCACCCCCTCAAGATGGCGAGTCTACCAATTTCTCCACGTGGCCGTAAACAAAAAAAGTCATCCGCTTGGCGAACAACTTTTTGTGACCCGACTGGGGCTCGAACCCAGGACCCCAACATTAAAAGTGTTGTGCTCTACCAACTGAGCTATCGAGTCTAAAAGCATGACAAGAAAAATTGTGACCCGACTGGGGCTCGAACCCAGGACCCCAACATTAAAAGTGTTGTGCTCTACCAACTGAGCTATCGAGTCAATTTCATTTCTTGAATGCGGGTGCAAATATAAGACCTTATTATTTATATTTCAAAGCAAATTTGCTATAAATTTGCCTTTTTTCAATGATGGTCTGTAAGGGCTTAATTTATAAGGTTTTATTGCGATGGTAAAAATTGTTTTAGTGGGTTATATGGCAGTAGGGAAGTCGACAGTTGGTAAAATAGTAGCTGAAAAATTGAAAATTGCCTTCGTTGATTTGGATGAAAACATCGAAAAAAATGAAAACCTATCGATAAGTGAGATATTTGCAAATCATGGCGAAATCTATTTTAGAAAAAAAGAACATCTCGAATTAAAGAAATGGTTGGAAAATCCCAACTCATTGGTTATCGCTACCGGTGGCGGAACACCTTGTTATGCCAACAATCATTTGTTGTTGAACGGAGACGGCATTACTTCTTTTTATCTCAAGGCTTCTATTCCCGTACTGTATGAACGTTTGTTGTCAGAAAGCAATAAGCGCCCTTTAGTTACCGGAAAAACGGAAGAAGAGTTGAAAGAGTTTATCGCCAAGCACCTTTTCGATCGCAGTTATTTTTACCATCAGGCCACCCACAATGTGTCGGTTGATGGAAAAACATCTCAGGCAGTAGCCGAGGAAATGCTGCAACTTCTAAACTAAATAAGCGTGATCATTTTGGGATTCAAAAACCACTTGCACATGCTCTTTCAAAGATGTGGAAAGGGAAAGTCCTTTAAAATCAGCTTTTACAGGATATTTTTTGTGGTTGCGGTCAATCAGAACCACCGTTTTGAATTTTTTCACAGGAACCTCCAAAAAGTGCTTTACGCCGTAAATTAAAGTCGTTCCCGAATTCAATACATCGTCAACTAATACAATGCATTTGTTTTGATATACTTCAGGTGCTACAGAAGTAGTAATGGGATTGGCAGGATGGATTTTATCTATTTTGACTTCACACAAAATAATATTGCTTTTAGTGATTTCATTTAAAACATGTCCTATTTTTTGAGCTAAAACGAAGCCGTTACTGGTAATACCGGCAATGACTACTTCTTGTTCATCGACAAAAGTTTCGTATATTTGGTAAGCAATTCTCTTGATTTTGTGCTCAATTTCCTGGTGGTTGAGAATAATGTTTTTAGTCATGTTTTGAGTAGTAGTTAGTGTTTAGTGGTCTTCAGGTTCAAAATCGAATTCAAAATCTTCTAAATCTCTTCGGTCCTTTTTAGTAGGTCGTCCAACACCGGATTTGCGATAATGTTCTTTTGATAGCTTCAACATTTCCAAATGAGCAAATGCTTCGGCAGGTGTTTCATCTTTTCGGTAAATATCGACCAACTTGGCTCCGACACGATTTAAAGGAATGTCTAATACTGTAATACTGTAGGTGATTTGGTCTTTTCGAAAAGTGATTTTATCCATCGGGAAAACTTCTCTGGAAGGCTTGGCTACCTGGCCGTTTACCGTAATTTGATTCTTTCGGCAAGCTTCAGTTACCATATTTCGGGTTTTGTAATACCGAACACACCAAAGATATTTATCCACTCTCATTTTTTTTCCAAAATCAACGTTAAATACTTCACAAAAATAAATCAATATTGTATCTTGCGACCTCAAAAATAGTATAAAATGAATAATTTTTATAGAATTGCTTTACTTTTTATCACGGCAATTTTTATTGTGTCTTGTACGCCAAGCGATCGTAATCCTACAGTTCCAAAGCGAGATTATGCTGAACAGTATGCAACAGATTTAGCCAATATGGAAGAGTTTTTACAAACTCATTATATGGAGGTAACGAACAACCCCGGTAACACAGATGATCAAGACGTCTCTTTTTATGAAATACCTGAAGGCGGTACCCAAACTTCAGTTTGGAACCAAACGCAATATCCTTTACAGGCCCATTATGTAGCACAAGATGATATCACTTACAAGATATATTACATTTCATTGCGTCAAGGATCCGGACTAACGAGCAGTTCTCCTTGTAATGTAGACAGAGTGCTGACCTCCTACAAAGGAAGTTATATTTACACTAAAACTGAAACAGTGAATAGTGAAGAAGTAGAAACGTTGACTTACAAACAGTTTGAAGAATCAATCAATCCGGAATCATATCTTACTTTATCTTCACTAATTAAAGGTTGGCAAGAGATATTCCCTAAGTTTAAAACAGGTAGTTACAATGCTAATCCCGACGGAACTGTGTCTTACAATGATTTTGGTGCCGGTATAATGTTTATACCTTCAGGGTTGGGTTATTACAACAACTCTTCAGGCACCATACCATCCTATTCTCCTTTAATTTTCAGTTTTAAATTGTATGAAATTCAAAGAGTGGATAACGATAGCGATGGCATCCCGTCATATTTGGAAGATATTAGTTCTTCTATTGTAAATGCCGATGGTTCTGTTACTGTTATCAATGGTGTTCCGGATGGTTATGTGAGAGTTTTAGCGGAAGATGTTGACAATCCGGATGATACGGATGGTGATGGCGTTCCTGATTTTCTGGATATTGATGATGATGGTGATTTCTTTACCACCGCCAGCGAAATCAATAATCCACTTACAGACGACCCTTATCCTTTTGCTGATATTCCGCTATGTAGCGATGGCAAGAAAAGACATTTATCCAGTCTTTGCAATCACAATCAATAAAAAAAAGCCGCTAATTTTAGCGGCTTTTCTTTTTATAAAGATGAGGAATTATTTTCTTTTCATCACTCGCTCTGTAGCTTCTACTATAGCTTGGTGATTCAATTTGTATTTTTCCATCAATTGCTCCGGTGTACCACTTTCGCCAAAGCTGTCATTAACGGCTACAAATTCTTGAGGTACCGGCGTATTCAAAGCCAGCACTCTGGCAACGCTTTCTCCTAATCCGCCCAAAATATTGTGCTCTTCAGCGGTAACTACGCAACCGGTTTTGGCAACCGATTTCAAAATGGCTTCGTCATCTAAAGGTTTAATAGTATGGATGTTGATGACTTCAGCAGAAATTCCTTTAGCTTCTAATGCTTCTGCAGCAATTAAAGCTTCCCAAACCAAATGTCCAGTAGCAATGATCGTTACATCAGTACCTTCATTGAGCATGATGGCTTTTCCAATAATGAACGGTTCATCAGCCGGTGTGAAATTAGGTACAACCGGACGCCCGAATCGCAAATAAGCCGGACCATGATGCTCCGCTAAAGCAATAGTAGCTGCTTTAGTCTGATTGTAATCACAAGTATTGATTACCGTCATACCCGGTAACATTTTCATCAATCCGATGTCTTCTAAAATTTGATGCGTAGCACCATCTTCTCCTAAGGTTAATCCGGCGTGTGAGGCACAAATCTTCACATTTTTATCAGAGTAAGCCACCGATTGGCGAATTTGATCGTAAACTCTTCCGGTAGAGAAATTGGCAAAAGTACCGGTAAACGGAATTTTACCACCAATGGTTAATCCTGCTGCTATACCTATCATATTAGCCTCGGCAATTCCAATTTGGAAAAAACGCTCCGGATGGTTCTTTTTGAAATCGTCAAATTTCAATGAGCCAATTAAATCGGCACAAAGTGCCACCACGTTTTCATTCTTTTGTCCCAATTCAGTCATTCCTGCTCCAAATCCGGAACGGGTATCTTTACTTCCTGTATTTGTATATTTTTTCATAATTTTAGTAGTCGCCTAAGGTTTCTTTATTCTGAGCTAATCCATTAGCCAGTTGTTCGTCATTTGGTGCTTTTCCGTGCCAAGCGTGCGTGTGCATCATAAAATCAACACCATTCCCCATAACGGTGTGCATCAATACACAAACCGGTTTTCCTTTTCCGGTTCTGCTTTTCGCTTCGGCTAAACCGGCTTTGATTGCTTCGATATTGTTACCTTCTGTAATTTCCAAAACATCCCAATCAAAAGCTTCAAACTTGGCTTTTAAATTCCCCAAACTCAAAACATCATCTGTAGAGCCGTCAATTTGTTGGCCGTTGTAATCAATTGTAGCGATTAAATTGTCCACTTTTTTAGCAGAAGCGTACATGATGGCTTCCCAATTTTGACCTTCCTGTAGTTCACCGTCACCGTGTAGTGAGTAAACCAAATGTTGGTCACCGTTCAATTTTTTGGCTTGTGCAGCACCAATCGCTACGGATAAACCTTGTCCCAAAGAACCCGAAGCCATGCGAATGCCCGGTAAGCCTTCGTGAGTAGTAGGATGGCCTTGCAAACGAGAGTTTAGTTTGCGGAAAGTAGCCAATTCCGATACCGGAAAATAACCGCTACGGGCTAAAACGCTGTAAAAAACAGGCGAAATATGGCCGTTAGAAAGGAAAAATAAATCTTCACCGATACCGTTCATATCAAATCCGGCTTTGCGTTGCATTTGGTGTTGGTACAAAACGGTGAAAAATTCAGCGCAACCCAAAGATCCTCCGGGATGTCCCGAATTTACGGCATGAACCATACGAAGAATGTCTCTTCTGACTTGGGTTGTAAAATCTTGTAAATGTTGTGTGTTTGACATTATAAAAGGATGTATAATTATGCCTCAAAAGTACTTCTAATTTTATAGGAAGGCAAATGATTTTAAAACAAGTTATTAAAGGTTTATCAATAAGCTTTAGGGTAGCTCTAAGTGTTAGGTTTTTTCAACTCATATTCTGTGTAATTGTTTTCCAAATGGGCTATTTCAACAAAACCTAAACGTTTCAAGAGTTGAATAGCCTTGTTATTGTCTTTTTTGGTAATCGAAATAATGCGACTCAATTGCAATTGTTTCCATCCGAATTGAATAGCCAATTGCATGGCGGATGTCATTAATCCTTTGCCTCTGAATGCTTCATGTAAAATACAGCCCAATTCGCCTGTCCCGTTTTCAAATCCTCTGTAAAATCCACAAGAACCCGCAATTTTTCCGCTGGCAACTTCAACGATTCCCCAATTGATTGCATTACCCTCTCTGTAATCTTTTCGGATTTTAGCCAGCATCAGTAATACATCATCTGCAGTAGTCGCTTTTTTACCATTATAATAGGAAATATCAATAATGGCCTCAGCTTCTGTAGGTAAAATATCTCTTAACAAAACAATAGTGTTTTGAATCTCCGGAAAAGAATCGTAGGGTGGCAACTGTGTCATTTGTTTTTCGTTTTTTTGTTGTATAAAGTAATAATAACATTTTTACCATCGCAAAGTAAGGATAGGAATACCTGTTAAATAAAATCCTAAATCCTGAATCCTGAAACTGAAATCTTTTATCTTTGCCGACTGTAAAAGCGTTTTATGAAATTTGATTTATTAGCCAAAGACCCCAATTCAAGTGCCCGTGCCGGAAGTATTACTACTGATCACGGTGTAATTGAAACCCCAATATTTATGCCTGTTGGTACTGTGGCGTCTGTGAAAGGCGTACACCAACGCGAATTGAAAGAAGAAATCAATCCCGATATCATTCTGGGAAATACCTACCACTTGTACCTTCGTCCGCAAACCGATATTTTGGAAAAAGCCGGCGGATTGCATAAGTTTATGAATTGGGACCGAAATATTTTAACTGACAGCGGTGGCTACCAAGTGTACTCACTCTCAGCTAACCGTAAAATTAAGGAAGAAGGTGTAAAATTTAAATCACATATCGACGGTTCTTACCATGTATTTACTCCCGAAAATGTGATGGAAATTCAACGCACCATTGGTGCCGATATCATCATGGCTTTCGACGAGTGTACGCCTTATCCTTGCGATTATCGCTATGCCCAACGATCGATGCACATGACGCACCGTTGGTTAGATCGTTGTATTAAGCATTTGGAAAAAGTGCCAACCAAGTACGGTTATGACCAAACTTTTTTCCCTATAGTTCAAGGTAGTACTTATAAAGATTTGCGCCAACAATCTGCCGAATACATTGCCAATGCCGGTGCGCAAGGGAATGCTATCGGTGGCTTATCAGTAGGAGAACCGGCTGAAGAAATGTACGCCATGACCGAAGTCGTAACAGCCATTTTACCACAAGATAAACCAAGGTATTTGATGGGTGTCGGAACGCCGATTAACATCTTGGAAAATATCGCTTTAGGTATTGATATGTTTGATTGCGTGATGCCAACCCGTAATGCCAGAAATGGTATGTTGTTTACGGCCAACGGTACCATCAACATCAAAAATAAAAAATGGGAAGCCGATTTTTCTCCCATTGATGAAATGGGTCACACTTTTGTAGATACCGAATATACCAAAGCATATTTGCGACACTTGTTTGCCGCCAATGAGTTTTTAGGCAAACAAATTGCTACTATTCACAACCTCGGATTTTACATGTGGTTGGTTCGTGAAGCCAGAAAACATATCTTAGCAGGTGATTTCAGAACTTGGAAAGACATGATGGTGAAGCAAATGAGCCAGCGACTCTAGAAGCGGTTGCACCGCTTAGACTAGGCTTCGCCTTTCAGATATATAGAAAGTCTAAGTCAGTCTAAGAAGTCTAACAGTCTAATAATCTAATAATCAATGCTGAAAATAATAGACAAATACATCTTAAAACGATACTTGGTAACTTTTTCTGTAATGTTACTGATGTTTATTCCTATTGGTATCGTGATTGATGTTTCGGAGAAAGTCAATCGAATGATTGAAAACAAAGTGCCTTTCAAAGAAATTGCACTTTATTATCTCGACTTTACCATCTATTTCGCGAACTTGTTATTCCCGATTTTTTTGTTTTTGTCGGTGATTTGGTTTACCTCTAAGCTAGCCAACAATACCGAAATTATTGCCATTCTGAGTTCCGGAATTTCCTTTAGTCGTTTTATGCGACCATACATTATTGGGGCTACTATTATTTCTGTTTTTGCTTTAATCATGAGCATTTTTTTGGTGCCGAGTGCCAGTGCCGGTTTCAAAAGTTTCCGGTACAAATACCTTATCGGAAATGGTCAAAATGAAGTCAGAGACAATTCCGATGTATTTCGACAAATCAGCAAAGACGAATATATTTTCGTTAGTAATTTTCAAGAAGTCAATCAAACGGCTTATAATTTTTCCATGGAGAAGTTTGAAGGCGATCAATTGAAATACAAACTCATTGCCAACCGTATCAAATGGAACCCGAAAGAGAAAAATTATACCTTGTTCAATTACACCAAACGCAAAGTAGGAGCAATGGGTGATATCATTGAAACTGCCGAGCGAAAAGACACCGTTTTTAATTTTGATTTGGAAGATTTAACACCGGTAGTTTACATAGCCGAAACACTACCACTGAACGAATTGCACAAGTTTATCGATAAGGAAAAAGCCCGTGGTTCATCTAATATCAATACTTATTTAGTGGTATTGTACAAAAAATACAGTATACCGGTTTCGGCCTTCATTTTAACGATTATTGCCGTAGCGGTTTCCGCAATGAAGCGTCGTGGTGGAATGGGAGCCAACTTGGCTATCGGTATCGTTTTGGCTTTTGCGTTTGTCTTTTTAGACAAGGTATTTGGCGTTTTAGCTGAAAAATCCACAGCGCCACCTTTGTTAGCCGTTTGGACACCTAATATTGTTTTCGGCATTTTAGCGCTTTACCTCTTACGAAATGCCAAACGATAACTTAAAAAGCTATTTGCACCTTCATTTGATAGTTTTCATTTGGGGATTTACAGCTATTTTAGGCGCTTTGATTACTTTGGATGCTTTGCCGTTGGTTTGGTTCAGAATGCTATTTGCTGTTGGGTTTATTGCGATTTACCTCTACTATAAAAAGTTGCCATTACGCGTTCCTTTCAAAATTTTAATGCAGTTTTTGTTTTCCGGATTGGTCATTGCCTTGCATTGGTTTACTTTTTTTCATGCGATAAAAATTTCAAACGTTTCCATCACTTTGGCCTGTTTGTCAACCGGTGCCTTATTTGCTGCTATCTTAGAACCAATTTTGTACGGAAAGAAAATAGTCCCTTATGAATTGTTTTTCGGTTTGTTGGTTGTAGTGGGATTGTATATCATTTTCAATGTAGAAGGGAACTATTTCTTGGGTATTTTAACGGCTTTGTCTTCCGCCTTTTTATCGGCTTTGTTCGCTGTTATCAATAGCCGATTGGTTCAATCTTACGACGCAACCGTAATCTCATTTTACGAACTCAGCGGTGGCGTAGTTTTCTTTTCTTTTATTTTATTGTTCTTCGGAAGTTTTTCGGTATCGTTCTTTCAGTTGTCTGTGAAAGATTTATTGTATTTACTGATTTTGAGTTCGGTTTGTACGGCTTATGCCTTTATTGCTTCCACATCGGTGATGAAATTTTTAAGTCCGTATACCGTTATGCTTACCATTAATTTGGAACCGATTTATGGCATCATTTTGGCCGTTTTGATCTTTGAAGAGAAAGAAAAAATGAGCTTTGGCTTTTACATCGGCGCCTTTATAATCTTACTGACAGTTCTTTTGAATGCTGTAATTAAAAGCCGAAAAAAGACTGCTTCCTGAAAAGACTGTGACTTTTGATTGTTTAAAACTAATCCGTCGGAATTGCTTTTTATCACAATTTAAAATTTTATATTTGCTACTCGTTTAAACAAAACTAACAACCTATGGAATATTTAGATTTTGAACTCCCTATCAAGGAATTAGAAGATCAGCTAGATAAATGCCAGTTAATCGGTCAAGAATCTGATGTAGACGTGACCAACACTTGCAAACAAATAGAGAAAAAATTAGAAGAAACTAAAAGAAAAATCTATAAAAATTTAACAGCTTGGCAACGCGTGCAGTTGTCTCGTCACCCTAACAGACCTTACACTTTAGAACACATTACCAACTTAACCAATGGTACTTTCTTAGAATTATTTGGCGACAGAAATTTCAAGGATGACAAAGCCATGGTGGGCGGTTTGGGTAAAATCGACGGTCAATCGTTCATGTTAATCGGACAACAAAAAGGAATCAATACCAAAATGCGTCAGTTACGCAACTTTGGTATGGCCAGTCCTGAAGGTTACCGAAAAGCACTTCGCTTGATGAAAATGGCTGAGAAATTCAACATTCCTGTAGTAACCCTAATCGATACTCCTGGTGCTTTTCCCGGATTAGAAGCTGAAGAGCGCGGACAAGGTGAAGCCATCGCCCGTAATATTTTGGAAATGATTCGCTTAAAAGTGCCTATTATTTGTGTGATTATTGGTGAAGGTGCTTCCGGTGGTGCTTTGGGTATTGGTGTTGGAGACAGAGTATTAATGATGGAAAACACTTGGTATTCCGTGATTTCTCCTGAATCTTGTTCTTCTATCTTATGGAAAAGCTGGGAATACAAAGAGCAAGCTGCCGAAGCTTTAAAACTGACTTCTGCGGATATGAAAAAAATGAAATTGGTTGATGATGTTATTCCGGAACCGCTTGGTGGCGCACATTACGATAAAGAAACTACTTTTAAAACAGTAGAACAATATATCATGAAGGCCTTTAATGAATTAAAAGACTTATCAACAGCCGAATTAGTGTCGCAAAGGATGGATAAATACAGTAAAATGGGCGAATTCAAGGAATAAATTCTCACAAAATTTAACTCAAATCCGAAGCCCTATGGTTTCGGATTTTTTTTGGGTTATCAACAAAAAAAGCAAACTTATAAACATCGTTTTTGAATAACTCAATCTCATTAATTTGACCAAATTGGTTACTTTCGTTTCATGGAAAATCTCAGAAATATTAACCCGATTAAGGTAGATAAAACTACCATCATCAATTTAGAAAAAGGCAAACTCCCGCCGCAAGCGCTCGATTTAGAAGAAGCGGTTTTGGGTGCTATGATGATCGATAAAAAAGGGGTAGATGAGGTTATCGATATCTTGCAACCCGACGCTTTTTACAAAGACGCTCACAAACACATATTCGAGGCGATTTTTCAGTTATTCACCGATTCTCAGCCTATCGACTTGTTAACAGTTTCCGCTCAGCTCAAAAAGAACGGCAAATTAGAATTGGCGGGTGGCGATTTCTATCTCATTCAACTCACTCAAAAAATCTCCTCGTCGGCGCACATCGAGTTCCATTCGAGAATTATATTGCAGAAATACATCCAAAGAAGTTTGATTAAAATTTCTTCGGAAATTATCGAAGAGTCTTATGACGAATCTACAGACGTGTTCGATTTGCTCGATAAAGCCGAGTCCAAACTATACGAAGTAACGCAAGGCAACATCAAACGAAGCTCGGAAACTGCGCAAAGTTTGGTTATCCAAGCCAAGAAAAGAATCGAAGAAATTGCGAACAAAGAAGGATTGAGCGGTATTGCCACCGGTTTTGAAAAACTGGATAAAGTGACTTCAGGTTGGCAACCGTCGGATTTAATTATTATTGCCGCACGTCCGGGTATGGGTAAAACAGCTTTCGTATTGTCGATGGCCCGTAACATGGCAATAGACTATGGTGCACCGGTTGCGCTATTTTCGTTGGAGATGTCTTCTGTACAGTTAATTACCCGTTTGATTTCCTCTGAAACCGGTTTGTCTTCCGAGAAATTGCGTACCGGAAAATTGGAAAAACACGAGTGGGAACAGTTGTCCACCAAAGTAAAAGACCTAGAAAAAGCACCTTTATACATCGATGACACACCTTCGCTTTCCATCTTCGATTTAAGAGCGAAAGCCCGTCGTTTGTCTTCCCAACACGGAATCAAAATGATTATCGTTGATTACCTTCAGTTGATGACAGCCGGTGGTAACGGTAAAGGTGGCGGAAACCGTGAACAAGAAATTTCTACCATCTCAAGAAACTTAAAGGCTTTGGCCAAAGAGTTGGAAGTGCCGGTGATTGCCTTATCTCAGCTTTCCCGTGCCGTAGAAACGCGTGGTTCCAGCAAAAGACCTTTGTTGTCCGACTTGCGTGAATCGGGTGCGATTGAGCAAGATGCCGATATCGTTTCGTTTATCTATCGTCCGGAATATTACAAAATTGACGAATGGGACGACGAAGAACAATCGCCAACCGCCGGACAAGCCGAATTTATCATCGCTAAACACCGTAACGGTTCTTTGGAAAACATCCGTTTGAAATTCATCGGTAATTTGGGTAAATTTGACAACCTTGAAGAATACGGCAGTAGTTTTGACGATTTACCGTCGCGCATGAACAGCGATGATAATCCGTTTTTTACTAAAAACCTCCCATCTGCCAATGAAGCTTTTGGTAGTAATATCAATACCAATGACGACGATAGCGACGTTCCGTTTTAAAATAACAATCCCGATTCAGTCGGGATTTTTTTATGATTATTTTCACAGTAATTCTGTTATCTTTGGGTAAAATATTGCTGCGAATGTTTAAAAAGTCACTTTACATTTTCTTCCTATTGCTTTCCTTTTCCGCTAAGGCCAATTTTTTATTATTGCCAATGGATGAAGTAGCGCAGAAAAACCATCTAAAAGCTTATGGTATTACCTATTGGGCACTCGACAAACAATACAAAGCGAGTTGGTTGCTTAACTATCGCGGCGGTTCTTTTTTGTTGCCCGATGTACCTGAAATTCGCAAAGAGTGTCAAATTCGAGGGGTGAGTTTCGAAGTGATTTCCGATGCAGAGATGCAGTCCATTTTAGACGATATTTCGAGTCCGTCTCAAAATATGGAAACCGTGGTGTTAGAGAAAGCGCCTAAGATAGCCGTTTATTCACCTCCAGGCAAACAACCTTGGGACGATGCGGTTACGATGGTGCTGACTTATGCGGAAATTCCGTTTAAAGTGATTTATGATGAAGAGGTATTGAGTGACCAACTTATTCTATACGATTGGTTGCATTTGCACCATGAGGATTTTACCGGTCAGTATGGTAAGTTTTATGGCGCCTACCGCAATGCACCTTGGTATATTGAGCAAAAAAAAGAGGCGGAAGCTTTAGCTGCTAAATTAGGCTATGGTAAAGTATCGCAAGAGAAATTAGGAGTAGCCAAAAAAATACGCGACTTTGTGATTGGTGGCGGTTTTATGTTCGCCATGTGTTCGGCGACGGATAGTTTTGACATAGCGCTATCGGCGGAAGGTGTGGACATTTGCGAACCGATGTTTGACGGCGATAACAGTGATGCCAACTACCAATCGCAAATTGATTACAACAAGACTTTCGCGTTTAAGAATTTTATCCTCGACAGAAAACCGGAGCATTACGAGTTTTCGGATATAGATATGACGGAGAAACGCCGCATTCCGTTTGAAAAAGACTATTTCACTTTGATGGAATTCTCCGCTAAATGGGATGTTATTCCGAGTATGTTGTGCCAAAACCACACGCAGTTGGTGAAAGGTTTTATGGGACAAACCACGGCTTTCGACAGCGAGTTAATCAAATCGAATGTTTTAATTTTGGGCAAGAATGAGCTCAATGATGAAGCCCGTTACATTCACGGTCAAAAAGGAAAAGGCTTCTTTACGTTTTACGGTGGACACGATCCTGAGGATTATCAGCATAGAGTAGGCGATGAGCCAACGGTTTTAGACTTGCATCCAACGTCTCCCGGTTTCCGGTTGATATTAAATAATGTGTTGTTCCCGGCAGCGAGAAAGAAACCACAGAAAACCTAACGGTAACGTTTTAAAGGAGAAATCCCAAATTCCAATTCACATCGACAAGCTCAGTGTGACAATTGAAATTTGGGATTTTTTTAGCCCCGATAGTAGTGGAAATCCTTTTTATTGTTTAGATGAAAAGCCCTTCGACTGCGCTCAGGGTGACAAAACAATAAAAAGATTGTAACGTATAGCGGGATTAGCTTCTGATATTATTTATTATTCTCAATCACGTAGTTCAATACTTTTTGAATCAAATGCACTCGGTCTTTACCGGTTACGTTGTGTTTGTGCATTGGGTAAGGGAAATAATCGACTTGCTTCCCGGCTTCCACAAACTTTTTGACTAACGATAAATTGTGTTGTTCTACTACTACGTCATCGTTTGTGCCGTGGATTAAAAGCAATTTTCCTTTAAGGTTTTTTACATAATTGTACACGGTGTTTTCTTCAAATCCTTTAGCATTTTCTGCCGGTGTATCCATATAGCGCTCGCCGTACATTACTTCGTACCATTTCCAGTCGATTACCGGACCGCCGGCAACGCCTACTTTAAACGTATCAGGTTTGCGCAGCATTAATGAAGTGGTCATGAAACCACCGTAACTCCAACCGTGAACTGCCAAGCGATTGCCGTCAACATAAGGCAACGATTTTAAGTATTCCACACCTTTTAATTGGTCGTCCATTTCGTTGTTTCCTAAATTGGCGTGAATAATACTTTCGAAAGCAAAACCGCGATTGTCCGAACCTCTATTATCCACCGTGAATACCAAATAGCCTTGTTCCGCCATCCAATACATCCATAAATTCGCGCCGTCAAGGAAAGAATTGGTAATCATTTGCGCATGCGGACCGCCGTAAACATAAACCAAAACGGGGTATTTTTTCGTTGGATCGAAATGACTTGGTTTGATCAAACGCGTGTATAAATCGGTGGTACCATCGGCTGACTTGATGGTTTTGATGTCGGCTGTTCCGATTTCGTAACCGTCGTATTTATTCGGACTCACCAAAAGGGTTTTGGCTTTTAGGTTTTTATCATACAACAACGATTTTGATGGCGTGTCGTGGTTGGAGAATTCGTCAAAGAACCAATTTCCGTCGGCACTTGGCACTACATTGTGAACACCTTGGTCTTTGGTGATTAAAGTTTGTTTGCCTTTTAAGTCGACTTTATACACCAACATATTCGTTGGGTTTGGTCCGGTAGCTTTGAAATAAATTTCGGTTCCGGCTGTATTGGTTCCGATGATATCACGAGTTACAAACTGGTTATTGGTTAACTGCTTGATGAGTTTACCTTCTAAAGTATAATAGTATAAGTTTTGGAAACCGTCTTTTTCGCTAAACCAAACAAAGTTATTCGATTTGGCATTCGGGAAAAAGGCTTCGTGTTCCGGCTCTACCCAACGTGGATTTTTTTCGTTTAAAATGGTTCTGATAAAGGCGCCGGTGTTGGCATCGTATAGGTTCAAACTCATGTCGTTTTGACCGCGATTCAATTCGGCTATCAAAATATATTTTTCGTCCGGTGTCCACGATAAGTTGGTTAAATAGTCGTCTTGATTTCCTTTTGGCGCAATGAAAACCGTTTTACCGGTGGCTACATTGTAAATCCCAACGCGTGGTTTTTCGCTTTTTTGACCAATCATTGGGTATTTGATGTTCACCAATTTGCCCGGTGTTTCGGTGATGTCTAACAAAGGATAATCGGCTACTTCAGTTTCGTCTTTTTGATAGAAAGCCAAATAGGAAGCTTTAGGCGACCAAAAAATACCGCCGCTGATACCAAACTCGTTTCTGGCAATCGATTGTCCGGATACGATACCTTTATTGGTTTCGTTGGTTACGGTTACTTTTTCGCCTTTGCTGTTGATGAAGTACAAGTTGTTCGATTCTGTGAAAGCCAAGTTTGCTTTGTTGCTGTCGAAAGTTGCATTTTCAGCCGTTTCCGGTGCTTGTATTGTTTGTTTTCCGGTTTTGGTGGATAAATTGTATTGGAAATATTTACCATTTTCTGTCACCATAAAAGTGTTAGTATCTATCCATTGCAACCCAAAGAAGTTACGCAATTTGGTGCCTAAGGCTGTGTTGATGTCGGTTAAAGAAACCAATTCGGCAGCAGCATCATTGGTGGTGGAAGCCGATTTTATTTTGGTCCAAGCATCGGTGTAAAACACGTATTTGTTGGTGTTGGGTATCCATTGAAAACCGGTTAAACCATCGGCTCTTAAGGCACGACCTTGTTGTAATACGGCTTCTTCTAATGTTATTTTTTTCTTTTGCGCTTGTAGAGTCACAGTCAGTAACAAGCTGAGGAAAAGGATAATCTTACGGTTCATGAATTAAAGTTTTTGTTGACCGTAAATGTATAAAAAAAGGATAATCTTTACTTAGAATTATCCTTTGTTTATGATGTTGTTAACGATTTTCAAATGATGTCGGGTATGCAGTTTCAGGAACCAAATAGTTGCTTTCAAATTCAAGTCGCCAAAATACGGATGCGTGAAATAACTGTTTTTGTCGAGTTTTTCCAGCAAGGCTATATTGTTTTTAGCGCTAGCCAATTTATTTTGTAAGTCTTCTATGGAAGTGTTGTCAACCGGTCGCACTTGTTTTGGCGCTTTTGCTTTCCCTCTGGGAATGTTGTTTCGAAGTTTTATATAAGAACGTTTCCAATTGGGACGCCATTGGTAATGATTAGGATTGGATTGTGCTAATTGTGAAATGATACCATTAATCACTAATAAACTATGGTCTAATTGCCAGCCTACGGTTGCTTGAGAAATGGTCGTATTATGTTTTTCCCAATGCGGTATTGCATTTTCAATTTGTTGTAATAAATCGTTTAATTCTTTCATTATGATTGTATTCAAAAAATCCCAAACCTGATTCGATTTGGGATTTTTATTAATGCACCTTTTATAAATGGCCGCCCTCATTTTCTTTATCCAAGTATTCTTGAACAATTTCGATAGCATTAGTCACTACATCACTTAAAGCAGTGATGAAAGTACCTTCTTGAGCGCTGTTGATGGCGTGTTTGATGGCTTCTACTTCTTTGGTGATGATTTCGTGGGTAACGTTTCTGCCGGAGGCATTGATGCCGTCCATGATTAATCCTATGATTTCTTCTTCAGTTCTGCCGCGCAAGTGTTTTTCCTGGCGGATGATGATGTGGTCAAACATGCGAGCGGCGATAGTAGCGCATTCGCGGATGTCTTCATCACGACGGTCTCCCACACCGGCAATGATACCGATTTTTTTGCTGGCTTCAACAGTCGATAGGTATTCTTCCACACCGCGATAACCGGCCGGATTGTGCGCGAAATCGATAAGGACTTTGAATTTTTTGAAGTCGAATATGTTCATACGTCCCGGAGTTTGCGCAGCACTTGGGATAAAGGTTTGGAGCGACAAACTGATGTCCTCCGTTTTGAATCCCCATAAATAACTGGCTAAAGTTGCCGCCAAAGCATTTGCAATCATGAATTTGGCTTTTCCGCCTAAAGTTAACGGTACATGAGTAGCGCGCTCTACTCGGATTTTCCATTCGCCTTTTTTGATGGTAATAAAACCGTTTTCATATACTGCTACAATTTTGCCCTCTTTAGCGAACTTTTGTACCGTCGGATTATTTTCATCCATACTGAAGTAGGCGATGTTGCAACTCAGTTCATTGGCTATTTTCAAACATTGTTCGTCTTCAGCATTCAGAATAGCCCAACCGTCTTTTTTTACCGAACGTACTACTACGCTTTTTACGCGTGCTAAATCGTCCAGCGTATGAATGTCGGCCAAGCCTAAATGGTCTTCTTGAATATTGGTAATAATGGCAATGTCACAACGGCTGAAGCCTAAACCGGATCTCAAAATACCACCGCGGGCGGTTTCTAAAACAGCAAATTCTACCGTCGGATCTTTTAGGATGTATTCGGCTGATAATGGTCCGGTTGTATCGCCTTTTTCCATCATGTGGTTTTGGATATAAATCCCGTCGGAAGTAGTGAATCCTACTTTGTAACCGTTGTTTTTTACAATATGTGCGAGCAATCGGGTAGTGGTGGTTTTACCGTTGGTTCCCGTTACCGCTATAATCGGAATTCGGCTTGGTTTGCCCGGCGGATAGAGCATGTCAATTACCGGTGCGGCCACGTTTCTTGGTAAACCTTCACTCGGTGCTAAGTGCATGCGGAATCCCGGCGCAGCGTTGACTTCCAAAATACAACCGCCATTTTCCTTGAGCGGTTGTGTTAGGTTTTCCGCCATAATATCAATCCCGCAAATGTCTAAGCCGATGACTCTGGAAATTCTCTCGCATAAGAAGATATTTTCCGGGTGCATCATGTCGGTTACATCAATCGATGTTCCTCCGGTACTTAAGTTGGCAGTCGATTTTAAATAGACTATTTCTCCGTTTTTCGGCACAGAATCAACCGTATAGTTGAGTTTTTCCAATAAGTCTAAAGTATCTCTGTCAACGTCAATTTGGGTTAATACGTTTTCGTGTCCGTAACCGCGTCGCGGATCGCGATTGGTTTCGTCGATGAGTTGTTGGATGGTTTGTTTGCCATCACCTATTACGTGAGCCGGTTCGCGTTTGGCTGCGGCTACTAATTTGTTGTCGATGACCAACACTCGGAAATCAAATCCGGTGATGAATTTTTCCACGATAACGCGTCGGCTGTATTTTTTAGCATATTCTAACCCGGCTACAGCATCTTCCCAAGTGACTACGTTGATCGAAGCACCTTTGCCGTGATTTCCATCCAGCGGTTTGATTACGATTGGGTAACCAATTTTTTTGATGGTGTTTTCCAAATCTTCTTCGTCTACGCAAATACTGCCACTGGCTACCGGAATGGAGGCCAAGTCGAGCATGCGTTTGGTTTCTTCTTTGTTACAAGCGATATCAACGGCTATGTTACTCGTTTTACAAGTAATGGTCGCTTGGAAGCGCATTTGATTGACGCCGTAACCCAATTGTACTAAGGAATTAGTACCTAAGCGAATCCACGGAATATCTCGGGCAACGGCTTCGTCTACGATACTTCCTGTGGAAGGACCGAGGCGCACACGTTCCCGAATTTCACGCATTTTTTGAATATCGGCTTCCACATCGTAATCGGTGCCGGCAATTAAGGCTTCGGCTATGGCGACTGAACTTTCGGCGGCGAACATCCCAACGCTTTCCTCGGTATAACTGAAGACCACATTGTAAATACCGGGCGTTTTGGTTTCTCGGGTTCTTCCGAAACCGGTTTCCATACCGGCTAGGGTTTGAATTTCTAAAGCGATGTGTTCGATTACGTGTCCCATCCAAGTGCCTCGTTCGATGCGGGAAAAGAAACCGCCACGAACGCCTTCGGAGCAGCGATGCTCAATCATAGTGGGAAACATGGCTTCTATGCGTTCGCGAAAACCTTCGATTTTATTGGTTGGAAATTGTTCCATTTCCTCTAAGTCTAAACGCATTTGGATTAATTTTTTGCGTTGGACACTCCAAAGATTCGGTCCGCGTAAAGCTTGTATTTTTAGAATTTTCATAAAGTAGAAGGAATTGTAATGTGATTGTGTAATGATTTTGTTAAAAATAGGAAATAATTGTTTTTATCCGACACTTTTTTTTAACAAAACCCAAAAAAGAAATTTTAGCGCTTACTGTTTGTTTTTTTAATCTGATAGTCAGTGGTTTAAAGTTTACTGAAACAAAAGACAAAACCTAGCTAGCCCCGATAGAAGCTAGCTACCTTGTAGCGCGTATAGCGGGAATATGGATAGCAAGAATGCCCGAGCCTTTACGCTCCGACAAATTCGGCTATTTGTTGGTAGAGTGTTTTGTCGTGCATGCTGTGGCCCAAGCCTTGGGTTTCGATGTAGATGGCGTTTTTCCAGGCGGCGGCGTATTGACGGCCTTCTTCGACTTTGATTACAGCGTCGTCAATATCGTGGGCGATAATGGCTTTTTGGATGAAGTTTTGGGCAAATAAATGTCCGGCAAAATCGTTAATGTGGATGTTGAACTTTTCGTGATAATATTGTTCCAAACGATTTTGTACTTTTTTGTTCAAACTCAATAAACTGATAAAGTTATCGCTGATTTTTTTAAAGCTGGACGGTGCGCCTAACAAGACAATTTTGTCGATATGATCATTGGGATATTTGTTCAAATAAAAGGCAATAGCAGCACCGCCAATGGAGTGACCGATTAGCGTTTTAGGCTGATATTTTTGAAGTAACACATGGATGAATTCGGCATAACGAGGTGCGTTGAATTCTTTACCGGTACTTTGGCCGTGTGCCGGCGCATCGATAGCGATGATGGTTTTCCCAAGTGGTTTTAGGTATTGCAATAGTTTTTTCCAGCGTGAGGCATTACTTTCCCAGCCGTGGAGCAGAAGAATGATTTCGTCATTGCCCGACCAAGTGTAGACTTGGAAATTTTCGCCATCATAGTGTAGTGTTTCTTGTTGGGCGCTTTGCAGCGTTTTGGGGAGTTTTCCGTTATTGATTTTGCCTTTTCGAGGTTGGCTGAAAATGGTATAGGCGATTTGCTTGGCTTTTTCGGGATGGAAGAAGCTGATGAGGTTGATGTACAAACCAACCAATTTGGTGAGTAGAAAGTATTGGATTTTCTTCATAAAAAAATCCCGAACTGGTCGGGATTCCTTATTATAAGTTAGCAAATAATGCTTGCATTTTTTCTCTTTCTTCTTGCGCTAAGGCAGCATCTACTAAGATTCTTCCTGAATGCTCATCGGTGATGATTTTTTTGCGGGCTGCAATTTCCACTTGTGTTTGCGGCGGAATCGTAAAGAAATCATCACCGATGAGCATTCAGGA
>Ga0208888_100106_pt1 | contig 52028 bp, 47 predicted proteins | sample LakWasM115_HOW13_2_FD_183929 | JGI IMG/M metagenome (GOLD analysis project Ga0208888, IMG submission 183929) | Freshwater sediment methanotrophic microbial communities from Lake Washington under simulated oxygen tension - Sediment Metagenome... | ecosystem: Environmental > Aquatic > Freshwater >...
GTGCGGGACACGCCAAAGGCAGCCGCCAGCTTGTCCTCCACCAGTTTGGTGCCGGGCGGCAGACGGTGGTCGAGGATGGCCGACACCATGCGGTCGTACATGTCGTTGTCGCTGAGCTGGCCGGTCGTGTCGGGCTGCACGGGCGGTTCGGTGACCGCAGCGCGCGCGCGCCGGGGCTTGGGGAGGGTGGTCGTCATAAGGGTGCCGTTTTTACCCCGAACGGCCCTTGCGCCTGCAGCCCAATGCCCACACCAGCGCCAGCGTGATGCCCATGACGACGAACGACACCACGGTGGTCAGCGTGCCCAGCGCGTAGATGGACGGCGTGGTCACCGTGCTGGTCAGGCCCTGCAGCTCCAGCGGCAGCGTGTTCACGTCGCCAATGGCCTGCGAGGTGCGGGCGATCTCGTCCCAGCTGAGCGTGAAACCGAACATGCCAATGCCCACGACCGAGGGCGCAATCAGCGGCAGCACCACATGCGCAAAGCCCTGCCAGGGCGTGGCGCCCAGGTCGCGTGCGGCTTCTTCGTACGCGGGGTTGAAACGGTTGAACACCGCAAACATGATGAGCAGGCCGAACGGCAGCGTCCAGGTCAGATGGGCGCCCAGGGCCGAGGTGAAAAGGCCGAGCGACGTGCCATAGCCCTCCAGCGCACTCTCCATGCCCAGCCATTCCAGCGCCGCCTTGATGCCGTTGTCGATGAGCCGGAACTCCAGCCCAATGCCCAGCGAGACGATGATGGACGGCATGATGAGGCTGGCCACCACGATGAAGAACAGCGTGTTGCCCCCAGCCAGCCGCTTGCGAAACGCCAGACCGGCCAGCACCGACAACACCACCGTGCACAGCATCACCGCCACGCCCAGGCCGAGCGAGCGCCACAGCGCCGCGCCAATGTCCACCACGCCCAGCCCTTCGGCCAGCTTGGAGAACCAGTGCAGCGACACACCGCGCATGGGGAAAGTGAGCCCACCCTCGGGGCCCTGGAAGCTCAGGATGAAGATGACGAACATGGGCCCGTACATGAACAGCACGAACAGCGCAAAGAAGATGGCCAGGGGCCAGAAGCTGGCGGGACGAGATTCACGGACTTTCATCTCACAGCTCCTTGCGAATGTCGACGAGGCGCGTGAGGCCCCAGATGATCATCAGCACCACGGCCAGCAGGATCACGGCATTGGCCGCCGCCAGCGGGAACTGCAGGTAAGACGTCTGCACCTGGATGATCTTGCCAATCGATGCGATCTGCTGCCCGCCCATCACGCCGATGGTCACGAAGTCGCCCATGACGATGGTGATCACAAAGATCGAGCCGATGATGATGCCGGTGCGCGACAGCGGCACGATCACGTTCCACAGCGTCTGCCAGCCACTAGCCCCGCTGTCGCTGGCCGCCTCGATGAGGCTGCGGTCGATGCGCATCATGCTGTTGAAGATGGGCACGATCATGAACATGGTGTACAGGTGCACGAACGCCAGCACCACCGAGAAGTCCGAGAACAGCAGCCACTCCACAGGTGTCTCGATGAGGTTCATGCCCATCAAGGTCTGGTTGACCAAACCATTGCGCCCCAGCAGCGGCACCCACGAGATCATGCGGATCACATTCGACGTCCAGAACGGGATGGTGCACAGCACGAACAGCAGGGTCTGCATGCCCGACGAGCGCACATGGAAGGCCAGGAAGTAGGCCACAGTGAAGCCAATCACCAGCGTGATCAGCCACACGAGAAAACTGAACTTGAGCGTGGAGTAGTACGTCTTGAGCGTGACACACAGGCCCTCCGACGCATCGCCACAACCCGCGAAGATCGACACGTAGTTCTTGAACGTGAAGCCTGGCAGCAGCTCGTATTCGTTGAAGTCCCAGAAGCTGACCATCACGATCAGCGCCAGCGGAATCAGGAAAAACAGCGCGAACACCAGCGTGAACGGCGCAGCCTGCCACCAGGCGGCAATGCTGCGGCCGGGGACAGCTGCAGCAGGTAAGGACGGTGTGGTGGTCGTGCTCATGGTGTTTGCAATCAAATATCTAGCGGGCTGTGCTTCGCAGCCAGCTGTTGAAACCGTCGCGGCCCAATGCCAGTGCTCCCGCGCAAGGGCCGCCCCGCCGCGCCGGGAGCGTCCCCCTCCCGAACCGCGCAGCGGGTCGAGAGAGGGGTGAAGGCGCGCAGCGCCTCAGGGGGTGCAACCTCTACGCCGCTACAAACTCATTCCACTTTTGGACCATGTAGTTGTTCTCGTCCATCAGCGCGTTCCAGCAAGCGATGCCGCCCATGCGCGACTCATAACTGCCGCCGTCGCGCACTGCACCTGCCTTTGCCAGCACGTCGCCATTGGGGCTCTTGATGTCCTGCGTGGCGGGCTTGCCTTCCATCCAGTAAGCCCACTCGTAGGCTTCCATCTTGGACTTGGCGGTCTCCAGCACGGCGCTGTAGTAGCCCTGGCGGTTCAGGTAGGCACCGGCCCAGCCGTCGAGGAACCAGTTGATGAACTCGTACGCGCCATCGAGCTTGCGGCCGCTCAGCGTGGCGGGCAGGCCAAAGCCGGCGGCCCAGGCGCGATAGCCTTCCTTCAGGGGCTGGAAGTTGCAGGCGATGCCCTTGGTGCGCACGGCCGTCACAGCCGGGCTCCACATCGACTGGATCACCACCTCGCCCGATGCCATCAGGTTCACCGACTCGTTGAAGTCCTTCCACAGCGCGCGGAACTGGCCCTGCTTCTTGGCTTCGATCAGGGTCTTGATCGTGAGGTCGATCTCCTTCTTGGTCATGTTGCCCTTGTCGGGGTACTTGTAGATGCCCATGGCCTCGACCACCATGGCGGCGTCCATGATGCCGATGGAGGGGATGTTCAGGATGGCGGTCTTGCCCTTGAACTCGGGGTTGAGCAGCTCGGCCCAGGAGTTGATGGGGCGCTTGATCAGATCAGGGCGGATGCCCAGCGTGTCAGCGTTGTACACGGTGGGGATCAGGCTCATGAACTGCGTGGGCGCCGTCGCAAACTTCTTGGACTTTTCACCTTCCAGGTAGATCACCTTCTTGGGCGCGGTGCCCTGGTCACCCACGGCTTTGCCGGCCACCTGGCCGGTGGTGAACAGCGTGGTGATCTTGTCGGCGTTCTTGATGCGCTTGGTATCAATGCCCTTGAGGTTGCCCGTGGGCACGATCTTTTTGAGCGAGAAATACTCGGTGTCGATCAGGTCAAAGCTGTTGGGCGCAGTCACGGCGCGCTTGGTCACGTCGTCGGTGGTCACGGCCACGTACTGGATCTCGATGCCGGTGTCGGCCTTGAACTTCTCGGCAATCGCCTTGTCCTGGTTCACCGCCGTGCCCAGGTAGCGCAGCACGATCTTCTCTTGCGAATGCACGGCCGGGAACATGCCAGCGGCCAGGATGCCCGCCGTGCCCTTGAGCAGCGAGCGGCGCGCCACTCCAGTGGCATCGGAGACAACAACAGGGGAATCAGCACGGGAAGCATCGGACATGGGAAAACTCCTTGGGTTGCGGAAGGGGACGGGTGGAAAAAGAGGTAAAGCGGCGGCGCGGTCAGGCGGCGACGGCCACTGCGGGAGCGGGCACCGCCAGTGATGCGACAGCAGGCTGGGAGAGCGGGTGTGCCTGGTCAAGCGTCCAGTGCAGTTGCACGCCCTGCCCCACCTGGTAGGGCTGCGCAGCAAAGGCGGCTTCAGACACCATCACCGAATACGCCGCCGTGGCGTTGGCCGACAAGGCCACGCCCTGCTTTTGCAGGCCGAGCAGCACGTAAGTGCCCTGGTACTCCACGTCGGTCACCACGGCCTGCATGCGCTGGGCACCCCAGGGCAGCTCGGCGTGGGCGGGGGCGATCTGCAAGTGGTCGGTGCGCACGCCCACCTTGCCTTCGGGCGTGTCAATCACGTTGTGCCCACCCATGAAGCGCGCCACGAATTCGCTGGCGGGCCGGTTGTAGACCTCGTGCGGGCTGCCCACCTGCTCGATCACGCCGTGGTTCATCACCACCATGGTGTCGGCCAAGGCCATGGCCTCTTCCTGGCTGTGGGTCACATGGATGAAGGTCAGGCCCAGCTCTTTTTGCCAGCGGCGCAGCTCAGCGCGCATCTGGATGCGCAGGAAGGGGTCGAGCGCGGACAGCGGCTCGTCGAGCAGCAGCACACGCGGCTGTGTGATGAGCGCACGCGCCAGCGCCACACGCTGCTGCTGCCCGCCGGAGAGTTCTGCGGGCTTGCGCTCGGCCAGGTGCCCCAGGGCCACGCGCTCCAGCAGGTCGCGCGCCTTGGCCTGGCGTTCGGCCTTGGCCACGCCTTTCATCTTCAGGCTGAAGGCCACGTTGTCCAGCGCCGAGAGGTGCGGGAACAGCGCAAAGCTCTGGAACATCATGGCCGTGCCGCGTGCAGCGGCGGGCAGGTCGGTGATGTTGCGGTTCTCCAGCAGGATGTCGCCGCTCGTCACCGATTCGTGCCCAGCGATCATGCGCAACGTGGTGCTCTTGCCGCAGCCCGAAGGCCCCAGCAGGCAGCAGTAGCTGCCGCTGGCAATGCGCAGGTTGATCGCATCCACGGCGGGCTTGCCTTGGGCGTAGCGTTTGGTCAGCGCCACGATTTCAATGGCGGCGGAGGTGGGCGCAGGGTGGGTGCTTTGCATGGCGTATGCCCTACGCAAGGCCCATGCCAACTTTGTACACAATGTTTTATGAACTTTGCATACAAAATGCACCAACACGGCGCACATTGCCGCCCCATACCGGTCCACACCCGCGCTGCCCCTGGTCCAACCTCGGGCAAACCATGCACCGAAACAGCGCTGAGCCGTGCGGGTGCGTGGCTATACTGGCTTCGCCTTTGAAACAATTTATTACGTCGGCACGTCCCTCCCCCTCCTCTTGCCTGCCGCATGACGAACCTCGACCCGCGCTCCATGATCGCCCTGGCGGGCTTCATGTCTGCCGTCATGGCCCTGGTGCTGCTGTTCATGCGGCGGCACTACCCGCCCAGCATCCGGGGCGTGGGCGGATGGGCGGCGGCGCCATTGCTGTGGCTGCTGTCCACCGTGCTGTTTGGCGCGCGTGGCGCCATCCCCGACTGGCTGGGCCTGGTGCTGGCCAACCAGCTGCTGGTGCTGGGCTCGGTCACTTATTACATGGGCACCCGCCAGTTCATGGGCCAGCCCGCCACCTGGCGCACCTGGAACTGGGTGATGGCAGGCACCACGGTGGTGTTTGCCTGGCTGACCTACGGGTGGCCCAACTATGCCGTGCGGGTGGGGTTTTTCACCGTGGTGATGGGGGCGCTGTACGCCGCGCAACTGCGCTTCATGCTGCGCCACGGGGGGCGCAACTTCCCGGTGCGGCTGGTGGAGGTGATGCTGGGCCTGCACATGCTGGTACTGGGGGTCAGGCTGGGTTCCATCCTGGCTGGGCACGCGGGCAACGACCTGATGGAGCCCTCGCTGTTCCAGACCCTGTACATCGGTGCCTATGCGCTCACCGTGTTGATGTTGTCCATCGGCGCGGTGCTGATGGCCACAGACCGCTTGCGCACCGAGCTGGAGCACCTGGCCACCTATGACTCGCTGACCCAAACCCTCAACCGCCGTGCCTTGCTGCAGCGCTGCGAGGACGAGCTGGAGCGCGCGCAGCGCTACGGCGGCGGTCCGTCCATCATGATGGTGGACCTGGACAACTTCAAGGCGGTGAACGACACGCGCGGCCACCAGCACGGCGATGCGGTGTTGGTGCACTTTGCCGAGCGCACCCGCCAGGTGCTGCGCCGCGCCGACCGCCTGGGCCGCTACGGGGGCGAGGAATTTCTGGTGCTGCTGCCGGGAGCCGACGCGCAAGCGGCCCTGGCCGTGGCCCAGCGCATCCACGCCACGCTGGCCTCGGGGCACCCGCTGGACTGCGAGGTGAGCATCGGGCTGACCAGCTGGTCCGGGTCACACGAGACCCTGGACGCCATGCTCTCCCGCGCCGACGCCGCGCTGTACCGCGCCAAGGAAGAAGGCCGCAACCAGACCGTGGTGGGCTAGAGCCTGCCCAAGCAGGGCGGCTCAGGCCGTCTGCGTCGCCACGCCAGCCGATTCAAAACTCGCCATCTCGCGCAGCACGGCGCAGGCCGATTGCAGCAACGGCCAGGCCAGCGCCGCGCCCGACCCCTCGCCCAGGCGCAGGCCCAGGTCCAGCAAGGGCTCGGCCTGCATCTGCGCCAACATCAGGCTGTGGCCCCGTTCGCCCGAACGGTGGGCAAACACGCAGCGCTGCAGCACCTGCGGCGCAATGCGGCTGGCCACCAGCACGGCCGCGCTGGTGATGAAACCGTCCACCACAATCACGCGCCGCTCGGCCGCTGCCTGCAGCACTGCGCCCACCAGCGTGGCCACCTCGTAGCCCCCCAGGGCAGCCAGGGCCTCCAACGGACTGGTGGCGCCCGCATTGGCGTCCAGCGCCTGCTGCAGCACCGCACGCTTGCGTTCGATGCCTGCAGCATCCAGCCCGGTGCCCGCGCCCGTCACCTCGGCCAGCGGCAACCCCGCCAGGCGCGCCAGCAGCAGCGATGCCACCGAGGTGTTGGCAATGCCCATCTCGCCCAGCAGCAAGGCGTTGCCCGGCAGCCCACGCACCACCTCCACCCCGTTGGCCAGCGCCTGGGCACATTGCTCGGCGCTCATGGCCGGGCCGACGGAGGCGTCTTGCGTACCCGGTGCCACCTTGCGCAGCAACAGGCGCGGCTGGCCGGGTGCTGCATCGCGCGCAGCAATGGGCTTGGCCACGCCACAGTCCACCACCGTGAGGCCCAGGCCATGCTGGCGAGCCAGCACGCTCACGGCCGCGCCACCCGCCAAAAAGTTCTCCACCATCTGCCAGGTCACATCGCTCGGGAACGCCGAGACACCCCGCGCGGCCAGGCCATGGTCGCCCGCGCACACCAGCATCTGGGGGGCATGCAGCACGGGGGATTCGGTGCCCAGGATCACACCAAGGCGCAGCGCCAGGCGCTCCAGCAGGCCCAGCGAGCCCAGGGGCTTGGTCTTGTGGTCAATGACGTGCTGCAGGCGGTTGGCCAACGCGGCATCATGCAGGTCAGCAACGGATGGAAGTACGAAAGGTGAGGTCATGGTGATGGAAAACACAAAGAACGCCGTACACAAAGCGGCACGGCAAGGTTTTGAAAAAGAAGCGCAGGCCTACGCGCGCGGCAGGCCGGACTACCCGGCGGCGCTGTCGGCCTGGCTGGCACAGGCCTTGGGCCTGGGTCCCGGCCGCGAGGTGGCCGATGTGGGTGCGGGCACCGGCAAGTTCACCGCGCTGCTCGCAACCACCGGGGCCACGGTGGTGGGCGTGGAGCCCGTGGACGCTATGCGCGCCAAGATCGAAGCCTTGCAACTGCCCACGGTGCGCGCCGTGGCGGGCACGGCACAGGCCATTCCACTGCCGTCCGGCACGCTGGATGCCGTGGTCTGTGCACAGGCCTTCCACTGGTTTGCCACCCGCGAAGCCCTGGACGAATTTCACCGCGTGCTGCGGCCGGGCAGCAAGCTGGGACTGGTGTGGAACGTGCGCGATGAGTCGGTGGACTGGGTGGCCGAGCTCACCACCATCATCACGCCCTACGAGGGCGATGCCCCGCGCTTCTACAAGGGCGACTGGCGCAAACCCTTTCCACACCCCGGTTTCGGCCCATTGGTCGAGACCCGGCTGACCCACGAGCATGTGGGGCCACCCCAGCAGGTCATCGTGGACCGTTTCATGTCGATCAGTTTTATCGCGGCCCTGCCAGATGCTGAACGCGCTGCGGTGCGTGCCCAGATCGAGGCTTTGATAGCCCGACACCCCTCGCTGCGCGGGCAGGACACCGTGCGCTTTCCGTACACCACCCTCGCCTGCCACTGCGAACGGGTGTGAGAGGCTGAATGGCGCCACGGTATCCGGCGTGCTAAGGCGCCACCAGCGCATCCAGCACGCCCGGTGTGAAGCTGGTGCCCAGGAAGCCTGCGAGTCCGTCAAAAACGCTGTCCAGCGTGGGCACCTGCGCGCCAAACAGCGCGTGCAGCACCGCAGCATCCTCGAACAAGCCGTGCAGGTACACGCCCAGCACATTGCCCGCCGGGTTCTGCCAGGCGATGCCGGGGATGACCTCGCGCGCCACATCACCCTTGGCGGCCATGGCCGGGTGCTGGGCCGTCTGGCCGTGGTGGATTTCGTAGCCGGTGGCGGGTACGCCGGCCAACGCAGCCCAGGCGCCCTGCATGGCACCAAACTGCGCCTGCGTGCGTTGCACGGTCTTGGCGACCTCGAAGGTGGTGACCAGCGACAGCAGGCCCAGGCCTGGCGCATTGCCGTCGATGCCCGCCGTATCAATCAGCGCCTCGCCCAGCATCTGCAGGCCGCCACACACGCCCAGCACCGTGCCGCCCTGCCCCGCGTGATGGGCAATGGCCTGGTCAAGCCCTTGCGCGCGCAGCCAGGCCAGGTCGGCAGCGGTGGACTTGGAGCCCGGCAGCACCACCCAGTCGGTGGGCTTGAGCCCCGCCAGGTCGGCCGGGCTGCGCGCCCAGATCAGGCGCACGCCGGGCACGTTCTTGAGCGGCTGGAACTCGTCCAGGTTGCTGATGCGCGGGTAGGCGATGACGGCCACGGTGGTGTGGACCGCGCCCGCTGACAAGGTGCGGTCATCAAACACGCCGTCCTCCTCGGGCAGGCCGTGGCGCCATTGCATGGGGATGGTGGCCACGGTGGGCACACCCGTGAGGTCTTGCAGCATCTGCGGCGCAGGCGCCAGCAGGCTGGCATCACCGCGAAACTTGTTGAGCACAAAGCCACGGATCAGCGCGCGCTCGTCCTCGGGCAGCAGCGCCCAGGTGCCGTACAGGTGGGCGAACGCACCGCCCCGGTCGATGTCCGTCACCAGCAGGCAGCGTGCATTGGCATGGCGGGCCACGCGCATGTTCACGATGTCGCTCGCGTGCAGGTTGATCTCTGCGGGCGAGCCTGCGCCCTCGATCACGACCACATCGTTTTCGGCGCGCAGTGCATCGAGGGCTGCGGCGATCTTCGGCCACACCTTTTCGCTGCGGCCGCGCCAGGGCATGGCAGTGAGTTCTGCGCTCACCTGCCCCATCAACACCACCTGGCTGTGCGTGTCGGCCTCGGGCTTGAGCAGCAGCGGGTTCATGCGCACTTCAGGCTCGGCACGCGCAGCCAGCGCCTGGAAATACTGGGCGCTGCCGATCTCGCCCACGCTACCGCTTGGACCGGAGACCACGCGCGCGTTGTTGCTCATGTTCTGCGCCTTAAACGGCGCCACCTTGAGGCCCAGGTTGCTGTAGTAGCGGCACAGTGCAGTGGTGAGCCAGCTTTTGCCGGCGCCGCTGGTGGTGCCCAGCACCATCACGCAGCGGGCTCGTGGGGAAGAGGTGGAGAAAGTCACGGCAGTGGGCGGACCATGCGGTCCATGATGTGTTCAAGTGCTGCAGCCGCATCGGTGCAGCGGCCCGTGTGCACGGGAGAGGTCTGGATGATGGCGCTGCGTTTGGCGGTGAGCCAGTGAAAGCGCTGGCGGTACGGCAGGCGCGCAATGGGGCCACAGCCTTCGTCGCCCGCACAGATGGCCACGATGGCGGCCAGATGGCGGCGCACGGTATCGATGTCGGCGTGCGGGTCCATGGCCAGCAGGCGCGCTTCATCGAGCGCGATGGCAGCCTGGAGAAAGCCGGTGCGCTGGCACGACAGGATCACGCCCGCGTTGATGAACTCTTCGCGCTCCACGCGCGGCACCACGCGCACGATGGCGTAGTCATACACCTCAGGCACGTGCATCGGCGGCCTCCTTCAGTGGATTCACCCAGGTGGCGCGCCCGGCCAGGCGGGCGCAGAAGTAGTCCACATAGGCCTGGCGGTGGGTAAGGGCAGCGGTCAGCAGGCCTTCTTCGTGATCTGCACCGGCCAGCACCAAAAACTCGTCGGGCACCTCGGCCAGGATGCCCGCCACCACCTCGGGCGTAAGGCGGGCGGCCAGCTCGGCATCCACCTGCGCGAGCAGCGTGGCCCGGGCCAGCAGCACATGGTCGGCAATGGGCGCAAAAGGTTTGGCGGGCAAGGCCACCGTGCCGTTCCAGGCGTGGTGAAAGGTCAGTGCCGCACCGTGGTCGATGAGCCAGGGCTGGCGGTGCCACATCAGCAGATTGGTGTTGCGCGCAGTGCGGTCCACATTGCCCACCAGCGCGTCGAACCACACGAGGCGTGATGCGAAATCATCCGAAACGACATCCACCGCCGGGTCGAAATTGAGCGCGCCCGACAGGTAATCCAGCCCCACGTTCAGGCCACCGCTGGCGCGCACCAGGTCCTGGATCTCAGGGTCGGGCTCGGTCTGCGCCAGGGCGGGGTCGAGCTGGGCCAGCACGATCTCGGGCACGGGCAGGCCCAGCGCACGGGCGATGCCACCCGCAATCATTTCAGCCAGCAGGGCGCGCACGCCCTGCCCTGCGCCACGGAACTTGAGCACGTAGGTGCCCAGGTCGTCGCCCTCGACGATGGCGGGCATGGAGCCACCTTCACGCAGCGGCGTGACGTAGCGATTGACGGTGATGGTTCTCACAAGGTCTCCCTCGATCCGATGGAATGCGGGATGGTACGGCCCGCAGGGCCCAAGACGGCCTGCCATGCGGCCCGCAGCGCATCTTGTGCGGCGGGGGCCAGCACCCCAAGGCGCACGGTGCCGGGCAGGCCGAACGACGCCGCATCGCGCAGCTTGATGCCACGGGCGCGCAGCGCAGCCAGATCGCTCTGCAACGTGTGGGTAGCAGGCTGCACGCAGAAATAGTTGGCCAGGCTGCCCGCGTGCACAGCCCAGCCCAGGTCGGTGCACAGCGTCTGCTGGCGCGCCTTCCAATCGCCCAGAGTACGCAGGCTGTGCACCAGCCATTGCTGCACGGTGGCCTGCGTCCACGCCTGCAGCAGTGCCACGCCGTGGGCACCCACAGGCCAGGAAGACGCCAGGGCCGTCAGCCCCAGCGCCTGCTCTTCACAGTCTGGCGGCGCAATCGCATAGGCGGCACGTACACCCGTCAGCCCCAGGGCCTTGTTGGGGGTCCAGAGCTGCCAGCAGGCCGAGGGCATGAGCGGCGACGGCGCGCCAGCCCATGCGCCCTCCGCGCCGAGCCGCAGGGGGACATACGCGCAGTCGAGCACACGCCAGGCAACGTCGGCATCGCTTTGTCGCCAACCGCGCAACGAGGAATCTTCCACACCCAGGGGGCTGGAGGGCTCGCACGCCCATTGCAGGCCCGCTGCGGCGCCGCCGCCCCGCAGCACCTCCAGCCCGCGCACCTGCGCGGCCTGGGCGTAGTCGCCATAGCTGTGTGGCGGCACAGCTACCTGCACCGCGCCCTGCTGTGCGGCCAGCGCGGTGATGCGGTGGATGAACTCGCTGGCACTGGCCGCCAGCACGATGCGCCCCGGCACCACGCCATGGAAGGCGCCGAGGGCCTCGCGCAGCGCCGTGTAGGCCGGGTCGGGGTAGCGCGTGGCGTCGGCCGCCTGCACGGCGTGCAGCGCCTCGGGGCATGGCCCGCAGGCGTTGCTGTTGGTCGAGAAATCAAACACCGGAACGCCCGCGGCGTCCGGGCCACCGTGCAACGGCGTGGGCACAGAGAAACGACGCGGCGAGCTCATGCATGCGCCCAAGCAAACACCACCAGCACCAGCAACTGCAGGCCCGCCACCACGGGCACCATGGCCAGCACCACCTGCGTGCCCAGGCGTGCAGCGCGCCGCGTATCGAGCGGCCCCGCCCGGCGGCCCTTGCTGTGCAGTGTGTACACCCCGGGCTTGGCCAGGCGCACGTTCAACGCCAGTGCCATGGCCGCCATGGGCCAGCCGCTGTTGGGCGATGGCGTCTTGCGCGCCTGGCGGGCCAGCGTGGAAAACGGCAGTCCCCTGGCGACCACCGCCAGCAACAAGGCGGTGATGCGGGCCGGCACCCAAGACAGCACATCGTCCGCCCGCGCGGCCCACTTGCCCGCCCATTGCCAGTAGCGCCCGCTGCGCATGCCGGGGTAGCCCCACATGGCGTCGGCCGTATTGGCCATGCGGTACAGCGCAGCCCCCGGCAGACCCAGCAGCGCAAACCAGAACAGCGGCGCCACCACGGAATCGTTGAGGTTCTCGGCCAGCGACTCGATGGCCGACTCGCGCACCTGCACGGCGGTGAGAGCGCTCACGTCCCGGCTCACCAGCCGGGCCAGTTGCGCGCGCCCGGCGGGCAGCGACTGGCCCAGCGCCACCTCCACCGCCAGCACCTCGTCGTGCAGCATGCGCCAGGCCAGCAGGGGCTTGAGCAGCAGCGCCAGCATGCCGAGGGCAAGCCAACCCATCAGCGTCAACGCCAGGTGCTGCAACCACCAGGAAACTATCAAAACAATAGCAGCCAAGGCAATCCACACTAGCGCCCCCAACCAAAAACGCCGAAAGTCCTGTGCCACAGGCGTCAGCGGGGCCACCCGCTCGCCCCCCCAGTGCAAGGCCGTGCCCATCCACACCACCGGGTGCCAGCGGGCGGGCGGCTCCCCCAACCACCAGTCAATGGCCAGTGCCAGCAGCGGCACGCCCATCCACACCGCTGCCGCAGGCCAGCCCAGGCCAGGGAGCAGTAGCAAGGACCAGTGCTCGGACACAGTGGCTCAGTCTTCGATGCCGCGCTGCGCGGGAATGCCCGCCTTGAACGCGTGCTTGATCAGCTGCATCTCGGTCACGGTGTCGGCCAGCTCGATGATCTCGGGGGGACAGCGGCGGCCGGTGAGGCACACGTGCACGTCCTTGGGCCGATCGCGCAGGGTCTGCAACACGCCGTCGAGCGGCAGCCAGCCGTAGATCAGCGGGTAGGTGATCTCGTCCAGCACCACCAGAAAATGCGCGCCCGACAGGATGGCGGCGCGCGCCTTTTCCCAGCCGTCGCGCGCGAGCTGGGCCGAGTGCTCCAGGTCCTTGCTCTTCCAGCTGAAGCCGTCGCCCAGGCCTTCGATGGGCAGGCCGATCTGCTCGAACATGCGGTGCTCGCCAAAACGCGCGGTGGGCACCTTCATGAACTGGAAGATCTTCACAGCTTTGCCCCGGCCATGGGCGCGCAGCGCCAGGCCAAAGGCGGCCGTGCTTTTGCCCTTGCCGTCGCCGGTGTTGACGATAACAAGGCCCCGGCGTTCGCCCTCGGGCTTTTCGTAGCGTTTTTCGGTGGGCGGGGTTTCGATCTGCATGGTGTCGATTCTTTCAGAGAGGCCAGGCATCACACGCCGGCGGGTTGCAACGGGGAAGACAGCGAGGACGGACGGCGCGCCTGCCACGCGGCACCCGCCATCGCCACCAGGGCCATGACCAGCAGGGCCACGATGCCGGCCATGCGCTCCACGGGGCTGGGCTCGGTGGCGCTGTCAGAAGGGGCTGGCTCGGGCTGCCGCTCCAGCAATACGCCCATGGTAGGCACGGCGGGTGCGGAAGGTGGTGCTTCTGCCTGGGCGGGCGGCGCGGGCAGGTCAGCGGTGGGGGGCGCGGGCTGTGGCGCTGCAAGGGCTGGCGACAGCGGCGCGGCAATGGCCATGCCTGCAGGCGGTGTCAGCTCTACGGACTCACCACGAGCCGCTCGCTCCACCCAGCGGCGCACGCTGGGCAGCTCGGCCGCCAGAGGCGCGGCACGCGTCAGCTCCTGGTACATCTGCGCCAGTTGTTTTTGGGTGTCGGCATCGGCCTGCCAATAGCCCTGGCGCTGCGCCTGCACCAGGCGCTCCAGCGACTGGGCATAGGCCTGCGGATGCTCTTTGAGCCACTCGGGCAGGCCCAGCTGGTGCTTGTCGCGCACCAGCACGTCATAAAAGCTTTGCCAATGATCGCTGCGCACCGTGTCGGGCGTCACGGCCTGCCAGCCCCAGGCGAACTGCACGGCCTTGAGCACCTGCAGCGTGCCCGAATAGCCCTCGGCCTTCTGCGCCTGGAGCCAGCCAGGGTGCAGGTAGCGCGACTGCATCTCCAGCGCAATGGCGCGCTGCGCGGTCTCGGTGGTGGGCTCGCCTGCATCCTGCAGCTGGGCCACATGCAGCTCCAGCCCCTGTGCTCGCCCCGCCACGCGGGCTGCGGCCGACAGGCCGCCCAGGTACTGGAACGGGTCGTCCGAGCTGACCATGGCATACAGGTGCGAGCTGCGCGACAGGATGGCGGCATCGGTACGGCGCAGGTGGGCACCCAATGCCTGGGCCGCCACACCACCCGCCACGCCGGTCACCGGTTCGCCCTCCAGATAAGGCTGGCTCATGCGTTCGAGGAACATCTGGCCCAGGCGCGCATCGTTGGTTTGCAGGCCGTCGCTTTGCACCGCGTCCGACAGGCCGGTGCCATAGTCGCCCACCGCATTGCCGAACGAGCGCACGCGCGCCAGTTGCTCGGCCTGCGCGCGGGGCACGCCCTGCTTGCGCAGCTCCTGGCCGATCTGCGCAGTATTGCGAGCGATCACGTTGCCGGGCTCGGCCGTGGCGGCCTGGGCCACCGCACGGTCCAGCAGCGCCATCAGCGCGGGAAACTGATCACGGTACGAGCCGGTGATGCTCATGAGCACATCAACGCGCGGGCGTTTGAGCTCTTCTGCGGCAATGGTCTCGACGCGCACCGGGCGGCCCGAGTCATCCCACACCGGGCGCACGCCCAGCGCCACCAGCGCCTGCGCTTCCATGATGCCCTGGTGGCGCAATGTTTCACCCGCCCACAGCGACAGCGCCATGCGCTCTGGCGCCTGGCCGCCATGGCGCGCCTGGTAGTCCTTGAACCAGTCGTTGAACAGCGTCTGCGCCACGGCATAGGCCTGGCGCGTGGGCAAGCGGCTCGGGTCCAGCCCCGTGAGGTTGCGGCCCGTGGGCAGGCTCTCGGGGTTGCGGATGGGGTCGCCACCGTAGGCTGCGGGCAGGAAGCGGCCCTCCAGCCCCGCGAGCAGGCCGGGCATTTCGCCTTCGGTGGCCAGCAAGCGCTCCAGCTCCTGCGCGCGCTGGGCCAGTTGCAGCAGCGCGGGCGTGTCGATGGGTTGGCGCGCGGCGCGGTTGGGCACATGGTCTTCGGCGCGCACCAGGCCGTCCTGTGCGGGCGCCGTGTCAGGCAGCGCGGGGCGCAGGTCCAGCACGCTGGCGGCCTGCGCATCCTTCAAGGCCACTTCCAGCCAGCGCGCGGGGCGTGCAGCCAGCACCGCATCGTGTTTGATGAGAAAGGCCTCATCGATGTCCTCACCCAGCGCCTCGATCAGTGGCTTGCGCAGCGCCTGCAGGATGGTCTCGCGCCGCTGCTCGGGCGCGGGCACGCGGCCGAACACGGCCAGGCCCTTGGGCTGCGAGCTTTGCGCGAGCTGGTCCAGGTAGGGGTGCAGGATTTCAAGAAAGCCGTGGAAGTCAGCCGCGATGCGCTCGGCGCTCCAGCCCAGGTCGCGGTGCAACTGGTGTTCTACAAACTGCGCCACCAGCTGCTTTTCGAGCGCGCGGCGCGTGGGGCCTTCGTCCACCGTTTCCCACTCGTGCATCACCTCGTGCATGTGGGCCATGCGCGCCTCGAAGCCCGCCGGGGCAAACACCGGCGTGCGGTGGCTCACCAGCACGGCGCGGCCCCGGCGCTTGGCCGTGAGGGCCTCGCCCAGGTTGTCCACGATGTAGGGGTAGACCACGGGCAGGTCGCCCAGGGGCAGCAGCGCGTCGTCGTGCACATCCAGCGCACGCGCCTTGCCACCGGCCCACTCCTGCGTGCCGTGGGTGCCGAAGTGGATCAACGCATCGGCCTCCAGCTGCGCCCACAGGTACACCGCCAGGTAATGGTGCGACAGCGGCGCCTTGCTCTTGTGCATGAACGGGTTCTGGCCCAGGCGCAGTGTTTCCTCGCGCGGGGGTTGGGGCAATACCGAGAGCTTGCCCACCTGCAGGCGCGGGATGGCGAACACCTTTTCGCCCTGCCACTCGACCACGTAGCGGCTCTTTTCGGGCGCGCCCCAGTGCGCGTTCATACGCTCGCGCACGGCCTTCGGCAGCGTGGCCAGGTGCTGCTCATAACGCGCCAGTGGCAGCGCGGCGGCCTGTCCGTTTTGCAGCAGCGCGCGCGCATCAGCACCGGGGTAATAGGCGGCGAGCAGCGGCTTGAGCCCATCGATCCAGCCCTGCTCGGGCACCTGCTGCGTGCGGTAGCCTGCCTGCGCCAGCCCGCCGGAGACCTGCTCCAGGCTGCGCGGCACGTTGAGGAATGAGGCGCCGAAGTTGGTGCCACCCGGCGGGTAGTTGTAGACCATGGCCACCAGGCGCTTGTCGGCGGCGGGTTTCGTCTGCAGTGCGATCAGCCGCCGCGCCTTGGCGGCCACGGCCTGGGCCTGGCGCTCGATGAGGCGAAAGTCTTGCCCCTCGGCGCCGTGGGCGGCGACCAGGACCGGATCGATGGCGCCCGCCGCCTCGGGCTGCGCCAGGTAAAACGGCACATCGGACAGCGACAGCCCCGTGTCGCTGGCCTCCCACGCAGCGGCATCACCCGCACGGTAGGGCTGCGTGCCGAGCAGCGGCACGCCCCAGCGGGCCAGCAGCGGCTGCAGCGCGGCGGCCTGAGGCACGAGCTGGTGCAGCACCAGGGCAGAGGCATGCAGGCGGCCCGGGCCGGTGCCGCTTTCGGGGGGCAGCTCCAGCACCTCGGCCAGGGTCTGCGCCGTGACCTGCTGACCAAAGGCCGCATAAGCGAACAGACCCTGCTGGCGGAAGGTGCGCAGCCAGGCATCGAGCCACTCCGTGCTGCCGTCGATGAAGTGGTGGCGGTGCACCAGCACGGCCACGGCGGGCAGGCTGCGCAGCGCGGGCTGGCCCTGGCGCCAGGCCTCCAGCGCGGGGGCGTTGGGCAGCAGGCGGGGCGCGTCGGGGTGGTAGATGCCCCGGGGGGGCAGGATGTCGGGCGCGGGCAAAGTCGGCATCGCAACACCCGCCACCGTGGCGCGCGCCAGGGCGATGGCGTTCTTGAGATTGCGCGGGCCGCCCGCTTGCAGGTAAGCCACCATGCGGGCAGGAGCCTCCAGCGCAGACAGGTCCACAGCAGGCGTGCCCGCAGGCACCCAGACCACGCGGCCCGGGGCGCGTGCGGCGCGGGCATCGAGCTGCGCGCCGACCATGCGGCGCAAGCGCGCCTCCACGCTGGCATGCGGCGCATCCACCCACACCATGGCGGCGCCTGCCAGTGCGCGCTCCAGCGTCTGGGCCTGGGCCGCGTCCAGTACCGCCGGGCCGGCCAGCGGGTAGTCGATGTGCACAAAGCCCAGGCCCGCGTCGGAGGCCAGGCGCTGCACCATGGCCGTGCGCGGGGCGGTGGTGATGTCGGACGTGAGCCAGAGCAACACGGGCGCAGACTGTGCGGCCTGCACCAGCGGCGCAGCCAGCAGCAGGCACCACAGTGCCGCGCGCAGGATCAGCGCCGTCATGGCTTGGCGGGTGCCGGCGTGGCGGAGCCACCCGCGCCACCGGCCGAAGCGCTGGCAGGAGCAGCGCCCGTTTCAGGGATGTAGACGATATTGCCGTCTTCCAGCTTGTAGGCCACGCCCGCGCGCACGCCCTGCCCTTGCGCTGCGCTGCCAGCGCCCTTGAAGCGCACTTCCTTGCCCTGCTCGCGCACGACCACTTCCATATCGGGCTGGCCGGGGTTGCGGATGATGGTGACGCTTTCATTGGCACTGGTCTGGGTCTGCACGGCCACGGCCGTGAGCAGCGCCACCACCAGCACCAGGAACACATCCACCAGGTTCACGGCCGACAGCATCGGATCGTCGTCGTCCTCGGCCAGGACGTTCAAGTGGCGAAGGCTCATGAGACACCTCCGCGCTGCGCGCTGCGTTGTGCAGCTTGCTTGGGGCGGCCCGGCGCGGCGCTCATTGCGCCACCCCGCGCTCCTTGCGCACCACCAGCAGCTCGGCCAGCAGCCAGCGGCGGCGCACCGAGTACACCACCAGGCCCACCGACGCGGCGGCCAGCGCCAGCACCACGCCCGCAAAGGCGCCGCTGAAAACGGCGAGGGCCTGCTGGCCGTTGCCCGCCGCCACGCTCTGCAGCGCGGGGCCGAGTGGGATCATCGTGGCGATCAGCCCCAGCATGGGCGACAGGCGGCTGAGCAGGCGCACGGGTTCCACCTGGCGCACCAGTTGCAGCTCCAGCTCTTCCATCGACAAGCCAGGGGCCACGCGCAGCGAACGGTACTGCGGCTGGCGCCAGCGCTGCCACGCCTCCATGAGCGTGGCGCCGCCCGACCACAACGCGTAGACAAACGCCAGCCCCACCAGCACCAGCACCGGCCACAGCAACGACTGCGCGACCTGCGAGAAACCCGATTCGATGTTCATGCTTCCACTCCCTCAATCCATGTGTTGTTTCATTGGCTGTGCTTGCGCTGCATCGATGGCAGCGCCATCCACATGCCATCCAGATGCCGCACGTGGATGCGGTGGTCAAACACGCTCTCCAGCGCCGCGTGCGTGGCGGGTGCATCGCAGGCGCCCTGGTGCAGCACGCGGCCCTGTGCCATCACCACCATGTCGTCGGATTGCAGTGCCAGCGACACCTCGTGCAGCACGCTGACCACCGTGCCCCCCGCATCGACCAGTGCACGCATGGTGTGCAGCCAGTCGGTCTGGTGCGGCGGGTCCAGGTTGGCCAGGGGCTCGTCCATCAGCAGCACCTGCGCCTGCACCGCCAGAGCGCGGGCCAGCAGCACGCGCTGGCGTTCGCCGCCCGACAGCTGCGACAGCGGGCGGTGGCGCCAGTCCCAGGCCTGCGTGGTGCGCAGCGCCTGCTCCACCGCTGCATGGTCGGCCGCACCCGGCGGCGCCAGCCAGGCCTGGTGCGGCAGGCGGCCGAGCATGGCCACGTCATAACTGGTCAGGTCGTCGGCCGAGCCTTCGTTCTGCCCCAGCCAGGCGAGCTGGCGGGCGCGTTCGCGCGCAGGAATCTGCACCAGCGGGCGGCCGAGCAACAACACGTCGCCCTGCACCGCCACACGCGGCAGCAGGCCCGCCAGCACCTTGAGCAGGGTGGACTTGCCCGCGCCGTTGGGGCCGACGATGCTCGTCCAGCGCCCGGCGGGCAATTGCAGGTCAATGCCCTGCAATATCGAGCGATTCCCGATGCTGGCGCTTATTCCATTTGCACTGATAGCTATTGATTTCATAGTGCACCCCCTTGCGAGGTGCGCCGGTGCATGAGCCACAGCAGATAGGTGCCGCCCAGGGCCGCCGTGAGCACGCCCACGGGCAGCTCCTGCGGCGCCAGCAGCCAGCGCGCCAGGATGTCGGCCGCCATGAGCAGCACCGCGCCCATCAGGCTGGAGAGCACGATGTGCCGTTCGTGTGTCACGCGCACGATGGAACGCACCAGGTGCGGAGCCGCCAGCCCCACAAAGGCGATGAGCCCCGTCTGCGCCACCGCCGTGCCTGTGGCCAGCGCCATGGCAGCCACCAGCCCCACACGCATGGGCATGAGTGGCAGGCCCAGGCTGGCGGCCGTGGCCTCGCCCAGCGTGAGGCCGTCCAGCGCACGTGCCAGCATCCAGGCAACCACCGAGCACAGCGCCCAGGCCACGGCCATGAGCAAGCAGGCCGCCCAGCCCACAAAAGCCGTGCTGCCCAGCGTAAAGGCCTGCATGGCCTGCAGGATGTCGGGCGAGGCCAGTTCCACCAGGTCACGCAGCGCACCCAGCACCACGCCCACAATCACCCCCGCCAGCAACAAGCGCAGCGTGTGCTGCACGCCCTTGGCGAGCAGCAGCGTGAGCACCACCGCCCCCGCCGCGCCCAAAAATGCCATGCCCGTGATGCCGATGCGGGCCATCCACTGCGCCGCCACCGGCGACACCCCGAAGAGCGCCATGGCGACAGCCCCACCCAGCGCTGCGCCCGAGGCGCTGCCCAGCAGGTACGGATCGGCCAGCGGGTTGCGAAACAACCCCTGCGCCACCGCGCCCGACAGGCCCAGCAGCGCCCCCGCCAGCCACGCACCCGCCGTGCGCGGCAGGCGGATGTCCCACACGATCTGCCAGGCCACAGGGTCGCCGTGCATGCGCAGCACGCTGTCAAAGCCCGTGCTGCCCACGCTGGCGCCACACACCGCCAGCAACGCGCTGGCGAGCAACAGCCAGGCGGCACACCATGCGGCGCGGCGGCTGGCGGAACCCGTGGGCCAGTCGGTCGGAATGCTGGTCATGACGCTTTGTCCACCAGACACCGCGCCATGATGCGGGCTGCCTCGGCCATGCGCGGCCCAGGGCGCACCACCACATCGGAATCGCCGGGGCCAAACACGCACAGCCGGTTCTCGCGGATGGCACGCATGGAAGCCCAGCCGGGGTACGGCACCATGGCCTGCATGCTGCGGTTGCCGATCATGATGATGTCGGGGTTGGCGCGCACCACGAACTCGGGGTTCAGGCGCGGAAACGGCCCCAGCGACGCTGGCACCACGTTGCGCACGCCCAGCCGGGTGAGCGATTCGCCAATGAACGACGCCTCGCCCGCGGCATAGGGCCCACGGCTCACCTCGAAGTACACACGCACATTTTTGGCCTTGGGCGGCAGGGACTGTGCAGCCGCCAGCACGCCCGCGTCGATCACACGCCAGAGGCGGTCGGAGCCTTGCGCGCGGGGCACGCCCAGCAGGTCGCTGACAGTGCCCAGCACGCGGCGCACGTCGGCATGCGTCTTGGGCTCCAGCTGCACCACGGTGAGGCCCAGCGCCTCCAGCCGGTCACTGGCGCGCGAGCTGACGGACATCAGCACCACATCGGGCTTGAGTGCCACGACGGCCTCGATGCTCGGGTCCAGCCCGCCCCCCACCTTGGGCAGCTTGGCAATCACAGCCTCCGGCCAGTTGGAGTAGCGGTCCACACCCACCAAACGGTGGCATTGCTCCAGTTCGCACACGCTTTCGGTCAACGAGGGCAACAGGCTGACGATGCGCTGAGGGGGCCGGGGCAGCGAGACCTCGCGGCCCCGGTCGTCCCGGATGTGCACCGGCTGCGCACGCGCGAGGCCGGCCATCAGCAGGCCCAGCAGCACCAGGATGGCGATGACCCACAGGATGCGGCGCACGGGGGTTGGTTTCATCAGCAGGGTTCTTTCAAAGTGAGAGGCAGACCGGCAGCCATCAACGTGACCCGTGGACACACCTGCGCAACCTGCTGGTTGAGCATGCCCAGCGCATCAACAAAGGCGCGCACCTCGCGCCCCATCGGGATGACCCCCAGGCCAATTTCGTTGCCCACCAGAACAACGGGCCCGGGGGACTGCCGAATTGCTTCCAAAAACATAGCAGCCTGGGCATTCCACTCTAGCGCTTGCGCCTGTTTTTGCTCCAAATCCATGGTTTCGAACCCCAGGGGCATGGTCCAGTGGGTGAGCCACAGCGTGAGGCAATCCACCACCACCAGGGTTTGCGGCGCGCTGTGCCGCACAACGGCAGCGGCCACATCGCGCGGCTCTTCCACCGTCTGCAAACCTGGCACGCGCTCGGCGCGGTCGCGCTGGTGGCGGGCGATGCGCTCGCGCATCTCGTCGTCCCAGGCCTGCCCGGTGGCGATCAGCACGGCGCGGTGGTCGGCGGACCGGGCCAGCCAGTCGCGTGCCAGCAGCTCAGCACGGCGGGATTTGCCGCTTTTCTGACCGCCCAGGATGAGCTCGGTAGTGATGGGGTGTGACGCGGATGTCATGCTTTGCTCTGGCCGCCCAGCAGATGCGCAACCGCCTCGGGGCTGGACGGGAACCACGCATGGAAATAGCTGGCATGGATGCTGCCCTGCTGGTACAGAGCCTCACCCGCATCCGGCGCAACCGCCTCGTGGGGCCGCGCCGTGCGGGACACCACGGGAGCGCTGCTGTCGCTGGTCGAATAGTGGAAGGTGTGGCCGCGCAGCGTATGTCCTGCCACGGTCAGCTGCTGCGGCCCCAGGGCCGCCAGGCGCTTTTGCATGGTCACGCGGCCCGGCAGCAGGCCCCACAGCGGAGCCGCGCTGCCATCGGCCAGCGTGATGGAATCGAACAGCGCCATCATGCCGCCGCACTCGGCCCACAGGGGTTTGCCCGCGGCCACATGGGCGCGCAGGCTGGCCAACATGCCGGTGTTGGCAGCGATCTGCGCGGTGTGCAGCTCGGGGTAACCGCCGGGCAGCCACACGGCATCGCAGTCCGGCAACGCCGTGTCTTGCAGGGGCGAGAAGAACGCCACGCGGGCGCCCATTTGTTCCAGGCATTGCACATTGGCGGCGTAGGTAAAACAGAACGCCGCGTCACGCCCCACGGCCACGGTGCGGCCCGCGAGCAGCGATGGCGCAGCAATCTTCGAGGCGGGCGCCGGAAAGTCCACAGCCCAGCGCTGCATATCCTCCAGCGTCATCTGGCCCAGGGGGGTAGCGGCCAGGGCATCGGCCGCTGCGTCCAGCCGCTGTTGGCTGTCTTCCAGCTCGTGCGCGGCCACCAGGCCCAGGTGGCGCTCGGGCAGCAGCGCGGCGCCAGCCTTGCCTGCAGCAGAGGCCGTAGCAGGCTGCACCCGCATCAGCGCCCCCATCCAGTCATCCACATCGTGCAAGCCGTCACGCAACATGTCGGCATGGCGAGCACTGCCGACGCGGTTGGCCAGCACACCGGCCCAGGGCAGGCCCGGGCGGTAGTGGCGCAGGCCATAGGCCAGCGCGCCAAACGTGCCCGCCATGGCGGAGGCATCGACCACCGCCAGCACCGGCACCGCAAAGTGCCGGGCCAGGTCGGCTGCGCTGGGGTTGCCGTCAAACAGACCCATCACGCCTTCGATGAGGATCAGGTCCGACTCGCGCGCAGCGTCGTGCAGGCGCTGCGCGCAGTCGGCCTCACCGTTCATCCACAAATCGAGCTGGTGCACCGGCGCACCACTGGCCAGCTGGTGCCAGTGCGGGTCCAGGAAATCCGGCCCGCACTTGAACACCCGCACCCGCCGGCCCTGGCGCGCATGCAGGCGCGCCAGGGCGGCAGTGACGGTGGTCTTGCCCTGCCCGGAAGCCGGGGCTGCAATCAGCAACGCGGGGCAGCGGGCAGCAGCGGTCGTCGCCAGGGTCACTGCGGCGCCCACTTCACACCGACGTACACCGTGCGGCCTGCGGTGGCGTAGGTGCGGGCCAGCTGGTAGTCCTTGTCGGCCAGGTTGTCGATGCGGGCCAGCAGCGTGTAGTCGCGTGCAAGGCGGGTGCTGGCATACAGGTTGACCAGCGCGTAGCCGCCCAGCACGTTGGTGTTGGCCACGGTGTCGAAGCGGCGGCCTGATGCCTGCACTTCGGCGCCCACGGTCCAACCCGCCAGGCGGGTGTCGGCGCCGAAGGTGGCGTGTTGCTTGGCGCGGCGCGCCAGCTGCTTGCCAGTGTCCAGATCACGCGGGCGTTGCAGGTCAATGGAGCCATGCAATTGCACGTCGCCCACGCGGTGCGAGCCCGCAAACGTCACGCCCTTGTATTCGGCGCGGGCCGTGTTGGCGTAGCAGCCAAAGTCCGACAGGCACGTGCCTGGGCCAGAGAACGAAATCAGGTTGCTGACACGGTTGCGGAACAGCGTGGCAGAGAAGGTGCTGTTGCCCTGGGCGTAGCGCAGCGCCACTTCGGCATTGCGGCTGCTTTCGGGGCGCAGCGTGGCCACGCCATATTCGCTGAAGCGGTGGTACAGCGTGGGCGCACGGAAGGCCGTGCCCACCGACGCCGTGGCGCGCCACTGCGGGGTGATGGCGTAGCCGTAGGCCACGCTGCCAGTGCTCTTGCCACCGAACTCGCTGTCCGAGTCGTGGCGCAGGTTGAGCTGCACCGTGTGGCCTGCAGCGTTGTAGCCATAGCCCAGCGCCAGCGCGTCTTGCGAGCGTTTGGCGTCGATGGGTTTGTTCTCCAGCCGATCTTCACGGCGCTCCAGGGCCGCCGTGACCAGGTGCGCGCCCTGGCGCCATTCATTCTGGAAGTAGTAGCCGCGCAGGCGCGTGTCGCTCAGGTACGGCGAGGGGCGGGTTTCGTATTCGTCGCGCGAGTCGGTGATGGAAAAGCGCGTCTTGTAGGCACTGCTCCACTGCGCGATCCAGTTGAGGCCCAACGCGTGCATGGTGTGCAGGTTACGGTCGTCCTTGCCCAGGCCGCTGTCGTAGCCGCTGTTGGTGTCGTTCAGCATCAGGGTGCCTTCGAGGCGATGCACTGCGTTCACCTGCAGGCCTACCCGCGCGTGGCCTGCCGTGCTGCGGTAGCCGTCACGGTCGGGGTTCTGTCCAGCGATGGGGCGCGCGTTGAAGCCCTTGCTGTCATCACGCGCCAGTCCCAGGGCGTAGTCCAGCGTGCCGCTGGCACCACTGATCCCTGCCTCGAGCTTGGTAGTGTTGTGGTTGCCCACGCCCACGCCCACGTAAGGCGCCGTGCCGTTTTCACCGCGCTTGGTGAAAATCTGCACCACGCCGCCCAGGGCGTCCGAGCCATAGACAGCACCCGCCGGACCGCGCAGCACTTCAATGCGGTCGATGAGGCCCAGCGGAATGCTCTCCCAGGGCGCGCCACCGGTGGATTGCGAGTCGATGCGCACCCCATCGATGTACACCGCAGTAAAGCGCGATTCCGCGCCACGCAGAAACACGCCAGTGGTGGTGCCAGGGCCACCGTTGCGCGAAAACTCCACACCGGGCAGACGGGCCAGCAAGTCGGCCAGACCGGTGGCGCCACTGCTTTCGATGGTTTCGCGGTCCACGATGGAGATGTCGGCCACCAGGTCGGCCAGCGGCTGCGGCGTGCGCGTGGCTGCCACCACCGTTTCAGACAACGACGGTGCGCGCAGGTTTTGCGCCAGCAGCTCGCCGGTGGCCGGGGCGGTCTGTGCGAAAGCGCCGCAGGCGCTGCCAGCCAACAGTGACAGCAGCGCCAGGCGTGGGGCGGGCAGGCGCAACGACGCCACAGGGCGCGCACGAAGGGTACGGATTTTCATGGGGATCAAGGTCAACAAACAACCCGGGCCGGCCTCCCGCCAGCATGTGGGTGATACAGCCGCGCAGCGCCAAAAAAAGGGCGCACGCAGCCACCGTGTTGGCCGGTATCCGGGCTGGCGGAACACCCCCCCAATGCCTTCCCAGGCGCTTGTTCAAGGCGCCCAGTGGCTTATGGATGGAGAGAGAATCAGGTGATTCGTCCGCTGACCGTTGCGGGGGCAGCGCAGGCTGGGCGGGTACCGGTGGTACGGCGCCTCCCTGCTTCCCGTTGAACTGCGGCATGTGAACCACACCGCGAGCACCAACGTCGGGATTTTACGACCGTTTACAAGCTGCTCCCAGAGCGCCAGATCAAGCGGGCAACTCCGCATGGCACCCACGCGGCCGACAATGCACTTGTATCTGTTGCGCATTGCACACCAACGCAGCTTGGGGCCAGGGACCGCTCGGCGTCACACCGCCTACAATCCAAGGCTGTATGGCAATACCGTCCCCCACCGACCAGATCGCCGAGCGCGTGGAGCGCCTGCTGCTGCGACATGCGGAGTTGCAGCGCACCAATGCCCTGCTGGCTGATCAAGTTGCGGCACTGACGCAGGAGCGCGACTCGCTCAAATCCCGCTTGAGCGCAGCACGCGCCCGGGTGGATGCCCTGCTCGAACGCCTGCCCGCCGCCGCGCCGCTCACGAAAGAAGCCGAATGAAGCAAATCGAGGTGCAGATCCTGCAGCAAAGCTATCTGCTGACCTGCCCCGAGGGCCACGAAAGCCGCCTGCTGGACGCCGTGGAGCGCGTGGACACCGCGATGACGCGCATCCGCGATGCGGGCAAGGTCCGGGCGCGGGAACGTATCGCCGTACTGGCCGCGCTGAACCTGGCCTTCGAGATCGCCGACCGCGAAGCCGCAGACCTTGCGGCTGCAGCACAGCCCGTGGCAAGTCCATCTGCCAGTGCCAGCGCTCCCGTGGTGGGACACCAGGAAAGCCTGCTGCCGGATACCGACCAACAGCGCCTGCAAAGCCTGGTACAGCGTCTGGACGACGCTCTGGGCGACGACGGACGCCTTCTCTAGTCCTTGGTGTGCTGAGGCACACCGCTCCTCTTGCCCGTCCGTCACAGCCGCTTGCGGGCTTTACATCACCCCGAGCGCGCAGCGCCCGCTGGCAGCACCTACAATTGGCGTGTCTGCGAAGCTGTCGGGCTTTATATTTCCTTGAACCAATGCTCATTGAGCTCGGGCTTGGTACATCGTCCGGTGAGCGTGATCATCTCGCGTCAGATGAACCCAACGCCAGGCTGCCCTCGCCCACCTGAACCCCCGGTTCAGGATGAGAGTTCGGTGGTATTCGCAGACACCCTCTTCCCCATGCCCTGTCATTGCAAGCACTTGCTGCTGCGTCCGTGACAGGGCATTTTTCGCGGCTCTCCGCGTGCTCTGTTGTCCTTTGTTGCCTGATATCCCGCCATGCTCGATCCCTTGCTGATTGTTGAACTCGGTGTGCTCGGCCTGGCCACAGGTTTTCTGGCGGGGCTCTTGGGCATTGGAGGCGGCATGCTGCTGGTGCCGTTCCTGACCTACATCCTGGGCGCTCGTCAGGTGGCGCCGGACTTGGCGGTGAAGATGGCGATTGCCACCTCCATGGCCACCATCATGTTCACCTCCATCTCCAGCGTGCGTGCCCATCACCGGCGCGGCGCCGTGCGGTGGGACGTAGTCCAGCGCCTCGCGCCCGGCATTGTGCTGGGTGGTTTCGTCGCCAGCCTGGGTGTGTTTGCACTGCTCAAGGGCTCGTTTTTGGCGATCTTCTTCGCGCTGTTTGTGAGCTTTTCTGCCACGCAGATGTTTCTGGACAAGAAGCCCGCGCCCACGCGCCAGATGCCGGGTGGCGCAGGCCAGGTGGCGGCAGGCGGCGTGATCGGCTTTCTGTCGGGTCTGGTCGGCGCGGGTGGCGGCTTTGTCAGCGTGCCCTTCATGACCTGGTGCAATGTGCCCATCCACAACGCGGTGGCCACCAGCGCCGCTCTGGGTTTTCCCATCGCGCTGGCCAACGTGATCGGCTACGCCATTGGCGGACAGAACGTGAGCGGCTTGCCACCGGCATCGCTGGGCTACATCTGGCTGCCGGCACTGGGGGTGATTGCCAGCTGCAGCGTGCTGACGGCCCCGCTGGGAGCCAAGGCGGCGCACAATCTTCCCGTCAAGCAGCTCAAGCGCGTGTTTGCCTCGTTGCTGTTTGGCCTGGCGGCCTACATGCTGTGGAAGGGCGTTTCGGCCGCATAAGGCCGACACAGAGGCGAACTCTCGGCCGTCTGCCGAGCCGCAGCCTCCGGTCGCTGAGCGCTGGAGCTTCAGGTGCTCAGCGGTCGGTGACGCCCCTGGGCCTTCAGCGGCAGGGGTTGGCTCAGCATGGCTCGGAACTGGTCTGCCGGCAGACCCGGTGCACACAAAAAACCCTGGTAGTGCTCGCACTGCATTTGCTGCAGCACCGCCTGCTGGGTTTCAGTCTCCACCCCTTCGGCCACCACTTCGATGTGCATGGCACGGCCCATGCTGATGATGGCGCTGACAATGGCACGGTCGCCGTCGTCGTCGGGCAGGCCGCGCACAAAGGACTGGTCGATCTTCAGCTTGTGAATGGGTAGTTTCTTGAGATAGGCCAGGCTCGAATAGCCGGTGCCGAAATCGTCGATCGCCAGGCCAATGCCCAGGTCGGCCAGCACGCGCAGGCGCTGCTCCATCTCCTGTGCGTCCTGGAGCAGGATGGTTTCTGTCAGTTCCAGCTCCAGCAACGTCGGCGGCAGCTGATGCACCGCCAGCAGGCGCGTGATGCGGTCCACAAAATCGGGCTGGCGAAACTCCAGCGCAGACACGTTCACGGAAATCATGATGGGCGTGCCGCTGTGCATCCACAGGGCGGCCTCGCGCACCGCTTGCTCCATCACCCAGGCGCCCAGCGTCACGATGTAACCCGACTCTTCAGCCAAGGGAATGAACACGGCAGGCGACACGGCGCCGAACTCTGCATCCGTCCAGCGCAGCAGCGCCTCGGCCCCGGTGATGCGACCGGTCGCCATATTGACCTGGGGCTGGTAGTGCACGGCCATGCGCTGCAGACCCAGTGCCTGGCGCATGGCGTGCTCCATCTGCATGCGCGCGAGCAGGTTGGCGTTCATCTGCGGCTGGTAAAAGCCATAGCTGCCGCGACCACGCTCCTTGACCCTATACATCGCGGTGTCGGACTGCTTGATGAGGTCATCTAGCGTGGCGCCATCCTGCGGGTACAGCGCAATGCCGATACTGCACTGGATCGAGAAGCCCATGCTGTCAAGCATGAAGGGCTTGAGCATGTCGTCCAGAATCCGGCGCGCCACACTTTCGGCCACCGATGCATCACCCCCATGCAGGTAGATGACAAATTCATCCCCGCCCAGACGGCACAGCATGTCGGTTTGCCGCAAGCAGGTCTGCAGACGCTCGGCCACCAACTGCAGCACCCGGTCTCCAAAAGGGTGCCCCAGGGAGTCATTGATGATCTTGAAGCGGTCCATGTCCAGGAACAGGATCGCGAAGCCGGTGTCGCTCTGGCGCGCCCCTTGGATGGCGGTATCCACGCGCTGCGAGAGCAGCAGGCGGTTGGGAAGACCTGTCAGCGCGTCGCTGTAGGCCAGCTCTTCAATGCGCTTTTGCGCGGCATGCTGCAGCGTGAGGTCCCGCATGAAACCGATGCTCTGCACCAGCCGCCCCTCATCATCACGCAAGGCCACCCACGACAGTTGCACCGCGCAGTAAGCACCGTTGTCACGGGGCAGCCACAACTCGCCCTCCCAGAAGCCATCCTTGGCCCAGCCCTGCAGTACCTGCCCCATGAAGGAGGCATCCGAGCCCCCGCCAAACAGCGAGGCAGCCACGCAGCCTTCAAAACCCTTGGCCGTAGGGCCGACCAGCCGCTCACACCCGGGGTTCATCCGCATGATGCGGTGCTGGCTGTCGGCGATGAAGATCGCATCCAGGCTGGACTCAAACACGCGCGCGGCCAAGCGCAGGCTCGCCTGAGTCTCGGTTTGGCGAGTGATGTCCCGGAACGAATACACACGGCCCACTGCGCGGCCCTGGCTGAACTGCGGCACCGTGCGCATCTCCAGTACCACGCCGTTGCGCAGCTCGACGATGTCGGTGCTCTCCTGCATGGGTTCGCGGTCGATGGCTGCCAGGCGCTCGGCATAGAAACGGGGGTCCGACACCTGGTCTGCCATGAAGGCGTACACCGCCGCATCGTCGCGCTCCACCAGCAACTGGCGCGGCAGGTTCCACAGCTGGGCCAGGCGCTGGTTGAATGCGCGCACACGGCGATCCAGTCCACACACCAGCATGCCATCAGCGGCGGAGTCCAGCGTGGCACGCAGCTCGGACAACAGTGTCTCCAGCTCACGCTCGGTGGTCTCCTGAAGGCTGCGGTCCAGCATGGTCAGCAGCAGCACCGTGCTACCCCCCTCTCCCCATGGCACACGCCGGACACAACGCTGCACCGGCACCAGGCTGCCATCAGCACGCAGCAAACTCGTATGGGCAGTCACGCCCTGCGCAATCACATCGACAGGCTCAGACCAGAACGCCAACTCCTGGGGCGTACTGGCCAAGTCCAGCACAGACCGCCCCCGCATGGCGACGGCAGACAATCCAGTGAGGCGCTCGGCGCCTGCGTTGGCTTGCAGGATGTGTTGGCTGGCCTCATCCAAGAGCCACACGGCCTCCTGCAGGCCGTCCAGCCACCCGAGCGATGGGAGATCGTTCACGCCGCAGCCTCGTCAGGGCCGGGACTAACCGCTCGCTCAAAAAAGTAACAGATCCGCTGCCGGGGAGACAGGTAGTCCAGCGCGTCACGCGGAAGCTGCGCGGGCTTGAGGCTGCGCCGTATGCCCAATTCAGGGACCGTTTCCAGATCCAGGATCGGCGCCTCTTCCTTGGGCACCCGTGGGTCGTGCACGATGACCTTGGGCCGCAACGGCCGCGACGAGTTGACCGAGGCCACGATGGCATACCGGTCATTGACCAATTGCACGATGGAGCCGGGCGGGTAGACCCCCATCATGCGAATGAAAGCCCCCAGGACCACGGAATCAAACCGCGCCTTGAGCTGGGCAAAGATGACGGATAGCGCCTCATGCGGGGTCAGCGCCGTCACACCCATGGCCGGGTTGCACATCCGGTCGTATTGATTGACCAGTGCCAGGACCTGGCTCATGCGCCCCAGGTCAGGCCCCTTCAAGCGTTGGGGAAACCCGCTACCGTCACACATCTCGTGGTGCCGGGCCACTGCAGTCAGCACCGCATCGGCAAACCCCATGCGTTTGGCCAAGGCCACGGATTCCACCACGTGGGTCTCGTAGCGCGTGCGCTCCATGGGGATCATGGACGGGGTGGGCTGGCGCAGATTGGGCGGAAGCTTGAGCTTGCCAATGTCGTGGATCAATGCTGCCACACCCAGATCGTGCAGCTCCTCGCTCTTCATGCCCAGGGACCGACCCAGCAGCAGCGAAATCACCATCACATTGATCGGATGCAACCCGTTGCGCTCGCCCACGCCCTCGGACAGCAGCCGGATGACGGAGTCGCCGTTTTCCAGCAGTTCGGTCACGCATCCAGAGACCAGCGCCTCCCCCTTGGCCCTGGCCTGGTCCGGGTGCTCTGACACCGTGCGCTCCATGGACTGGTACTGCCGCGTGGCTTCCGAGAAACGCTGGTTGCAGGCAGCCAAGGCCCGGTTTTGCGCTTCCAGCAGCTCGCGGCGACGCTGTGCCTCGGGGTCCACGACAGTGGTCGTGCCAGGCCCAGGCGCATCCAGGCCGTTGGGCGGCGGCACTGTCATTTCAGGCACGCTCCAGGCGGCCGGCACCAGCTCCTGGAGTTCAGGATCGCTCTTCTTGGGGACGTAACGCACCTCGGTCAGTCCCAGCTCCCGCAAGGTGGTGATCTGATCCGACGACGCCACCCGGAAACTGCTGGTCGGGAACGGATGATGCATCCAGCCCACGTCGAGCTGGATGTACATGCCGACACGCAGTTGGCTGATGTCGATGAGGATGGATGAGTTCACGTCAGGCGCACGATACATGGCGACATCAATGCCACCAATAGTTACGCAGATTATCACCAGTTCCAGTGACGTGGCGAAGAACCGACAGGCCGCGCAGCGATCCGGCAACACTTGACTGAAAGCGGGCCTGGCTGGACCACCCCAGTCCCCGCGACAAAGGCATCGCCCACCTTCCAGCCGCGGGGCGACTGGGGTGATGTGGACGGATCAGCGCCTCGCGCTCAGCGGCACCAGAGCGACGGCTTGTAAATGAGATCCATCCACAGCGCCCAGGCAGCTACCGCGCACAGCATGGCGCCTGCGGCCCTCGTGCCCCACTGCGCCCGCGCGAGGTTCAGCCGGTTGCGAAGGCTGCTCCAAGCCCAGGGGCCGCCCACCAGCCACACCCCGCTGCCCACGGCAAACAGAGCCATGGTGAGGACCCCCTCCAGCGCCCCCCCGCTGAGCGCCGCGACCAACAGGGCCGAATAGAGCAGTCCACAAGGCATCAGGGCCCACAGAACCCCGGCCGCCATCACTCCGCCCGGAGCCCCGACCAGCGGACGAACACGCGCCCACACGGAGCGGCCCGCCTGCTCCACCCAGGCAGGCTGCCGCGACTGCACCATCATCATGAGCCCCCAGGCCATCACCGCCACGTGCATCAGCGTCCAGGCGGGACGCAGCGCGGTGGTCTGCTGGGTCAGCCATGCCAGACTGTCCATGGCCAAGGCCGCCAATGCACCGGCGCTGGCATAGCCCACCAGGCGCCCCGCATGAAAGGCCACGGTGCGCTGCAGCACGCCGCCACGCGGCGCCCAGCGCACCACCCGCTCGGCACTGCCCTCCGCCAGTGGCGCGCCGCCCTGCCCCACGAGCGCTCCACAGGGCGCGGAGCACATGGCCAGGCAGTGGGACCCGCCAGCGAGTCCCATGAGCAGAGCAGTCCAGCCGACCGTGGCAAGCATAGGTATCAGATGATGCGCGAAAACCGGGCGCGGTTGCGGTCTGCCTGCAGATAGCGGTCAAAAACCATGGCGATGCCCCGCACGAAGAACCAACCGGTCGCAGTCACTTCAATGCCCTCTGGCCCAACGCGCACCAGCCCTTGCTCCTGCATGCCCTCCAATTGGGCCAACTCCGCCGCGAAATACTGGCGGAAATCGATCAACCACGCCTGCTCCATCGGCTCGAACAGCAGCTCGCCCTGGCACATCAGGGCCATGATGGCCGCGCGGCGCACCAGGTCGTCGCGGGTCAGGGCCAGCCCGCGGACCACAGGCAGCCGCCCCTGGTCCAGGAAGTCGTAGTACTCGTCCAGTGTCTTGGAGTTCTGGCTGTAAGTCGCCCCGACCCGGCCGATGGCCGATACGCCCAGCCCAATCAGGTCGCAGTCTGGCTGCGTGCTGTAGCCCTGGAAGTTGCGGTGCAAGCGTCCCTGGCGCTTGGCCACAGCCAGTGCGTCGGTAGGCAGAGCAAAGTGGTCCATACCCACATAGACATACCCAGCGTCCATGAACGCATCGAGTGAGCGCGAGAGCATGGACAGCTTGCTCGCGCCCGTGGGCAATTCGGCGGAGATGATGCGACGCTGTGGCTTGAAACGCTCCGGCAAGTGTGCATAGGCATACAACGCAATGCGGTCAGGCCGCAGCTGCGCCACCTGCGCCAGCGTGCGGTCAAAAGACTCTGGCGTCTGGCGCGGCAGGCCGTAGATCAGGTCCACGTTCACCGAATCAAAGCCCAGCGAGCGGGCGGACTCCACCAGTGCAAAAACCTGCTCCGCAGGCTGAATGCGGTGCACGGCCTTTTGCACTTCGGCATCAAAGTCCTGCACGCCAAAACTCAGGCGGTTAAAGCCCAATTCAGCCAGGAGCGCCAGACGCTCGGAGTTGACCGTGCGCGGATCCACTTCGATCGAGTATTCGCCCCCGGGCGCCAGCGTGAAGCTGCGCTTGAGCATGGCCATCAGCTCCCGCAAGCCCGCATCTGAGAGGAAGGTGGGCGTGCCACCGCCCAGGTGCAATTGACTCACCACCTGTCCTACGCCACAGTGCGCGGTGTGCAGGTCGATCTCGCGGCTCAGGTAGCGCAAGTAGACCTCGGCGCGGTCATGGTGTTTGGTGATGATCTTGTTGCAGGCGCAGTAGTAGCACAGGGATTCGCAAAACGGGATGTGCACGTACAGGGACAGCGGCATGGCCTTGGCCAGCGTGCCCGAACGGCGCTGTTGCAGCGCCAGCACATAATCTTCCTGACCGAAGGCCTCCACAAATCGGTCGGCCGTTGGATAGGACGTATAACGGGGCCCTGGCACGTCAAAGCGGCGCAGAAGATCTGGCGAAACAGCAGTCATGGGGAAATTTCCTTGCGTACACCTTGACTGTGCCGTAGGCTCCGGGACATGTCCTTGACCTGCATCAAGTGAACCAACAAGCGATACGGCGACAATTTGATGAAGGTCAGCCGCTCGCCCGCGCCCTGTATTCAGGTTCGTGTACGGCAAGCACGATATGCTCGACCAACAACCCAAGTCCATGTGCCTATGAACCCGCTCACCATCAAAGTCGCCTGCTCCAACTGCAACCTCCGCGAGCTGTGCATGCCCGTGGGCTTGAACGAAGAGCAGCTCCAGCGCATTGACGAGGTGGTTGCCGTCCGTCGCAAAGTCAAACGCGGAGGCACGCTGTTTCGCAATGGCGAGTCCTTCACGTCCCTTTATGCCATCCGCACCGGGTTCTTCAAGACCTGCGTGGCCACGGAAGACGGTCGCGACCAGGTCACGGGCTTTCAGATGGCGGGCGAGATCATCGGGCTCGACGGCATCGTCAATGACCACCATACCTGTGATGCGGTGGCACTTGAAGACGCCGAAGTGTGTGTCATGCCCTTCGACCGCATTGAAGAGCTGTCACGCGAAGTCACAGCCCTGCAGCACCACGTACACAAAATCATGAGTCGCGAGATCGTGCGCGAGCACGGCGTGATGTTGCTGCTGGGCAGCATGCGTGCCGAGGAACGCCTGGCCGCCTTTTTGCTGAACCTGGTGCAGCGCCTGCATGCACGGGGCTTCTCGCAGTCGGAACTGGTGTTGCGCATGACGCGCGAAGAAATCGGCAGCTACCTCGGTCTCAAACTCGAAACGGTCAGCCGGACCTTCTCCAAGTTTGTGGAAGAAGGGATCGTGGAAGTCAAACAGCGCCATGTGCGCATTCTCGACACCGATGCCCTGCGACGCATCGTGAACAGCCAGCAGACCTGCCACTGACGACACTGACACCGAGCCACTTCCACGCGGAAGGGTCAGTTCCGCACAAAGTACAACCATCTCTTGCGAAACGGCATGCATTGCATGCCCAGACAAGCAGGCGAAAAGGGTTCAGGGGCAGGACGAAGTCTTGCGGCAATCGTCGGGGCGCTCCCCATCGGGCACCGGGCACCGGTTGACCTCGAACGGAGACATGGACAGCAGTGTCGTCAATGCGCTCGTGGCCATGGTGATGGCCCAAAACACAAAAAATGCGAGGGTGTACACCCCTTGCCGTGACAGCGCCAGGGGCTGGCCGAACCAGTGCAGGTCCTGGGGGTCCACCATGGCAAAAACCAGCATCTCCAGCACGCCCGCCATCAAGAAGGCGGGCCATGCAATCCACATCAGGCGTTGCGTCCACATATCGGTTCTGTCTCCTGGTGCTGCCTGGGGTCGCTGGGGGCAGCGACCGGCGGGTTGTCAGCGTGGTTGGTCTTGCACGGGGGTGGCCGCATGGTTGCGGGCCTTGAGTGCCGGTGCCAGGCTTTTCTCCGGCGCCACCAAGGTCTTGTTGATCTCAATGCCCTGGCGGTAGTAATCCTCGGCCACCACCGGGTCAGGCCGAGAAATCGCCAGCCATAGCGTCACAAAGCCAGCCACGATCACGATGGCAGGCCCGGCAATCACCAGCCACACATGGCCGAACTTCCACCAGGGCACGGGAACTGCCGGTGTCGCGATGGCAGGGTTTGAAGACATGGTGCTCTACTCCTCAACAATATCGGTCAAAGTGCGGCCCTGAAAGGCCCCACCGGGATGCCGCTCAACGCGGCACAAGAAACACGGATTTTTCCGTCACGTGGGCAGCTGCCCCTACGGCCTGCACGTCAAACTGAACCGCATGCGAGCCCGACGTGGCGGAGCCATACGGAATCTGCAAACGCACGGCCACCCAGCGCGACTCTGCTGCGCCAATATCCACTTCGGCCTCGGAGGCCACCTCCAGCCCCTCCAGTCCACGCGCACTGATGCGGTAGCGCTGTTCGCCCTCCGTGGCATTCATGATCTGCAGCCGGTAAATATTCTCCAGTTTGCCCCCCGCCACAATGCGCGAGAGCGCGGCCCGGTCACGCACGACATCCACCTTCAGCGGCGTGCGCACCACCAGGCTGGCCAGCATGGCAACGCACAGTGCTACCAGCACGGCGGTGTAGATCAGCACACGGGGACGCAACACGCGACGCAGCATCTGGGACTGCGTCCAGCGCTTGGCCACGCCGTTCTGGGTGGAATAGCGGATCAGGCCACGCGGGTACTGCATCTTGTCCATCACCGTATTGCAGGCGTCCACACACAACCCGCAACCAATGCACTCATATTGCAAGCCCTTGCGGATATCGATGCCCACCGGACAGACCTGCACACACAGCGAGCAGTCAATGCAGTCGCCAAGCCCCTGGGCCTTGTAGTCAATGTTCTTCTTGCGCGGGCCGCGCTGCTCGCCACGCTCAGGGTCGTAGGTGACGATGAGCGTGTCTTTATCAAACATTGCGCTCTGAAAGCGCGCATAGGGGCACATGTACTTGCAGACCTGCTCGCGCATGAAGCCTGCGTTGCCGTAGGTGGCAAAACCGTAGAACAGCACCCAGAAAATCTGCCAGCCGCCTTCAAACGCCAGCAGCTCGCTGCCCAGTTCGCGGATGGGCACGAAGTACCCTACGAAAGTGAACCCAGTCCACAGGGCCACGGCGATCCACACCACCTGCTTGAGAAACTTTTTGCGGATCTTCTCGAACGTCCAGGGACCGTTGTCCAGGCGGAGGCGGGCACTGCGATCGCCTTCGATCTTGTGCTCGATCCACATGAACATTTCGGTGTACACCGTCTGCGGACAGGCAAAGCCACACCACAGGCGCCCTGCCACGGCGGTGAAAAGGAACAGCGACAGCGCCGAAATGATCAGAAGACCGGTGAGATAGATGAAATCCTGCGGATAGAGCACCAGGCCAAAGATGTAGAACCTGCGAGCTCCCAGATCAAACAGCACCATCTGGCGCTGGCCCCATTCAAACCACGGCAGCCCGTAAAACACCAGCTGCGTCAAAAGCACCATGCCCCAACGCCAGCGCGCAAACAATCCGCTGATCGAGCGCGGGTAGATCTTCTTTTGCGCTTCGTACAGCGAGATGATCTCGCCCGCAGAGGACGCATCGGTGGTGACTGGCGTAATCGGGATGACCTTGCGAGCAGGCTCGCTGGGTGTGCTCATGGTGTCGCTTTATGAACGGAGGACAGGCTTACTCTGAAAAGAAAACCCGGGCAGCGCCTCAAGCACACCGCCCGGTGGACATATCAACGTGCAGCCACCTGCTTGTTCGACAGGCCCCACACATAGGCAGAGAGTACGCCGATCTGCGCCTCGGTCAACTTCTCGGCCTGTGCAGGCATCTGGTTGACCTTTCCGTTGTTGATCATGGCCGTGATGGCAGCCTCGCCCCAGCCATGCAGCCAGATATCGTCGGTCAGATTGGGTGCACCCAGTGCCTGGTTGCCCTTGCCATCCATACCGTGGCAGGCCGCGCACGCCGCAAATTTGGACTTGCCCAGCGATGCACGCAGCGAGTCGTGCGGGCTACCCGACAGGCTCAACACGTAATGCGACAGGTTGCGCACGTCTTCTGGGGTGCCCACGGCCGCTGCCATGGGAGGCATGTTGCCGATGCGGCCCTTCTCCAGCGTCTCGCGGATCTTTTCGGGTGTGCCGCCATGCAGCCAGTCGTTGTCCGTCAGGTTCGGGAAGCCCTTGCTGCCGCGTGCATCCGAGCCGTGGCACTGCGCGCAGTTGTTCATGAACAAGCGCTCGCCAATGGCATGGGCCTGCGGGTCCTTGGCCACGTCTTCGGGCTTCATGGATACAAAGCGGGCATACAGGGGCTCCAGCTCCGTCTTGGCCTTGGCCATTTCGGCTTCGTACTCCCCCTTTTGCGTCCAGTTGAGCTTGCCGGTAAAGCTGCCCAGACCTGGGTAGGCAGCCAGGTAGCCCAGGCCAAAGACGATGGTGATGACGAACAGCCACACCCACCAGCGCGGCAGGGGGTTGTTCATTTCGACCAGGTCCTCGTCCCAGACGTGGCCGGTGGTGTTGTCGGAGGTGGCAACCACCTTCTTGCGGCCTGCCATCCAAAGCAGGATGCCGCAGGCGATGATGCCGACCAGGGTCAGCGTGGTCACAAAGACCGACCAGAAATTGCTGGTGAAGTCACTCATGGGGTGTTCTCGTTCTGGTGAAGGTCAATCTGTCTCGAAAGGCAGCTGGGCTGCCTCGTCGAACCGGGCCTTGTTGCGGCCTCGGTAGGCCCAGACCCAGATGCCAATGAAGCAGGCCATCGATGCCAGGGTGGCGACGATGCGCATGGTGGTGATGTCCATGGGATATCTCCTTTGCTTACTTGAGCGCACGGCCCATGACTTGCAGGTAGGCGATGAGCGCGTCCTGCTCCGTCTTGCCCTTGACCTCGCCCGCCGCAGCAGTGATCTGCTCGTCGGTGTAAGGCACGCCCACGGTGCGCAGGGCCTTCATGCGGGGCGCCATCACTGCAGGGTCCACCTGGTTCTTTTCGAGCCAGGGGTACGCGGGCATGTTGGACTCGGGCACCACATCGCGGGGGTTGTTCAGGTGGATGCGATGCCATTCGTCGCTGTACTTGCCACCCACGCGGTGCAGGTCAGGCCCCGTGCGCTTGCTGCCCCACTGGAAGGGATGGTCATACACAAACTCGCCCGCCACCGAGTAGTGGCCATAGCGCAGCGTCTCTGCGCGGAAGGGGCGGATCATCTGCGAGTGGCAGTTGTAGCAACCCTCGCGGATGTAGATGTCGCGGCCTGCCAGCTGCAAAGCGTTGTAAGGCTCGACACCCTTGACCGCCTCGGTCGTGGACTTCTGGAAGAACAGGGGCACGATCTCGACCAGACCGCCAATGGCGATCACGATCAGGATCAGCACGATCATCAGAAAGTTGTTGGTCTCCACCTTTTCATGGGTGAAACCGGTCGAAGCAGATGTGTTGTTGTTAGACATGAATGATCTCCTTCGGACTCAGGCGTGGGCCGTGTTCACTGCAGGAATGGCCACCTTGACCGAACGGCCCGAGATGGCAGTCAGCCACACGTTCCAGGCCATGACCAGCATGCCGCCCAAGTACAGCAGACCACCGGCCACGCGGATCACGTAGAAGGGATAGGTCGCCTTCACGCTTTCCACGAAGGTGTAGGTGAGCGTGCCGTCGGGGTTGACCGCGCGCCACATCAGGCCTTGCATCACGCCGGCAATCCACATGGCAGCGATGTACAGCACGATGCCGATGGTGGCCATCCAGAAGTGCAGCTCGATCGCCTTGACGGAGTGCATCTTGTCCTTGCCGAACAGACGGGGCACCAGGTAGTACAGCGAACCCATCGAGATCAGGCCCACCCAGCCCAGGGCGCCGGAGTGCACGTGGCCGATGGTCCAGTCGGTGTAGTGGCTCAGGGCGTTGACGGTCTTGATGGACATCATCGGGCCCTCGAACGTGGACATGCCGTAGAACGACAGCGACACGATCAGGAAGCGCAGTATGGGGTCGTCACGCAGCTTGTGCCATGCACCCGACAGGGTCATGATGCCGTTGATCATGCCGCCCCAGCTGGGTGCCAGCAGGATGAGCGAGAACACCATGCCCACCGATTGCGTCCAGTCAGGCAGCGCGGTGTAGTGCAGGTGGTGTGGGCCGGCCCACATGTAGGTGAAGATCAGCGCCCAGAAGTGCACGATCGACAGGCGATACGAGTACACCGGACGGCCCGCCTGCTTGGGGATGAAGTAGTACATCATGCCCAGGAAGCCAGCGGTCAGGAAGAAGCCCACGGCATTGTGGCCGTACCACCACTGCACCATGGCGTCCTGCACACCAGCGTAGGCCGAGTAGCTTTTCATCATGCCCGCAGGGATGGCGGCGCTGTTCACCAGGTGCAGCAGCGCCACGGCCAGGATGAACGCACCAAAGAACCAGTTGGCCACATAGATATGCTTGACCTTGCGGGTTCCAATGGTGCCGAAGAACACGATGGCATAGGACACCCACACCAGCGTGATCAGGATGTCGATGGGCCATTCGAGTTCAGCGTATTCCTTGCCCTGGGTGTAGCCCATGGGCAGGCTGACTACCGCAGCCGCAATGACCAGCACCCAGCCCCAGAAGGTGAATGCGGCCAGAGGACCCGCAAAAAGCCGGACCTGGCAGGTGCGCTGCACCACGTAGTAGCTGGTAGCAAACAGCGCGCTACCGCCAAAACCAAAGATCACCGCATTGGTGTGCAAAGGTCGCAAGCGGCCATAACTCAGCCACGGAATGCCAAAGTTGAGTTCTGGCCAGGCCAACTGGGCGGCGATGATGACGCCCACCAGCATGCCGACCACCCCCACCACCACGGCCAGGATAGAGAACTGCCGCACGACAGTGTCGTTGTAGTGCGCAGCATTTGTTTTTGGAAAATCCATCGGGCACCTCTTTGTATTGCAGTAAGAGTTTGTTGCAGTCGCGGCTATCGGGCATTGACACAAGTCAACCGTCTCGGAGAATGCGCTCCCCCTCTTGTTCGACGCTTTCGAACTGGCCTTGGTACACCGCCCACCACAGGCCTCCCAGAATCAGGAGCACCAGCATGACGGACAAAGGAATCAGCAAATAAAGGATGTCCATCAGACGGGCTCCAGTGGGGTCTTCGAAAGATCAAGGGGCGGCTGCGACGTGCCGCCAGCCGTGATGTCGGGGCGCGCAGGCAAAGCAGCTGTTGGCAACGGCGCGCTGTGCGAGCCTGGCAAGGAAGGCAGGTCGCGCGCCAGGCGCGCTGCGTTGAGCACCACCAGCAGCGAACTCAGCGCCATGCCCAGCCCGGCCAGCCAGGCCGGCATCCAGCCCAGTACTGCCAGCGGCACACACAGCGCATTGTAGGCAGCGGCCCACCACAGGTTCTGCCGCACCACGCGCAGGGTGCGGCGCGCCAGCAGCACGGTTTGCGGCACCAGCGCCAGGCTGTCGCCCAACACCACAAAGTCCGCCCGGGACTGCGCCAGCGGCACGGCACGGCCAAAGGCAAAAGAAACATGGGCCCCCGCAAGCACCGGGCCGTCATTGAGGCCATCGCCCACCATGGCCACGTGGTGTCCTTGCGACTGCAGTGCCTGCAGCGCGGCCAGCTTGCCCTGCGGAGTGCACTCGCCCTGGGCCTGGGCAATGCCCGCCTGCGTGGCCACCCGTTGCACCGCGCCTCGACGGTCACCCGACAGCAATTGCACGGCCACACCGTCCTGCTGCAGGGCGTGCACCACGGCCGAAGCCTCAGCCCGCAGGTCTTCCACCAGATCGAAGCGGGCCAGTTCGCGCAAGACTCCATCTGCCGATTGCTCAGAGAGCACGACCTGCAGCGCAGCACCGCCTGCATCGTTGGCAACACCCGCATGGCGGGCAGAGCCCAGGCGGATCGTGCGAGCAATTGCTGCCCCGGTGGTGTCCTCCACGGTAGCAGTCAGCCCCTGCCCTGCATCCTCTTGCAGACCCGTCACCTGCCAACGCCCCAACGGCAGCTGCTGTGCAGAAGCCGCCGCAGCCAAGGCCCGCGAAGCCGGGTGCATGGACTGGCGCGCGAGCGCTGCGGCCAAGTCCAGTGCCTCTTCTGCGCTGCAACCGCCCGCAGGATGTACCGCTTGCAGCGCCATGCCGTCGCGGGTCAGCGTACCGGTCTTGTCAAACACCATGGTGTCCACCTGGGCCAGCGCCTCCAGCCCCTGCAGATTGCGCACCAGCACGCCGTGGCGCGCCAGCGTGCCTGCCGCCGTGAGCATGGCCACCGGGGTGGCCAGCGACAGCGCGCACGGGCAGGTGACGATGAGCACGGCCACCGCCACCATCAGCGCATGCCCGGGGTCCGACGGCCACCAATAGGCAGCCGCCAGCGCCGCCGCCAGCAACACGGCGACCAGGAAAGGCCGCGCGATGCGGTCCGCCAGCTGCGCCAGCCGGGGCTTTTGCAGTGAAGCGCTTTCCATCAGCGCCACGATTTGCGCAAAGCGGGTTTGCCCACCTGTGCCTTCCACCAGCACCTCGACCGGCGCCTGCAGGTTGTAGCTGCCCGCCGTCACGGTGCTGCCGACAGGGCGTGCAACGGGTGTGGATTCGCCCGTCAGAAGAGCCTCATCGGCGTGGGTGCTGCCTGCCGTGATGCGGCCGTCGGCGGGAAACGCCTCGCCGGGCAGCACACGGATGGTGTCCCCCACCGCAATGCGCCGCGTGGCCACGCGGATGAAGCTGCCATCCGCCGCGCGCCGCTCCACACTGTCGGGCAGGCGGTTCATCACGGCCTCCAGCGCACCCGCCGTGCGATCCCGCAGGCGCAGCTCCAGCCAGCGGCCGGTGAGCAGGAAGAACACGAACATGGTCAAGGAGTCGTAGTACACCTCCTTGCCAAAGATGCCTGCAGGGTCAAAAGTGCCAGCGGTGCTGACCACGAACGTGATGGCCATGCCCAACGCCACGGGCAGGTCCATGCTGACGCGGCGCAGGCGAATGTCGCGCAGCGCGCTGGTAAAAAATGGACCACAGGAAAACACCACCATGGGCAGCGTGATGACCCAGGAGGCCCAGCGCAACAGCTGCTCCATCTCGCCCGACAGGTCGCCCGGCTGTGCCACGTAGGCGGGCCACGCATACATCATCACCTGCATCATGCAAAAGCCCGCCACCAGCCAGCGCCACAGCGCGCGGCGGCTCTCGCGCAGGCGCTGGTCGCGCGCAAACGCATCCATGGCGGGCATGGCGCGGTAACCCGCGTGGCGTACGGCTTCCATCCACTGCGACGGCTTCACTTGGCCAGGCTGCCACACCACGCGGGCCCGGCGCGTGGCGGCGCTCACATCGGCCTGCAACACGCCCGGCACGGCCCGCAGGGCGTCTTCGATCGTGAGGGCACAGGCCGCGCAGTGCATGCCCTCCAGCACCACATGGGAGTCCCACGCGGTGGCTGCGGCGTCGGCCGTGACAAGGTCAGCGGCACCACTTGGCAACGGGCTGCCTGCAGGGGTGCAGGGACGGCCAAACGCCAGCCATTCCTGGGGGTCATCCAGCAGCTCTACCCGCTGCGGCGGCAACGGATCTGCCACGCTGTCAGAAGGATGCACCGCAGAGGAAGCCGGCGCACCGGGTTGAAACATGGACATGGTTCAAGCCTATCTGTGGGGCATGACAACTACATTGACCTGGATCAAGCCCCGGAACATGATTCATCCTAAGCTTGTTCCATCACTTTGAGGAGCCCTTTTATGTACAAACGCATCCTGATCGCTACAGACGGATCCCCTCTGTCGGACAAAGCGGTGGAACATGGCCTGTCCCTGGCCGCCCTGTCAGGCGCCACCGTGGTCGCCCTCAAGGTGGTGCCCCGCTACCCCCGCAGCTACTTTGAAGGCGGCATGCCGGTGGACATGAACGACGTCAAACGCATCGAAGCCCAGTGGGGCGATGCCGCACAGGCCATGGTCGACGGCGTGAAAGCCCAGGGCGGCGCGCAAGGCGTGACCGTGAAGGCTGTCGTCGCCAAGTCCGATCTGGTGGCCGAAGCCGTGATTGCGGCCGCCAAGAAGCACAAGTGCGACCTGATCGTGATGGCCTCGCATGGCCGCAAGGGCCTCAAGCGTTTGCTGCTCGGCAGCGAAACGCAGCATGTGCTGACGCATTCGCACATTCCGGTGCTGGTGCTGCGCTGAAGCGACCACCTCCTGCTAAAGCAGCCCCAAATATGCTGATGACGCTTGATTGGAAAGCGCCTTAAGTTATCAAAATAAGAGCAAACGCAGCGCCTGAGTTTGCGTCTGCGTCCGCCAACAAAAAAGGGGCAACTTGCCCCTTTTTGTCTTTGTGCGCATTGCGCTGCGCAATTGCTCAGGCAAACAACCCCTTGTACTGATCCCGCAGCAGATTCTTCTGCACCTTGCCCATGGTGTTGCGCGGCAGCTCCGCCACTACAAAGCATTTCTTCGGAATCTTGAAGTTGGCCAGCTGTGACTTGAGTTGAGCCACGATGGCATCGGCATCCAGTTGGGCTCCGGGCTTGGCAATGACCACGGCCACGCCCACTTCGCCAAAGTCAGGGTGTGGCACGCCGACCAGGGCGCTTTCGGCCACGCCGGTCATGTCGTTGATGTAGCCCTCGATCTCTGCGGGGTAGACGTTGTAGCCGCCGCTGATGATCAGGTCTTTGCTGCGGCCCACGATGTGCACGTAGCCGCGCTCATCGACCTTGCCCACGTCGCCGGTCTTGAAGTAGCCATCCTTCGTGAACTCTTCCGCCGTCTTCTCGGGCATGCGCCAGTAGCCTTTGAACACGTTGGGGCCCTTGACCTGGATACCGCCGATCTCGCCCACGGGCAGGTCTTTGCCGTCATCGCCCTGCACGCGCAGGCTCACGCCCGGCAGGGGGAAGCCCACAGTGCCGCCACGGCGTTCGTCCTGGCCGTTGTAGCGCTGGTCGGCGCTGTAGGGGTTGCTGGTGAGCATGATGGTTTCGCTCATGCCGTAGCGCTCCAGGATGGTGTGACCGGTGCGCTGCTGCCATTCCTTGAAGGTTTCGATCAGCAGCGGTGCAGAGCCTGCAATGAACAGGCGCATGTTCTTCACGGCATCCTTATTCAAGCCCGGCTCGGCCAGCATGCGGACGTACAGCGTGGGCACGCCCATGAACACTGTTGCGCGGGGCATGGCGGCGATGACGGCCTTGGGGTCGAACTTGGCCATCCAGATCATCTTGCTGCCGTTGATGAGCGCACCGTGGATGGCGACGAACAGGCCGTGGACGTGGAAGATGGGCAGTGCGTGGATGAGCACATCGCCCCGGCCGTCAGGCCCTCCGGTAGCCGTCCAACCCCAGTAGTCCTTGAGCATCACAGCGTTGCTCAGCATGTTGCCGTGCGTGAGCATGGCACCCTTGCTGCGGCCGGTGGTGCCGCTGGTGTACAGGATGGCGGCCAGGTCGTCGGCGCTGCGGGACACGGCCTGGTGCTCGTCGCCGTGGTGCGCTGCACGCTCCAGCAGGCTGCCGGTACGGTCGTCACCCAGGGTGAAGACATGCTGCGTGCCCAGGGTGAAGGCAATCTTGCTGACCCAGCCAAAGTTGCCGGGCGAGCACACCACCACGGCCGGCTCGGCGTTGCCGATGAAGTATTCGATCTCGGCGCTTTGGTAGGCGGTGTTGAGCGGCAAAAAGACGTAGCCCGCACGCAGCGTGGCCAGGTACAGCGCCATGGCTTCGACCGACTTTTCGACCTGCACGGCCACGCGGCTGCCTTCGGGCAGCTTGAGCGACGCAAGCAGGTTGGCGATGCGGGCGCTGGCGCGGTCCAGATCGCGCCAGGTGTAGAACAGCGGGGTGCCGTCTGCCGCCGTGGTCTCAACGGCAGTGCTGTCCAGGTCGGACGGGAACGAGGCGCGCAGGGCGCTGAAGAGGTTGTGTTGGCTCATGGCTCAGACTTCAATGGGCTGGGTGGCTGGGTTGAGAGGTTGGGACTGACTGAATGGGAGAAAGCGGGGACGGAGGCGCCAGTCAGAACACCGGCGCGCGCTTGTCCAGAAAGGCAGAGATCCCTTCGCGGTGCTCGGCGCTGGCGGCGTAGGCATAGGGGTCGGCAGGGCCATTTACTATGTTTTCAATAGCAGACAAGGCATGATTTTGTAGCGCTACAGGCGCTTTCAACGCCCGAAACGTCTGTTTGTTCATGCGGGCGGCCTGGGGCGCCAGCGCGGCAATGCGCTGGGCACTGCCCAGGGCTTCGGTGGCCACCATGTCGTCGGCCACCACGCGGCTCAAAAAGCCGCGTGCCAGCATGTCGGGGGCGCTGAAGGTGGCGGCCTCCAGCAGCATCTGGCGTGCGGTCACGTCGCCCACTGCACCTGCCACCAGCTGCGCCTCGCGCGGGGCCATCGGAAAGCCCAGCTTGGCAATCGGTGCGCCAAAGCGCGCGCCATTGCCCGCCACCCGGATGTCGCAGCAGCTGGCAATCTCCACGCCGGCGCCCATGCAGGCGCCGCTGATCTGGGCCACGATGGGCACGTCGCACTGGAGCATGGCATTGAGCCCGCCCCACACGTCGTTTTCATGAAAGTCGCGCAGCGCTGCCGCGTCAAAACGGAAGCCGGGGTACTCCGAAATGTCTCCGCCCGCACAGAACGCTCCGCCCTCGCCCGCGATGAGCACACAGCGCGCATCGGCAGAGCGCTGCACGTCTTCAAACACCGCACGCAACTGCCGCCACATGGGCCGCGACATGGCGTTCAGCCGCCCGGTGTGGCGCAGGGTGACATGCACCACTCCGCCCTCACCGGCATTCATCAACACTTCACCCGGCATCCTGGTATCCATTTCCTTCACATACCGCCCACGACCTTCTCACCCCGCCATGCCATCGCCAGCGCCACCGTGGAACTGGCTTTGCCAGGCCACGGATGGCGTCCCCCTCGGGAGATGGCGCAAAGCGCAGCCATAGCACCGGCTACGGCGAGCATTTGCAACAACTACGGTGTGCGCTTTTGCGGAGCGATCGGGCATGGCGGGTTTGTTCGCACCGTCTTGGGGGTTAATCAAGCTTTGCGCCAGACGCCTTCACCACCGCCGCCCAGCGCTTGACCTCGCTGCTCACAAACGCGCCAAACTGCTGCTGCGTCATGCCGCCGTAGTCCGCGCCGTTGCTGGCCCAGACGGCCTTGAGTTCATCGGCGGTGCCCAGGCGCTTGATCTCGTCCACGATGCGGGCCTGCACGTCGGCGGCTGTGCCTTTGGGCGCCCACAGGCCGTACCAGGTGGTCACGGTGTAGTCGGGCAGGCCCACTTCGGAGGCGCAGGGCACGTCGGGGAATGCGGGGTTGCGCTTGGCGCCGGACACCATCAGCGCCTTGATACGGCCGCTCTTGATGTGATTGGCTGACGAGCCCAGACCGTCGAACATCATGTCCACGTTGCCGCCAATGAGATCCTGCAGCGCGGGGCCCGCGCCCCGGTAGGGGATGTGGGTGATGAAGGTGCCCGTCTGCTGCTTGAACAGCTCACCCGCCAGATGGTGCGAGGTGCCTGCTCCGGCCGAACCGTAGTTGAGCTTGGCAGGGTTGCGCTTGATGTAGTCCAGAAACTGCTTGAAGTTGGTGGACGGCGTCTTGGGATTGACCACCAACACCTGGGGCACGTTGGCCAGCAGCGCCAGGGGAATGAAGTCTTTCTCGATGTCGTAGTCGAGCTTGGGGTACATCGCAGGGGCAATCGCGTGGTGCACGGCGCCCATGAACAGCGTGTAGCCATCGGGCGCCGCCTTGGACGCAATGCTGGCACCCAGCGTGCCCCCGGCGCCCCCCCGGTTGTCGATCACCAGCGTCTTGCCTGTGCTTTTGGAAAACTGCGCAGCCAGCGGCCGGGCAAACGCATCGGTGCCGCCACCGGCGGGGAACGGCACCACCACCGTCACGGGCTTGCTGGGCCAGGTGCTTTGGGCCCAGCTGTTGCTGCTGGCCAGGCCCAGGCCTGCAGCCGCCGCGCCGAGCAATACACCCCGGCGTTGGATTCGCAAATCAGTCATTCCTTGTCTCCTGTCGTTGTAAAAATACGCGGTCACTGGTCCGCCCGGCATCTTGCCGGCCGCCCCGTCAGTCGCGGCAAAGGCTGTCGATGTCCCCCGACACTGGCACCTTGCCCTGCGCAAGCAAGCTGCGATGCTTGTCGATGCGCTTCAAGTCGTACAGATAGTTCACCATGAGCCCGTACGATTGTTTCTGCCCCTTGCTGGACGGGTCACCCGCCCAGTTCAGGCGCTCTACCCGCGCGCCGTTGCCCAGGTGGAAGCGGGCCACGGGGTCTGCCGGTTTACCCTCTTGCAACTCGCGGCCCAGATAGTACGCGGCGCATTCCAGCAGCATCTGGCGCACGGGGGATTTGGCGTCCAGCTCCAGCGCCTTGTCCACCGCCCCGAGCAAATGCGTGGCCTGCGGCGGCTCGAAGCCCACCGCGCGGCCCAGCTCGCTGCGGCGCTTGTCGTCCAGGCGGTCCAGCATGGCCCCTGCATGTTTGCCCAGCCAAGCGCGGAAACCCGGGATGGGCGACAACGTGGCAAAGGTGCGCAGGCGCGGGAACTCGGCCGTGAGCGTTTCCACCACATGCTTGATGAGCGAGTCGCCAAAGCTCACGCCGCGCAGGCCTGTTTGCGTGTTGCTGATGGAATAGAAGATGGCAGTGGTGGCCCGTGTGATGTCCACGGGCGCAGCGGCCTCGTCCAGCAGCGGCGTGATGCTGGACGAGATCTTGTCCACCAGCGCCACCTCCACAAAGATCAGCGGCTCGTTGGGCAGGCGCGGGTGGAAGAAGCCATAGCAGCGGCGGTCGCTGTCCAGGCGGTTCTTCAGGTCGGCCCAGCTGCGGATGTCGTGCACGGCCTCGTACTTGATGAGCTTTTCGAGCAGCGAGGCGGGCGAGTCCCACGACAGCCGGCGCAGCTCCAGGAAGGCCACGTCGAACCAGGTCGAAAACAGGTGCTCCAGCTCGGCATCGAGCGGCAGCAGGCGCTTGTCGGCCTTGAGCAGCGGCAGGATTTCTGCGCGCATGTCCACCAGAAAACGCATGCCCTCGGGGAACGCCGAAAACCGCTGCAGCAACCGCGTGCGGGGTGATACCAGCGCACGGCGCAGGCTGATCTCGGCCTGCCCTTCTTCGGCCGTGCCGGCCGCCGCTTCGTAGCGCTGGCGGGCCGACTTGAAGCGCGTGGCATCCGGTGCGAACTGCTCGCACATCAGCAGCCACATGTCGCGCCTTTCCTCGGGCTCGGCCTTCGCATACCAGTCGGCCACGGCCTGGGCGCGGCGGCCGCCCTCGATCTCGCTCACCTGGGGCGCCACCACCTCCTGCAGGTCGGCCAGCAGACGGCGCAATGCGCGGGGCGACAACGCCTCCTGGCCGCGCCGCAGGGTGGCCTGCAGGCGCTCGTTGGTAGAACGCGGCACCGCGACCTTGGCGACCACATCGGTCACGGTTTTGTCGAGTGAGGCCTTGGCAGACTTGTCGGCGGTCTTGTCCCCCGCCTTGTCGGCGGCAGGCGCGGCAGTGCGCAGGCGTGACACGCTGCGGGTGATCCATTCGGGAGTGCTGTTGATCATGGGGTCAACCTCGATTGCTGGTTGCGGGCTACATCGCGCAGCGCATCGCGCTGGCGCAACAGATGGGTGCGCATGGCCTCCTCGGCCGCGTCGCAGTCGCGCGCCTTGAGCGCGGCAAACACGGCCAGATGCTCTGCCAGGCTTTGCTGCATGCGCCCGGGGGCATGCAGCGTCTTGTGGCGTGCCAGCCGCAGGATCTTGCGCAGGTCGCCAATCACCTGGGCCAGCCAGCGGTTGTCCGCCAGCGTGATGAAGGCCTCGTGGATGGCGTAGTTGGCTTCGTAGTAGTCGGTCATGCGCCCGTCGGCCGCGCACTGTTGCAGGCGCTCGTGCAGCAGCTCCAGCGCGGCAATGTCGGCCGCCACGGCCTTGCGCGTGGCCTCGTGTGCGGCACGCCCCTCCAGCAAAGCGATGACGGGAAAGATGTTGTCCAGATCGCTCTCGGTGACCTCGGCCACAAAACAACCCCGGCGCGGCTCATGGCGCAGCAGCCCCTCGGCCACCAGCACCTTGAGCGCTTCGCGCAGCGGGGTGCGCGAGATCTCCAGCCGCTCGCACAAGGCAGCCTCGTCCAGAAAGCTGCCGGGCGGCAAGGCGCCCGCAAAAATCTGCTCCCGCAGCCGGGAGGCGACTTCGTCGTGCAGTGAATTCGGGACAGGACGCATGTACAACAAGGCTCCAGGGCACCAACCCGCGAGGCATCAGCAGCCAACTCCTAGTGGATTGCGCAGGCCGAATGCCTGTAACACCCCTCTATCAGCTGACAACAGTGGCGATTGCCTCGCCATGTACGTAATTTCTCATAATTACGCAAAATGACAAGGTGTAAACCCTGATTTGCAGACTTTGGTTACACAAAAGACGGCTGCTGCGGTGGTTGCGCAACGCTGCGTGCCACATAGCAGCAAGGGTGGCGAACTTTGCTGCTGGACCCAAGGCACCGTCGTTGGGTGATCAGCCCAGGGCCAGATGAGCGGCCGAGGGCGCAGCACCCGCTGCGCCCACCGCACGGTCGCCCTGCCCTCGCGTCCCTCCCCCGCTTCACTCCACGCCCGCAAAACCTTCCACCAGGTGGTCGATCCACACCCGCAGCTTGGCCGGCAGAAACCGGTGGGACGGGTACAGCACCCAGGCCGTGCCCGCGTACGAGGTCTTGTGCTCCCAATCGGGCAACACGGTCACCAGGTCACCCCGCGCCAACGCAGCGCGCGCAGTAAAGCCCGGCAGGCTGGCAATGCCCAGGTGGCTCAGCGCGGCCTCAAGCCGCACCTCGCTGTGGTTGGCCACATAGCGGCCGCGCACGGCCACCGTGGCGGATTCGCCTGCGCGCTCGAAGCGCCAGTGCCGGTCGCGCTCGTCCTCGCCCAGGGTGATGCAGGCGTGGTGCTCCAGGTCGCGCGGGTGCTGGGGGTGGCCCCGCTCAGCCAGGTAATGCGGGCTGGCGCAAACCAAATGGCGCAACGTGGCCAGCGGCCGTCCGGCCAGTCCCGGGGGCGGGGTGTCGGTCACGCGCAGGGCCAGGTCGATGGGCTCCTCGAACAGATCCACCGTGCGGTCGGTGATCAACAGCTGCACATCGACCTGGGGGTATTTCTGCAAAAACGGCAGCACCAGCGGGTGCACCAGTTGGCGCCCCACCGCCTTGGCCATGCTCATGCGCACCATGCCGGAGGGCGCGGCAGAGTGCGTGTCACTCAGCGCCCACACCTCGCGGGCGGCAGACACCATGTCCTGACAACGGCTGTAGACCGCCGTGCCCGCGTCGGTCAGCCGCAGCTTGCGGGTGGTGCGCTCCAGCAGGCGCACGCGCAGCGCCCCTTCCAGCCGAGCCACCTGGCGGCTAACCGCCGACGGGGTGATGCCCAGCTGCCGCGCGGCGGCCGAGAAGCTGCCCGCATCCACCACACGCGCAAACACCGCCATGTCGGGGAGGCTGTCCAGAGGCTGATTGATGCGCATGAGGAACAAGTGCAGTTCTTTGGCAGCGATTATCAATGCATGGACGCAAATTGATAATTTCCCCAGCCCATCGCCGCCACGCGCGGCGCCCCACAGCCTCCCCCCCAATCTGCGCCCCATGTCACACACCCTGCCCCTGTCCGCCCCTTCCCCGCTGGCCCCGCGCCTTTCTGACCTGGCCTTGCTGCTGGTCGCCGTGGTGTGGGGCACCAGCTATGGCGTGGCCAAGGGGGCCCTGGTGTTCTACCCGGTGCTGGGTTTTTTGGCCGTGCGCTTCCTCCTGACCTTTGTGGTGCTGCTCCCGGCCTTGCTGCGCGCCACTGCGCCCGAGCGGCGCGATGCGTTGGTGGCCGGCCTGCCGCTGGGTGGGCTGATGCTGAGCATCTTTCTGTGCGAGACCTTTGGCCTGGCGCTCACGCAGGCCAGCAATGCAGCGTTTTTGATCAGCCTGTGCGTGGTGTTCACACCGTTTGCCGAGTGGTGGCTGCTGCGCCAGCGGCCCGAGCGTGCGATGTTTGGTTTTGCCGCCGTCTCGCTGCTCGGCGCAGCCCTGCTCAGCGGGGGTTACACCGGCCAGTGGGGTTGGGGCGACGCGCTGATGCTGGCGGCCGCCGCGCTGCGCGCGATCACCGTGTGCCAGACCACGCGGCTCACCCGCCGCCGCAACGCGCCCGTGCTGGCCCTCACAGCGGTGCAGTCGGGCGTGATCGGGGTGGGCTGCCTGCTGCTGGCGCTGGCTTTGCCGGGCAAGCTGCCCCCGCTGCCGTCGCTCACCCAAGCCAGCGCTTTCTGGTGGGCCTGCGTCTACCTAGTGGCGGGCTGCACGGTGTTTGCGTTTGTGGCCCAGAACTGGGTACTGCGCCACAGCTCGCCCACGCGGGTGGGCTTGCTGACCAGCAGCGAGCCCGCCTTTGGCGCACTGTTTGCGGTGTTCTGGCTGGGCGAGCAGCTCAGCGTCACGGGCTGGGTGGGCGGTGCACTCATCGTGGGGGCCGCCCTGTGGACGATGGCGCGGCGGGGTGATGCGCGGCATTGACCGCCTGCTTACCCGCCACTCGGTCCAATCACTACCAATTTGATAGCTGCTCGGGCATGAAACACCGGCGCTATCGCCCGTTTTATCTCGAAACCAGCGCCCCCACCGGCTGCCGCTGCGCCCACAGCCACATCGCTGCGCCACCCACGATCATGGGCACACACAGCCATTGCCCCATGCTCATGCCCAGCGACAGGATGCCCAGGAAGGCATCGGGCTCGCGGAAATATTCGGCAATGAAGCGGAACACACCGTAGCCGAACAGGAAAGCGGCCGCCACCTGGCCGGGGCGACGCTCCTTGCGGGCATACAGCCACAACAGGATGAACAGCAGTAATCCTTCCATCAGGAACTGGTAGACCTGCGACGGATGGCGCGGCTGCATGGAGCCGCTGTGCGCAAACACCATGCCCCAGGGCAGATCGGGGCTGGCAAAGCGGCCCCACAGTTCACCATTGATGAAGTTGCCCACACGCCCTGCCGCCAACCCCGTGGGCACGCAGGGCG
>Ga0208888_100107_pt1 | contig 51501 bp, 52 predicted proteins | sample LakWasM115_HOW13_2_FD_183929 | JGI IMG/M metagenome (GOLD analysis project Ga0208888, IMG submission 183929) | Freshwater sediment methanotrophic microbial communities from Lake Washington under simulated oxygen tension - Sediment Metagenome... | ecosystem: Environmental > Aquatic > Freshwater >...
CGTTGGTTAAAAAAAGTGGTTTATCGTTGACAAAAACTTTATACATTTGTACTATGATTTTTAATAAAGACACAGCCGAAAAAACAGCCGAATTGCTTTTACAAATAAATGCAATTAAATTGAATCCTAAAAATCCTTTTACATGGGCTTCAGGTTGGCACTCTCCTATTTATTGCGATAACCGTTTAATTCTCTCCTTTCCGGCCATTAGAAATTTTGTTCGTGAAGAATTCGCCAAGCATATCGAAAAACAATTCGGAAAACCCGATGTGATTGCAGGGGTAGCTACCGGTGCCATCGGAATTGGGATGTTGGTAGCAGAATACATGGGATTGCCGTTTGTTTATGTTCGTCCTGAACCTAAAAAACACGGACGCCAAAACCAAGTGGAAGGCTTTTTGCAAAAAGGGCAAAATGTAGTGGTGGTGGAAGATTTAATCAGTACGGGCAACAGTAGTTTATTGGCTGTTGAAGCACTCAAAGAAGCCGGCGCACACGTTAAAGGAATGGTGGCTATATTTACTTACGGTTTTGATGTGGCGGTAGACAATTTCAAAAATGCTAATGTGGAATTGAATACCTTAGCCGATTACGAGCATTTATTACAGTTGGCTGTGGCCAAAAATTATATCACCGAAAAAGAATTAGCTACTTTACAGGAATGGCGTAAAAGTCCGTCAACCTGGAATGTATAATGGCAAGTTACAAGTTCAACCCGAAACCTTGAACCCGAACCTTAAAACCTAAAAAATGAACTTAGAAAGTCCAAAAGTTACCGTAGACCAATCCGCTGAATATTTATTCAACGCCTTGTCTGATGTAAAAAACTATGAAAAATTAATGCCTGAAAACATTGCCAAGTTTGAAGTTTTGGGCGATGACATTTTCAATTTCGGTTTGAAAGGTATGCCGGAAATCAAATTGCGTTTGAAAGAAGGCAATCCGCATACTAAAGTCAACTTGGCTGCAGCGAGCGATAAGTTACCATTTACCCTAACAGCTAATTTGGAATCGGTTTCAGCTAATTCAACGGCGGTACAATTGCATTTTGAAGGCGAATTCAATCCGATGATGGCCATGATGATTAAAGGTCCGATTTCGAAGTTTATTGAGACTTTGGCTCAAAACATGAATAAACTGTAAGATTTTAGATTGCAGAGTAACGATTTTTGATTTGTGATTTAAATCTGCAATCTTAAATTGTTATTCTTCATTCAACAATCAGCAATCATTTCAAATTAGCCAATCGTTTATATCAGCTACTCTTTCTGCATCATCTTGGATTATACTGTAAGATTTTAGATTGTAGCGTAACGATTTTTGATTTGTGATGGAAATCATCAATCTTAAATCGTTATTCTTCAATCAGCAATCAGCAATCATTTCACCGTAGTCAATCGCTTATCGACTACTCTTTCCATATAATCCTGAATAAACGCTTTGCAACGCAATTCCAACGCATTCATCTCAGCATTGCGGTTTTTGATTAAATTTTTTTCCATTCCTCTATCGTCTTTGTCGTAAAAACCAACCGCTTTCTGACCGTCGAATGTACAAATGTAATTGCCACTCATAAATTGGTACACCTTAGCACCGTATTTCACAGCAAATGGTGGTACGCGCTTTTCGCTGATTAAACTCCTTCCCCAACTTCTGAACGGTTTTTGATACCCAATCATATCCAGTAACGTAGGATAAATATCGATTTGCTGCGCTAAGTCGTTGTTCACACCTACATATTTTTCATTAGGCGAAAAGAATAAAATCGGTACTGTATTTCTGTTGAACTCTTTGCGGTATTCATCATAGGCAATCGTATTGCCATGATCGGCAACCAATACAAAAATGGTATTGTTGTACCAAGTTTGTTTTTTGGCTTCGGCAAAAAATCGCTTCAAAGCATAATCGGTATAGCCGATGCACTCGTTGATATTGACTTTCCCTTTCGGAAATTTGCCTTCATATTTTTCCGGCACTTTATAGGGTTCGTGTGAAGAAACCGAAAACAAGGTCGCCATAAACGGTTCTTTCTTTTGCGTCAATGTTTTATTGAAATACTGGAAAAACGGTTCGTCCCAAATACCCCAAACACCATCAAAATCGGCGTCGTTGTTGTATTCGTTTTTACCGTAATAATGGTCAAAGCCCAAGATATTCCCAAAACCTAAAAATCCCATAGAACCATTCGGTGCACCATGAAAAAACGAAGTGTTATAGCCTACACTTTCCAAAGTGGATACTAAGGATTCTATTTTTTGCTTCGGATAAGGCGATGACGTAAAAGCATCTTTGAAAGACGGAATTCCGGCCAAAACCGAAGACATACCGTGGATGGATTTCCAACCGTTAGCATGCGCATTCGTAAAGATTAAACTATGCTGTGCCAACGAATCTACAAACGGAGTGTAACCTTGATAATCGGGGATTTTAGTACCTTTATTGAAAGCTCCGTTGTATTCTCGGGCAAAACTTTCCAAAATAAAAATAACAATATTCGGTTTGGTAGGTGTATTGTTGTTGTATTGCTTAATAGGAATTAGCAAACTATCCACCGTAGCTTTAGGAACCAAATTAACTTTCTTAAACGTATTGGTATTCCAAGTTCTGATGATGGCGAAAGGCGTATTCAAAACCACATCTGCTTGTCCGGCATTTTGCACATAACGACTGGCGTCTAACATATTAATCGGACGGGTACTCTTTTTAAAATCGCCTCGAATGCCACCTATGCAAAGCGCAACTATAATTAAAAAACCGGCAATAGAAGTAGCAAAGTACTTTAAAGTTGGCTTCTCACTCACAGGCTTAACTTTGGTCCTTTTATACAGTAAAATCCATACATAAGCCAAGGCAAAAAACAGTAAAAACACATGCCAATAGTTCAGTAAAAAATTAAAGAACAATTCGCTCTTATTGCTTTCGTTCTCTAAGGTATCTAAGGAAGCTCTGGTACTTCGACTAAAGGTGTATCGGTAATAAATGAAGTCGATGAAATTGGCCGAATACATCAACAAATTGGTTGAAAAGTACACGTAAAATAATCCTTTCTGATAATTTTTGCGGGTATTTACCAACAACGGAAAAACAGAAAAAAGGATAAATAAACCATTGGTGTACAAAATGGTAGTGGTATCAAAAGCCAGTCCGTGGTAGCATAACTTCAGAAAATCATAGACACTGTCAACACTGATTAAATTCTGATTGTAAACATAAAATAAGACACGGGCAATAAAATAAAAAAGGTAAGCCAACAATAATCTGACAACCAAAATTTTATATTCTGAAAATCGGGGAAATTTTTTCATCTTGAGCTTAAAAACAAACGATGCAAAACTACATATTTCAGCGCTATCTCGGTCATATTTAAAATTAATATTGTGTTTGAAAACAATAATCCTTAATTTGCAACAAATTAACGGACTACAATGACAGAGATCACACGCCTTTTTGATTTTGCCTACTATCAGCTGAAAAAAAATAACCTTCCTAATTGCCTCGTTACCAAATATAACGGTCAATGGGTTGCTACCTCTACACAAGAATATGTAGATAAAGCCAATGCTATTTCCAGAGCATTGCTTCGATTGAATCTTCAAAAAAATGATAAAATAGCCCTCATTTCTTCGAACAACCGAACAGAATGGAACATTATGGATGTTGGTGTTTTGCAAGTTGGCGCACAAACGGTGCCGATTTATCCAACCATTGCGGCTGAAGATTACGCCTACATTTTAAACCACTCAGAATCCAAGTACTGTTTTGTTTCCGATGAAGTGGTTTACCAAAAATTGATGGCGGTTAGGTCGGAATTACCGCTTTTAGAAGAAGTGTATTCTTTTGACAAAATTGAAGGCTGTAAAAGTTGGCTCGAACTCCTGGAATTAGGGCAAGACCAAAGCAATCAAGATGTGGTGGAAGACCGAAAAAACAACGTCAAACCGGAAGAATTGGCGACCATCATTTACACTTCGGGAACTACCGGAAAGCCTAAAGGTGTAATGTTGTCTCACAACAATATTGTTTCCAATGTTTTGGATAGTTCGCCACGCATTCCTTTTGAAGAAAGTACCAGTGTTGCCTTAAGTTTCCTTCCGATTTGCCATATTTTCGAACGTGTTATTTTATACATCTACCAATACTATTCGGTGTCCATTTACTTTGCCGAGTCCATTGAAAAGTTATCGGATAATATCAAAGAAGTTAAACCGACTGTTTTCTCAGTAGTACCAAGACTATTGGAAAAAGTGTATGACAAAATCATCGCCAAAGGAGAAGAATTAACCGGTGTTAAAAAGAAATTATTCTTTTGGGCCATCGACTTAGGTTTGCGTTACGAACCTTACGGTGCTAATGGTTGGTGGTATGAATTCCAATTAAAAATAGCCCGAAAACTGATTTTCAGCAAATGGAAAGAAGGTTTAGGTGGTAACTTAAACGTAATGGTTTCCGGAAGTGCAGCCTTGCAACATCGTTTGATTCGCGTGTTCGCCGCCGCCGGAATGCCGGTTATGGAAGGCTACGGTTTGACCGAAACTTCTCCCGTTATTACTGTAAACGACCAAAGAAACGGTGGTTTCCGCGTAGGTACTGTAGGACGTGTAATCAATAATGTAGAAGTCAAAATTGCCGAAGATGGTGAAATTCTTTGCAAAGGACCGAATGTGATGATGGGCTACTACAAAGACCAACAACTCACTGATGAAGTCATCAAAAACGGCTATTTCCATACCGGTGATATTGGTGAAGTGGATAAAGACGGTTTCTTAAAAATAACCGACCGTAAGAAAGAAATGTTCAAAACTTCGGGCGGAAAATACATTGCGCCTCAGTTGATTGAAAACGCTATGAAACAATCTTTGTTCATTGAACAAATTATGGTAATTGGGGATGGCGAAAAAATGCCGGCGGCTTTCATACAACCTAGTTTTGATTTTATCCAAGAATGGGCCAAACGCAAAAACCTAAACGTTGGTACTACTCCAGCAGAAATAGCTTCCAACTCTGACGTGATTGATCGCATAGCTAAAGAAGTGGAAAAAATCAACGAACGCTTTGGCAACTGGGAAAAAATCAAACGCTTCGAATTAACACCAGATGTTTGGTCTATCGATGGCGGTCACCTTACACCTACGCTCAAGTTAAAGCGTAAAATTGTTATGGAAAAATACAAAGACTTGTACCAAAAAATATACGGTTAATCTAATGCTACGCATCATGAAAATAAAACTATTGCTTTATTCATTACTGACATTTTTTTTATTTTCCGGGTGTAAGGAAAACAAACCAAATACCGTAAAAGAAAATTACCTCGACTACTCGCAAAGAGATGATCAGTTTACCGGTGGCATCAAAATGATTCCGATTAAAACACCTGTTGGGGAGTTTAAAGTTTGGACCAAAAGAGTGGGTAACAATCCCAAAATCAAAGTGCTTTTGCTTCATGGCGGACCGGGCGGAACTCATGAGTTTTTTGAGAGTTTTGACGGTTATTTTCCACAAGAAAGCATAGAGTACATTTATTATGACCAGCTAGGTTCTTACTACAGCGACCAACCCAACGACAATAGATTATGGACCATTGACCGTTTTGTGGAAGAGGTCGAACAAGTGCGCAAGGCCTTGAAATTAGACAACTCTAACTTTTATTTGTTAGGACAATCTTGGGGCGGGATTTTGGCCATGGAATACGCTTTGAAATACCAAAAAAACCTTAAAGGACTAATTATTTCAAATATGATGGCGAGTGCTCCGGCCTATAATAAATATGCTGAGGAAGTTTTAGGTCCGCAACTCGACCCTAAAGTTTTTGACCAAATCAAAACGTTTGAAAAAAATAAAGATTATACCAATCCGAAATACATGGAATTGTTGATGAATCATTACTATACGGAACACATCTTACGTTTTCCCGTAGCGGAATGGCCGGAATCCATCAACAGGGCTTTTAAACATTTAAATCCTAATGTTTACGTCTACATGCAAGGACCGAGTGAATTTGGTATCACCGGAGATGCTACTTTAAAAAATTGGGACATCACTTCTCAATTAAAAACATTAACGGTTCCTACCCTATCCATTGGAGCTAAATACGACACCATGGATCCCAAACACATGGAATGGATAGCCAATGAAGTGCAAAACGGACGATTTTTGTTTTGTCCCAACGGCAGCCATTGTTCTCAATACGACGACCAAAAGCATTACTTCCCGGGCGTTATTCAGTTTTTAAAAGACGTGGATAACGGCACTTTCAACACCAAAAAATAAGGTTGTTTTACGAGATAGGTTATTAACAACCTATTGCTGTATTCGGTTGATAATTAAATAGTTGTTGACTTATTATCTTTTCAATTAAATTTTAATTTTAAGGTATTAACCAATAAAACTATTAATTATGAATGTCAAAAACTTTCTGATCGGAGGTATCGTTGGTGGTATCGCCGATTTTCTGATGGGTTGGCTGCTTTACGGTATGCTGTTAAAAGATTTCTTTCCTAAACCGGAAGGTGCAGCCGAAAACTTAGCTTTTATCTTCTTTGGTTGTATGTGTTTTGGTTTTATGATGTCTTTCATCTTTAACCAAGGTGAAGGCATTAGTAAATGCGTACCCGGTGTTAAATTAGCCATTGGAATCGGACTGTTCATGTCGCTTTCCATGAGTTTCTTTAACGGAATGTACAGCGCCACTCTAAATTGGCAATTGGTTGCTGTAGATGTTTTGGTTTCAGTAGTCATTGCAGCAATCGTTGGTGCAGTCATAGCGGTAACCAACGGAAAACTCAAATAAATTACTTTACATCATAATGCAACGCTCGAGGAAACTCGGGCGTTTTTTGTTTTACAACATTATATTATTGTTAATACATTAAATATTTTTAAAAAATAGTATGCGTGCATAATATATTTTATTATCTTTGGATTCAGAACGAAATCGTTTTAGTGCTATTAATTAGGTATGAAAGATAAAACTATAGATTATATACTTCGCGCAACTTGGCAAGCCGTGGCGCGAATGTACAACGAAGAAGCCTCAAAATTTGATGGTTCCATGGCTATCGGATTTGCACTGTTAAGTATCGATAAAGAAGATGGTACGCCGTCAACTTATATAAGCTCCCGAATGGGAATGGAAGCCACCAGCCTAACCCGAACTTTAAAAACATTAGAAGAAAAAGGATTGATCTACCGCCAAAAAAATCCGGATGACGGTCGCGGTGTCCTCATTTACTTAACCGACCTGGGAAAACAAATGAGAGAACAATCTAAAATCACAGTATTAAAGTTCAATGATGTCGTCAAACAAAACGTACCTGAAGAAAAATTACAACACTTTATGGAAGTCGCCGACATCATCAACGAATTAATCACAGAAAAGAAAATATTCTAACAACAAACTATAAACAGTTTTAAAATGAAACGAACAATTAAAAAAGTGGCTGTAATCGGTTCGGGAATCATGGGTTCCGGAATTGCTTGCCATTTTGCCAACATTGGTGTCGAAGTATTGCTTTTGGACATTGTGCCCAATGCTTTAACCGAAGCCGAAGAAAAGAAAGGATTGACCTTAGAAAGCAAAGCCGTTCGCAACCGTTTGGTTAACGATCACTTGGCTAATGCGCTAAAGTCGAACCCATCGCCCATTTACAGTCAGAAATTCGCCTCCCGAATTACTACCGGAAACACTACCGATGACATGGCCAAAATAGCCCATTATGATTGGATTATCGAAGTGGTTGTGGAAAGACTGGACATCAAAAAATTAGTTTTTGAACAAATCGACAAATACAGAAAACCGGGAACGCTGGTAACCTCTAACACTTCCGGTATTCCGATTCAGTTTATGAGCGAAGGCCGAAGCGATGATTTTCAAGCCCATTTTTGTGGCACGCACTTCTTTAATCCGGCACGTTACTTAAAATTGTTTGAAATCATTCCCGGACCAAAAACCAGTAATGAAGTATTGGATTTCTTGTTCGACTACGGTTCTAAATTTTTAGGAAAAACATCGGTTGTTGCCAAAGACACTCCGGCTTTTATCGGAAACCGTATCGGTATTTTCGGAATCCAAAGTTTGTTTCATTTGGTCAAAGAAATGGATTTGACCATTGAAGAAGTAGACAAATTAACCGGTCCGGTGATCGGTCGTCCAAAATCGGCTACTTTCCGAACTGTTGATGTGGTAGGCTTAGACACTTTGGTACACGTGGCCAATGGTTTATACGAAAACTGCCCGAATGACGAAGCCCATGACTTGTTCAAATTACCGGATTTCATCAACAAAATGATGGAAAACAAATGGTTAGGAAGCAAAACCGGTCAAGGATTCTACAAAAAAGAAGGTAAAGAAATCCTATCACTCGATTTAAATACTTTAGAATACAGAGCTGCTAAAAAAGCTTCATTTGCCACTTTAGAATTGACCAAAACCATCGACAAACCGATAGATCGTTTCAAAGTATTGGTTAAAGGCAAAGACAAAGCCGGCGAGTTCTACAGAAAGAACTTTGCGGCTATGTTTGCTTATGTATCCAACAGAGTACCTGAAATTACTGATGATTTCTATAAGATAGACGATGCCATGAAAGCCGGATTCGGTTGGGAAAATGGTCCGTTCGAAATTTGGGATGCCATCGGTGTACAAAAAGGAATTGAATTGATGGAAACCGAAGGTTTAAAACCGGCTGCCTGGGTTGGCGAAATGATAGCGTCGGGTAATACCAGTTTCTATACTATTAAAGAAGGCGCGACTTACTACTATAACATCCAAAGCAAGTCGCAAACCAAAATTCCCGGACAAGACAGCTTTATTATTCTAAACAATATCCGAGAAAGTAAAAAAGTTTGGAGCAACAGCGGTGCTGTAATTCATGATTTAGGTGATGGCATCTTAAACCTTGAATTCCAGAGCAAAATGAATACTATTGGCGGCGATGTTTTAGTCGGCATCAACAAAGCCATAGACTTAGCCGAAAAACAATACAACGGATTAGTAATCGGTAATCAAGCGGCTAATTTCTCTGTCGGAGCCAATATCGGAATGATCTTCATGATGGCCGTCGAACAAGAATATGACGAATTGAATATGGCCATCAAAATGTTCCAAGATACCATGATGCGTTGTCGCTACTCTTCTATTCCGGTAGTGGTAGCACCACACGGCATGACTTTGGGCGGTGGTTGTGAAATGACCATGCACGCCGATAAAGTAGTAGCTGCGGCTGAAACTTATATTGGTTTGGTGGAATTCGGCGTAGGCGTTATCCCCGGCGGTGGTGGTTCTAAAGAAATGACTTTGAGAGCAGCGGATTTGTATCGCAAAAATGATGTAGAATTAAATACCTTACAAGAATACTTTTTAACGGTAGCTATGGCTAAAGTAGCCACTTCAGCTTATGAAGCTTTTGATATGGGCGTTTTACAAAAAGGGAAAGACATCGTTGTGGTAAACAAAGACCGACAAATAGCCGAAGCCAAGAAACACGCTTTATTAATGGCCGAAGCCGGTTACACTCAGCCTATCCCAAGAAAAGATGTCAAAGTGCTTGGAAAACAAGCCTTGGGAATGTTCTTGGTTGGAACTGACCAAATGGTAGCCGGACAATACATTTCGGAACACGATCAAAAAATCGCCAACAAATTAGCTTATGTCATGGCCGGAGGAGATTTGTCTGAACCGACACTAGTTTCAGAACAGTACTTATTAGATATTGAAAGAGAAGCTTTCTTATCGCTTTGTACCGAAAGAAAAACATTAGAGCGTATCCAATTCATGTTAACCAAAGGAAAACCATTAAGAAATTAATCAGATGAAAACAGCATATATCGTAAAAGCATACAGAACTGCCGTCGGCAAAGCACCCAAAGGCGTATTCCGCTTCAAAAGACCCGATGAGTTGGCTGCAGAAACCATTCAGTTTATGATGAATGAACTGCCTGATTTTGACAAAACCCGTATCGATGACGTCATGGTGGGTAACGCCATGCCGGAAGCCGAACAAGGTTTAAATGTAGCGCGTTTGATTTCCTTAATGGGATTAAAAGTGACCGATGTTCCGGGTGTAACCGTAAATCGCTATTGTGCCTCAGGTTTAGAAACCATCGCTATGGCGACCTCAAAAATCCAAAGCGGAATGGCCGATTGCATCATTGCAGGTGGTGCCGAAAGTATGAGTTTTATTCCTATGGGAGGCTACAAACCTACCCCGGATTACCGTGTAGCCGCAGAAGGTCACGAAGATTATTATTGGGGAATGGGACTAACCGCAGAGGCTGTGGCTAAACAATTCAACGTGTCCAGAGAAGACCAAGATGAGTTTGCCTTAAACTCTCATTTAAAAGCCATCAAAGCACAAGCAGAAGGCAAATTCGACAAGCAAATTGTACCCATTACGGTGGAGCAAACTTTCATCAACGAAAACGGTAAAAAGGAAACCAAATCCTATACTGTCACTAAAGACGAAGGTCCCAGAGCCGACACCAATGCCGCTGCTTTAGGAAGGTTAAAACCAGTTTTTGCCGCTGATGGTAGTGTAACTGCCGGGAATTCTTCACAAATGAGTGACGGAGCGGCTTTTGTACTCATCATGAGCGAAGAAATGGTAAAAGAATTGAACCTTACGCCTATCGCCCGCATGGTAAGTTATGCTGCAGCCGGAGTTGAACCGAGAATCATGGGAATCGGACCGGTAAAAGCCATTCCGAAAGCCTTAAAACAAGCCGGATTAAACTTGAACGACATCAACTTAATTGAATTAAACGAAGCCTTTGCTTCCCAAGCCTTAGCGGTTACACGTGAATTAGGCATCAATCCTGATATCATTAATGTAAATGGTGGCGCAATTGCTTTAGGACATCCACTAGGTTGCACCGGAGCTAAATTATCAGTACAGTTATTTGACGAAATGAAACGTCGTGGAGACAAATACGGTATCGTTTCTATGTGTGTCGGAACCGGTCAAGGCGCTGCAGGAGTTTACGAATTATTATAAACAACAACTAAAAAAACATATACTATGAGCGATATCACTCGTGGAGGTCAATTCCTCGTAAAAGAAACTAAGTGCGAAGACATCTTCACTCCGGAAGATTTCACCGAAGAACAAATCATGATGCGAGATTCGGTAAAAGAATTCGTCGACAAAGAAATTTGGCCAAATAAAGATCGATTTGAGCATAAAGACTATGCTTTCACCGAAGAAATGATGCGCAAAGCCGGAGAAATGGGCTTTTTAAGTGTAGCGGTTCCTGAAGCTTACGGCGGTATGGGAATGGGATTTGTGGATACTTGTTTGGTATGCGATTATATCTCAGGAGCTACCGGATCTTTCTCTACAGCTTTCGGAGCGCACACTGGAATTGGTACTATGCCGATTACCTTATACGGAACCGAAGAACAAAAATTAAAGTATGTACCGAAATTAGCTTCAGGTGAATGGTTTGGCGCTTATTGTTTAACCGAACCGGGTGCAGGTTCGGATGCGAATTCGGGTAAAACCAAAGCCGTGCTCTCAGAAGATGGTAAGTATTACAGCATCACCGGACAAAAAATGTGGATTTCCAACGCAGGATTTTGTTCGCTCTTCATCGTTTTTGCTCGCATTGAAGATGATAAAAACATTACCGGATTTATTGTAGAAAACGATCCGAGTAACGGCATCACAATGAATGAAGAAGAGCATAAACTCGGAATTCGTGCCTCTTCTACCCGACAAGTATTCTTTAACGAAACCAAAGTACCGGTAGAAAACATGTTGGCAGGACGTGGAGAAGGCTTTAAAATTGCGATGAATGCCTTAAATGTAGGTCGTATTAAATTGGCTGCTGCTTGTTTGGACGCTCAACGTCGTGTGACTTCTAATGCCATTCAATATGCTAACGAAAGAGTACAATTCAACACGCCGATTTCGAGTTTTGGTGCGATTCGTTACAAAATAGCGGAAATGGCCACTTCCGCTTATGCCGGAGAAAGTGCTACCTATCGTGCTGCCAAAGACATTGAAAATCGCATCAAAATTCGCGAAGCCGAAGGTGCCAGCCACCAAGAAGCCGAATTAAAAGGTGTGGAAGAATTTGCTATCGAATGTTCTATCTTAAAAGTTGCCGTTTCTGAAGATGTACAAAACTGTGCCGATGAAGGGATTCAAATTTACGGTGGTATGGGATTCTCAGAAGACACGCCAATGGAAAGCGCTTGGAGAGATGCTCGTATTGCCCGTATCTACGAAGGAACCAACGAAATCAACCGTATGTTATCTGTTGGTATGTTAATCAAAAAAGCCATGAAAGGACACGTAGACTTATTAGGTCCGGCCATGAAAGTGCAAGAAGAATTGATGGGCATACCGTCTTTTGAAACACCGGATTATTCTGAATTGTTATCGGAAGAAAAAGAAATGATCGCCAAATTGAAAAAAGCGTTCTTGATGGTAGCCGGTGCAGCCGTTCAAAAATATGGTATGGACTTAGATGCACATCAGCAATTGTTAACCGCAGCGGCTGATATGTTAATCGAAATTTATATAGCCGAAAGTACTATCCTAAGAACCGAGAAATTGTCCAAAAAACAAGGCGAAGACAAAGCCAAAGAACAAATTGCCATGGCTAAATTGTACTTGTACAAAGCTGTAGACATCGTTACCCAAAAAGGAAAAGAGAGTATCATATCTTTTGCAGAAGGCGATGAACAACGCATGATGTTAATGGGCTTACGTCGCTTTACAAAATATACCAACATGCCGAATATTGTTGGTTTAAGAGAAACTATTACCGCTAAACTAGTGGCGGAAAATAGCTATTGTTTTTAGATTTTTAGTTAAGTTAATTGTGTTGAAAACCACCTATTTAGATAGGTGGTTTTTTTTTATTTTCAATCACATCACCCAAATAATTAAACAAATGTTAAACATTTAACACTATTAAAAAATATATGTGAAATTATTTACTTAAATTTGATAAAAACCTTTAAATACAAGTTGAGCAAAATGAGTTAAAATCGAGTAATAATTGTTTAGGTATGAGCAAAAAAAAAGGAGATGAGTTTGAACTTCTTAAAAAGATCAAAGAAATCTCCGATTACAAATATGCACTTGATGAATCGTCCATTGTAGCTATAACAGACCAAAAAGGGATTATAAACCATGTCAATGATAACTTTTGTAAAATATCTAAATATTCTCGGGAAGAACTATTAGGGAAAGACCATCGAATTATTAATTCGGGTTATCACAAAAAAGAGTTTATTAAAAATCTTTGGAGAACGATTGCACAAGGCAAGATTTGGAAAGGAGAACTCAAAAACAGAGCAAAAGACGGTACAATATATTGGGTTGACACTACTATCGTTCCCTTTTTAGATAGTAACGGCAAACCATATCAATATGTTTCAATCCGTTATGATATCACAGAGAGAAAGATTGCTGAGGAAGAATTATTAAAGAAGATTAAAGAGATTTCAGATTACAAATATGCTCTTGACGAATCTTCAATAGTTGCCATCACTGATCAAAAAGGAATCATTACACACGTCAATGACAATTTCTGTGAAATATCAAAATACAGTAGAGAAGAATTATTAGGACAAGACCACAAGATTATTAATTCTTCTTATCATTCAGCGAGTTTCATTAAGGAACTATGGCAAACCATCGCCAAAGGAAAAGTTTGGAAAGGTGAATTGAAAAACAAAGCCAAAGACGGAACTGCCTATTGGGTTGATACAACCATAGTACCTTTCTTAAACGAGCATGGAAAGCCTTATCAGTATGTAGCTATTCGTTCAGATATTTCAGAGCGAAAAAAAGGAGAAGAAAAAATAGCTAAAATGCTGATTAACACCGAATATCAAAACAAACAATTGGTTGATTTTTGCAACATAGTTTCTCATAATTTGAGAGCTCCATTAGTAAACATTTCCATATTATTAGATTATATGGAATCCTGTGATGATTTAGATGAAAAAAATGAAGTGCTCCATAAAATTCAACCTGTAATCAATCATCTAAGCGGTCTTTTAGACGAATTAGTTGAATCTTTACAAGTAAGGCAAGATACCGATATAGAATCAACATCAATAGACTTGAATGAAACCACAAAAAAAATTTTAAACGGATTTGAAGGTCAAATACAAATGTACAAAGCCAAAATAAACTGTGATTTTAGTGAAATAAATACCATTTCTTATCCTCAACTTTACATAGATAGTATTCTAACCAACTTAATTAGTAATGCTTTAAAATATAAATCGCCAAACAGAAACATAACAATAGATATTAAAACTCAAGTTGATCCGGATGGAACCATACTCTCCATTTCTGACAACGGACTTGGAATTGATTTGGAAATGCACAAACACAATATGTTTAAAATACGAAAAGTATTCCATAAGCATCCGGATTCAAAAGGATTCGGGTTATTTATGACCAAAACACAAGTTGAAGCTATGGGTGGCAAAATATGGATTGAGAGCATTCCTGATAAAGGCAGTACATTTTATATACTTTTTAAATCCCAAATAACATGAGAAAAATCGAACTACTTGCCCTGGTTGATGATGATGACACTTTTGTGTTCATTACCAAACGAATCATCGAAAAAACAGATTACGTCAAAGAAATTAAGGTGTTTAGTAACGGACTGGAAGCCTTGAACTACTTAAAAGAAAACCTCAATTCCGAGTATAATTTGCCCGATGTCATCTTTTTAGACTTGTCTATGCCCATCATGGACGGCTGGCAATTTCTGGATGAATTCTCGCATTTGGAAAGCGAAAGAACACAAAAAATTATCATTTACATTTGTTCATCTTCCATATCACCCCATGATTTGATAAAAGCAAAAAAAATGAGTTCAGTGAGTGATTTTATCATAAAGCCGGTAACTAAAGATAAATTCTCCGAACTGGTAATGTCATTATAACCAAAAATTCATTCCATCAAATTTAAACAATAGCCTAAACACCGATGTAAGTTCTCAGCGGTGTTTTCTTTTTTAAAAGATATTACTATTTTAGTGGCTCATTAAAACAATAAAACATGAAACTTTTAGGAATTGGCTCAAGAATAAATCATGCTGAATATGGCAAAGGTGTGGTTACCAACGTATCATCCAAAGAATATTGGGTAACTTTTATAGATGGCGGATTAGAAACCATCGCAATTGACAGTGAGTTTGAAGTGATAGAAGCTGCCGAAAACGAGGTAGACACCGTTAGTTTTTACGATGTCGAACAAAGTTTATTATCTATACTAAAAAAATGGAACGGTTTGGGCGAACCGGTAGCTATTGGCGACAAATGGAAAGGCGGTAATATGAGATTAGAACCCGGACAACCCGGATTGGCTGCTAAAGATGTGCCTATTGATACTTTCTTTCACAAAATTGTGATGCTTCGTGATCGTTTGCGTGTAATGGAACAAAAAATCAATGCCAGTAAATTGGAAGAAATAGAAAAAGTCGAGTTACAACAATACATTACCCGCATTTATGGAAGTTTGACGACTTTCAATGTGCTTTTCAAATCTCAAACTGATTATTTTGTCGGAGAAAAATCTAAATAAATTTTAACCTTTTGTGTAAAGAGTAACTCAACCGATATGGTTACCTTTAAGCATTAAAAAAATTACCTCATGAAAAAAATAGTCTTAGGAATAATTGCTGCCGGATTAGTCATATTTGGTTGCAAAAGCTCGGCAACTCCGGATAAAAGCAAAACGCTGAATCTTAATTTTGAATCGAAAAGTGGTAGCCATGTCACCGGTACAGCTGTATTTACAGAAAAGAATGGTGAAGTGATTTTTACCGCCAAACTATCAGGCTTAAAGCCTGGTGTTCATGCCATACACATCCACGAAAAATCGGATTGTTCTGCTGCAGATGCTACTTCAACAGGAGGTCATTGGAATCCTACCTTTAAAAAACACGGTAAATGGGGAGATGCCGAATACCATAAAGGCGATATCGGAAACTTTACCGCAGATGCAGAAGGTAACGGTACTATCACTATGACAACCAATGAATGGTGCATTGGCTGTGGAGATGAAACCAAAGACATTTTAGGAAAAGGCTTAATTGTACACGACAAACCGGATGATTTTGTAACCCAACCTACCGGTAATGCCGGAGCAAGAGTAGCTTGTACTGCATTAATCAAATAAATTTATTTGGAAGAACAAGAACATCTTTATTTCAGGAATGCCCAAGAATGGCGCCAATGGCTGCAAGATAACCATCAATCGGCAACCAAAGTCTATTTGATTTTTTATAAAGTCGGCTGTGGCATCGAAAGCATGCGTTGGGAAGAAGCCGTGCAAGTTGCTATTTGCTATGGTTGGATTGATTCTACGGTTAAAAAGTTAGATGAAAACCGCCGCAGGCAAATGTTTACACCCAGAAAAGATAAAAGTGTTTGGAGTAAACTCAATAAAACCTATATCGAAAAACTTATCGCCGACAATTTAATGCACGAAAGTGGCTTACGGAAAATAGCAATGGCCAAACAAAACGGTTCTTGGGAATCCTTAGATCAAGTCGAAAATCACATAATGCCGGAAGATTTAATCCAGGCTTTCGAACAAAATCCATTGGCTTTAGAAAATTATAACAACTTCAGTCCATCCTATCGAAAAAGCTATTTATATTGGTTAAATCAGGCTAAAAGAGCCGAAACACGGGCCAACAGAATAGCGGAAATCGTCTCTCTTTGCGAACAAAATATCAAATCCAGAGGTACCTATTAAATTTGGTTACAAAACCATAACCTACAACTCTTAAAAATAAATTAGTTTTGTGCTGAAAATGACAATGAAAGATGATTAACCCTTCAGTACCCGGTTGGATAGACAAGTTTTTTGCAGAGCAAAATCGGTCGTCACATTCGTTTCCGAAAGACGAAGAGGATTTTTACATTCGAACAAGAAATACCGGTTTCATTTTTGGTCATATTGTTAGTTTTGATGCCTCAATACCGATTGAAACAGAAGATCGGCTTCCGCAGGAAATCTCCAAAATCGGCATGCTGAATACCCTTTTTCAAATGTACCGATTGGTCAGACAAAACAACAACAATACTGCTTTTGTTGAAGAAACGGTTGCCTTTTACAACACCATGATTCCAAAAGGATTCAATCCTCTGAAAAAGGTTTTAGAATCGAGTTCATACTCCAATAAATTGGAAAAAATTGTACACGAAAGAGTGCAAACCAATGAAGATATTTTTAGCAAAAATTTTTCACATGTTATTACCAATGCCTTGTTATTTATTGATGTTTTGGCTTTCAAACAATACTTGGAAAAAGGCAATGTACCCGAAAAATACTCTACTATCATTGAAGATATTGTCATCAGCATAGTGTCGCTTTCGCTTAAATCAAAAACCGGTATTTCACCTCACGATGATTTACTGGCCAAGCTGTTTGAATCTTCTGTACGCTATAATAAATACAACAATAACAACATCAATACTATTGAAGATTTAGATTTAAGTTACTTATCCAATAAGCTTGAAAAATACTATGTTATCGATCTAGCAGGAATTAGTTTATGGAGTGATGCCAAGGTGGAAAATGAAGAACGTTACTTCATGTTCAAATTAGGAGAAATACTCCATACAGACGACAGTAAAGTTCTGGAGAGTATTCATTTCATTAACAACTTTATCATTACTTACAAGGCCGAAATTCCGTATTTCAATTTTTCCAACCCTGTTAAACATTTTTACGATCAAACGACAGAAAGTGTAGCTATTTTAATTAACAGAAACAAATCGAGGTTGCTGAAAGAAATTTCAGAAAGCAAAGAATTGATGCAACTTTTAGCCAAATCTACTCGGAAAGATTTGGACAAAGATGAAAAGAAGAAAGTCAAAAAACAGTTGTTAGATATTTGTAAAACGATACCTTCACTTACTATTTTTTTGTTACCCGGAGGCGGTTTGTTGTTACCTATTTTAATCAAGTTTATCCCTACCCTGTTGCCGTCATCTTTCAACGAAAATATAGACGACTAATAGCTGTCAATCCAGGAAAACGAAGCCAACTTTATGCTCTCTTTATTATTATTGATATATTGTAAAAAGGCGGCAGCTACAGGGCTCATGGCTTTTCCTTTCAACCAAATCAATCTCCAATTGGTTACCAAAGGCAAACCCTCAGCCGGTAAAATCACCACATCTCCTTTTTCTAATTCGTTTTTTAAACCTATCAACGGCATAACCGAATATCCCAAACCGGCAATAACGGCTTGTTTAACGGCTTCGTTTGAAGTCAACTGTATGCGCATTTTCGGACTGATACCATAACGCTTCAGATAACTTTCCATCGAATTTTTAGTTGCCGAACCGTCTTCTCTGAAAATCAAAGGTACTTGGGTTAAAAAAGAAGAACTTACCGCTAAATTCTCAAGATTGGTATTTTTATGCCCAACTAAAAACAGTTTATTCTCCATTAAAACCTCAGATTCGAGCGCAATATCATCGGGTAATATAGAAACTAAAGCAAAGTCAACTTCGTTATTCTTCAAACTCTTAATCACTTTGGTCTTATTGTTTACATCCATTTCCAACTCAATACCGTTATTCATTTTCATAAAATCAGCCAAAAAATAAGGAATCACATACTTCCCTGTTGACACCACAGACAATTTCAACTTGCCTGACAAAATCCCTTTGTATGCCATTGTTTTGTAATTAACAGCATTGACTTCATCTATAATTTTTTGAGCCGCTAAAGCTATTTCCTTCCCAAAATCGGTTACATACAACTGTCTGCCTATAACTTCTGTTAGTGGAATATCAAACTGATCTTGGAAGTTTTTCAACTGTATGGAAACCGCAGGTTGTGTTAGAAACAATTCCTCAGCTGCTTTGGTTATGCTTTTGGTTTGGGTGATTTTCAAAAAAATTTGAAGTTGGTGCAATGTAAAGTTCATAAAAATAATTTATGTATTTCATTACAAATATAAATAAAAATATATGAAATATAATTTTGAATTTTGCCCTGTCAAACTTTAAAAAACAAAAAACAACATGACAAGAATCACTGTAGCCAAAGGAGACGGAATTGGTCCGGAAATTATGGATGCCACCCTCGAAATCATCAAAGCGGCCGGAGCCCAACTTGAAATTGATGAAATTGAAGTAGGAGAAAAAGTGTATTTGTCCGGAAACACTTCAGGGATTGCTCCTGAATCATGGGACATTATCCGCAAAAACAAAGTGTTTCTAAAAGCGCCCATTACTACACCGCAGGGAGGCGGTTATAAAAGTTTAAATGTTACCACACGTAAATTCTTAGGATTGTATTCAAACGTAAGACCTTGCATGAGTTTGCATCCTTTTGTGGAAACCAAACACCCTAAAATGGACATCGTAATCATACGAGAAAATGAAGAAGATTTGTATGCCGGAATTGAGCACCAACAAACCGATGAAGTGGTACAATGCTTAAAACTTATCAGTCGTCCTGGTTGTGAAAAAATTATCCGCTATGCTTTTGAATACGCCAAAGTTTACGGCAGAAAAAAAGTAACCTGCTTTACCAAAGACAATATTATGAAACAAACCGATGGCTTATTCCACCAAGTGTTTGATGAAATTGCCGCCGAGTATCCTGAAATTGAAAATGAACACTGGATTATTGACATCGGTGCCGCAAAAATGGCAGATACACCGGAAGTTTTTGATGTGATTGTAACCTTAAACTTGTACGGCGATGTATTATCGGATGTGGCAGCTCAAATTGCCGGTTCTGTCGGATTAGCCGGTTCAGCCAATATAGGCGAAGAATGTGCGATGTTTGAAGCCATTCACGGTTCTGCACCAAGAAGAGCCGGACAAAATGTAGCCAATCCATCAGGTTTGTTAGAAGGTGCGGTCATGATGCTGAACCACATAGGACAAACCGAAATAGCCGAAAAAGTACAAAACGCTTGGCTTAAAACCATAGAAGACGGAATCCATACCTACGACATTTACAAAGAAGGTGTGAGTAAGCAAAAAGTTGGTACTAAAGAATTTGCTCAAGCGGTAATAGCCAACTTAGGACAGAAACCCAAACTACTCAAAGAGGTTTCTTATGCTAAAGACGCTGTTTTGAGTCTCCCAAAATACGAAAAGAAACCCGCGAAAAACAAAGAGTTGGTTGGCGTTGACTTGTTTGTGCATTGGAACGGCACTGACCCTAATGAATTGGCAACCAAACTAGAAAGCCTCAATACCGAAAACAAACATTTAACCATGATTACCAATCGAGGAATTAAAGTCTGGCCTGATGGTTTTAAAGAAACTTACTGCACGGATCACTGGCGTTGTCGTTTTAAACCTAACAATGGAAAATTATTGTTTCCAAACCAAATCATCAATTTATTAGGTCTGGCGTTAGATGCTAAAATCGATGTCATCAAAACAGAGAATTTATATGAATTTGATGGTAAACCGGGCTATTCTTTAGGACAAGGACAATAATCTGATACCATGAGAAAGTATTGCACTCCTAAAACTATATTCAAATTTCAATTGGTTTTTTGCTTATTGACGTTATCGGTTGGCCTTTATCTCAGTTTTACCAACAATACTATTGTGGACAATGCCATTTTAGGGTTGGGTATTTTAGCCACCAATTACAGTATCAATCATCCTTTAAACCAGTAAATAATGGATAATAATAATAATAAAACGTTCACCCTAATTGACGGTACATTTTCTGTAGAAGATGCCGACCAAATTTTAACAGCATTGCTCAATTATAAAATTGATTATCATAATAGAGAAGATTTCAGCAAACATGTCCGATTTAATCGTGATATCGAGCATTCCAAAAAACGTATTCAAGAGCTTACAGCAACAAAAGAAGCAGTCAAGAATTTGATAGCTGAGACAGAATCGAACAAATTTAATTTGGTTATTAATAGTACGATTACCGTAAGACTCGAAGAAGCCTAATGTTTGAAGGAAGAAATCTTCTCATTGCTACCAAGCATCGGAAAGAAACAGTGATTGCTCCATTGTTTAGTGACGCATTCGGAGTGCACTGTTTCATTTCTGATGAAATTGACACCGATAGTTTGGGTACATTTTCGGGAGAAATTGCCAGGAAAAAGAACACTATTGAAACCCTACGCGATAAATGTGACCTCGCTCATAAAACTGTCGGTGCCGACTTGGTTGTAGCAAGTGAAGGAACATTCGGACCACATCCGACACTTTTTTTTGCGCATGCGGATGACGAGTGGATGATGCTTAAAGATTACCGTAACAACCTTGAAATTGTAGTTAGAGAAATCAGTACCGAAACCAATTTCTACGGAGATAACATCAACAACATAAGAGATTTGGAAGCTTTTGCCTTCAAAGTGCAATTTCCTTCACACGGAATCATACTCAAACCTGCGGAAAAAAACTTTAGTAAAGTTGTAAAAAACATCCAAGATTGGGAAGAACTCCAGCAGCATTTTAATAGTATGATGAACGAATTCGGAACGGCTTATGCCGAAACCGACATGCGTGCGATGTACAATCCCACTCGGATGAAAGTAATTGAAAAAGTTACACACGAACTAATCACTAAAATTAAGACCACTTGTCCTATCTGTGATTATCCGGGATTTGACGTAAGTGAAATAAAATCGGGCTTACCCTGCAACAATTGCCTACTTCCTACTCGCTCTACCTTAAGTCATATCTATCAATGTAAAAATTGCAATCATACCGAAGAAAAAAAGTACCCGAGAAATATCCTCTACGAAGACCCAATGTATTGCGACCATTGTAACCCTTAAATCATGAATAATATTTCAACCGACATACACAAAGCTAAAACCATACTTGAACAAGATAATTTGGTAGCCATTCCTACTGAAACGGTTTATGGATTAGCCGGAAACGCCTTCAGCGAAACTGCTATCAAAAAAATATTTGCAACCAAAAACAGACCGTTATTCAATCCTTTGATTGTTCACATACATTCCAAAGAATTACTAGATGACATAGCTGAAAAAGTACCACAAAAAGCCTATCGATTGGCTGAAGCATTTTGGCCGGGTTCGTTGACCTTAGTCGTCAAGAAAAAAAGTGACATTCCTTACTTGGTTACCGCCGGAAAAAATACCGTAGCCGTTCGTGTGCCCAATCATCCGCTAACCTTGTCACTATTGCAATTACTCGATTTCCCATTAGTAGCGCCGAGTGCGAATCCTTTCGGGTCAATAAGCCCAACAGCCGCCGAACACGTTGCCAATTACTTTCCGGAAACTGTACCCTTAATTTTGGATGGAGGCATTTGCGAAAGCGGCATAGAATCGACGATAATTGGGTTTGAAGAAGATGAACCTATAGTGTATCGATTAGGCGCTATTGCCATTGAAGCGATTGAAGCTGTTGTAGGTAAAGTAAAAGTAATGAACACCAAAGAAGCTGCTCCCGAGGCACCGGGCATGTTGCTGAAACATTATGCCCCAAAAACGAAAACAATTATAGTAGACGATATAGAAAACTTTTTAAAAGAAAACTCTCTACCCAAAATAGGAACCATCACTTTTTTCAAAAAAATAGAGCACAACAACCTTGTACACCAAGAAGTTTTATCAGAGCGCAAAGATTTTAAAGAAGCTGCTGCCAACTTATATCAGGCGATGCATCGATTAGACAAAATGAACTTAAACTTAATTATAGCCGAACCTTTTCCCGATGAAAACCTGGGAAAATCCATCAACGACAGATTAAATCGTGCTACGAAATAACCACTTATGAATTTAGATTTACTTTTAGACAATTTAACCAATCCTGCCCTATTATTTTTTATTCTGGGAATTGTAGCTGCTCGTTTGAAAAGCGATTTGGAAATTCCGCAAAATACTTCAAAATTCATCTCGCTTTATTTGCTTTTTTCTATTGGTTTTAAAGGCGGACAAGAATTGGCCCATAGTCATTTTGATATGGAAATTATATGGTCGGCCCTGTTTGGTGTTTTTGTAGCCATCCTAATTCCGATTTATTGTTTCTTTATTTTGAAGCAAAAATTCAGCATCGAAAATTCCGGCGCTATCGCGGCAGCTTATGGCTCGGTAAGTGCGGTAACTTTTGTAACGGCTATTTCGTTTTTAGATATTCAAAAATACCATTACAGCGGACACATGGTTGCTATTATGGCTTTAATGGAAGCACCGGCCATTATAGTTGGTGTCATTTTGATGAGAATGTACGATAAAAAATCGGCTGTAAAAGCCAAATTGAGTCCGGTAATTCGACACTCGCTCACCAACGGTAGTGTACTTTTAATCTTGGGAAGTTTGGTAATTGGCTATTTAGCCAGCGATCAACAAGCGATGGGAATCAAACCTTTTACCACCGATATCTTCAAAGGATTTTTAGCCATATTTCTGTTAGACATGGGTATTATCAGTGGTAAAAAACTGGATGTGTTTTTCAGAAGCGGCTGGTCGCCTGTGGTGTTTGCCTTTGTGATTCCACTTATCAACGGTGTGTTGGCTTCAGTAGCCAGTCAATGGGTAACTGAGGAAGTCGGCAACCGATTCATCTTAGCGATATTGGCGGCAAGCGCCTCTTACATTGCTGTCCCTGCGGCTATGAAAATAGTAGCACCCAAAGCCAATCCGGGCTTATTTCTCCCAATGGCTTTGGCGGTAACTTTTCCGTTCAATATTACTTTCGGAATGCCGATTTATTTGACCGTAATTCTAAATACGTAATGTTTTTAGTTGGAGAATTTCAAGCGATACACTTCGTCTAAATCCCCATTTGAACTCATATTTACATCTAAATCGGTCACGTAACCGGAATTCAATCCGTAAGTCCAACCGTGAAGTGTTAAGTCTTGTCCGTTGCGCCAAGCACCTTGGACGATAGAAGTTTTGGCCAAATCAAATACTTGTTCTTGTACATTAACCTCTACAAACTTGTTAAATCGCTCATCTTCATCGGTGAAAGAATTCAGATATTCTTCGTGCAAACGATATACATCTTTGATGTGGCGAATCCAATTGTCAATCAAACCAATGGATTGATTCCCCATAGCAGCTTTCACACCACCACAACCATAGTGTCCGCATACGATAACGTGTTTCACTTTTAAAACATTAACAGCGTAATCTAATACACTCAACATATTCATATCGCTATGAATCACCATATTAGCAATATTTCTGTGTACAAAAACTTCTCCGGGTTTGGCACCAATGATTTCGTTGGCAGGAACACGACTGTCCGAACAACCTATCCAAAGTAAAGGCGGTTGTTGTCCTTTGGCCAAATCTTTAAAATACTCTTTGTCTATGGCTAGTTGAGATTCTACCCAATTTTTGTTATTGTCTAAAATCTTTTTGTAAAAATCACTGCTCATTGTTATTATTGGTTAAGTGTTAAGTCTTATTGTTTTAGTACAGGTTCCATTTTACGTTTCATTACATTGTAACGATGCTCAATAGTAACCGTGTTTTTGTTGCCCTCGGAATTCTCGAGCTTGTATGCTTTTTTAAAGCCAACTAAGGTAATATTTATATTCATTTCTTTGGCTTTAATTTTTTTAAACTCTTTAATTAAATCCAATACATCATGAGCAATGTAAACCGTATCGGTAGCATTAATAATCACTATTGAGTTTTCAGGTATCTCATTCAGAGTGGATTTGATGGCCGATTTGTTCAAAAAAGAAACCTCCTGCGCCAAATCAATATGAATAACATCGCCTTCTTTGTATTCCTCTTTTCTAAAACGATACGCTCTTTTCGAGTTGCCTATCAATACAAACACTATGTTGACAATCATTCCCAGAGCAACACCTTTGAGTAAATCGGTAAATACCACTGCCACAAAAGTCAGTACAAAAGGAATGAATTGGTAAATCTTATCTTTTTTCCAAAAATGTTTGATCGTTTTGGGATTAGCCAATTTGTAACCTACTAACAACAATACCGCGGCCAAAGTTGCCAAAGGGATTTTATTCAACAATGCAGGAATGGCTAAAACACTTATCAGTAACAGCAACCCGTGTAGTATAGCAGACATTTTTGATTTGGCACCGGCATCACTATTGGCCGAAGTTCTCACTACTACTGAAGTCATGGGTAAACCGCCTAAAAGCGAACTGACCATGTTCCCGATTCCTTGTGCTTTTAATTCTACATTAGTATCCGTATATCGCTTTTGAACATCCATTCTATCGGCTGCTTCAATACACAACAATGTTTCTATGGATGCTACTACAGCTATGGTAGCACCTACTATCCAAACTTTAACATTGGTAAAAGCTGAAAAATCTGGTAAGATAAAAATATTTTGAAACTCTTCGAAAGAAGTCGGAACCGGTAACGCAACCAAATGTTCACCACTTATGGCTAAACTACTACCACTTCGAATAAAAAATTCATTGATTAATATACCTACAACAACGGCGACTAAAGCCGGCGGAACCAACTTGATGCGTTTTAAAAAATCTATTTTGTTCCACCCTATCAATATGGTAAGCGAAATAGCAGTAATAATAAATGATCCCAGCTGAATGTGATCGAGTAAAGAAAATAGTTCTGTAAAGGTGTTTTGACCGTCAGATTGCACAAAAGATTCATCGCCTTCAAAATCTTTATCGTATCCGAAGGCGTGCGGAATTTGTTTTAAAAAGATAATTACACCAATACCCGCCAACATGCCTTCAATAACATTATTAGGAAAGAAATTGGATATAGAACCGGCTTTTAAGAATCCCAGTAACAACTGAATTAATCCGGCAATGAAAACAGCAGTCAAAAAAATATTGAAAGCGCCTAAATCGGTTATAGCCGTTAATACGATGGCTGTTAAACCGGCAGCCGGACCGGAAACACTTAAATGTGAGGTGCTCAAATAGCCTACAATAATTCCGCCAATCACTCCCGAAATAATACCTGAAAAAAGCGGCGCACCCGACGCTAAGGCAATTCCCAAACACAAGGGTAAAGCCACTAAAAACACCACTAAACCTGATGCAAAATCAGATTTAAGGTTTGCCAAAAGATTGATTTTTTTTGTCATTCCAATAATTTAATTTAATACACAATAAGTCCTGACATGACAGGATTAAAAAACGTAAGTATTAAATTAACTCGGGCGGCGGAGAGAAAATTTCTTCCGCTACATTGTCGTGACGCGATAAATTTTCAGAAATGATTTTAGAATCCGATTGGAGTTCGGTTTCAGTAAACGGATAATCGAAACAAGTTTTTAAAGATTTCACTTCTTTGATATCCTTATGAATTTCTTCTTCGGAAAAACTGTAAAACATAGAAACATCTGTACCTTTCTTAATCAACGTCACTACAGTAGGTGTTGACAAAAAAGAAACAAAGATGACTAGTATGAATCCCGCAAGCAATTTCATGGAGTAAAATTAGTAAAGTAATTGAATTATGAGAGTCACAACAGAAAAAAAAGCAATTAAATTATCATTTCCTATAAGGCATTCCAAAATGTTGGTTGTAATTTATTGCTGTAAGTTGTTGATTTTTGTATCTAATCGTCAAAATATAATAAGCATTCTTAATAAGGTAAATTGATAGTTTTTATCTTTGTATCAAATTTTACTATAAATGACTATCACACAACTAAAATATGTTTTGGCAGTAGCCGAACACAAAAACTTTACTTTAGCCGCCGAAAAATGTTTTGTAACTCAGCCTACGTTGAGTATGCAAATTCAAAAAATTGAGGAAGAATTGGGTGTTCAAATTTTCGACAGAACCAAAAAACCGATTCAACTTACGGAAATAGGATTGAAAATTGTAAACCAATCCAAGAACATTGTCAACGAAGCTGACCGAATTCAAGATATAGTAGATCAACAAAAAGGATTTATTGGTGGTGAATTTCGATTGGCCATCATTCCAACAGTGATGCCAACTTTACTCCCGATGTTCCTGAATAATTTCATCAAAAGATATCCAAAGGTTAAACTGATCATTGAAGAACTTAACACAGCTGAAATCATCACCAAATTAAAAAATGGTCATTTGGATGCAGCCATCGCTGTAACGCCATTGGAAGATGAAAAAATCAAAGAAGTTGTTTTGTATTACGAACCATTTGTGGCCTATATTCCTGAAAATCATCAATCATTTCACAAAAAAGAAATTGAAGTAAGTGATTTGAATGTGAACGAGATATTGCTGTTACAAGATGGTCATTGCTTTAGAGACGGCATTTTAAACCTGTGCAAAAACTTAAATCCGGAAGACAAAAATACTTTTCAAATACAAAGCGGCAGTTTTGAAACACTGATAAAACTGGCTGATGAAGGATTGGGCACAACCCTATTGCCTTACTTGCATACTTTGGATTTGAATGAGAAAGACCAAGCCAAGTTAAAGCATTTTACAGAACCTAAACCAGCGAGAGAAGTCAGTTTAATTTATCCGAAAAACGAACTGAAAATACACATTATTGACGCTTTACGCGCTACTATTTCTGGTGTGGTGAAAGGTGCTATTACCTTTCAAAACGTTCAAATCATCAGTCCGATACAAAAAAAATAAGGAGCCTTGCACAAAAGCTCCTTATTTCTAAACAAACTCAAAAAACTACTAATTAACAACCTTTAAACATTGTTCTAATTCCGGATGCTCCTGTGTAAAATACTGAAGCCATTTTTTTAGCTGTTCGATTTCATAAGGCAATAAATTTTTTATTGCTTTCTTCAATTCTTTAGCAAAAAGAACGGGATCAAAACTCACTCTTTCGAGTACGGATTTAGTGTAATCATATATCATTCTAGGCATAACGGTTAAGATTTGGGGTTATCTTATTGTAAGAACGTTGAGTAAAAGTAAAATAAATTTTCTATTTGCACTACAAAAATTCAAAAAAAATAACGTTTAAATACCATAAACATCGATAAAATGCATTTTTTTGTATTTTTATAAAGTATAAACTTACAATAAAGAAATGACACATAAAAAAGGAGCCGTTTAAGCTCCTTTAGTTTTATAAGTTATTTAATACGCAATAGGCAGTGTTGCAATTCCGGCTTCTCTTTAGTGAAATTTAAAAGCCAGCGAGTTAACTCTTCCAGTTCATAAGGCAATAGAACTTTGCAAGCTTTTTCGAGTTCTTTGCAAAATAATCCGGTATCAAAACTTACTTTTTTCAACACTGATTTGGTGTGGTCTAACATGCTTTTAGACATAAAAGTAATGTATTTATAAGTTATGTATTGGGTAAGAACGATGATGAACTCAAAAATAAAAAAAGGAAATGGAGATACTTTAAAATAAAAGTTAAAAATATCCGACTTTAATGTTAAAGTTTGAACGCCCGCAACATTTCTCGCTTTCCGGGAGCACCGGGTAACTTCTCAACTTTAAAACCAACAGCTAACATGGCGTTCTTGATTACAGAGCGACAAGCATAGGTAACCAAAACACCGCCGGGTTTCATAGCTTTGTACATAGTGGCAAATACTTCCTCTGTCCACAACTCGGGTTGTACTCTAAAACCGAAAGCATCAAAATACACTAAGTCATATAACCCATCATCTTGAATCTCCTGAAAAAACTGTTTTCTTTTGGTTAAGCTAAAAACTGGTGTTAACTGTGTAGGCTTTTCCCATTCGGCTGAATGTAACTGTTTGAATACCGCCTCGGATTCGGGCGAAATTGATGCCGCATAATTCATTTGGATTGCCTCGTCAAAAGCCACCGGATAAGCTTCTACACCAACATAATTCACAAGCTGTTCACTTTTAACGGCTTCCAAATACGTTATAAAAGCATTCAAACCGGTACCAAAGCCAATCTCTAAAACAGTAATGGGCTTTCCCTGAAAAAGAGAAAACCCATTTTTGATAAATACGTGATAAGCTTCTTGAACGGCGCCGTGCTTGGAATGATAAGATTCCTCCCATTCCGGTAGATAAATGGTTGTGGAACCGTCTTGTGTTTGGATAATTTCGCGCTTCAAAATTACTCCTTGATATACAATTTTTTTATACGTGGAATCGGTCCGCCACATTTTTGTTGATGGCACTGAATACAAGCGTCAACTCCATTATTGAAATGCGTTTTGGCATTTTTAGGATCTTTGTAAATCAGTTCCTGAGCCTTGATAAACTTAGCGGCTTGTTCTTTGAAAAAAGCATCGTTATCTGTTTCATCAGTCATCACGGCTTTATGAATCTTCATAAAATGTTGCGGAAATTGTCCGATAGTATCTCCTTTAATGATACGCTCTTTCAACCTTTGATTGTCGACATACATTTGCTCCATCAAAGCAGCCATTTCTGACATTTGATACATTTCCAACTTTTTCTCGGTTTTAGGCTCGCACTTTTCCTCGCTGGTTTTTTCTTCTTTCTTCTGACAAGAAAGTACCGACAACGCTAAAAAGAGCAACACTAAAACAACTACTATAATTTTCTTCATAGTAGATTATTTTCTGATGTAAACACCGGTAGCCAAAAAAGAATAAGTCACTTCAGGCTTGGTAATTTTGGCTATCTCTGCAGCCGATTTGCCACCGTCTTTAGCATAGTGCTTAAGCTCGTCAACCGAAACCACATCTACAAAAGCTTTACCATAAACAATAGCTTGGCTGTTGTCGGCATTTAAAGGAACGAAAAAGCCGTAATCTTTGAATTTTACAAATGAAGTATCATCACCGGCCAAATCCATTTTCATCCAGCAGCCTTTTTTCTTGCAAACCGATTTGATATTCGATTCAAATTGAACCATGATGGTATCGCCTTTTTTAAGGTTTTTATATTTTTTAAGCATTTGTTCTTTGGTTAACACTTTTGCCACTTTGAATTTTTCACCAAAAGCAGCGTAGTCTTTGGCATTAAAAGCTTTATCAGCCGATTTGGCTTTGGACTGAGCCATTAGATTGGAGCCTACGAATAACAGGCAGGCTAAAATAATTAGGTTTAATTTTTTCATGTCTTTTGTATATTAATACCACAAAAATAAACAGATTAACAATTGTTCATACAATTCGGCTAAATTATTTGTTGTTTTAATGAAAAATTAAGCTGGAAAAAGGAGTAAAAAGGAGAATTTGCGAAAAAGTATTCAATATCGTTACGGGTTGCAAATCACAAATATTTTTTTATTAGTTTTACAAAAATCTAGCAACACAACTATTATCCTGACTGAAAAACAAACAAGTACTTATTTATCAAACACTTGGGTGTTTTCGACTTAAAACAACTTTATCAATGATATTAAAATCACCTTCCGAAATCGATATAGTAAAGGCTTCGTCTACTAAAATTAATGGTGTCGATTTTGAAAATTTAGCCTTCGGAAATACATTTACAGACCACATGTTGATTTGTGACTTTAAAGAAGGAAAATGGCAAAAACCAATCATCAAACCTTACGAAGCTTTCCTAATTGATCCTTCTGCCAAAGTATTTCACTATGGCCAGGCTATCTTTGAAGGAATGAAAGCTTATAAAGACACCAACGATGATGTTTGGCTCTTTCGTCCAGACCAAAATTTTGACCGTTTCAACAAATCGGCTGTCCGTATGGCAATGCCTGAAGTTCCGGAAAATATCTTTTTAGACGGATTAAACACTTTATTGGACATCGAAAGAGATTGGGTTAAAAAAGGACAAGGCAACAGTTTGTACATCCGACCTTTTATGATTGCCATCGGATCGGGCGTTATAGCGCAACCTTCAACACAATACCGCTTTATGATAATTCTATCGCCTGCTCGTTCCTACTACTCCGGTGAAGTAAAAGTAATCATCGCAGAACATTACAGCAGAGCGGCCAATGGTGGCATCGGAGCAGCCAAAGCAGCCGGAAATTATTCGGCTCAGTTCTATCCGCAAAAGTTGGCCCAAGAGCAAGGATTCCAACAAATCATCTGGACCGACGATGCTACGCATACCAAATTGGAAGAAGCCGGCACGATGAATGTTTTTTTCAGAATTAACGATACTTTATACACGGCACCTACCAGTGAAAGAATTTTGGATGGCGTAACCCGTAAAAGTTTAATTGAGCTGGCAAAACGAGAAGGCATTAATGTAGAAGTACGCTCGATATTGGTAGACGAATTAGTAGCCGCAGCCAAAGACGGTAGTTTGAAAGAAATTTTCGGTGCAGGAACCGCAGCTGTGGTCAACCCTATTGTAGGATTTCAATACAAAGAAGATTATTTTGAGCTTCCTAAACTGGAGCACTCATTTGCACTAGACTTAAAAGACAAATTGACCAAAATCCAATACAAAATGGCCGATGATACTTTTGGCTGGACAGTAAAGGTATAAATACACTTTTATACAACGAAAAAACTCTCAAATTATTGGGAGTTTTTTTTATGCAGTTTTTTTGTGTAGGATTATATCCTTCATACGTTCAAAGAAGCTTAAAATAAACTAAAAATACTGTGCAATACCGTTGCATTTGTTATAAATGTTCTAAATTTGGAATTACAAATACCACAAATAATGATTCGTTTATACCCAAATGAAGTCTTTCGAGAAGTCGAAATAGACTATCCTTTGCAGATGCGCTATGCCGTATCAAACAGAGGGAGATTAATCAGTTTTACCAACGAGTTTAGAGACGGCAGGGAGTTAAAAGGCGGCGTGGCTGACGGCTACAGAACTATGCGTTATAAGATGCGTAAGGATGGAAAAGTAACCGATAAAACACTTTACATTTACAAGTTGGTTGCCGAACTTTTTATCCCGAAAACTTCAGAAGATCAAGTGCATGTGATTCATTTAGACCACAGCCGTGATAATGATGTTGTCTCTAATTTAAAATGGGTTAACTATGAAGAAAAGTTAATTCATTATCGAAAAAGTCCGGCCGTAATCAAATCTAAACTAAAACTGATTGAACACAACATCAAATCTGACGGACGAAAACTCACGTCAACCGATGTTATTCGTTTAAAGAAAATTTTAAACAAACCCAACCGCAAAACCCGTATTAAAATACTGGCCAAGCAATTCGGCATCAGCGAAATGCAGATCCACCGTATTAAAACCGGGGAAAACTGGGGACATATTAAGGTGTAATTACCTTAATATGTCTTCAAAATTGGGTTTAAAATAGTTCGGGCCTTTCATTACTTTCCCGTCTTCTCGATAGATAGGTTTTCCATCTTCATCGAGTTTACTCATATTGCTTCTTTGAATCTCATCAAAAACGGCTTCAATTTTGTGTTGCAAACCGTGCTCTAAAATCGTACCGCAGAGAATGTAAAGCATATCACCTAAAGCATCGGCAATTTCAACCAAATCGTTATTTTGAACGGCTTCCCAATACTCTTCATTTTCCTCTTTCATCAAATTAAAACGAAGGGTGTTTTTTTGTTCTCCCAAACAAGCTTTCATTTCCTGGCTAACGCCTAGTCCAAAAGCGGTATGAAATTCTTTAACGGCATTGAGTTGTTTTTGCATATTCTTTAAAATTTATTGACGATGCAAATTACAACAATCGGGAACATTTGAGTAAATTTGTTGAAAATTAGAAAAAAATGTTCACAACAGGTCAATTGATTTTTGCTGCTTTTTTTGTTGTTGCTTTTGTAATAGCCATGTATATCGCTTACGGACGCGATAAATCGTTGCATCAAAAAATGTATAGAGGAAGTTATAAAGTGCTGATTGGCTTCTTTTTGTTTATCGCATTATTGTTTGTTATCAAAATATACTTGAAACACTAATTTCGCTCAAGTTAATACGCCTTGAAGAAGGTCATGTTCCTTTATTAATCGACTCATGAGAATACTGAAATACCTATTCCTTTTAATTGTGTTGCTCTTTATCGGAGTAACCGTTTACATTGCTACTTTGAAAGGCGACTTTAAGGTCAAACAATCCGCTGTGATTCACTCTCCGCGAGGCGTCGTATTCGACTATGTAAATGACTATAAGAATTGGGAAGCTTTTGGTTCTTGGATGACTAAGGAACAGGGCATTACCTTTACCTATCCGGCAAAAACCATGGGTACGGGCGCTCAATTTTCGTGGGACAATGGTTCAGATAAAGGCTTGATGAAAACCTATTTTGCCAAAGAGAACGACAGCATCCAACAAAAAGGAAATTTTAACGGTACCACCGCCGAGGTGTATTGGAAATTAAAAGATACTGTTGGCGGTACCAAAATTACTGTGGAAGCACGCGGCAAAATGGATTTGTTAACCAAAATCAGCAGTTTCTTTAGCGGCGGGTTCAGCAGTATGGCTAACGATGCTTTGGAAAAGAGTTTCCGAAATTTGGATAAAACATTGGCGTATGAAATGAGAACATACAGCATAAAAGTCAATGGTATCATACAACGAAACTCCGGATTTTGTTTGAAACAAACGGTCACTTGTCGTATCAAAAGTTTGCCGAAAAACATCAAAATCATGATGCCGAAAATGCTTCACTTCTTTAAAAAGAACAACCTAAGCATGTCGGGCAAACCTTTTATACTATACGATCGATACGACAGAGCGAATGATATAGTTACTTTCTCAGTTTGTGCGCCGACTAGAGAACAAATATTCATTACATCAGGTAGCGAAATCACTTCGGGTGAAATTGTACCGTTCACTTGTCTCAAAACAACTTTAATGGGTGATTATTCGCATTTAAAAGAAGCTTGGACCAAAGCCGAAAATTATATCCGTGACAATGGTTACACTCCTAATTTTGCCGGAAAATATGCAGAAGTATACATCAAAACCATCGATGATGTCAAACAACCGTCAAAATGGATTACTGAAATTCATATTCCGGTTTTCCCGAAAGCAGCGCCAACGCCAACCACTGTTGCGGTTCCGACTGCTGCTGCGCCAACTATTACACCGTAATTTTTTTTGTATTGGAATTAAACCTTTTCACTTAACTTTATTCCAACTACCAAAAATAAAACTTTGCAAGACGAAAAGGATTTTATTGGGGAATTATTGGATCCGAGAACGCAAAATACAGCGTTTCAAAAACTCTTGCGCGAGTACCAAAGACCTTTGTACAATCATATTCGCAACATCGTTTTAAATCACGACGATGCCGATGACGTACTGCAAAACACTTTCATAAAAGTATTTCAAAACCTAAAAAATTTTAAAGGTGAAAGCAAACTCTTCTCTTGGATGTATCGCATTGCTACCAACGAAGCCATCACTTTTATCCATCAAAAAGCCAAGAAAAACGGCATCACCAGCGAGGCATTACAAAATAAGATAGTAGATAATCTAAAAGCCGACGTCTATTTTGACGGTAATGAGATCCAGATCAAACTGCAAAAAGCCATTGCTATTTTACCGGAAAAACAACAATTGGTCTTTAAAATGAAATATTTTGAAGAAATTAAATACGAAGATATGTCAGAGATACTCGGTACTTCCGTTGGCGCTTTGAAAGCGTCTTACCACCACGCCGTAAAAAAAATTGAAGATTTTATGAATACCCATTAAACCCTTACCGCTTAAATTTGTCAAAACCATATGAAACCATTTACCCTAAACGATAACGAAGCTAAAATTACTACCGGTTTTAAACCTCCGGAAGGCTATTTTGAGGCATTGGAAAGCAAATTGTCGGCTCAACTTCCGACTAACGATCCCAAAGTTATTGCTTTTTACCAACGAAAAACTACTTGGCTATATGCCGCAGCCGCTGTAGTGATTCTGTTCGTCTCAATTCCGATCTACCAAAACGTTTATCATTCTTCTACCGAAGTTGATGCTTTAGTTTTAGAAGATTACATTGCCACTCATGCCGATATTTCAGCGGAAGATTTGGCTACTGTTTTAGAGAAAGAAGATTTGGAAAAAATCAAACTCGAACTCAATCTAGGTGAAGAAGCCATAGAAGATGTTTTACTGAACAACAACGATTTAGAACAATACATTTTAGACTAAAATTATGAAAATCAACAACATATTAATAGCATTCGCACTCCTGGTATCCATTAATTCCTTTGGACAAGGCGGCAGATTACTTAGAGAGAAAAAGGAACAAATTAAAGCGATGAAAGTGGCTTACATTACTAGTGAATTGTCACTGACCCCGGAAGAAGCTGCAAAATTTTGGCCTTTGTACAATGCCTTCGAGGACAAACAACACGAAATCAGATCTCAAAAACTCAAAGGCTATTTGGACCGCATAGACGATGATTCGTTTGATAATGTATCTGAAAAAGAAGCTGCGACTTTACTGGCGCAAATGGAAAGCACCGAAGACGAGTTACACCAAGCCAAGAAAAAATTTATAGCCAGCTTGAAAGGAGTTATTTCTCCACTCAAAATTTTAAAATTGAAAAAAGCAGAAGAAGGTTTCAATAGAAAACTTTTACAACAATACCGAAATAAAAGATTAGGTAGATAAAAACAAGAGAGTCTAACGGCTCTCTTATTTTTTGAACTCTATTTTCACAATTTTGTCTTTACCGGATGCCAATGCTGTATCCGAATCTAAAAATCTAATCGTGTACAATGTTGTATCGGTTAAAAACTGTTGCCAACTTTCTCCTCCGTCAGACGAATAAAACAAGCCTTGTGCTCCTACAGCCACTAGAGATTTTGCTCCTGAATTCGGCACAAACTGCACACAAGAAGCATATCCGAAACCTTGATTTTCAGCTACTAATTTCCATGTTTTCCCACCATCAGTCGTAATGGCTTTGTTCTGATAGTTTTGCATTGGTTTTTCATAGTTTCCTCCTGCTATAAAACCAATTTGTTCATTGTAAAAATCAGCCGTAAAAATGCCGGTCATGGATTCGCCCTGTACAATCGGTGTTTCAAATACTTCCCAAGATATTCCTTTGTCAGGCGAATGAAAAACGCGAGCTTTTTTACCTCCTGACACTATCCAAGCGTGATTGCCTTTTAAAATAAGGTTGGTATTGCTGGCTGCAAACGCCGCTTCTCCATCAGCCAATTTAGGCAATACCTCACAGGACAATTTTTGCCAGGTTTGTCCACTATCACGGGTAATGATAATCGAAAAACAATCAGCGGTCGGATCACCAATCGCCATGCCTTCCTTTTCATTCCAAAATTGCATGCTATCATAAAACACTTTTTCATGATTTTCTTGGTACACTAATGTTCTATGGGCTAAATCTTTCGAAAACTTATATAATTTGGCCGGATTGCCAATGGATAATGCGAAAAAGTTTTTGCCATTGGTAGCCAAACTTCTGTATTCATAAACCAAAGTATCGCTTACAATTTCGGCATTAATCCTACTATCATCTTTGGGAAACAGTACATAGCCTACCCTACTTTTGTCGCCGGCGAAATAAACTTTACCGTCAGTTACTACAATAGCTCTAACGCTGATTTTATCCATCAAAAGGGTATCAATTGTAACCGATTGAAAGGGTTGCGCATTTACGTTGGCTCCCAAAATCAAAAAAAATACAGCCAAAAGAAAGAATTGATTTTTCATTATAAATACGGGGATTTAAGGCGAATATACAACTTTTAAAACAGTTAAGATTGCGTTAAAAAAGTTCAAAAAAATCCTGTGGCACAGTAATTGGAAAGTTCAAAAAAAACTATTCCACTTTAAAACATAAGATTATGAAAACTAAAATGATACTAGGATCGGTTTTGTCGCTGTTGAGCCTAACTACTATGGTTGCTCAAGACAGAACAACAGTTTCAGCTTACAATGCTGAAATCAGTGATAACTTAGATTTGAGAGCGGTGGCTTCTATTTTTGGCGACTCTAAAGATCTAGCCGATTTTGAAAGAAGATTAAACGATCCGGAAATTCAAATTTCTAATTTGGATTTGAACAATGACAATCAAGTGGATTACTTGCGTGTGATTGAAACCGTGGAAGGCAATGCCCATTTGATTGTGATCCAATCGGTTTTGGGCCGAGATACTTATCAAGACGTTGCTACTGTTGAAGTGGAACGCGACCGAAACAACAGAGTTCAAGTACAAGTTGTTGGTGATGTTTATATGTACGGTCCTAATTATATTTACGAACCTGTTTATGCTTACACACCTGTTATTTACTCCTCTTTTTGGATAGGCAATTATCGTCCGTACTGCTCTTCTTGGTATTGGGGATACTACCCTAGTTACTATTATGCTTGGTCGCCTTGGCCGATTTTCCGTTACAGAAATCACATTGGCATCACCATCAACTTACACCACCATTACAATTATGTAAATTACAGAAGATGTGGCGTAGTATACAACAACTACTACCGTGGCGGAAGAAGAGGCAACGGTTACGAGGTGCGCTATCCGAACCGTTCCTTCCAACATCGCAACAGTGGATATGCAAATCGCTACGAATTGGATCAAAACCGAAACATCAGAACGGTAGGAAACCGAACTGATAACGCGGCTCATCCGAGAGGTAATTATGTTGATGCGAGTCCGAGAGGCAATGGCCCGGCGAGAAATGAATCGCCAAGAACCGTAAGAACCCAAGAAGCATCGCCAAGAGTTGCTGTAAGAACCGAAGAAAGTCCGAGAGTGAGAAATACCGCTGAGGCCTCGCCAAGAAATACACCTAGAAGCTACGATTCGCCGAGAGTTTATAACGAACCCAAAGCTACACCAAGAGCTACTACGGAAACCTATGAATCGCCACGAAACATGAATACACCACAAGCCTCGCCGAGAAGCACTCCAAGAAGTTACGAAGCACCAGCACGTGAACTGGCCAGTCAATCACCGCGCTCTGTAGCCCCGAGAAGCAATTCGGCACCAAGAGAAATGTCGGCACCCAGAAGTAATTCCGGCGGACAAAGAGACATGTCAGGCCAAAGAAGTGGCTCCTCCAGAGGCAATAACGGCGGCAGAGAAAATCGAAGAGGTTGAGTTTTATAATTATAGTTTAGTTGTTAGCAAAGGCATCGTTTAGGCGATGTCTTTTGTTTTTTAAAAATAATTGACTGTGAAAGAATCAGATATTTCAAAAAGACATAAATTTGCACTCTTTAACATTTTATTATGAGTTCGCATAACCACAGCCTTCACAGCAAACTTTCTATAGGAGGATTACTTGTTACATTAGGAATTATCTACGGAGATATAGGAACCTCTCCACTATATGTAATGAAGGCCATACTCGGCGTTCATGAAATTTCAAGAGACATTGTTTTAGGAGGAATTTCATGCGTCTTCTGGACACTTACGTTACAAACTACCATCAAATACGTTATCATAACACTTAGTGCTGACAACCATGGTGAAGGTGGAATTTTTGCGCTCTTTGCCTTAGTAAAAAGAACTAAAATTAAATGGTTAATCATACCGGCGATAATTGGCGGAAGTGCCTTACTGGCCGATGGTATCATCACCCCGCCTATTTCGGTTTCTGCAGCGGTAGAAGGGATTAACACCTTCTATGCCATGGAAACCCAAACGATTCAAATAATCGTAATCTGTATCTTGTTTGTACTCTTTACCATTCAGCAATTCGGGTCCAAATTAGTTGGAAAGTTCTTTGCCCCTATGATGTTGATTTGGTTTTCTATGTTAGGAATATTAGGAACGCTTCAAGTAATTAATGATTTTTCTGTTTTCAATGCCATAAATCCTTATTATGCCTACGAGTTGTTGTTAATTCATCCGGAAGGTTTCTTTGTATTAGGTGCTGTATTCCTTTGTACTACCGGAGCCGAAGCGCTTTATTCAGACATGGGTCACTGTGGCCGAAAAAACATCCGAATCAGTTGGATATTTGTGAAAGCCATGCTTTTATTGAACTACTTCGGACAAGGTGCTTATCTTATTAGCCACGAAGGCCAAACCTTGGAACAACTGGGCGGTAAAGACGGAAATCCTTTTTATTTGATTATGGCCGATTGGTTCCAACCTATTGGTGTGGTTATAGCCACTTTAGCGGCTGTAATTGCCTCGCAAGCATTAATCAGTGGTTCTTTTACCCTAATCAACGAAGCCATGCGTTTGAACTTTTGGCCTAAAGTAAAAATTAAATATCCAACTGAATTAAAGGGTCAGCTTTACATTCCTTCCATCAACTGGTTGTTATTACTGGGCTGTATCGGTATCGTTTGGTACTTCGAAAAATCGAGTGCTATGGAACATGCTTACGGGTTGGCCATTGTGCTTTGTATGATTATGACTACCATCTTACTCAATTTCTATTTGATCATGAAAAGGGTAAAATGGTATTTTATAGGAGCTCTGATTACTGTTTACCTTGTCATCGAATTTAGTTTCCTTGCGGCAATCTTACCCAAATTCATTCATGGTGGTTTTGTGACATTAATTATTGCCTCTGCACTTGTAGGCGTAATGGGAACTTGGTATTTGGCCAAGCAAATCAGCAAAAACTACACTAAAATCGTTAAAATTGACGATTACAAAAAAGTTTTGGCTGAACTTAGTGTTGACTTATCCATTCCGAAATATGCCACGCATTTGGTGTACATGACCAACTCCAATCGCAGTGATGAAATCGAGGAAAAAGTAATGTATTCCATCTTGCAAAAACGCCCTAAACGTGCCGATTTATATTGGTTCATACACGTAAACATCCTGAGCGAGCCTTATAAAAAAGAATACCGAGTAACGGAAATTGTGAAAGACGACATTTACCGAATCGACTTCTATCTTGGTTTCCGTGAACCGACCAAAATTAATTTGATGTTCAAGCAAGTCATCAAAGAAATGGTGGATCGCGGTGAAGTAGATATCACCAGCCGATACGAATCGTTGAATAAAAACAATATCATTGGCGACTTCAAGTTTGTCTTGTCTGAAAAATTCTTGTCTAATGACAGCGACTTGACTTTCTTCGAGAAAATTATCATGAACACCTATTTCATAATGAAAAAGCTGAGTTTGTCAGAAGAAAAAGGATTTGGCTTAGACAGTAGTTCGGTAAAAATAGAACAGTTCCCGTTGGTAATTCATGCGCCTGAGAAGATTGAAATGCGTCGAATTGAACGCGATTGCAATCCGGTCTAATTGTTTACCCAACAACTTTTCCTATAAGATTGACCTCAGAAATTAAGTTTCCTTTTTTAACGTGTTAATTTTAAGATTACATAATAAAAAAGGAATATCTTTGCACGCTTATTTTTTCCCAATGCGATTACACAGAAATTTAGTTTACACCACAATCGATTCCTTAAACGCTATCTTTAACGAAGGCGAATACGCCGACAAAGTGGTAGCACGTGCCTTGAAAAAAGACAAACGTTGGGGCAGTTCCGACCGCAAATTTGTGGCCGAAACCATTTATGAAATTGTACGTTGGAAACGACTTTACATGGAAATCGCCGATGTCAAAGAACCGCTCAATCGAGATGAACTATGGCGCATTTTTGCCGTATGGGCTGTATTGCGCGGCTACCCTATCCCCGATTGGCGTCAATTAGAAGGCACTCCGGAGCGAAAAATCAAAGGCCGTTTTGACGAATTGTCTAAAATCAGAAAAATGCGCGAATCCATTCCGGATTGGATGGACGAATTGGGTGTAAAAGAATTGGGCGAAGAAGTATGGACCAAAGAAATCGCGGCACAAAACAAACAAGCGCAAGTGATTCTGAGAGTAAACACGCTCAAAACTACCAAAGAAAAACTGCGTGCTATTTTGATGGATTTAAACATCGAAACCGAGTTTTTAAAAGACCAACCTGATGCTTTAGTGCTGAAAGAAAGAGCTAACGTGTTTTTAACCGATGCTTTTAAAGAAGGTTTATTCGAAGTACAAGACGCTTCTTCTCAGTTGGTAGCAGCATTCCTCGATGTAAAACCCGGAATGCGCGTAGTAGACACTTGTGCCGGAGCCGGTGGCAAAACCTTACACATGGCGTCTTTGATGGAAAACAAAGGCCAACTGATTGCCATGGATTTGTACGAGAGTAAACTCAAACAACTCAAATTAAGAGCTAAAAGAAACGGCGCTTTCAATATAGAATACCGCATCATCGACTCGACTAAAGTCATCAAAAAACTCCATGAAAAAGCCGACAGAGTCCTAATCGATGCGCCTTGCAGCGGATTGGGCGTGTTAAAAAGAAACCCGGATTCCAAATGGAAATTGCAACCGGAGTTTATAGACAACATCAAAAAAGTACAGGCAGAAGTATTGGAAAACTATTCTAAAATAGTCAAACCCGGCGGCAAATTGGTTTACGCTACTTGTTCAATCTTACCTTCTGAAAATCAGGAACAAGTTAAGCGTTTTTTAAGCACCGAAACGGGAAAATCATTTACCTTTGTGAAAGACGTGAAGATTTTGGCGCAAGACACCGGATTTGACGGTTTCTATATGGCCTTACTCGAACGCAAATAAGAAATTCAATACCACATGAAAAAAATCTTTACTTTATTTTTTTTAAACCTCGCCTTTTTAGGTTTAGCCCAACAAACATTATCTGTTAATGCTATTCCAGCCGGATATTACAATACGGCAACTGGTACCGGATATACTTTAAAAACGCAACTTTTCAACATCATTAACGATCACACAGATCGTGGATATTCAGGTTTGTATACTACTTATTTGACTTCTGACGTTGATAATTATTACGAAAACAACGGTACCATGCTCGATATGTATACCGAAAAACCTACCGGAAGCGAATGTGAATACGTTTATGGCGGTGGTTTGCAAGATGACGGAACTTTAGGAAATGCAGAATGCGATCGATACAATCGCGAACATTTGATTCCGCAATCGGTTTTTGGACAAAACAATTTCCCAATGTATTCTGATGCTCATTTTGTAGTGCCGTCTGATAAATATGTCAATGCACAAAGAGGTGATTTACCATTCAGTAAAGTAAACACACCTAATGCAACCTATTCTAACGGAAGTAAAAGAGGTTCCAATTTAAACTCAGGGTATTCAGCCGGTTATGTAGGGACAGTATTTGAACCTATAGACGAATTTAAAGGTGATATTGCTCGTATGCTATTGTATTTTGCAACTCGCTACGAAGACCAAGTAGCCAGCTGGAGTTACACTATGTTCAACGGAACAAGCACGCAAGTATTCACCAATCAAGCTTTAAACGTATTATTGACTTGGAACGCTCAAGATCCTGTAAGTCAAAGAGAAATCGACAGAAACAACGCAGTTTACGCCCGTCAAAACAATAGAAACCCTTACATCGACAATAACAATTATGTAACTCAAGTTTGGGGATTACCGTTGTCAAATCCAACTTTTTCAGATTTAAACAGCGTAGCGGTGTATCCTAATCCAACTACCGATATCATCAATATTCAATCGGAGGTGACTTTGGAAGAAATTGAAATCATCACCATCAACGGTCAAGTGTTGCAACAAATCAAACAACCAGTTTTAAACGACAACACTTACACCATCAGCAATTTGCCAAAAGGATTTTACTTTATCAAATTGGCCAATGCTTCCCAGTCAGTGACCAAAAAAGTCTTAGTGAACTAGACTCAAAAAATACTATCATTTCAAAAAACGCTGTTGTAACCCAACGGCGTTTTTTTTATGGTCGCCGTTCGGCTCGTCGGTTAAATCAACAAATAAGGCTTATTTGCTTTGAATTGTAACGCTCGTTTAGTATCTTTCGCCCTATTAATGTGTAACCCTTAAACATTTACAAAAATGTTAGAAGAAAAGAATGATAACCTGCAAGACGCAGATGGAAATGTAGTTAACGACTCATTGGAAACAACCGCTGCTGAAAATCAAGAAATTACTACCGAAACTACTGAAGAAGTTGAAGCGGTGGCAGAAGTAGCTCCCGAAGCTGTAACTGAAGAAACGGTAGCCGTGGAAGAAGCAACAGCAACTGAAGACGTTGTAGCAGAAGTTGAAGCAATAGCCGAAGCTCCTGAAACAACAGTAGAGGAAACTGCTGAAAACGTAGTGGAATTAACCGATGAGCAAGTAGCCGATGACAGTCCGGCCTCTGAAAACGATACCGTGATCAGCGCCATTCAAGAAGTCAATGCCGAAGAAAGCGAAGACGAATCCCTAAAAGACCGTCACGATATTCCGATGTTGGATTACGATACTTTATCGATGGAACAACTGGTAGCTGAATTAGGCGACTTGGTTGTGGTAGACAAAGTAATGTCGGTGAAAGACCACGTGGAAGAATTGAAAAAGGCATTTCTCTCTAAATACTATCATTTTATCGATGAGAAAAGAGACGAGTTCCACGCCGAAAATCCGGATACTACAGAAGAATTCCATTATCATTTTCCGTTGAAAGTGAAGTTTGACCAACTTTACTCGCAATACCGAGATAAAAAGAATGCGCATTTTAAAAGCTTACAAAACAGCCTACAAACCAATCTGGAAAACCGTTTGGCTATAGTGGAAGAACTGAAAAATTTGGTACACAGCCAAGACAGCATTCCGGTTACCTTAAAAAAATTCAACGACATTCGCGACCGCTGGAAAGCAGCCGGTCCGATACCGAAAGACAAATACAACCACGTTTGGAACAACTACCACTTCCACTTGGAGAATTTCTATGATATTCTGCACTTAGACCGTGAAGCGCGTGACTTAGATTTCAAACACAACTTAGACCAAAAACTAAAAATCATCGCTCGTGTAGAAGAGTTGATTCACTTAGAAGACATCAACAAAGCCTTCCGTGAGTTGCAAGATTTACACCGCATTTGGAAAGAAGAAATCGGTCCCGTTTCCCGCGACAAACGCGAAGAAATTTGGAATCGTTTTAGCGAATTGACCAAACAAATGCACGACAAACGCGAGAGCTTATACGAGCAATTGCGCGCCGTAGAAACCGTTAATTTGGAGAAGAAAAAAGAAATCATCGCCCAAATTGAAGTGCTTGCCCAAGAAAAAGTAAACGCACATTCGGCTTGGTTAACCCAAATCGAAAAAGTAGAAGCTTTACGCAACCAGTTTTTTGCAGCCGGTAAAGTGCCTGCAGAAGTTAGTGAAGATACTTGGGCTGCTTTCAAAAATGCCGTGAGAAGCTTTAATGTATTGAAAAACAGTTTCTATAAAGAAATCAAGAAAGACCAAAACGATAACTTGTCGAAAAAGCAAGCCTTAGTAGCCAAAGCGCAGGAATTAAAAGAAAGCACTGATTTTGCTGCTACTACGCCGTTAATGAAGCAAATTCAGGAAGAATGGAAAACCATCGGTCACGTGCCGAGAAAATTCTCCGATAAATTGTGGGCTGAATTCCGTGCCGCTTGTAACGAGTACTTCGAAAAACTGAAAGAACAAAAATCTGAAGTCAACGTAGAAGAAGTAGAAGCGTTTGAAAAGAAAAAAGCCTACTTGGAAACCGTAAGAGCATTTGAAATGACCGGCGACCACAAAACCGATTTAGACGGTATCAAAGCGCATATTGAAATGTGGAAAAGCTTTGGCAAAGTGCCGTTTGCTCGTCGTCACATCGAAGGGAAATTCAACAAAATTTTGGATGCCTTATTCGAAAAACTAAGCGCCAGCAAAAAAGAAAACGAAATGACGCGTTACGCCAATCGTTTAGACAACTTGGCCAACAACGATACGCGCAAATTAGACAACGAAAAAGTCTTCTTAATGCGTAAAATTGACGAAGTACAAGGCGAAATCTTCCAGTTGGAAAACAACATCCAATTCTTTGCCAATGCCAAAGCGGATAACCCAATGGTGAAAGAAGTGAAGAAAAATATCGAATTGAAAAAAGAAGAGTTAGCGCTTTTAAAAGAAAAGCTAAAACAACTCAGAAACTTAAAAGCTGAATAACAAAAAAGCCTCGAGATTTCGAGGCTTTTTTTATTGTTGTAATTTAGAAGCTAAGAGGTAAATCACCGCCATGCGAACGGCCACACCGTTTTCGACTTGGTCGAGAATAACCGATTGTTGCGAATCGGCTACGTCGGAAGTGATTTCTACCCCGCGGTTAATCGGCCCGGGATGCATGATGACGATTTCTTTGTTGAGCGAATCCAACAAGGCCTTGTCTACTCCGTATTGCTGTGCATATTCTCGCGTTGACGGGAAATAATTCACGTCCATGCGTTCGTTTTGCACGCGCAGCATATTCGCCACATCGCACCATTCTAACGCTTTTCTCAAATTGGGCTCAACCGTTACACCAAGGCTTTCGATGTATTTCGGGATTAAGGTTTTCGGTCCGCAGACTTTCACTTCGGCACCTTGCATTTGCAGCGCGTAGATGTTGGATAAAGCCACTCTCGAGTGCAAAATATCGCCTACAATAACTACCTTCTTCCCACCTACTTCACCCAGTCTTTCTCTTATAGAATAACTGTCGAGTAAGCCTTGCGTTGGGTGTTCGTGCGCGCCATCGCCGGCATTGATGATACTGGCTTTTACGTTTTGCGACAAGAAATACGCCGCACCCGGATGGGAATGACGCATCACCACCATATCTACTTTCATCGACAAGATGTTGTTCACGGTGTCTATCAAGGTTTCCCCTTTTTTAACCGAAGATTGCGCTGCCGAAAAACTAATCACATCGGCCGACAAGCGCTTCTGCGCCAACTCGAATGAAAGTTTGGTACGCGTACTGTTTTCGAAAAAGATATTGGCAATGGTAATGTCGCGCAAAGAAGGCACTTTTTTAATCGGGCGGTTAATCACTTCTTTAAAATGATCAGCCGTTTCAAAAATCAAATCGATGTCTTGCTTTTGCAGGTATTTTATGCCTAGTAAATGGTTGACGGTTAGTTCAGACATTTTGGTTGTATGTTGTATGTTGTGTGTTGTGTGTTGTATGTTATTGTGTCTACTAAAGTTCTCTTATCCCTTTTCCCTTTTCCCTTTTCCCTAGACCAAATACACCGCATCTTCTCCATCCTTTTCACTCCAGCATACTTTTACTTTTTCATCTTGGATGGCGTCTACTTGGCGACCGCGGTAATCGGGTTGTATGGGCAAATGACGGCTGAATCTACGATCAATGAGAACCAACAATTCTACTTCCGAAGGTCTTCCGAAAGATTGAACCGCAGTCAAAGCCGCGTTGATGCTTCGGCCGGTGAACAAAACATCGTCTATAAAAACGACTTTTTTATCTTCGACTAAAAAATCAATTTGGGTTTTATTGGCTTCCAAGGTTTTCTCGCCACGGCGAAAATCATCGCGGAAAAAGGTAATATCGAGAAAGCCCAACTGTAAGTTATTGATGTGATAATCGTTTTCTAAAAGGTGTTGGATGCGTTTGGCCAAATAAGCACCGCGGGGCTGAATGCCTATCAAAACGGTATTGGAAAAATCGAGGTGGTTTTCGATTAACTGACAAGCCAAACGATGGAGTATGATATTGACTTCTTTGGAAGTGAGCAATACTTTTTGACTCATGGTAGTGTTGTTTGGAGTGTAAAAGTAGTGTTTTTTTGGTTTAATTTCAAATTAGTTGTCGGTTGTGGGTTGTAAGTTGTCGGTTGTGGGTTGTGGGTTGTGGGTTTCGGGTTACGGGTTACGGGTTACGGGTTTAAATAAGTTACACAGAGAGACATAATGGTTTAGCGCTACACGGAGCATAAACAATAGGTTAACTGTCACCATAGTGGGCTTAGGATGGGCTTTGGGTAGGCTTAGGTATGGAGTAGCTAGCGGGTTGCGGGTTAAAAGTTGCGGTTTTAAGATTTTGATTTCGTTATTCAAGTGTATTTTTTTGGAGTGCAACGGAACAAATAGCGAAGTCTCGGGAGTATCGAGAACCGTTTTTAGTTTTTGTACTTTGTCCCTTTTTTGATATCTCATGCAGAAATCAAAATCGTAGACTGGTTATAACCAAAATTCTTTTCAACGTTGAGTTTTAAATAAGAAAAAATTTAAAATAATTTTTAGATTAGCATAATTCCGATATTTTTGAGATACCTAAAACGCTTTTATGTCAACCGTAAAAATTTCACCGAAATTTAAGTCACAAGTTTACAAAGCTATTTTTTCTATAGCGCTTTTCATTATTGTTTATCTGGCATTACTGGTTTTAGCCGTTGGCATATTTATAGGTTGCATTTATGTTGCTGTAGCAATGATAAGCACTGTACCCAATTTTGTTACAGTAATGTTGGGAATAAGCATCATTGGCGTTGGTTTTTTTATACTATATTTTATGGTAAAGTTTTTATTTGCCAAGAATAAAACGGATTATTCTTATCTGACTGAGGTTAACCTTAATGATGAGCCTGAATTGTTCCAAATGATACAAGAATTGGTGAATGAAATAGGAACCGATTTCCCGAAGAAGGTATATCTTTCAGGTCAAGTAAACGCATCCGTATTTTATGATTCCGGATTTTGGAGCATGTTCCTACCCGTTAAAAAGAACCTGCACATCGGGATGGGATTAGTAAATGCTACCACAGTAACTGAACTCAAAGGGATTTTAGCGCACGAGTTTGGCCATTTTTCACAAAAATCTATGAAAGTAGGAAGCTACGTTTACAATGTGAATAAAATAATCTACAATCTTCTTTATGAGAATGATGATTACAACAATTCTATTACTTCTTGGGCTGAAAAAAACGGGTATTTTGCTTTGTTAATCAACATTTCTTTTGCCTTTAACAAGATGATTCAATACCTACTTCAATTTATGTACAAGATTGTGAATGTGAGTTATATGGGCTTGTCGAGAGAAATGGAGTTTCATGCCGATGAAATTGCAGCCAACACAGTTGGCTCCCAACCCATGATTAACTCGATGTTGCGAATGGATTTAGCGTCTAATTCCCTCGAAAACGTACTTAATTATTACAATCAAAATATTGAAAATTCAATTACAACTTCAAATATTTTTCCACAACATACTTTAGCCATGAACTTTATGGCTAACAACAATAAAATAGCCATAGAGCACAATTTACCTAAAGTTGAAAGTGATTTCTATGAACGTTTTAACCAATCGAAACTTGTAATTAAAAACCAGTGGGAATCACATCCGGCAACAGATGAAAGAGTTGCGGCGTTTAAAAAGTTGGCTGTTTCTTTAAAACAAATTGATAACAGACCAGCTACTCTTTTGTTTCAAAATATTGCTCAAACACAAGAGCGCATTACCCAAAAAATGTTTGCAGAGATTGTCTATCCGGAACCGCCATCCGAGGAAGATATCAGTCGTTTTGAAACTTCAATAAAAAAGGAGTACGAAGACCATAAATATCCCGACTTATACAATGGGTATTATGATCATCATTCGGTAACAAATTTGGATTTGGACTTCCTCATTCAAGACCCTGCAACCGACTTGACCTTAGACGCGTTATTTAATAACACTATGGTTGAATTGGTTTACAGCAAGAATGGTCTGACCAACGATTTAGAAACCTTAAAGCAAATTGCCCGTAAAGATTTTAAAATCAAATCGTTTGACTATGACGGCAACAAGTACAAGGCCGCCAATGCCCAATTGTTGGTTGACAATTTAGAAAGAGAACTGTCTACCATTGAAGAAAAAATTAAGGTCAATGACCAAGAAATCTTTAAGTTCTTTTACACTAAAGCATTCTTAAAGTCAGAGCATGACAAACTGCTTCAGTATTATAAAGACTTTTTGAAAGTAATAAATCAGCACGAACACAAGGTTCAGTTTTATATAGATATGCATGAAAAGTTTTCATTTAGCTATGAGCAAAAACAAAGAGATGAAATCAACAAGCTTATGAAAAATTACTATGTCTTTGAAAAAAGATTTAAAGCTGAATTAACAGCTACCTTAAAAGACGAACTTTATCAAAAAGCGATTACACCCGAAGTCAAAATTCAATTTGAAGCGTACTTGGATAAAGATTTATCCTATTTTGACGGAACCGAATATGATAATGAAGCTATAATGAGCAAGAATAGCATTCTCTTTGCTTATTTCTCTGTCCTGCAAAGAAGTTGTTTTTTGAGTCACAAAACTGTATTGGATTTTCAGATTTCATTGTTATAAAAGCAAGCTGTTGGTGATTTGGAGATAACGGATGTTCAGATACTCAGATTTTAAGATAACCCCGTTACCGAGTGAATCCCTTCGCGTGGTTCTTGTGGATAACTAACTTTGTTCTCATTATGTCTTCAACGCTAAGCCCCTGAGACCCTTCGACAGGCTCAGGGTGACAAAGTGCGCACAATTGGCATTGGTTTAAATTGAAAAATTTCAAATACTACCACAAACAATAGAAAACGCTATTGTCAGTCTGAGCCTGTCGAAGACCCACTAACTTGTTGAGAACCATATTGAGTGTAGTTTTTAGCATGTAAAACTAACTTATCCCAATCTTCTTTAATCAAGGCTTCTTTCTTTCTACGTGTCCAACCTTTTATTTGCTTTTCTACCGCAATGGCGTTGAGTACATCATTAAAGGTTTCAAACCACACCAAATCCAAAGGCCTTTTATCAAAAGTGTAACAGTCTTTGTTTTTACCTGTGTGATGTTCCATCATTCGTCTTTCTAAGTTATTGGTAAAACCGGTATAATAGGAATGATCGCTACATTTTAAGATATAAACAAAATAAGTCTTCATTGTTTTTTTGTAATAAAATTACTAAATTTTATTACATTATACTTTTGCTGTAGAACTTTATTTGGTACTTTGTTATGATTTACTACTTCTACCCTTCGACCGCCCTTCGACAGCCCTTCGACAGCCCTTCGACAGGCTCAGGGTGACAAAGTGCGTACTATTGGCATTATTAGTTAATAAAAAAATAACTGACAATGTAAGCCTTAATCAGTCCGGAAACTTCGAGATTTGGATTAGGTAAAAAAATTGCGGATCAAAAACCAAAATGGCTTTAAACCCGCAATGCTACCCTACTTTTTACTATTGTTACTGGTTTCCGTAAACTTGTTTTAAGAAATCGACTATACTTAGGGGTTGTCTTCCCAAGAGTTCTACTAAATCCTGGCTCTCGTTGTCTAACTCGCCTTGGGCTTGGGCTATGGCAAAACTCGAGAAAACACCGATGGCTTCTTCCGGTAGGCCGTGATGGCTCAGTACGGTTTTATAATCTACTTCGGAAGGAGAAATGTAATTGATTTTTTTACCTGAAACGGCCGCTATGGTTATGGCTATCTCTTCGTAAGACAAGGCTTGGGTATTGGTGAAATCATAGGTTTTGCCTTCGTGGTTAGGTGTAGCCAAAATAGTAGCGGCCGCCTCAGCCATCTCCGAACGCAATACCGCGCCAACTTTGCCCTGTCCTGCCGGTACATACAAAACACCACTCTCTAATACATTCTCCCCGATAAAACCGGGTAAAAAATCCATGTACAAATTGTTTTTCAAAATGGTGTACGCCATACCGCTCTGCTCCAACCAACGCTCGGTTTGGATGTGCGATTGTGCCACTATCCATAAAGGCGAAGTTTCGGTTTCGTTTTTGCGCTGAAAGCTGGTATACACTACGTGCTTAACACCGGCATCTATAGCGGCATTAATAACATTTTCATGCTGTGTAAGCCTTTTCAATATATCGCTGCCCGAAATAAAAAGCAGTTTTTCTATACCTGCAAAAGCGGTAACCAACGAGGCATAGTCATCATAATCGGCTATGGCGGTGTTGAGGCCTTGATTACTATATTCGGTGGCGGCGGTTTCGTTTCTGACTAAGGCGGTGAGTTGGTGCGCCGGTATGCCTTTAGCCAATAGCGCTTGGAGGGTTGCTTTCCCGAAATGTCCGGTAGCTCCTGTTACTAAAATCATTTTTTTGCGGTTTTAAAAATTACTATTTACTTTTGTTACACAAAGTAACTAATAATAGTTTTTTAAAAGTAACAAGTTACCTTTGGGTAACCTAACAATAAGTAGTAACGCTATGGTAACTAATACGCCAAAAATCAACGAAAACAACTGTCCGGTAAGCGCCATGCTGGCCTTAATAGGCGGTAAATGGAAACCTGTAATCTTATATTGTCTCCGCAACGATACCAGACGCTTTGGGGAATTGGCCGCCCGAATCCCAACCATCTCCAGAAAGGTATTGACCGAGCAACTCAAAGAACTCGAGCAAGACCAACTGATCATTCGCCAACAATACAACGAAATCCCACCGCGAGTGGAATACTCCTTATCCGACTTGGGCAAAAGTATGGCGCCGGTTTTAAATGCCATGGAGCAATGGGGATTGGAAAATATTTTGTTGAAAAAATAGAAAGGATGTTTGGATAACTTATAACTCACAACCTACAACTTACAACTTCACGATTAAACAAGTTACACAGAGATACACAGAGTTTGTGGAGATTCACAGAGAAAATACAGAGACTATCAAAAGCCATTGCGGATTAAAAACCAAAATGGCTTTAAACCCGCAATGCTACTCTACCTTTTACTATTTTTACTTGTTTCCGTACACTTGTTTTAGGAAATCGGTTATAGGTAACGGTGGTCTTCCCAAGAGTTTCACCAAATCCTGGCTCTCGTTGTCTAACTCGCCTTGGGCTTGGGCTATGGCAAAACTCGAGAAAATCCCGATTACGTCTTCCGGTACGCCGTGATGGCTGAGTACGGTTTTATAATCTACTTCGGAAGGTGAAATGTAATTGATTTTTCTACCTGAAACTGTCGCAATGATTTCTGCCATTGCTTCATAAGACAAGGCTTGGGTGTTGGTGAAATCATAGGTTTTGCCTTCGTGGTTCG
>Ga0208888_100109_pt1 | contig 50770 bp, 41 predicted proteins | sample LakWasM115_HOW13_2_FD_183929 | JGI IMG/M metagenome (GOLD analysis project Ga0208888, IMG submission 183929) | Freshwater sediment methanotrophic microbial communities from Lake Washington under simulated oxygen tension - Sediment Metagenome... | ecosystem: Environmental > Aquatic > Freshwater >...
TCATGCCGCCTCGGCCTGGGCCACGCTCTGGCCGAAATAAAAGTGCTGGATGTCCTGGCGCTGGCGCAGGTCCTGGGCCAGGCCGCTCAGCACGGTGTTGCCTGCATCGAGCACGGTGGCGCTGTCGGCGTACTGCAGGGCCACGGCCGAGTTCTGCTCGGCCACCAAAATACTCAGCCCCTCGCTCTGGTTGAGCCGGCGCAGTTGGCGGAAGATGTCTTGCACCACCAAAGGCGCCAGGCCCATGGAGGGCTCGTCGAGCACCAGCAGGCGCGGCCGCGCCAGCAGGGCCCGCCCGATCACGGCCATCTGTTGTTCGCCGCCCGAGGTCAACCCTGCGGGGTTGCGCCGCAAGGCCTTGAGCTTGGGGAAGATCGCATACACCTTCTCCAGATCGGCCGCGATCTCGGACGACCGGGCACCCCGCCCCAGGGCGCCGGTGATGAGGTTCTCCTCGATCGACAGGCTGGGAAAGCAGTGCCGCCCCTCCAGCACCTGGACCAGGCCCTGGCGCACCAGGTGTGAAGGGCTCAGCCCCGACACGTCGCGGCCATCGAAATGGATGCGACCTGCCGTGACCTGGCCGCGCTGGGCAGGCAAGAGGTTCGACACCGCCTTCAGCGTGGTGGACTTGCCGGCGCCATTGGCGCCGAGCAAGGCGTGGATCTCGCCGGCACGCACGGACAGGCTGACATCGTGCAGGGCCACGATGGCGTTCTGGTAGGTCACCTCGACCGAGGCGATGCTGAGCAGCGGTGTCGAATCACTCATGCTCGTCCCCTTCAGGCCGCCTTGACGGGCTCGGACGGGGAGGCCTTGGCCGGGCCGGCGCCGATCTGCCAGACATAGGGCGGCTCGGTGCCGTTGATGCGCCAGTCGCCGATGATGCGGGCCTTGTAGATCACCGGGTTGTGCGAGGCCACGGTGCGGGCGTTGCGCCAGTGGCGGTCCAGCGACTTGCTGCTGCTGGCCGCCGAGGCGCCCAGGGCATTGAAGAACTGGGTGGCTGCGCGCAGCACCAGGTCGGAGATCACCACCTGGCCCTGGGCCGACTCCAGCTCGGCCTCGATGTTGGCCTGGCGCTCGGCCTCGGCGTTGCCGGCCCAGTGCGTGTCATAGGCACGCTGGGCAGCAAAGGCGGCGCGCACGGCGGTGGCCTCGGCGGCATAGGCCGCGGCAGCCACTTCGCCCACCACCTGCTGCACCTGCACGTCTTGCGCCACCGAGGGGGCATTGCCGGTGCTGAAGATGCGGCGGCGGTCGCGCACCTGCTGCGCGGCGTCGCGGGTGATGGCGTGGGCAATGCCGGCCAGGGTGGAGAGGTGGAACAGCTGGTAGAAGGCCGTCTGGTACTTGAAGCGGCTGGCGAAGGGGAAGATGTTTTCTTCGTCCACATCGGCGTTCTCGTAGATCGAGGTGCCGCTGCCGGTGGTGCGCTGGCCGAAGCCGTCCCAGTCGTCCTTGTGGGTGACGCCGGGTTGGCGCGCCCGCACCGCCGCGATCACGTCGAGGTTGTCGCCGTCACGGCGGGCATACAGATCGACCCAGTCGGCAAAGATGCTGCCGGTGCTGTAGAACTTGCGCCCGTTGACCACCCAGCGCCCGTCCTTCTGCGAGACCCGGGTGATGACGTCGCCGATGGCGACGTCGCCCACCTCGGTCCAGGCATTGCCGGCCAGGTCGCCGGCCGCAAAGCGGCGCAGCCAGACCTCGTTGGCTGCGTCACGCGGTGCGTTGAGCCGGTCTTCCACGAAGGCAAAGTGCCCGCGCAGCGCCTGGGTGATGTTGGAGTCGGCCTCCGACAGCTCCACCAGGATCTGGAACAGCTGGGGGAGCGTGGCGCCGTCGCCGCCGAAGGCCACCGGTACGCGCAAGGCGCCGAAGCGCGCCTCCTTGAGCCAGCGGATGGGCTCGGCGCCCAGTTCGCGCTGCTGCTCGCGCTGCAGCGCGGTGGCACGGATGCGGTCGAAGATGGGGCGGTACTTGGCGGCAATGGCCTCGTACTCGGCGCCCAGGATGCTGGGTGTGTGAGGGGTCTGGGTGGTCTGTGTCATGAGGTCACCTGTGAGGTCAGTCGTCGATGCTCTTGCGAACCTTGAGGTTCTTTTCCTTGGCGTAGGCCAGGGAGGACTTTTCGATGATGGGGCGCAGCAGCTTCCAGTCCGGGGCAATCCAGTCGGACACCACCTTCCACTTGCTGCCATCCCACTGCTGGAAAGCCACCAGGCCGTCGCCCTCGTGGTTGTCCCAGCTCACGTTGATGGAATGGAACAGGCCCTTGGCACCCAGGGCCGCGGCACGGGCCTGGTCGATCTTGAGGTTCTCCAGGCCCCAGCGCACTTCGTCGCCGGTGAGGGTGCGCTTGCCGAACTTGGCCTGGGCGATGCGGATCGCCTCCACGTTCAGGATGCCGTTGAGCACACCCAGGTTGTGGTAGACGCTGCCGATGCGCTTGTGGTCCTGCAGGTTGCCCTTGCCTTGCTCATACAGCTGCTTGGTGATGTCCTGGATCACCGGGTACTGGGCGCCGGCGGCCACGGTGGTGATGGCCACATAGCCCTTGGCGGCATCGCCCGCCGGGATCACGTCCTCTTCGGAGTTGGACCAGACGTTGCCCACGATGTGGTCGGCCGGGAAGCCCACTTTCTGCGCCGTCTTCAGCGCCACCGGGTTCATCACGCCCCAGCCGCGCAGCACCACGTAGTCGGGCTTGGCACGGCGGATGGACAGCCACTGCGACTGCTGCTCGTTGCCCGGGTGGGGCACCTCGATCTGCTGCACGGTGAAGCCGTACTTCTTGGCCAGCAACTCATAGATGGGGATGGTTTCCTTGCCATAGGGCGAGCCGTGGTACAGCACCACGATCTTCTTGCCCTTGAGCTTGTCCAGGCTGCCTTCCTTGGAGCCGATGTAGTTCACGATGCCCGAGGTTTCGCTGTAGGGGTTGAGCAGCAGCGGGAAGATGTACTTGAACACGCGACCGTCGGTGGTGTCGGTGCGGCCGTGGTTGATGGTGATCAGGGGCACCTTGTCGGCCGTGACACGGTCGAGCAAGGCGTAGGCGATGCCCACCGACAGCGGGTTCCAGGTGGCGATGCCCGGGCGGGTCTTGAGGCGCTCATAGACCTCCACGCCGCGCTCCACCTCGTACTGGGTTTCGCCCTCTTCCCAGGTGAGCTTGACGCCGCCCACACCGCCTTCGCGGGTGTTGACGAGGTTGAGGTAGTCGATGAAGCCACCGAAGAAGCCCGTGCCGCCCGCGGCATAGGGGCCCACGCGGTAGCTCTGCAAAGGGAAGAACTGCTCTTGTTGCTGGGCCTGCACCTGCGTGACGGCGCCCAGGGCCAGCGCGCCTGCGAGCAGCGCCAACTTGAGGGATTTGCGGATGGACATGAGAAAAGAACTCCTTGGGTTGGATGAAGAAAACAGGAAAGGAATGAAGGCAGGGCTGGGTTGGCGCAGCCGGCTCATGAGGTGGCCTGGGCCGGTGCCCGGGTGTGGCGCGCCAGCAGGCGCTCGGTGCGGGCCAGGGCACGGCTCCACAAGGCCACCAGGCCTTGTGGCTCGGCGATCAGAAAGCCCACGATGGCCAGGCCCAGCACGATGCGCTGGCTCAGGTCCAGCACGCCAGAGTCGAACCAGCCGCCGAACAGGAACTGCCCCACACGCGACAGCAGCAGCGGGAACACCACGATCAGGGCCGCGCCCAGAAAGGCGCCCCGGATGGTGGACAGGCCGCCGATGATGATGATGAACAGGATCTGGAACGAGCGGTCGAGGTTGAAGCCCGCGGGCTCGACCGTGCGCAGGTAGACAAAACCCCACAGCACGCCGGCCACGCCGATCACGAAAGACGAGATCGCAAAGGCCAGCAGCTTGGTGCGCAGCACCGGCACGCCGGTGACGCGGGCGGCCAGCTCGTTGTCACGGATGGCAATGAAGTGGTGCCCCGTGGGGGTGTGCACCAGGCGCCAGACCAGTGCCGTCAACACACTGACGACAGACAAGGCAAACACATAGCGCAGCACCGGGGTATCGAACGCCAGACCGGCCACGACCAGGCGGGGCGCATCGATCACGCCCGAGGCGTTGTGGTTGCTGAACCAGCCGAACTTGGTAAGGGCCCATTGCACGAAGAACTGGGCCGCCAGGGTGGACACCGCGAGGTAGAAGCCGCGCAGGCGCAGGCTGGGCAGGCCGAAGGCCACCCCGACCAGCGTGGCCACCCCCCCGGCCAGCACCATGCTGACCAGCAGGGGCAGACCGGGCAGGCGCAGGTTGAAGTTGTAGGCCGCGAAGGCACCCACCGCCATGAAGGCGGCCGAACCCAGCGAAAGCTGCCCCGCATAGCCCGTCAGCAGGTTGAGGCCGACCGCCGCCAGCGACAGCGCCAGGAAGGGGATCAGGATGGCATCAAACCAGTAGTCGGTGGCCAGCCAGGGGATCAGGCCGTAGGCGACGATCAGCCCGGCCAGCGGCGTGGCCCACACAGGCCAGCGCTGCAGGCTGGGCAGCGTGCCGGGCAACGCGCGGCCCACCGGGCTGGGGGCGGTAGAGGAAGAGACGGCGGTGTTCATGGATCAAGCCCTTTCGACCAGGCGCTGGCCGAACAGGCCGCCCGGTTTGACCAGCAGGAAGGCCAGCGCGGCCACATAGGCAAACCAGCCCTCGATGCCGCCCCCCACAAAGGGGCCCAGGTAGACCTCGGCCAGCTTTTCGAGGGCGCCCACGATCAGGCCGCCCACGATGGCACCCAGGATCGAATCGAAGCCCCCCAGCACCAGCACCGGCAAGGCCTTGAGCACCACGAGCGAGAGCGAGAACTGCACCCCCAGCCGGGCGCCCCAGAGCAGGCCGGCCACCAGCGCGATCACGCCGGCCGCAGCCCACACGGCCGCCCAGATGCGCGGCAGGCGCAGCCCCACGGCCAGGGCGGCAAAGGTGTCGTCGGCCACGGCGCGAAAGCCCAGGCCGATGTGCGTGTAGCGGAAGAAGGCCGACAGCAGGGCCACCATCACCGCCGCGGTGGCCGCCGCGAACAGGTCGAAACTGGACACCAGCACCCCGGCAAACTCGAGCGGCTCGTCGGCAATGCCCAGCTTGAGCTCGTGCACCTGGGTGCCCCAAAGCAGTTGGGCCACCCCTTCGATGACGTAGGACAGGCCCAGCGTGGCCATGAACAGCGTGATGGGCGGCTGGTTGACCAGCGGGCGCAGCACGGCCCGTTCGATCAGCAGGCCCAGCAGCAGCATCACGACAAAGGTGATCAGCAGCGCCACGGCGATGGGCAGTCCGCGTTCGGTCAGGCTGACGAAGGTCAGCGCGGCGAACAGCAGCTGGGCGCCCTGGGCGAAGTTGAGCACGCCCGAGGTCTTGTAGATCAGCACAAAGCCGATGGCCACCAGCGAATACATCACGCCCGACAACAGGCCGCCGATCAGCACTTCGACGAAAAAGGAGAAGTCAAAGCCTTCCATCACGCAGCCTCCGCCAGGGGCACGGGTGCACTCGCTGCCAAGGCCGGGGCATCGGGGTCTTCGCCCTCATGGGCCACGCCCAGGTAGGCGTCGATCACGGCCTGATCGGCACTGACCTCGGCCGGTGTGCCGTCGGCGATCTTGCGGCCGTAGTCCAGCACCGCCACGCGATCGGACAGGCCGAGCACGATGCCGATGTCGTGCTCGATCAGCACGATGGTGGTGCCCCATTTGTCGCGGGCGGCGCGGATCAGCTGGGCCATGTGGGCCTTTTCGCTCACGGTCATGCCGGCCAGGGGCTCGTCGAGCAACAGCAGTTGGGGACGGGCCACCAGGGCGCGGGCCAGTTCGACCCGCTTTTGCTGGCCATAGGACAAGGTGCCGGCCAGGCGCTGCTGGATGTCGCCCAGGCCGAAGAAGTCGATCACCTCGGCGGCGCGCTCGCGTGCATCCAGCAGCTCGCGGCGTGCCCGCCCGATGCCCAGCACCTGCTCGGCCACGGTGGAGCGGGTGTGCTCGACCCGGCCCAGCGCGATGTTGTCACGCACGCTGAGGCCGCGGAACAGGGCCAGGTTCTGGAAGGTGCGCGCCACGCCCAGCTGGGCCAGGCGCGCGGTGGGCACATGGGCATAGGGCCGCCCTGCCAGCCAGACCTGGCCGCGGCTGGGCCGGTACAGGCCGCTGATCACATTGACCAGCGAGCTCTTGCCGGCGCCGTTGGGGCCGATGATGGCGCGGATCTCGCCCGGCGCCACGCTCAGCTCAATGCCATGCAGGGCGTGGATGCCGCCAAAGGACAGGTCGATGCCTTGCAACTCAAGCACCGGGCCCGCCGTGTGGGGCGGCCGTTCAGGGGTCAGGGGGGCGCTGGACATGGTGTGCCTCGGTTCAGCGGCTCAAGCCCAGGATGCGGCCGGGCCGCTGGCATCGGCCACGCTCTCTTTGCCCACGTAGTGCCGGCGCCAATGGGTGGCCGGGTGGGATTCGCGCGTCTTGCCGTCTTTGTCGCCCAGCAGCTTCTCGCGCAGCGTGCCCTGGGCATAGGCGGTCTGCACGCGGCCGCGTTTGCGCAGCTCGGGCACCACGAAATCGATGAAGTCGGTGGTCGAGGCGGGGGTGATGGCGTAGGCCAGGTTGAAGCCGTCGACACCGCCGACATCCACCCAGCGCTCCAGCTCGTCAGCCACCTTTTGCGGGCCACCGACCAGCACCGGGCCCAGACCGCCGATGGAGCGCTGGCGGATCACCTCGCGCACGGTCCATTCCTTGCCGTCGGCCGCCAGGGATTCGAGCGTGGTGCGCAGGCTGTCGTTCTCCACCGCCTTCAGGGGCGTGTCGGGGTCGAGCGAGGCAAAGTCCAGGCCGGTCCAGCCGCCGTACAAGGCCATCATCCCGGTGGGGCTGGCGTAAGACAGGTACTCCTCGTGCTTGCGCTGCGCGGCCTCGTCGGTGGGGCCGGTGATGACGGTCAGCAGCGTGAAGATCTTGAGGGCGTCCGGCTCGCGCCCGGCGGCCGCCACCTCGGCGCGGATCTTGTCGGTCAGCACCCGGGCCGATTCCGGGCTGGTGGCCAGGATGAACATGGCCTCGGCATGGCGGGCGGCAAAGGCCCGGCCGGCCGTGGAAGCGCCGGCCTGGAAGATCACGGGTGTGCGCTGCGGCGAGGGCTCGGTCAGGTGGAAGCCTGGCACCTTGTAGTACTTGCCTTCGTGCTTGATGGGGTGCACCTTGGTGGGGTCGGTGAAGATGCCACGCTCCTTGTCGCGCAGCACCGAGCCCTCTTCCCAGCTGCCTTCCCACAGCTTGTAGATGACCTCCATGTACTCCTCGGCCAGGTCATAGCGCTCATCGTGCGGGATCTGCTTGTCCAGACCGATGTTGCGGGCCGCCGAATCCAGGTAGGACGACACCACGTTCCAGGCCACCCGGCCCTTGGTCAGGTGGTCCAGGGTGGACAGGCGCCGCGCCAGCAGGTAGGGGTGTTCGAAAGTGACCGCCGCCGTGATGCCGAAGCCCACATGCTTGGTGACGGCCGCCATGGCGGAAATGGCGCCAAACGGGTCGTTCACCGGCACTTGGGCGGCATCCTGCAGAGCGCCCTCTGCGGAGCCGCGGTACACGTCGTAGACGCCCACCACATCGGCGATGAACAGGGCGTCGAACACGCCGCGCTCCAGCTCGATGGCCAGGTTGGTCCAGTACTCCAGATCGTTGTAGCGCGAGGCCTGGCTGGAGGGGTGGCGCCAGGTGCCGGCCGCCTGGTGGCCGACGCAGGTCATGTCAAAGGCGTTCAGGATGATGCGTTTCTTGGCTGTGGTCATGGGAAAAGCCTGTTGGAAATGGGAAAGGTCAGGAACGGGTTCGCCCGCGCCATGAGGCGGCGCGTGTCACGCCGCCAGTGCACTGGAGGCCGCGCCGGCCCCCGTGGTGCTGGCAGCCGGCACGGTGATCAGAGGGATGGCGCGCGCCACAGCGAGCGCGATGCGTTCGCGCAGTGCAGCACTGGAGACCTCGTAGCCCGTGAAGTCCTGCTCGCTGGCATAGACGCCCAAGGGGGCGGTGCGCGCCTGGAAGAAGCTGAACAGGGGGCGCAATTGGTGATCGATGACCAGGGAATGGCGGTCGCTGCCGCCGGTGGCAGCCAGCAGGACCGGCACGTCGATCAGCGCGTCCTGGTGGACCAGATCGAACAGGTGCTTGAACAGGCCGGTGTAGGAGCCGCGGTAGACCGGGCTGGCCACGATCAGCAGGTCGGCCGATTCGATGGCCTGCAGCTCGGCTTCGACGGCCTCGGGCAACTGGCTGCGGTACAGGGCCGGGCCCAGCTGCGGGGCCAGCTTGCCGACCTCGATGAGGTGCAGCTCGATGGGCACCTGGTCCACCAGTGCGGCGATCAATTGCTCGACCAGCACCAGCGTTCTTGACGGGCGCTGAACGCTGCCCGACACCGCGACGACTTTGATTTTCCGACTCATTTCATGGCCCCTAGTTGGTAGGCATTCAAGTGATATGCAGCAGGGCTGGCAAAACCAGCCGGGCGCTTCCGTCTTGATGACCACGTCAGTTTCGAGGCATTAACTCGGGGTGATTCATCGAAATCATCCCATCCATAGATGATTTTCGAAAAAGCAATAAGTCGTTGTTTTTATTGTGTTTTTTATTTTTTGATAAAAAATGACCGATTAATTACAACTTACCAAATGCAATTTATAAAAAACGGATTGAAATAAAAAGACAAATTGCTGAATCGCTGTTGGCTGAGCAACGCGCTGATCACCCAAGCGACGATCTCCATTGGCATGCCCCCCGCCCCATCAGGCACCCTGGTGGATCGCCGCCCACGAAAAAAAGGCCCCGCGGGCCATGCCCGCGAGGCCTTGGATGCCGATGAAGTTCAGCCCGGGGTCAGAACTCGGGCCCGCCAAAGCCACCTGCGCCGCCAGCGGGGGCCGGAGCTGCGCTGTCGTCCTTCGGAGCCTCGGCCACGATGGCTTCGGTGGTCAGGATCAGGCTGGCCACCGAGGCGGCGTTCTGCAGCGCAGTGCGGGTGACCTTGGCCGGGTCGAGCACGCCCTGCTCCACCAGATCGCCATAGGTGCCGTTGGCCGCGTTGTAGCCGTGGTTGCCTTCGCCCTTGAGCACGGTGGCCACCACCACGCTGGCTTCTTCGCCGGCGTTGGTGACGATCTGGCGCAGCGGCTCTTCGATGGCGCGCAGCACCAGCTTGATGCCAGCCTCTTGTTCGGCGTTGTCACCCTTGAGCACGCCGGCCTTGAGCACAGCCTGCTTGGCACGCAGCAGGGCCACACCGCCGCCAGGCACCACGCCCTCTTCCACCGCCGCACGGGTGGCGTGCAGGGCGTCTTCGACGCGGGCTTTCTTTTCCTTCAGTTCGACCTCGGTGGCGGCACCGACCTTGATCACCGCCACGCCGCCGGCCAGCTTGGCCACGCGTTCTTGCAGCTTTTCGCGGTCGTAGTCGCTGGTGGCTTCGTCGATCTGCACGCGGATCTGCTTGACGCGGGCTTCGATGTCGGCCGCGGCACCGGCGCCGTCGATGACGGTGGTGTTCTCCTTGCCCACTTCCACGCGCTGGGCCTGGCCCAGATCGGCCAGGGTGACCTTCTCCAGCGTCAGGCCCACTTCTTCGGCAATCACCTTGCCGCCGGTGAGGATGGCGATGTCTTCAAGGATGGCCTTGCGGCGGTCACCAAAGCCAGGGGCCTTGACGGCCACCACCTTGAGGATGCCGCGGATCGAGTTGACCACCAGGGTGGCCAGGGCTTCGCCTTCGACCTCTTCGGCAATGATCAGCAGCGGGCGGCCGGCCTTGGCCACGGCTTCGAGCGTGGGCAGCAGGTCGCGGATGTTGCTGATCTTCTTGTCAAACAGCAGGATGAAGGGCTGCTCCAGCACCGCCACCTGGCGCTCCTGGTTGTTGATGAAGTAGGGCGACAGGTAGCCGCGGTCGAACTGCAGACCTTCGACCACGTCGAGCTCGTTGTTCAGCGACTTGCCATCCTCGACGGTGATCACGCCTTCCTTGCCCACCTTGTCGATGGCGTCGGCAATGATCTGGCCCACATCCCAATCGGAGTTGGCCGAGATGGCGCCCACCTGGGCGATCTCGCGGCTGGTGGTGGTGGGCTTGGCCTGGGCCTTGATCTCGGCCACCAGGGCCAGCACGGCCTTGTCGATGCCGCGCTTGAGGTCGGCCGGGTTGAGGCCGGCGGCCACGTATTTGAAGCCTTCGCGCACGATGGCCTGGGCCAGCACGGTGGCGGTGGTGGTGCCGTCACCGGCGTTGTCGCTGGTGCGCGAGGCCACTTCCTTGACCAACTGGGCGCCGATGTTCTCGTATTTGTCCTTGAGTTCGATCTCTTTGGCGACCGACACACCGTCCTTGGTCACGGTGGGGGCGCCGAAGCTGCGCTCCAGCACCACGTTGCGACCCTTGGGGCCCAGGGTGACCTTGACCGCGTCGGCCAGGACGTTGACACCGCGGACGATCTTGGCGCGTGCGTCGTCGCCAAACAGAACCAGTTTTGCTGCCATGTTGATAGTGCTCCGGAATGTGGGATGGATTGAATGAGGTTCAGGGTGGTGGGCGGGCTCAGGCTTCGATGACGCCGAGGATGTCTTCCTCGCGCAGCACCAGCACTTCGTCGCCACCGAGCTTCACGGTCTGGCCGGCGTACTTGCCGAACAGCACGCGGTCGCCCTTCTTGACGTCGGGCAGCACGCGTTCGCCCTGTTCGTTGCGGCGGCCCGGGCCCACGGCCAGGACCTCGCCCTGCTCGGGCTTTTCGCCGGCCGAGTCGGGGATCACGATGCCGCTGGCCGTGCGGGTCTCGGGCTCGCTGCGCTTGATGATGATGCGGTCATGCAAGGGACGGATGGTGGACATGCAGAGGCTTCCTGAAGAATCCAGGGCCGGTCACGGCGCCACCCACCATGGGTAGCACTCGCCGGCCTGTGCTGCTGATTCTTGATGCGCCGGGGCGCGCCGGCTACGAAGCAAAAGGCGGATGCTTGTTCGCAAAATGCAGATGGGCCTGTGCTGCCGCAGCAGACACCTCAACCAACAAGCCTGCCCACAGCGCTGCATGCAACAGAGGGGTTGCGGCCAGCAAAGTTTTTGTTGGCCGAACACGGTAGCGAATTTGCGCTTAAACTTTGTTACAACTTCAAAGAATCACTGATGACCTTCGCCAAAATTTCGCGTCTGCTTCTGGCTTTAACTGCATCACTCGGGGGGACCCTGGCTTTCGCCGGTGGCAGTGCGGTCGTCACCTACGTGCCCGCTGGGGCCAACGTGCCAACCCTTTCCGAGTGGACCTTGCTGGCATTGGCCGCTCTCATGGCCTTGCTCAGCTACAGGCACTTTCGGGCACGCCTGCAGGGCCGGCCATTGGCAGCGTTGTTCCTGGCGGCAGGAGCCGGCACCCTGGCACTGGCGGGTGGACATTTCGGGCAGGAGGCTCTGGCCACGGCCAATACAGACACGTCACTCCTCCAGCAAGGTGGCGGCACGGTCACCTTGAACTGCGGGAACACCGGAAACGTGATCAACAACACCGGCATCACCGTCAAGATCACCAGCGTGACGGGCAGCCCGACGCCTACGGGCACTTGCACCAATTTACCGACCCTTGCTCCGACCGCAAGTTGCACGGTCAGCAACTTCTGTCCCGGTTGACGTTGGATCAACGCGCCTCGGCAGCTGCGTTCATCATCAAAGGCCTCGCTGGTGCGTGGCCTTTTTTCCACGTGTTCTGCGGCGGGCATGAACCCCGGACAGGCCGGAACCAGCGGCAAAACAAACGCATGCGCAGGCAACATCATTGCGGCCCTGCGGCCACCAGGTGCCTGCGCAGGAACTCGTCAGGTTCCTGGTTCTTGCGCCCGCCAAGTGCCACTGAGCACTCGGCACCACTGAATCATGCAAGTGCTTGAGACAGTGCAGACAAGAAGCCCCCCAGTTCGCTTTCCCTGGACTCCATGAGTTCGATCGGGAAGGTACCGACATAGATGCCGCCATACCAGACGTGGAAACCCATGATGCCCTTGCAGGAAGCAGGGCCACCGCGGTCAAAGATCGCCGACTCAACGTTCTGGTGATAGCTCGGCTCTGTGACCTCCACACCACCCTGCGTGACCCTGGCACGGTAAAGACCCGGGGCTGCCTGGTGGATTGAGAGCGTGAGAAGGTGGCTCATTCGCGGGCAGCTCGGCCGAGGGCTTTGGCGGCAGCGACACGAACTTCCAATCCGCGGTTGGGACTGGTCAGCGCCTTGATCAGCGCGGCTCGCGCATCAAAGCCTCCGGCATACCCAAGGCCTTCTGCCGCGGCGGCCTTCATTGGTGCCCCCGAGTTCAAAGACTCGAGTATCGTGATGAGCAGTTGAACCGCATCCTGTGGTGTGGCCATGAATTCCCCCTGAAATTTTTTGACACATCATAGCCACAGCAGACTGAAAGTGTCATAAACAAGGTTTGCCGGCACTGCGGAACCGCGCTGGGCAGAGAGGCTACAAGATGAACTTCGGCATTCTGGTTTTCGACGACGTGGAAGAGCTCGACTTTGTCGGGCCTTGGGAAATGCTCACCATGTGGAGCAAGGTGGCCGAGGGCCCCTCGCCCTGCCTCATCGTGGCGCAAAACGATGGGCCGGTGCGCTGTGCCAAGGGCCTGTCGATCAACCCGCATGTGTCGTTTGCCGACTGCCCGCCGCTGGACTACCTGCTGGTGCCCGGTGGCCAGGGCACGCGCCGCGAGGTGAGCAACCCGGTGCTGCTCGATTTTGTGGCGGCCCAGGCCCGTCAGGCGCAAGCCATGCTGTCGGTGTGCACCGGCTCGTTCGTGTTGCATGCGGCCGGCCTGTTGTCGGGCAAGAAGGCCACCACCCATTGGGCTTCGCTGGACCGCCTGCGGGCGCTGGGGGATGTGACGGTGCTCGAAGAGCGCTACGTGCAAGATGGCTCGGTGTGGACATCGTCTGGCGTGTCGGCAGGCATTGACCTGATGCTGGCCTTCATCGCCAGCACGGCGGGTGACGAGGTGGCCGGCCAGGTGCAACTGGCCGCCGAGTACTACCCGGCCAGCGTGCGCTATGGGAGCGCCGAGCTTCAGGCCCGGGGGCCGGACTACCTGCGCACCAAGGCCTGATAGCGCCCGCCTGATGTCGCCATCAAGCGGACGACCTGGCTCAGCGGCAGGCGAGAAGGCGCCAGCCGTCCACCAGTCCACTATCAGCCCAACATCGGCCTTCAACTCTGCAATGTGACGGGCTCGACATCGACCTTGCCGGCGCGCAGCCAGGCCTCCAGCGCGCGCGCGGGCATGGGGCGGGCAAAGAAGTAGCCCTGCATGCTGAGGCAGCCCTGGCGCAGCAGGAACTCGCGCTGCTCGGCGGTCTCGACGCCTTCGGCGATCACTTCCTTGTGAAGGCTGCCGGCGATGCCGATGATGGCGCGGGTGATGGCGGCATCGTCGGGGTTGCCAGGCAGGTCGCGGACAAAGGACTGATCGATCTTGATCTTGTCAAAGGGCAGTCGCTTCAGGTAGCCGAGGCTGGAGTAGCCCGTGCCGAAGTCGTCCACCGACAGCTTGACCCCCAGCCCCCGCAACTGGGCCAGCAATTCGATGATGCGCTCGGTGTTGTGGATGAAGGCACTCTCGGTGATCTCGAGTTCGAGCCACCGTGCCTCCAGGCCGGACGCCTGCAAGGCACTGGCCACCTGGTCGACCAGGTTTTGTTGCCGGAATTGCACGGCCGAGAGATTGACGGCCATCACCCTCGGCGCCAGTCCCTGATCCGTCCAGGCCCGGGCCTGGCGACAGGCCTCGCGCAGCACCCATTCCCCGATGGGGTTGATGAGGAAGGCCTCTTCGGCGATCGGGATGAAACGTGCCGGAGAGATCGGGCCCTGCTCAGGGTGGTTCCAACGGATCAGGGCTTCCAGGCCGAGCAGTTCGCCACTGGCCCCGTCGACCTGGGGTTGGTAGTGCAGCTCGAACTCCTGGTTGCGGATGGCCTGGCGCAGGCTGTTTTCCAGGGCCACGCGAACCATGATGTGGGCGTTCATCTCCGCGGTGAAGAACTGATAGGCACCGCCGCCCGCCGCCTTGGCCTGGTACATGGCCGTGTCGGCGTTCTTGAGCAAGGAGCCGATGTCCACGCCGTCGCCGGGATACGTGCTGATGCCGATACTCACCCCGACCTGCAACTCATGCCGGCCGACCTGGAAGGGCTTGGACACCACCTCGATCAGGCGTTGCGCGATCTGGGCCACCTGGGCCGGGCCGGTGGCCTGCTGCAGCAGCACGATGAACTCGTCACCGCCCTGGCGACTGACCGTGTCACGGGCATCCAGGTGGGCCCGCAAGCGTTGTGCCACCTGTTTGAGCAGCTCATCGCCCACGTCATGGCCCAAGGTGTCGTTGATGTTCTTGAAGTGATCGAGGTCGAGAAACATCAGCGCAATGCCGGCCTGTTCGCCCACGGTGAGCGCCAGGGCCTGCGTCAGGCGCTGATGCAGCTGGGTGCGGTTGGGCAAGGTGGTCAGCGCATCGTGCTCGGCCAGGTCGCGGATACGTTCTTCGTCCTGGCGGATCTGGGTGATGTCCCGGGCCACCCCGGCCACACCCACCAATTGCCCGCTGGAGTCGAGCACCGGGGTGGAGATGTGTTCGTAGCTGCGGCGACTGCCGTCGGCGATGTCCTGCACTGACTCGCGGCGACGCTGCTGCAGGCTGTTGAGGGTTTCGGCCTCCTGGCGGGACATCTCGGCGGCCACCTCGGCCGGCCAGATCTCGGCGACGGAGCGGCCGACGATCGCCTCTTCCGCCTTGCCGCTGGCGCGGCAATAGGACTGGTTCACGGCGATCATGCAGCTGTTGCGGTCCGAGAGCCAGGCAGGGTCGGGCAGGCTGTCGAGCAGGGCTCGCGTGCGATGCACCGTGGTTTCGTAGGCTTCCGTCATCCCCCGGGCCAGGCGACGGGCCTCGTCATAGGTTCGCAGCCAGACCCACACCCAGCCGAGCAGCACCAGGGCGAGGATCACCGCACTCAAGCCAGCCCAGAACACCTGGCGGTACCAGTTCGCCATGAACTCGGTGTATTCCCACCCCACCAGCACATACAAGGGGTGGGTGCCGATCTTGCGCAGCGAAAACAGGCGCTCCACCCCGTCCACCGCTGAAGGGGCCGAGTAGATGGCTTCTGTGCGCCGCTCGGCGATCAGGCTTCGCAGCGCGGGGCTGCCGAGGGGTTTGCCCAGGCGCTCGGGCGCTTCCGGAAAACGGGCGACCAGGCGCAGCTGGTCGTCGAGCAAGGCCACGGTGCGGCCCGGCCCCAGCTTCAGGCCCTGGTAAAAATCCTGAAAATGATCGGCCCGAACCGCGGCCTGGACCAGACCGGCAAACCGGCCGTCACGGTCATCGATGCGTCGGCTGAGGGTGATCACCCAGTTGTGGGTGATGCGGGCAAAGATTGGATCGGAGATCACCAGCTGCCCGCTGGGATCGGCCTGGTTCCTCAAAAAATAATCACGGTCACGGATGCTGGCAGAGAACAGGGTGCCAGCGGCATCGTAGATGAAGGCCCCCTCGGCATTGGCCACCCGCAGGCTCTGCGACTCGGTGATCAAGCCCAGGTATTTGGCCAGCGCGGCATTGATCGCCCGGGGGTCATTGCGCTCCCCCTGGAGCCTCTCGCCGAGACGCAGCTGGGTGGCCAACAGCACGGTGTCGATCTTCTGCACCGTGGCAGCGGCGTGGCTCTCCAGCACCTTGGCCAGGTTCTCCTGGCTGTGCTGGGCCAGCTCGAACTCACGATCGTGCGACTGCTTGAGCCCCCAGGACATCAGGCCGATGTAGGTCAACAGGGCCAACACCCCAAGCGACACCATGCCGCCGCGGCGCCAACGTTCTGCAGGCGGCTGTGCCTCTGGATGGCGGGGGTGAAGAAATTTCTCTAGGAGAGCCACTGTGGGTACCGTTGGGCCTGGATGGTGTGTTCACAGACCCCGGCTGTCAAACACGCCACTCGCCTGACGAAGAAGCACGCTGCCGGACACGGTGATGGCCCTTGGAGGCTCAGGGTATCCGGTTATTGTGGCCGTTAATTGACCTACATCAAGGCACAACCAAGAGGAAAGACTCGAAGTTGGCGAGGCATGGCGGCTGCCTATTCTTTGAGCACACCAACCCAGTCCCTTTCAAATCAAGTACTTATGAGCTCTTTGCAGCCGCAGGGCACGGCTTGTCCACAGCTTTATCCCAAGATTCCTGGCAGAAGTCCGGCGGCTTGACTGGGATGGCGCAGTGCCACCCCTCATCATCCAGACCACAGGCTGATCAGCCCCGACGGGCCCGGGCGTCCAGGCTCCAGGCGCCCGCCCCCTGGGCTGCCAGCACCAGCAGCCCGCCGACCACGGCAATGTTCTTGAAGAACAGCAACTGGGTCACATAGGCCTGCTCGGGGGCCACGCTCCAGAACGGGTGAAAGAAGAAGCTCGCCGCCAGGGTGAACAGCCCCAGCACCAGAGCGGCCCAGCGCGTGCCCCAGCCGGCCAGCAAGGCCAGGCTGCCCACGATCTCGACCGTCAGCGCCAGCGCGGCGCCCACGCTGGGCAGGGGCAGGCCCGCTGAGCTGATGTAGCCCACGGTGCCCGCAAAGCCGGTCAGCTTGCCGATGCCAGCAGGCAGAAAGAGCACCGCCAGCAGCACTCGGCCGGCGAGGTTGAGGGCGTTTTGCAGCGGGGTTTGGTCAACAGTGGTGTGGGACATGGTGTTTCTCCTGAAAGGGTTTGCGTCAATGACTGCCGGAGGTTTTTGCCCTTCGGGGCACCACTCACTCGGCATGGATGAACTTTATTGACGATCAGAAACAAGATAAACAATTGTTTAAATAATGATTTGTCTCTGTTTCAAAGCCAATCATCCCCAGCTCGACAAGTGCGAGCACCAGCCACACGGATGCTGGGCGGTCCGGCCAGCTTCGGTCAAACAACCCAATCACCACAACTCCGACCAGGGTATCAGGCCAAGTTGTCAGACAAATCTTCTTTAATGAGCAAGTCAGTCTCAGATTATCAAAGGGAGAGAAAGCAACATGGGATTCATTCAACTCAATCAAGTCAAAGTGGCCACCCGGCTGGCCCTGGGCTTTGGCCTGCTGCTGTTCAGTCTGGTGCTGGTGGGGGCCTTGGCCCTGAACAAGTTCTCGCTGCTGACCACCGAGCTGGACACCCTGATCAACAACCGCTTGGTCAAGGTCGGCCAGTTCACCGAGTTGAAAGACAAGTTCCAGTCGGTGGCTCGCATCACCCGCACCGTGGCCTTGATCGAAGACGTGAAAGACGCGCAGGCCCAGGCCGACAAAATCCCACCCTTGCGGGCACGCAGCCTGGAGCTGCTGGCACAGCTCGACAAGACGCTGCTGCGGCCCAACGCCATTGAGCTGCTGAAGACCATCCAGAACAACCGCGAGGCCTACGACGCCGACATCGATGCCGCCATCAAGCTGGGCCTGACCGGCAAACCCGAGGACGCCAAGGCCGCCACCGGGATCCTGTTGACCAAAGTGGCGCCGCGCCAGGACCTGATCTTCAAGGCCCTGGACGACTCGGTGGCCATGCAACAGGAACTGGCCCGAACCGCAGGGGCCGATGCCACGGCGGCCGTCTCATCGGGCAGTGCCTGGGTGCTGGGCATCACCGGCATCGCCATCGTGCTGGGGGTTTTGCTGGCCTGGACGATTGCACGCAGCATCACCCGCGCCCTGGGTGCCGAGCCCGACGAGGTATCGCAAGCCGTGGCGCGCGTGGCCGACGGCGACCTGAGCCTCAACGTGGCACTGCGCCCCGGCGACACCCACAGCATCATGGCCGCCGTGCAGCGCATGCAGACCAGCCTGGTGCAGGTGGTGAGCACCGTGCGCCAGGGCAGCGAGGCTGTGGCCTCTGCCAGCGCACAGATCGCCTCGGGCAACCGCGATCTGTCGGGCCGCACCGAAGAACAGGCCAGTGCCCTCGAAGAGACCGCCGCCTCGATGGAGGAGCTGGGCTCCACCGTCACCCACAATGCCGAGAACGCACGCCAGGCCAACCAGCTGGCACAGGCCGCCGCCGGTGTGGCCAGCCAGGGTGGTGCCGTGGTGGCCGAGGTGGTGGACACCATGAAGGGCATCAACGACAGCTCGCGCAAGATCGCCGACATCATCGGCGTGATCGACGGCATTGCCTTCCAGACCAACATCCTGGCCCTGAACGCAGCCGTGGAAGCCGCCCGGGCTGGCGAACAAGGCCGAGGCTTTGCCGTGGTGGCCGGCGAGGTGCGCACCCTGGCCGGGCGCAGTGCCGAGGCCTCAAAAGAGATCCGGCGCCTGATCCAGGACAGCGTCGAGCGGGTGGAATCAGGCTCGGCCCTGGTGGACCGGGCCGGCGCCACCATGAGCGAGGTGGTGGGCAGCATCCAGCGCGTGAGCGACATCATGGCCGAGATCTCGGCGGGCAGCGCCGAACAGGCCCAGGGCGTGAACCAGATCGGCGAAGCCGTCACCCAGATGGACCAGACCACGCAGCAGAACGCCGCCCTGGTCGAGGAAATGTCGGCCGCCGCCGACAGCCTGCGTGGCCAGGCCAACGACCTGGTGCAGGCGGTGGCAGTGTTCAAGCTGGCCGCAGGCCATGCTGCGGCCCCGGCCCGTGCGCCCAGCGCGCCACGAGCACCATCAGGCGCACCAGCACCAAAAGCACTGGGTCAGCGCCCCGCCCTGAAGCAGGTGGCCGGCGCGCCCAAGGCACCCAACGCCGGCAAACCCGCGGCCTTGGCCATGGCCCCGAAGGCCCCGACCAGCCGGCCGGCACCGGCGGATGACAGCTGGGAGAGCTTCTGACCGTCGCCAAGGCGCTGGTCACACGGCCGACCTGGCACGGCCGCCGGCAAAGCGGCCGCGCAGTCTTGCCAAAACCGGATAACCCCCCACCGCACCCCCGACCTATCTTCTGAGTCTGCTCCAGCCCCTCGGCGGAGCCTCTGAAGAAAGGACCGGTCTGCGCATGAAACCCTCCCGTCTGGCCCGCCTGGGTGCGGGCTGTCTGGTCGCCTGTCTGGCTGCAGGCGCCCTGGCGGCGGATCTGCCGAACGAACGGCAGACCATCGCCAAGTTGGACCCCGACGCCACCCACCGCGTCTATCTGGCCGACTTGACCTTGAGCCATATTGCCGACAATCGTCTGCACGTGATCGATGGCCAGCGCATGCGCTACCTCAGTGCCATGAGCACCGGCTTCGCCGGCCAGGTGGCGCTGTCGCCCGACCGGCGCGAGCTGTATGTGGCCACCACCTACTACCCGCGCCTGTACCGCGGCCAGCGCAGCGATGTGGTGGAGGTGTACGGCACCGACGACCTGGTGTTCCGGCACGAGATCGAGATCCCGCCCAAGCATGCCCAGGCCATGAACATCCGCGCCACGCTGGCGCCCAGCGCCGATGGCCGCTGGCTGCTGGTGCAAAACGCCACCCCCGCCAGCAGCGTGAGCGTGGTCGACCTGCAGGGGCGCAAGCTGGCCTCCGAGGTGCCCACGCCGGGCTGCTGGGGCGTGATCCCCTGGCCCGATCAGCCCAATCGCTTCTCGACCGTGTGCGGCGACGGCACCTTGGCCACCATCGAACTCGATGAATCCGGCCAGGCCCGCCCACGCAGCGCCCCGGTGGCCTTTTTTGATGCCGACACCGACCCGGTGTTCATCCACTACGAGCGCAGCGGCAACACCTTGTACTTTGTGAGCTACGGCGGCCAGCTGCATCGCCTGCAGCTGCAGCCCGAGGGCGTGCAGGTGCTGCCGGTGTGGTCGCTGCTGAGCGCGGCCGAGCAAAAAGCACGTTGGCGCCCCGGCGGCATGCAGCTGTTTGCCATCGACCCCGAGCGCCAGCGCCTGTTCGTGGGCATGCACGCCAAGGCGGTGGACGGCTCGCACAAGAACCCGGCCCAGCAGATCTGGGTGTTCGATCTGGAGCGGCAGGCCCGTGTGGCGCGCTGGCCCGGGCACAACGCGGTGTCCATGGTCTTCAGCCCGGCGGCCACGCCCCGGCTGTTTGTGCTCGATGGCGCGGGCAACCACCTGCTGGCGCTCGACCCGCGCAGCACCAGCGCCCAGCGCAGCACCACCCTGGGCCGGCTTGACGCCGTGGGCGAGACCCCGGTCTACCTGGAGGTGCAGTGATGCTCGACACCGTCAACACCGCCCTCCCGGGGCTGGACCCAGTGCTGTCGCACGCGGCAGCAGCCAGCCTGGCCCTGGTGCTGCTGTTTGGCGCGCTGGCCAAGCTGCGCGACCTGAGCGCTTTTGTGATGGCCACCGAGGCCTACGGCCTGCTGCCACCGGTGCTGGTGAGCCCGGTGGCGCATGCGCTGGCCTTGAGCGAAGCGGCTGCCGGCCTGCTGTTGTTGCCCGTCTCTACCCGCCCGCTGGGCGCCGCACTGGCCTTGGGCGTGCTGGGGGTGGCCAGCAGCGCCGTGGCGCTGGCCCTGAGCCAGGGGCGCAACATCGACTGCGGCTGCGGTGGCTACGGCGGCCACGGCAGCGGCAGCGGCCTCACCCTGTCGGGCGCGCTGCTGTGGCGCAACGCTGCCCTGCTGGGCCTGGGCCTGGCCGCGCTGGCGCCGCTGGCCCCCCGCCCCGTGGGCTGGGCCGATGGCCTGGCCGCCTGTGCCGCCGCCCTGTTCGCCATCGGCCTGTATGCCGTCACCAACCAACTCTTGAGCAACCAACCCCGTCTTGCCGAATTGAGGAACAACCATGATTGAAACCCTGATCATTTCCAACGTGCTGGCCTGGTGCGCCGTGATCGCCCTGGTGGTGGTGGTGCTGGCCCTGTCGCGACAAGTGGGCATCCTGTACGAACGCATCGCCCCCATGGGCGCCCTGATGATGGATTCGGGCCCCGCCGTGGGCTCGCCCGCGCCACGCCTCAGCCTGCCGCAACTCGGCGGCGGCACCCTGGAGCTGGGCGCCCCCGCCCAGCACAGCACCTTGCTGTTCTTCCTGTCCCCCACCTGCCCGGTGTGCAAAAAGCTGCTGCCCATCGTCGAGCGCATCCGCCGCGACGAGGCGCCCTGGCTGCGCGTGGTGCTGGCCTCGGACGGCGAGCAACCCGAGCACGAGGTATTCCGCCAGAAGGCGGGCCTGGCCCACTTTCCCTACGTGCTGTCGCACGAGCTGGGCATGACCCTGCGCATCGCCAAGCTGCCCTATGCGGTGCTGATCGACAGCCAGGGCGTGTTGCGCGCCAAGGGCCTGGTCAACAGCCGCGAGCAGCTCGACAGCCTGTTCACCGCCAGCGACCTCAAGGTGGCCTCGGTGCAGGATTTCATTGACCAGAAGCTGCTGAACAAGGAGGCCGCATGAGCCTGCTCGACTGGTTTGATCGCCTCGCAGAGCGGCGCAGCCGCCAACTGGCCAGCCACACCTCGCGGCGCAGCGCCCTGGTGCGGGTGAGCCGGGTGCTGGTGGCCAGCGCCTTCACGCTGCCCGTGTTGCCCTTTGACCGCAGCAGCCAGGCCCTGGCCGCAGAACACAACGCCGCCAGCAAGCGCAAAGGCCCGCCCACCGAAACCGATTGCGACTACTGGCGCTACTGCGGTGTGGACGGCTTTCTGTGCTCGTGCTGCGGCGGCAGCGCCACCACCTGCCCACCAGGCACCACGCCCTCCAAGGTGGCCTGGGTGGGCACCTGCCACAACCCGGCCGACGGCAAGGACTACCTGATCAGCTACAACGACTGCTGCGGCCGCGGCGCTTGCGGGCGCTGTATGTGCAACACCAACATCGGCGAGCGCCCGGGCTACCGCATGGGCCTGCACAACGACATCAACTGGTGCATGGCCAACGACAGCTCGGCCTTCCACTGCACCACCTCGATCATCGTCGGCGTGGCCGAGAAGGAGGGTTGAATGCGCTGGCATCCTTTCAAAGCCGCCCTGCCCGCCACCCTGCTGGCCTGCACCCTGGGCACCGGCGCCCTGGCCGCCGATGGCCAGGCGGTCTACCAACAGGTTTGCGTGGCCTGCCACCAGGCCGGGGCGGTGGGCGCGCCGGGCCTGGCGCCGTCACTGGTGGGCGCCGTGTCCGCCCGGGCCGGGCAGCCGGCCATGCGCCAGTACCTGGCGCTGGTGCTCACCCACGGGCTGCAAGGCCGCATCGTGTCGGAAGGCCAGACCTTCAACAGCGTGATGCCGGCGCAGACCCAGCTGTCTGACGAAGAACTGGCCGCCGCCCTGAGCCATGTCGTGCGAGACCTGGCCGGCCAGGCCGCCGTGCCCGCCTTCACTGCGGCCGACCTGGCCCAGGCCCGGGCCAGCACCGTCAGCCCCAAGGCCTTGAGGGCGCAACGTGATGCGGCACTGGCGCCTTAGGCCCCTGCCAGGCATCACCAGCCTGGCCAGGGCCCTGGTGCTGGGGGCCTCGGCCCTGCTGGCCACCGTGCCCACACGGGCCGCGCAGCCCGTGTCGGCCGGCAGCCCCGCGCTGAACTACAAGCTGCACTGCATGGGCTGCCACCTGGACGACGGCAGCGGCATGCCCCAGCGCGGCATCCCCAGCATGCGCGGCGTGCTGGGCCATTTTTTGCGCCTGCCCCAGGGCCGCGCGCTGATCGTGCAGGTGCCGGGGGTGATGAACACCCCCCTCAATGACCGCCAGGTGGCCGAGCTGATGAACTGGATGCTGGGCCAATGGGCCGGCGACAGCCTGCCCCCCGTCACCCCGCTCTACTCCGAGGCCGAGGTGCGCCGCCTGCGCGCCAGCCGGCCCAGCGATGTGGCCCGCACACGGACTGAGGTGGTGCAACAGTTGCGGCAGATGGGGTATTCGATCGAATAAGTGCAGCGGCTTGATGCGGGTGGATCGCGCAGCAAGATCGTACGCAGCACGCTGGAGTGTTGATTCGCGTTGGGGGTTGACCTGCTGCCCTGGTGCCGCTCCAGGACATACCCCGCAGTCCTCTTGCTTCAAGGCCACCACCCAGCTCGTCTTGCAGCTCAGCCGCCGCTTGATCTGTGGCAGGGGCTGATGGCATGGCCCGAATGGGTGGCCGGCTCCATCGGTCAATGCAACAGATTCGCAGAGCATCCCCGGCGCGGCATTTGAGCTAGCGCGTTGCGTTTTGTCTGTTTTGCCGGCATGCTGGGGCTGCCGTGCCTCACAGGAGAAACCGATGTGTGCAGATCACTTGTCTCCACGAAGGAAGCGCTCTTGGCTTGGGTCCTGCCTGTGGGTGGCGTGCGTTGTGCCGATGGGCCTCTCCGTGGCTTGCGCGCAGACACTGGTCCTGGGTGCCGCAAACAGCATCCCCACGGCGTACGTCGAGAATGGCAAACAATCCGGCATGCTGGTGGACGTCATCAATGAAGCGTTCCAACGAGCAGGCTATCCGATTCAAATCGCCCTCATGCCTTGGGCACGTTGCCTTGCCGAAGTCAAGGCGGGCAAGATCGACGGGATTTTTTCTGCCTATCGGACCCGCGAGCGCGAAGAATTCTTGACCTATTCAGATGAGGTGCTGATCACCCAGGTTCAGGCACTCTTCGTCCGCAAGGAATCGACCATCAGCTTTGACGGTGACTTGAAAAAGATTTCCGAGCTGCGCATTGGCGTCATCAACGAAACGAGCTATGGCCCCCGCTTGGATGAAGAATTGCGGCAGGGAACCTTCAAGAAGGTGGACACCACGGACAGTGCGTCGTCCAACATCCGAAAACTGCTGCAAGATCGCATCGACGTCATCCCCTCCTATCGACACGTCGCGCTCGATTCGGCGCGAACGCTCGGCGTGGCCGGATCGATCAAGGAGTTGTCGCCTTCCATCGAGTCCATACCCAGCTATCTCGCCTTCAGCAACAAGAAGGACCACAGAAAGATCGCCCGAGCGTTTGACCAAGCGCTTCGGTCGATGAAGAAGGACGGCACCTACGACGCGATTTTCAACAAGTATCTTGCCGGTTCAGGCGTGCGCCAGTGAGTTGATGGTCAAGCCCTCTCCAACCCAAGCCGACGGACATTCTCGCGGTGCGTCACCTGACTTCGCGAGGCTACCGACACAAGCCTATCGCTTTGAGCCGCGATGACCGCGAAGATCTGTTGGAGATAGGAGGGCCAGCGCGTATTCCAATCCAATCTGCCAGCGGATTCAATGCAGGCAAGGGTTCACGCACCACCAAAAAGCCAACCATCGACGTTTCAACACTGCCCGCGCCCTGGCCAGACATCGTCCAATGAGCCGCTCAGTGCTGCAGTTTCGCCGCAGGCTTCCCCTGCCCCAGCGTGGCCGAAGGCAGCTCACCGAACAGGTTGCGGTATTCAGCGGCAAAGCGCGACAGGTGCCAAAAGCCCCAGCGGGCGGCCACATCACCCACACCCACACCGGCCCCCACGCCCTGGCTGGCCTGGCGCAGCAGATCCCGCCGGGCGCGGTTGAGGCGCATGCAGCGCAGGTAGGTGATGGGGCTGACCTGCAGCAGGTCTTCAAACGCGTATTGCAGGGCGCGGCGCGAGGTGTGGGCCGCATCGCACAGGTCGGGCACGGTGATCACCGACTCGGCGTGGGCCTGCATGTACTCACGCGCCAGGCGCACGATGCGCTGGCGCGAGTTGGCACAGGTGGGCAGATCGGCCACCACGTGCTCGGGGCGAAAGCACTGCAGCACTGCGTCGGCCAGGGCCAGGCCCAGCGTGCGCCGGGCGGCTGCCGGGCCCAGCAGGGTCGGGGCCTGCTGCCCCAGGGCCAGCGCCGCAGCGGTGAGGCGCTGCAGCTCATGCCGGCGCGGGCCCAGCGCGCGCAGCACGCAGGTGCGCGGCACCTGCCAGGCCTCACCCGCCAGTTCGGGGCCATCCACCCTGGCCGCCAGGGCCTGCAAAGCAGTCGAGGGAATGCTGATGCCGACCAGCTCCATGCGAGCGGCGGTGACCAGCTGAAAGGGCACATCCGACTGGATGCCGATGGGGGTGTCGGGGTCGATCTGGTGCCCGCAAAAGCTGGCCCGGCCCGCATCGAAATCGGCCAGGCCAACGGTGACATGGCCGCTGCGCGCGCTGCCGTCCTGCAGAACCGACTGGTTGGTGGTTTCGCGGAATACCTGCAACTGGTCAAAGCGCAAGTCTTCCAGCAGGCCTTCGAAGCGGCCCGCACTGAGCTGCTCGTAATGCTGTTGCCATGAGCTCAGGCTGGCGGCCTGGGTTTGCGCGTCGAGGGTGTGAGCGCGCTGGTAACACGGCTCCGACCAGGGCTCGGACCAGGCTTCTGGGGGCGTGTGTACAGGGGGCAGATTGCGGGTGTCCATCGTGGCAGTATCAGAACTTCGGGGCCAGGGCGCCATCGGTTGCAACACCGATACGGTGCAAAGGTGCACCCCGCCCGACCAACCACTGACAGCCATGCAAGATCGGGGCCGGCTCGCACGCATGCCACGCTGCGCAAGCAGGCGGGGCGACGGCTACTGCGGTTGCAGGTTGATGGCCTTTGCAATGGCCCGGTACTTGTCGATGTCGGCGGCATAGCTGGCGCGCAGGGCGGCCAGTTCCATGGGCGGGGCCACGCTGCTGCCACCGGCTTCGATGGTGCGGCGCACCTCGGGCACGGCCAGGATCTCGTTGCAGATCTGGTGCAGCTTCTGCTGCAGAGGCTCGGGCGTGCTGCGCGGCACCTGCAGCCCGCTCCACAGGCCATAGACAAAGTCTTCGAAGCCCTTCACGTCTTTCATGAGCGGCAGGCTGCTCAGCTTGGGGTGCTTTTGCGAGGCCGCCAGGGCCAGGGCCTTGACCCGGCCCGACTCGATCACATCGGGGATGTTGCCCGCCAGCGGCACAAAGGCCAAGTCGAACTGGCCCGAGATCAAATCTTGCACCAGGGGCGCCATGCCTTTGTAGGGCACATGCAAGGTCTTGAGCCGGGCCAGCTGCGTGAAGCGCTCGCCCAACAGGTGGTACAGCGAGCCGGGCCCGATGCTGCCGTAGCTCAGCTCCCTGGCCCCGGGCTTGCGGGACAGCTGCAACAGCTCGTCGACGCTGTTCACGCCCAGGTTGCTGCGCACCAGCAGCACCATGGTGGTGACGGCAAACTGCCCCACCGGCTGCAGGTCTTCGGGCTTGTAGCGGGCCGCGGCCATGCCCAGCGGGGTGAGCATGATCTCCATCGGCGAGCCGGCCAGCAGGGTGTGGCCATCGCCCGCCGCACTGACCACGCGCTGGGTGCCGATGGCGCCCGACGCGCCGGCCAGGTTCTCAACAATCACAGTCTCGCCCAGGCGCTTGCCCAGCTCGGGCTGCAGCTGGCGGGCCACGATGTCGGAGCCGCCGCCGGCCGGGTAGGGAACGATCAGGCTGACCACCCGGCCATCGGCCCAGGTGGCGCCGCTGGCCAGAGCGCCGGCACAGGCCAGCAGCCAATGGCGACGCGGCAGGGAAGCATGGGCATGGTTCATGGGGAGAGGTCCTTTCGGATGAGCTTCGTGGGTAGGGAGGGGAGGCACAAAAATGGAGCAGCCGGTCTCAGACCGGGGTGCGCAAGACCGGTGGCGACTGATGGCGCCAGGGCGTGGCCTGGTACCAGCCCTCGCACAGCTGCAGCAGGGCCAACTCGGCCTGCGGTCGCGCCATGATCTGCAGCCCCTGCGGCAGGCCTGCGGCATCGAAGCCGGCGGGCACGCCTGCGGTGGGCACGCCCGCCAGCGAGGGGCCGATCACCACCTCCATCCAGCGGTGGTAGGTGTCCATGGCGCGGCCGGCCACCTGGTCGGGCCAATGCCAGCGTGCATCAAAGGGGGGCAGCTGGGCCGCAGGCAGCACCAGGTGGTCGTAGCGCTCGAACAGCTTCATCACGGCGGCATACCACTCGCTGCGCGTGGCCATGGCCTGGGCGATGGTGGCGGCATCCAGGCCCTGGGATTGCTCGAACTCCCAGCGCGCCTCGGGCTTGAGCAGCTCACGCGTGGCGGGGTTGCCGTACAGGCCCCCCAGGTGGCCTGCCAAAATCAGCTGGCGCAGCACACACCAACTGCGCCACAGGCGCTCCATCGGGAAGAACGGGGCCACCTCTTCCACCGGGCAGCCGAGGGTGTCGAAATGCGACAACGCGGCCCGATTCGCCGCCAGCAGTGCGGGCTCGATGGGCAGGTAACCCCCGAAGTCACCCAGCCAGCCAATGCGGCGCCCGCGCAGATCGGCCTGCAGGGGCTGGCGAAACTGCAGCGGGTCGCCCGGCAGCGACAGGGGCGCACGCGCATCGGGGCCGGCCAGGGTGGACAGCAACCAGGCCAAATCTTGCGGGTTGCGTGCCATCGGGCCTTCGGTGCCCAGTTGCTGGTAAAACACGTCGGCGGCCGGGGCCATGGGCACCCTCCCGAAACCGGGGCGCAGGCCATAGACGTTGTTCCAGGCGGCAGGGTTGCGCAGCGAGCCCATCATGTCGCTGCCATCGGCCACCGGCAAAAAATGCAGCGCCAAGGCCACCGCTGTGCCGCCGCTGCTGCCACCGGCGCTGCGCGTGGGGTCGTAGGCGTTGCCGGTCACGCCGTGCAGCGGGTTGTAGGTGTGCGAGCCCAGGCCGAACTCGGGTGTGTTGGTCTTGCCGATCAGGATGGCACCCTCGCGCCGCAGGCGCTCTACCACCACGCTGTCGTGCGCAGTCACGTTGCCCGCCAGGGCCGGGCTGCCGAAGGTGGTGGGCAGGCCGGCGGTGGCGGTCAGGTCTTTGGGCGCCTGCGGAAAGCCGTGCATCCACCCCTGCCACTGGCCCTGGTCCAGCAGCTGATCCTTGTCGCGCGCCTGGCGCAGAGCCAGCTCAGGCTCGATGCGTGAGACCACCGCATTGAAGCGGGGGTTGAGGGCGTCCAGGTGCACCAGCGTGGCCTGCATCAGCTCCAGGCACGACACCTCGCGCGAGCGGATGCGGCGCGACAGCGTGAGGGCGTCGGTGGCCAGGATGTCGGGCAGGGCCACGCTCGCGGGCGCAGCAGAATCCAGGGGGGGAGTCATGGGGGGTGATCCGTTCAGCAAAAAGGCCTGGGCTGCCAGTGGCAGCGCGATGGCCCCATGCTAGGGACGAGCGCGCGCGACCGTTATCCAATTTGCGCAAAAACGAATCAGGGTTGCACCGGATGGAACAGCCCCTTCCGCCATCGGAATCAGGCCAACAACTGGCTCTTGAGTTGCATGACGTGGCTGTGCAAAAACCCGGCAAATTCGCCACTGGGCTGCTGCGCTTTAACGAAATCGAGCAGTGGGTCACTGACTGCCGTGCGCCGCCCGGTCAGCTCCTCGATCACCGCCAGACCGCAAAAAGGCACATAGGATTCGGCGTAGCCCCCTTCATGCACCAGCACCAAACGACCTCCACATACCTGCTCGGCAAGCTGGCGCACGCGGGCGGTCATGGCCCGAAACGAGTCGCTGTGCAACTGCATGCGTGCCAAAGGGTCCACCGCATTGGCGTCGAAACCGCAGGCCACAACGATCAACTCGGGCTCAAAGGCCTTGATGGCGGGTACCACGATCTCGTCCATCGCCTGGAGGTAAACATCATGCCCGCTGCCCGCTGGAAGGGGTAAGTTGAAATTGGCCCCTCGTCCTGGCCCGATGCCTCGATCGGCCACGCCCCCATAGCCGGGCGGAAAGCAGCCGTCTTGATGAAGCGAAAGAGTCAGCACATCGGATCGCGACTCAAAAATGGATTGGGTGCCGTTGCCGTGGTGCACATCCCAGTCGATGACCGCCACCTTGCCCAATGGCCTTCGCGCCTTGGCAGCCTCAATGGCGATGGCGATGTTGGCCAGAAAACAAAAGCCCATCGGGGCATCAGCCAGGCAATGGTGACCTGGCGGCCGTGAAAGGGCATAGGCATTGTCGAGCTCACCTGCCAACACGGCCTCAATGGCTGCCATGGCCAAGCCCGCCGACAAACAGGCGATCTCATAACTGCCAGGACCGATCGGCGCATGATCCCCCAACTCACCCCCGCCGCCGTCGCTGAGCGCCTTGAAGCGTTGCAGATAGCGCGGCGTGTGCACACGCAACAGGTCTGCCTCGCTGGCGGGCTCGGCGCTGCGCTGCACCAGATGGCGACTCAGACCGCTGACGTCCAGCAGGCTCTTGAGTCGGCGCTTGCTGTCGGGTGACTCGGCAAAGCCCGCACCCGACGGGGGCTGAACCCAGCCGCCCACCGGCAACGTTAACGCGTGAACTCCACCGCTGTGCCAAAAGCAAAGTTCGTCAGAAAAAAAGCCCGTCTTGCGAGTCATGTCCATCTCCGGAGTTGGATGAAATCAAACAGTCAGCGGTCACAGGCCATCGGCCTGATCTGCGGCTTGGGTCTTCAGTGCCTGTCGAGGCCGACACCAAGCGCAATGTGGGCTTTGGGCGCCGTGAGCAGCACCAACAGCAGCGAGACGACGAGGCAAGCTGCACTCAAGGTCAGCATCGCGGTCAAGCCGCTGGCGTTTTCCATCAAAGGCCCTGCCAGGGCGGGCCCCAGAGCCAGGCCACCGCCAATGGTCAAGTTCACCATGCTCATCAAGCGTCCTTCATGGTCCTGATCGGCCAGTGCTGCGAGCAGGTAGGGCAGTACGAAAGTCCAGGTGAACTTGAACACCAGCGCCGCCGTTGCATAACGTGCTGTGCCGGGGTGATCAAGCAACAAAAGCACCGATGCCGCCATCGCGAAGTAGCCCGCGATCAACAGCCGCCGACGCGGCCAGCGTGGGCCGATCACCGTGGCCATGACCGAGCCTGCGATGCCCATCAGCGAGGCCAGCGCCAACACCTTTCCTGCACTGTGTGCCGCCATGCCAGCCCTCTCGGCAACGGTGCCCATGAAGGTCCAGACACCGCTGAGCCCGACGTAGAAGAGCAGCACGGCAACAATGCCCAGGCCCGCCGCCCAAAACGCCGCAGGCGACCACGCGGCCGAGCGTCGCTGCGATGAAGACAACAGCCGTTTGGGGAAGGCTCGCGCCAAGGGAAGACACAGCAACATCAGCAGACCTTGGCCGATGTACAGGGCGCTGAGCCCGAAGCGAGCGAACAAGACGGGCAGAACCCACAGACCCAAGGCACCCAGGACCAGTTGACCAGCCACCCACAGGCCATAAACCCTGTCGCGCTGCGGGCTGACTGCCGCGCAGGCCATGCACAGCACCATCAAGGTGCCGCCACCCAGCGCACTGATGGTCCGCCAGGCCAGCAGCCAGCCATACCCATCGGCCGCGACCGAGGCCAGGTTGGCAGCAACAAACACCAGCGCGGCTGCGATGCCAACCCGACGCCAATCAAGGCGTGACTGCCACCAGAAGGCAGGCAAACTGGCCAGGCTCATGGCCGCCAACTCTGCCGAAAAAAGTTGCCCGACCTGACGGGTGCTCAAAGCCCATTGGCTCATCAACTGCCCCGCAATGGCGGGGGCCATCAGCAGTACGCTGGGCGCGATAGCCGCAAACAGGATGATGGCCGTGAGGCGCGAGAGCGGCAGGCCCAAAGCCTGGCGCCCTTCTCTGTTGCCGTCTTCAGTCAACATGCTGCCCCGGCGCCAGACTGAGATAGAGGATGCCTTTCGTTGAAGGAGCGCAGGCCTCGCCCCGTTTCGCGGAGATCCGCCTGCGCATGGCAGGTAGGCTGTGAGATTTAGAAGCAATCATGCTGGTGAGACCTCCGATGTCAGGCTTTCGTTGGCAGGCCGACCCAGACAGATCAACATGCCCGAAACCAGTATGTGACACGGGTGGCCACCGACCTAGATGCCAGCCAGCCACAGAGCCACCGGCGAGCCCCGATCAATGGGAGAGGTGCTTTTGAAGCAGCCAGCGCGTTTGCAACGGGGGTCGGGACAGCCAATGCGCAGCCCACGCGAACACCCCACAGCACCCAAGCGTGAATCGCTGACCCCTTGACAGGGTTGCACCGGATGGGCAAGCCCCGGTGATGTGGCCGCCCCCGGCCGGCCACACGCTGCGCGGCCCACCCTCAGGGCTGCAGCGAGAGCTCGCGCCCTTCGAAGAAGACCTGCTTCACCTGGGTCTGGTGCACCTGGGTGATCGGCACCTTGAACAGGTTGCGGTCCAGCACGATGAAGTCGGCCGACTTGCCCACAGCGATCGAGCCAGTCACCGGCCCCAGGCCCATGGCCTGGGCGCTGTTGAGGGTGTAGACCCGCAGCGCAGTGGCCAGATCAACAGCCTGATCAGCCCCCAGTTGGCCCGGTACTTCACCCAGCGGGTTGCGGCGGGTGACCATGCCCTCGATGCCGATCCAGGGGTTGGGCGTGGGCTGGCCCGCGGGCCAATCGGAGCCCCCAGCCACCAAGGCGCCCGCCTGCATCAGTTTGCGGATCGGGTTGAAGCGGTCGGCCCGTTCAGGGCCGATGGCCGCGGCAGAAGCCAGGTTGAGCCCGGTGGGGAACCACAGCATGGGCGACACATCCACCACCACGTTCAAGGCCTTGAAACGGGCCACATCCGCATCATCCACCAGCGAGGCATGGGCCACCTGATGTCGCGGGCCCTTGGGGCCGTTGCGGCGGCGCACCTCGGCCACGGCGTCCAGCGCCTGGCGCACCGCGCCGTCGCCCACCGCGTGCATCTTCACCGGCACGCCCCGGCGGTCCAGTTCGGTCAGCATGTCCACCAGTTGCTCGGTGGTGTAGTTGCTGGGGCCATGGTAGTGGGCACCATGCTCGGCATCGGGCAGGTAGGGCTCGATCATGTTCGAGGTGCGCGCCGGGGGCACGCCGTCCAGAAACAGCTTGGCAAAGTCAGGGGCCACATGCGGGCTGCGCAGAGATTCGCGGGCCGTCACCAGATCCATGCCACTGCGATCACCTGCCTGGGGCGAGGGCAGGAAGGGCAAGGAACCCACATAGTGCAGGCTCAGGGCTTTTTGAGCGTCGAGTTGGCCCCACAGGCGCAGGCTGCTCTCATAGGCAAAGGCATCCTGGATGCCGGTAATGCCCAGCCCGTTGAGCGTGCGCACCGCGCCGCGGGCCGCCTCCATCTGGCGCTCGGGTGTGCGCGGCGGGATCAGTTGCTCGATGGCGTGGAAGGCAGGGAACTCCTTCATCAGCCCGGTCAACTGGCCATCACTGGCGTCCTTCACGTAGAAGCCACCGGGTGGCGGGGTGCTGGCGGCGTCCAGCCGGGCGCGGCGCAGCACCTCGCTGTTCACCCAGCGGTTGTGGAAGCTGTCGTCGCGCAGGATGACCGGGTGGTCGCCACTGGCCTTGTCCAGCAGGGCCAGTGCCTTGCTGCTGGACATGTCGGCCAGCAGGCCGCCGTTGAAGGCAGCGCCCACGATCCAGTCACCGGGGCCGGCCTTGCTGGCGCAGTCGCTCACGCGGGCCAGCACCTGCTCCAGCGTGGCCGCTGGCGAGAAGTTGCAGCCAAAGCGGTCCTCCCACCCCCCGTCCAGAGGGTGGATGTGCACGTCGTTGATGCCGGGCATCACCATGGCGCCGGCCAGGTCCAGCACGCGGGTCTGTGGCCCGATGTGTCGGCGCACCTCGCGCTCGCCCAGGGCCACATAGCGGCCGTCGCGCACCGCGAAGGCATCGGTCCAGCCGGTGCGGGCCTCGACGGTGTAGACCGCGGCATGGCGCACCACCAGGTCGGCGGGTGGCGTAGGGGCCGCGGCGTGGGCCAGCAACGTGGTGGCGCCGGCCAGCCAGGCGCACAAGGTGGGCCAGCGGCGGCGATGGAGGGGGTTCGCGTGGGTTCGGTTCATGGCGGTGTAGTGCAAGGGGTTGATGCCAAGCGCAGACCAGCAACCTGGCCCGCGAACTGACAGAGCCCAGGCTACCGACCGCAGCGCAACCGGTCATGTACCAATTGGTACAAGCCGACCCGAAGCCCTCATTGCCCTCGCAACACGCCGGTGAAGGCATTGGTGAATCTCTCTATGGTGGCTCGCCAAGCAAGTCGGCACAGTCGGTGCTTGCACGGTCTGAATCAAGCCCCTACACGCCCCACCCAGCATCACGCCGCACCAATTTGACGCCCTGAACGCCATGAACCACAAAGACGAGCTTTTGCTTCAGCTCTACGCCTGCGCGTCGCAACCGGCGAACTGGACCCAGACCCTGGACCAGCTGTGCGCAGAGACCGGTGCCTGCTCGGCCGTGGTGCAGACCTTCGAACTGGGCACCGATAGCGTGCGCCTGGGCTGGCAAGTCAGCGACTCGCGCACACAACGCCAGAGGCCGCTCGACTGCCCCCAGGTCACGGGTGAGCACAACCCGCGCCTGCAAACACACCGCTTCAAGCGCGGTTTGAACCGGGTGGTGCGCGACGACGAATTGTTTGACCGGCACGACCCGGGGCGTGTCACGCTGCAGGCCGACCTGGCCCGCATCGGGCTGGGCGAGTTCATGGGGGCACTGCAACCCCTGCCTGACGGGCGACTGCTGGGCATCGCCCTGCATCGCCCCTGGGGCGACCCCGACACCTTTGACCGCCACAGCGAAGATCGGCTGGGCGCCCTCGCCCCCCACCTGAGCCAGGCCTGCGAACTGGGGCAGCAACTGCTGTCGGCCCGCACCGAGATGCAACGTCAGCAGCAGCATGCCGACATGCTGCGCTGCGCCCTGATCGCCTGCGACGAGCAGGGCCAGGTTCAATGGATGAACCACAGCGCCATGCTGCTCACCAGTGCGGAGCGCGGCCTGGCGAGCCGCGGCGGCCTGTTGCGGGCCCTGGGCCCGGGCCTGTCAACCCGCCTGCATGAAAGCATTGCAGCGGCAGCGCGCGATGAAGGCCGCGCTGTGCACTACACCGTGATCGACAACGGGCACTGCCCGCTGCACATCGCGCTGCGCGCCAGCTCGGCAGATGCGCAGGGCGTGCGCTCGGTGATGCTGGCCGTCACCAGCGCACAAGACCTGGTGAACGTGCCGCCCGACATCTGGGCCAAGCTGCTGGGCCTGACCCTGGCCGAGGCCCGGCTGGTGGCCGCCCTGGCGCAGGGCGAGACCGTGGAGCTGCACGCCACGCAGCGTGGCATTGCCCTGGGCACGGCGCGCAATCAGCTCAAGATGGCCCTGGCCAAAACGGGCACCTCTCGCCAGGCCGACCTGGTGCGCGTGGCACTCAGCTCGGCCGCGGCCCAGGTGCTGGGCTGATCAGAAGCTCCAACCCAGGCGGATGGCAGCGCTGGTGCCCTGGGTGCGGTTGCGCACCTGGGTTTCGCGATAGATGTGCATCGACACCAGGGGCAGACCCGAGCCGGGCTGGAAGTAGGTCAGCGCCGGGCCCAGGGCCAACGCACGCGAGCGGTTTCCGTTGGTCAGGCCTGGTGCCACGTCGTCGCTGATCTGCTGGTACAGGTAGCCCCCGAGGCCCGCCGTCCAGGGACCGAAGTGCTGGCCCACGGCAAAGTCGTGCTCGTACTCGGTGCCCGAGCGGTAGTTGGTGTCTTTGTTGCGCTGGTTGAAGTTGAGCTGGAACCAAGACGACACCTCGAAGCCCCCGGGCTGGATCCAGGTGAAGGCCCACGACGGTGACAGCGTGGCGTGGTTGGTGCCGGCATTGATCAAGCGGTTCTTGTCGTACGAGCCGGTGGGCAACTGGGCCGCCAGCTGGAAGTTGCTGAACAGGCCGGGGTTGTGCACCCATTGCAGGATCACCGGGATCAGCTGCACATCGCCCAAAGCCTGGTTCTTGCCCGACAAACCCACGGGGCCCGCTGGGGTGGGCACACTGAGGTTCATCGACATGTCCAGCACCGGCACCACACCGCCCCAACCATAGCGGGCACTGCCCACCATGTGCTCGGTCATGCGGATGTAGGCCATCGAATAGCTGTTCACCTTCAGGTCTGGCGTGGCCGCAGAACGCTGGCCCGCGTTGTCGCGCAGATCGCTGGCCCGTGTGGCCGCAGCGCGCACGCCCACGGTGCCGAACTCGGTGGGCGGGGGCAGCAGACCGGCCCCGAAATCGAACACACCCGGGGGGGTGATCGGCGAGCCGTTCTCAACGGCGTGGGCGGCCTGCAGGGCCAGTGTGGCCAGGCCAAACCCCATCAGGCAACGGGTGGACCAGGTGGGCAATTGAGGGGCTTGAAGCTTCTTCATGTGGGTGACTCATGGGTTGATTGGGTGAGCCCCCAGCGTAAAAACACGGTGCCTGCGGCGCATGTCCCATATGGGCCAGAGAGCACATTGGCGCCTCAATATCTCCCTCAATATCTCCCTAAATCTCCTTCGAAAGGTCACTGACAACGGCGCCCTGGCCAGGCGCCTGCATCAGGGCTTGGCAGGGTCCTGCACCAAGCCCTGCTTGGACAGCAGCACCAGCCGCCCCTGCGCATTCACCACCGCTGCCGTCAGCCCCAGGTGATCGGGCCGCACCTCGGCCTTGAAGCTCGCCCCAGCGTCCTGGCTTTGCAGCTTCAGACCGTCGAGGCCGACACCCACGACTTGCGCCACCCCATTGCCCTGCACAGCCAGCAGCTGCGTGATCGACGACTCACTGTGGCTGTCGATGCGGCTCCAGCGCTTGCCATCGTCCGTGCTGCGGTACAGCGAGCCGCGCAGGCCCGCGGCCAGCAACTCGCCACCGGGCAAGGCCACGCCAGTCCAGAACGAGCCCTTGTAGCCTGTGCTCAGGTAGCTCCAGTGCCGGCCCTGGTCGGCCGAGCGCAGCAGCATGCCCTTCTCGGCCGTGGCATACAGCACGCCCTGGCCCGTGGCAAACAGGCTCAGCAGGTTCAGGTCGGCCTTACGCGCGCCCTCCGGCGGCGCGAGCGTGACCGGGTTCCAGCTCTTGCCGCCATCATCCGTCACCAGCACCAGCGACCACAGGCCGACCGCCACGCCGTGCTGGGCGTCCAGCATGTGCAGCGCAAACAGCGGCCGGTCTTCTCCCGTGGCGCTGCGCTGCACGGCCCAGGTCTCGCCCCCGTCTTCGGTGTGCAGGATCACGCCCCAGTGCCCTGCGGCCCAGCCCTGGCGCGCATCGGTGAACGACACGCTGGTGAGCGTGCTGTCCACCGGCACGCTCTGCGCCTGGCGCCACCTCTGGCCGCCGTCGTCAGACAGCATCACCACCCCGTGGTCGCCCACCGCCACCAGGCGATCGCCGGCGCGCGTGGCGCCCAGCAAAGAGGCCGTGCCGGCATGGGCCACGCGCGCTGCGGGCACCAGGCGGGGGGCGTTGGGGTTGGGTTCGGCCTGTGGTGCTTGTTGGGCCTGCGCGCCAGGCAAGGCCAGGCATGCGGCCAGAACAGTGATCTGCACCAGCGGCAGCAGGCTCAGGGGCTTGTTCATCAGTTGCTTCATCATCGTCTTCATGTTCACCCCGCTCAGTGCGCCAGGCCCGGGGCCTTGACGGGCTTCTTGCGCGGGAACAGCCGCTCCAGCCACACCGCAAACGCCGGCAGCGCCGTCATCGCCATCACCATGTTCACCATGAACATGAACGCCAGCAGCTTGCCCATGTCGGCCTGGAACTTCAGCTCCGAGAACGACCACGTAGCGACCCCCACCGCCAGCGTGATGGCCGTGAAGATCGTGGCCGTGCCCACCTCCAGGATCGAGTGCTCCAGCGCCTTCACGATCGGCTGGCCGTGCGACAGGTGCAGCTGCAGCCGGTTGTAGATGTAGAACGCATAGTCCACCCCAATGCCCACCGCCAGCACCATCACCGGCAAGGTGGCCACCGTAAGCCCAATGTCCAGCTCCTTCATGAACCAGTAGCCAATGAAGGTGCCCACCGTCAGCGGCAGGCAGCACGCCAGCACGGCCCTGAAGTCGCGGTACACCAGGAACACCAGGATCACGATGGCCGCGTACACGTACAGCATCATCGGCAGCTCGCTCTTCTCCACCTCGTCATTGATGGCGGCCAGCACCCCCGCGTTGCCCGAGGCCAGGCGGATCTGCACGCCCTCGCCAGCGCCATCACCCGGGTTGGCCTTCTTGAAGGCCTCCACCGCCGCAATCACCCGGTTGATGGTGGAGGCCTTGTGGTCGGTCAGGAACAGGTGCACCGCCGTCATGCTGCAGTCTTTGCGCATGGTGCCCCGGATGCGCCCGATCTCGGTGGCCAGCGCCGCGTAGTTGCCCGGGTCAATGGGCACCACGCTCATCTTCGGGTTGCCTTCGTTGTAGCCCTCGTTGTACAGCCGCATCTGGCCCGAGAACGAGGCCACCGACAGCACCCCCTGCACGGGCTGCAGCGCCCAGGTGAAGCGGTCCTGGTACAGGCCCAGGTTCACGTTCTCGCACAGGCTGGCCGCCTCGGGGCTGCCCTCCTTGGCCGTGCTCTCAAAGACCACGGTGAGCCAATCGAGCCCGGTGTCGAAGTTGCTTGAGATGGACACCGCGTCGCGGTTGAAGCGGGCCTCGGGGCGCAGCTCGGGCGCGCCGGGCTGGGTGGTGCCCACCACGCGGCCATGGCCCTCGACCACCGCCACGGCAAAGATGGCGCCCACCACCAGCAGGCACACCGCGGCGTTGCGCGGCTCGGCCACCCGCGCCAAGGTGCGCAGCCAGCCCGAGCGGGCCTCGCGCTTGAGCATGGCGCGGTCAGCGTAGGCCTTGCTCACGTTGAAGAACGAGGCCGCCACCGGCAGCATCACCAGGTTGGTGATGATCTTGAACGCCACCCCCAGCGACGCGGTGATGGCCAGCTCGCGCACCATGGGGATGGGGATCATCACCAGGGTCACAAAGCTCACAAAGGCCGTCACCAGCGCCAACGTGCCCGGGATCAGCAGCCCGGTGAAGCTGCCCCGGCAGGCCTCATAGCAGCTCTTGCCGTGCGAGATCTCGCGCACGATGAAGTTGATCTGCTGCACCCCGTGCGACACGCCGATGGCAAACACCAAGAAGGGCACCAGCACGCCCAGCGGGTCCAGCCCGTAGCCCAGCAGGTGCAGCGCCCCGAACTGCCACACCAGCGAGGTGAGCGAGCACGCGATGGGCAGCAGCGTGAAGCGCAGCGAGTGGCAGTACCAGTAGACGGCGGCAGCCGTCAGCAGCAGCGCAATCACACAGAACTCGAGCACCGCCGAGGCGCCGTCGGCGATGTCGCCAATCTGTTTGGCAAAGCCGATGATCTGCACCTCGAAGTTCGCGTCTTCGAACTTCTGGCGGATCTGGGCTTCGAGCACGCGGTTGTAGGCCACGTAGTCGACCTTCTTGCCCTCGCGGTCGTACTCGATGATCTCGGCGGTGACCATGGCCGAGCTCTCGTCGCGCGAGACCAGGGTGCCGATGAAGCCGCCGCGCGCGGTGGCCTCGCGGATCTTCTTGACCGTGGCCTCGTCGAGCTGGCCCGGGGAGATGGTGCCGTCGATCAGTGGGTCGGCCCGAAAGCCCTCTTCGGTGATCTCGTTGACGAAGCTGTTGGGCGTCCACAGCGACTGCACGCCAAGGCGCTCGATGCTGGGCAGGAACACCACTCCCTGCGTGACCTCGTAGAGCTTTTGCAGGCCGGCCACCGTGAAGATGCTGCCCTGGCGGGCCTTGACGACGATGTTCAGGCGGTTGGCGCCGAGCACATCGGCGCGGTACTTCTGGAAGGTCTGGATGTAGGGGTGGTCGCTGGGCATCTGCTTCTCAAAGCCCGCGTCCATGCGCAGCTGCAGCGCAAAGAAGGCCATCAAGGCGGTCAGGGCCAGCAGCAGGCCCAGCGTGGCGCGGCGGTACAGGAAGAAGAAGCGCTCAAGGCCTCCGACCCATCGGTTCAACATAGTGTGTGGCCCTTGGCAAACTGCTCAGGCAGAGAAACAAAAAATGCCATCGCCCACCCAGGGCAAGCCCCAGGGGGCGATGGCCATGAAGGCGGGGGTATCAACCCCCCCGCCACCCTTCTCGGAGAAAGAAGAGGAAAACACAGTCAGCACTCAGCTTGGCAACGGTGATGCCGCAGGCCTCAGAAGTTGCGCGAGGCGTACACGCCCACAAAGTTGCGGTCACGCAGCGGCTGGTCGTACACCGTCTTGCCGCCCCAGAAGGCCGCGTAGTTGACGCCAAACTGCCAGGTCGCCGGGTTCTGGATGAAGCTCACGATCAGGTTGATCGAGCTGGCCCCTTGCATGAAGGTGGCCGCCGTGTTGGGCGTGCGACCCGACAGGGCCCTGAAGTACGCCACCTCGGGCACCACCTGCCAGCCCTTGATCAGCTTGCCGTCGTACACCCAGCTGTAGTCCAGGCTGATGCCTGAAGAGTTGCGCGTGCCCGCTGCGATCTGTGCGGCGCTGGCCGAATACTGCTGGCCCCAGTTGTAGCCCCCGGCCGAGACCAGCTCGCCGTTGTAGCTCGACTTCAGGCCCGGGTAGCGGATCAGCACCAGCTCGCCCATGAAGGTGCCGGTGTCGGCGCCCAAGAAATCAAGAATGGGCTTAGAGTTGGATTGGGTCTGGCTGTAGATGCCCGTCAGGTGCCACTGGTAGCGCTTCTCGTCCACCCAGCAGTTGCCACCATTGCCAGCACAGCCGTCGGTAAAGGAGTTCAGCGCCACGGCGTCGCGCGGCCGGTACGACAGCTCGGTGCCGATGGCCCAGTCGCCCAGCGGGAAGTTGGCGCTGACGCCATACAGGCGGCGGTTCTGCGCATAGGTCCAGCCCACCAGGCCGCTGCCGTTGATGTTGGATGAGAACTGCGGCGCCTTGTCGTGGTAGTTCATGGCGTACAGGCCCAGGTTGAGCTGGGTGTCACTCGGTTGGTAGCGCAACGACAGCCCCCACTGGCCGCCGTTCTTGGCCGTGACGGTGGACAGGCCATAGGCCTGGTGGCCGGCGCCCAGCCCATCGGCCGTGGACCAGTAGCCCCCTGTGGGCGGGAAGAAATTGGGGTTCCAGGCCGCCTGCACATAGCCCTCAAAGTTGAAACCATGGCCCAGGCCAGTGGCCAGGCTGACCATGGGGGCGGGCAGCACCGCCTCCTTGAGCTGGGTGCCGGGCTGCGAGAGGCGGTTGATGTCCAGCGCGTTGGTGGCGTTGATGCCGCCAGGGATGAACAGGCTCTCGCCCCAGCTGATCACCTGGTTGCCCACGCGCAGCCGGGCGCGCTGCTCGCCCAGGTCGAAGGATTTGCTCACCCACAGGTCCAGCACCCGGGTCTGCACGCGCAGGGCCTTGCGGGCCTCGTAGCTGAGGTTGTCGCTGGGCAGATCGGCCGGGGCGTTGGCGCTGCGGTAGCCCGAGGTGTTGGTGGCGCTGACATCCTTGAGCCAGGTGATTCGGCCCATGAAGGTGAGGTCTTCGCTGGGCTTGAGCACCAGCTCGTGCGAGCCCTTGAGGTAGGTGGTGAAGGGCTGACCCTTCTTGTAGTTGAGGTCGCCCTGGTCGCCCAGGCCCGACACGGCGCTCATGCCGCCGCCGGGCGAGCCGGTGTTGCCCGAGGCAATCAGGCCCGGGGTGGGGTCTTTGACGCGGATGCCGGTGCCCACCGACACGGTCGAGTCGAAGCTGCCGCGCAGGCCGTCTTCGGTCTCGAAGGTGAAGGCCTGGGCTGCGCCATGGGCCAGCAGCACGGCCGAGAAAATGAGGGAAAAGCGATGTCCGGACATGGTGTCACCTTGTCTTCAGAAAGGGGGTCGGGTGAGGGCCCGGGGTGGGTGCAGAGCAACCGGCCCGGGCCGCCTGGCAGAGCTCAGCGTTCGCTGATGGCGCGCAGGTTGTCGGAGGTGTAGAAGCTGGCCTTGAGCTTGGCGTTGTTGCCGGCCTCGGTCAGCCAGTGCACGTCGGTGCCGGTGCCCACGGCGTGTTCGTCAAACACATAGCGCCCTTCGAGCACGTTGTGCTGCACAAAGGCCGACACATCGCACGAGCCGGTCTCGTACACCGGGATCACAAAGCCTTCGCGCACTTTCCAGAGCTTGCCCTGAGCGTCGTAATCGTCGGCCACCAGCGGGGCCCAGCTGTCTTCATCGAGGTAGAAGGTGCGCTTGGGGGCCAGATGCCGGGTGCCGGGCTTGACCGTGGCCTCGACCACCCACACGCGGTGCATCTCGTATCGGCGGTGGCCGGGCTCGATGAAATCGCGCTGGGCCACGTCCTCGAACTTGGCCTTGAAGTCGTAGGCACCGAACACGTTGTAGGGCACCAGCATCTCTTTCTTGCCCACCAGCTTCCAGTCGAAGCGGTCCATCAGACCGTTGAAGACATAGGGCTCGTCGAGGGTGTACTGGTTCTCGAAGCCGATCTGCGGGGCATCGTAGGCATAGGTGGGCATGCGGCGCACGCGGCGCTGACCCGGAAAGTAGTAGAAGGTCTCGGTGGCGGCTTCGCTGTAGTTGGTGATGGCCAGGGCCTGGCCGGCCAGCGCAGTCGGGCTGTTGTAGCCGAAGTAGGTGTAGTACTCGACCTGGGGCAGCTTGCTGAACGGCGTGGAACCCTTGGCCCCCCAGGGCACGAACACCACCTGCTCGGAGCCGGCCTTGATCCATTCCTCGCTGCCCTTGCGAGGCGAGGCGGCGGTGATCACCTTCTTGTAGTCCAACGCCAGGCCGCGGTAGCGCATCTTGGCGTTCCACATGGCTTCGGCGCCGTTGCGCGGCATGGGGAAGGGGTAGCCCGGCAGCAGGGCCTCCTGCAGTGTCCAGCCGTTGTCCTTGAGCTTGCCGGCCTCGACGTTCTTGCGCGTGTTGTCGGCCACGAAATCGGGCACGCCACAGCTGCGATGCGAGGGGTACACATCCATGCGGTAGCCCTTGGTCTGCTTGATCAGCTCGACCTGGCCGGGCGAGAGCTTGTCGGCGTACTTGTCGACGTTGCTGGCGTCGATGGAGTACAGCGGCTTTTCGCCCTTGTGCTTCCAGAACTCGCCACGCAGTTTGCCCCAGGCCCAACCGGCCTCGGGGGGCTCGGCGCCGGTGTAGGCCGGAATGCTGCCGTCCTTGCTGGCAGCCTGCTCACCGCCGGCGGGCGTCAGGTCCTTGCCCAGGCGGGCGGCATCGCGTGATTGCGCCAGGCTGCTGCCCACGGCGGCCAGGGCCGCCACGGCCAGCAGCAGATGGCGCCCGGTGTTTCTTGCATTCCCCATATTGACGACTCCTGATTAGCGGTCTGATAAGCACCACAGGTGGTGGATGGGCTGGAGTTTGTGGCGGGGTGTAACAACACCGTTATCGGTTTTGCGCAAGTCTCATCTAGGGTAACTACCAAGCAAAAATTTGGTGCGGCGTCACCACGCTGGTGCGCTCTGGTTTCTACCGATGGCCGGCACGGCTGATGCTTAGGACACTCGGTCCCCACCCCACACGGGCGCAAAGACGCCCCGCACCGAGCCATGAGCCTTCAAACCGGCTACCCGACGCCCCAATCCAGTGCCATGCCGCCGCCCTCGTGGCACGCCTGCGTGCGTTCCAGCGATGTGGACGTGCATGCCAGTGCCCAGCCGCAGTGGAGCCTGAACTACGACCAGCTCTCGCCCGGCCGCTTCGATGGCCAGATCGAACTGGTGCAGTTGCCCGGCCTGCGCATGATTCGCGAAGGTGCCAACTGCAAGGTGCGCCAGCGCGGCCAGATCGGCCGCGGCCACTACGGCCTGGCCATGGTGCTTGAGCAGGACAGTGAAGCCATCTTCAACGGCCAGCGCCTGAGCACCGAGTCGATCATGATTGGCCGCGGCGAAGAGCTGGACCTGCTGACCCCCGCCCACAGCGAGCTGATCGGGGTGGTGGTGGAGCACGAACTGCTGGCCGCCCTGTGGCAGAGCATGTACCAGAAGCCCCTGTCAGCCTGGATTGAAGAACAGATCGTGGTGCGGGCCAGCACGGCCTCGGCGCGCCACCTCGACAAAATGCACCGCCGCATCCTGGACCTGCTGAGCAGCTCGCCCGAGCTGCTCAACGACCCGGTGGCCCTGATCCAGCTGCGCGACGCCATCCTGATCGAATGGATCGAGGCCATCCCCTCGCAAGTGGACACCAGCGAACTGCGCCGCGTGGAGGCGCGCAAGAAGGTGGTGGACCGCGCCTGCGAATGCATGCTGGCCCATTCAGACCAGCCCCTGTCCACCCTGGACGTGTGCAGCCGCATCGGCACCAGCCCGCGCAAGCTGGACTACTGCTTCAACGATGTGCTGGGCATCAGCCCCAAGCGCTACCTGCGCCTGGTGCGCCTGAATGGCGTGCGGCGCGACCTGAAAAGCCGCGCCCACGAGGCCCGCGTGAAGGTGCAGGACGTGGCGGCGCGCTGGGGCTTCTGGCACCTGAGCGAGTTCTCGCGCGACTACTCGGCCCAGTTCGGCGAGCTGCCGTCGCAGACGCTGCGCAACGCGCAGGGGTGAGTGGGCGCGGCCAGGCTGGGGTTGAGACAGGCTTCAAGAGGACGCTGGACGCGAGCGCCGACCTGACAAAGAAACCCGTCGCAAGACAGCAGGCCAACTACCAACCAGAGCCTCTCAACACTCCACGATGTTGACGGCCAAGCCCCCCCGGGAGGTTTCTTTGTATTTGCTCATCATGTCGGCGCCCGTCTCCCGCATCGTCTTGATGACCTTGTCCAGACTGACGCTGTGGTTACCGTCACCATGCAAGGCCATGCGAGCCGCATTGATGGCTTTCACGGCAGCGATGGCATTGCGCTCGATGCAGGGAATCTGAACCAGCCCTCCCACGGGGTCGCAGGTCAGCCCCAAATGGTGCTCCATGCCAATTTCGGCGGCATTCTCAACCTGATGGGGTGTTCCGCCCAGCACCGCGCAAAGGGCCGCAGCGGCCATCGAGCAAGCCACGCCGACTTCACCCTGGCACCCCACCTCGGCGCCCGAAATCGAGGCGTTCTCTTTGTACAGAATGCCAATGGCACCCGCGGTCAGCAAGAACTCACGTACACCCTCGTCGCTGGCCCCTGGCACATGACGGTGGTAATAGTGGAGCACTGCAGGGACAATGCCGGCCGCGCCATTGGTGGGCGCAGTCACCACCCGACCGCCCGAAGCGTTTTCCTCATTGACCGCCAGAGCGTACAGGTTGACCCAATCAAGCACATGCAATGGGTCGAGCGGAGCCTCTTTCAGTGCCGCCTGGGTCAGCGTCTGGTACAGCCCCGGCGCACGTCGCCGGACCTTGTAGGGGCCGGGCAGGTGGCCCTCAGCTTCATACCCACGCTTCACGCAGGCTTGCATGGCGTCCCAGACCTTCATCAAGCCTGCGTCAATCTCGGCATCGCTGCGCCAGTGCCTTTCATTGACGCGCATGACCTGCGCCACGCTCCAGTTCTCGGATGCCGTCATGGCAAGCAACTCATCGCCCGAGCGGAAAGGCATGGGGAGCACCGTCGTGTCCGGAGCAATCATCTTTTGCCGCACGCCGTTCTCAGCCACCTGCTCGCTCAAGACGAAGCCGCCACCCACGGAATAATAGGTGTGTGAATCCAAGACGACGTCTCCATCAGCGTAGGCTGTAAAGCGCATGCCGTTGGCGTGAAAAGGCAAGCGCTTGAGGGCATAGAACAAAAGGTCGCGCGCCTCGTCGAACGCCACGCGGTGCCTCCCCAGGAGATACAGGGAACGCCGCTGCCGGGCTGTGGCCACCAGTTGCTGAATATCATCTGGTGGCACCGAGTCCGGTTCGTGCCCCATCAGGCCCAACAGCACCGCCAGGTCACTGCCATGCCCTTTGCCAGTGGCCCCCAGGGAACCAAACAACTCAGTCTGGATACGTGCAACCTCCTGGAGCCTGTCGGCCTGCTCCAGCCTGAGCATGAACATCCGCGCAGCGCGCATGGGCCCGACGGTATGCGAGCTGGAAGGCCCGATTCCGATTTTGAACAAATCAAAGACACTGACTGCCAAGGTGTTGTCTTTCTCAGAAATGAATTCAGCCGACTGGAATCAGGGATTGGACCAGACTTACCCAGAATGCCGCGCCTGTGACGAGTATGGAATCATTGAAATCGTAGCGAGGATTGTGCAAGGGTTTGCTCGCCTGGGGCCCATCAGCGCCAAGCCAGAGGTAGGCCCCCGGACAAGCCTGCAGCATGAATGCAAAATCTTCAGAAGCCATCGAAGGCTTGATACCTTGCACCACATTGCCATGGCCGACCAACTGAGCTGCCACTTGGTAGGCCAAGTGGGCTTCGCGGCTCGTATTCACCGTGGCGGGATACCCTCTGCGATACGAGACGACCGCCTTGGCACCATGAGCTTCTGCAGTCATTGCACAGATTGATTGGAGCCGCGCTTCAATGTGCTGACGGACATCCTCGGAGAAGCACCGCACCGTGCCTCGGACGACGACGCTGTCCGGGATGACGTTCATCGCATCACCCCCATGGATCTGGGTGACACTCACCACCGCCGACTCAAGGGCGCTCACGCTTCGGCTTGGAATGGTCTGCAAAGCCATCACCAACTGCGCAACGCTCATGAAAGGATCGATGCCCTGATGAGGCATGGCCGCATGCGCACCCTTACCCGTGACCTCGATCTCGAAGGTGTCCAGGGCCGCCATCATGGGGCCGTCGTTGATGGCCAACTGCCCGGCCGGCAAACCCGGCCAATTGTGCATACCGTACACGCCGTCGCAGGGGAATCGGGTGAAAAGGCCCTCTTCCACCATGGCTCGCGCGCCCCCCTCATTCTCTTCGGCAGGCTGAAAGATGAGATGGACGGTTCCTTTGAAGTCACGCGTTCTAGCAAGATGCTGAGCCGCCCCGAGCAACATGGCCGTGTGCCCGTCATGGCCGCAGGCATGCATGCGGCCCTGGTGGATTGACCGATGCGCAATATCGCCCAGCTCAACCAGCGGCAGGGCATCCATGTCGGCACGCAAGCCGATGGCCGGACCATCGCCTTGGCGCAAAGTGCCCACCACACCGGTCCGCCCCAGCCCCCGGTGGACTTCGATGCCCAGAGCCGACAAGGAGGCGGCCACCCTGTCAGACGTGCGGAACTCGTGAAAGGCCAGCTCGGGATGGGCATGCAGGTCTCGGCGCCAGCGAACCATGGACTCGACCAGGGCGGCCTCCATCACGGGCTTGCTGATTCGGTTTGACATCTCAGAGCAGAGGGTTGTGCATGAAGAACTGGGCAATGATGGCCGCGCCGATGAATGTGCCCGCGTTGGCCGCAAACGAGACCACGACAATTCGCCAACCAAGGCGTCGGAATGCCGGAACGTCCTTAGCGATCGACAGGCCTGCGAATGCAAGGATCGGTGTGGACAGGGCCAGGAAGTTGATCTTGGCCGTCATCGCTGTGACATCCGCCGCAAACGGGAATGCTGGGTAGGTCAAGGCCATTCCCACCAGAGACACCCAGATCACGGCAGGCAATTTGCGCTGCGTGAGCAGGTAGAGGCCATAGCCTGCCAGTACAACCCCGACAATGATGCCCATGCCAGCCAAGGCCAGCGGGGCGGTCGCAGGAACCTTGTAGTTGATCCAGTTGCCACAGAGCGCAAAGACACCACAGAGGGCCCATACCAGAACCTGCGTCAACAGTGACAGCGCTGGGCTTGCATGCTCCACGTCACCGATATGATCTTCATCGGCGAGGCGGGCCTTGCTCATTCGACCGAGAATTGGCTCCAGGACACGGTACGCCCAGATGGTGAAGGGAAGAGACAGGAACAACGTGAAGTAGGTGCCGATGGTTGTCGTGATCAGGTTGCTGGCGGCGGCGAATGCCGCCACATCTTTGGCCACCTCAGGGGTCTGCTGGGCAGCAATGGCGCCCGAGGCCGCTGCCATCATGCTGCCAGACCCCACACCGGCCCCCATGGCCAGTGCCAATGGGTTGAAAATATTCAGGCTGGCCAGAAAGCTGGCCAACACGGCAATGAACACGGCCCCGAACACCGTACCGGTCAGGTACTCGGCCAATACGCCCTGGCCCTCCGGGGACTTCATGCCGAAACGCTCGGCGATGATGGCCAGGCTGGGCTCACGTCCCACCGAGAACGTGGCCCCGATGGCCTGCCGCTTGATCCCCAGCAGCAATGCGATGGGCAGGCCGAAAACCATGGTGCCAAAGAAATGCCCGAACTCCTGCAAAAACAAGCCAGCACCTGAGGCCATGAGCTTGGGCACCGAGCCCCCCACCAACAAGCCCAGCTTCGCAATGAACAACAGCAAGGCCGGCTGCAGCAGTGCCGCGGCATGACGCTGAAGCTCAGCCGGGATGCTGATCCCGGGCGGCAGGCGTTTGGCGGCCAGCCCCATGGCAGCGCCCATCAGAAGCGCCCACAGCAAGGGGAGCAAGACAATCTTGGCATGCCCCATGGGGATGGCCACGTTGCCAATGAACTCGGCCACCAACACGATGGCAAATGCCGTGAGATACAGGCGAATCTGACCGCTGGCGTCGCCCGTATCGGCGATGGGGTGAGTACTTGAAGTGCCCATGATGACCCTCATTTTCTTTTTGATGAGCCGGCGCACCGGCGCCAGTTCGTGGTGGTTGTGGTGGAGTGGGATACCCGTCAATCAGTCCAGCGAGGGGGCATAGCCGAAGGCCTGCACAGGCTGGGCTGCCGTTTCCACCCAGACACTTTTGACCTGGGTGTACTCTTCAAGCGCCTCAACACCACTGGAGCGGCCATAGCCGCTTGAGTCATATCCGCCAAATGGAGAGGCGACGTTGATGACCTTGTACATGTTCACCCAGAATGTGCCTGCCTTGACCTGTGCGGCCACCCGGAATGCCCGCCCGATGTCCCGAGTCCAGACAGCGCCAGCCAGACCAAAGTCGCTGTCGTTGGCGATGGCAATAGCTTCTTCTTCGGTATCAAAAGGAATGGCCACGACCACGGGACCGAAGATCTCCGTGCGCGCAACCGCCATCTGATTGCTGACGTTCTTGAGCACAGTAGGCCGCACGTAATAGCCATCAGCCTGACTGACCGTGGTGTCGCCCACCACCTCAGCGCCCTCTTGGATGCCCGTCTCAATCATGTTCTTCACGTGCTTGTACTGGGTGGCGTTCTGAACGGGGCCTACCTCGGTCTCTGCCAGAGTCGGCTCCCCCACACGCAATCTGCTGGCGCCATCGGCCACCATGCGGACAAACTTGTCATAGATGCTGCGTTGCACGAGCAAGCGCGAACCAGCGACACAGCTTTGGCCTGCATTGCCAAAAATGGCGGCCTGAGCGCCGATGCAGGCACGCTCAAGATCAGCGTCTTCAAAAACGATGTTGGCCGATTTGCCCCCCAGTTCCAGAAGACATGGAATTCCTCGTACCGCCGCAGCCGCAGCGATCTTCCCGCCGGTGGGAACTGAGCCCACAAACACCACCTTCTTGATCGCCTTGTGCTGCAGGGCAGCTTGCCCGGAGGTATGACCAAAGCCTGCCAGCACGTTGATCACCCCCTTGGGCACACCCGCTTGTTCGGCCAGCTTGGCAACCACCAAAGAGGTCAAGGGCGTCAGCTCAGACGGTTTGAGCACCACGGAGTTGCCCATCGAAATGGCTGGGGCCACCTGCCAGCCACAGGTGTTGAGCGGGGCGTTCCAAGGGGTGATCTGGAGCACCACGCCGCACGGCTCGCGGCGGGTGTAATTGAGGTGGCCACTCGGAACCGGGATGACGTTGCCGTAGAGCTTGTCCGTCCAGCCCCCGTAGTACTCGAACATTTCGGCAACCCGCAGCGCTTCACCACGGCAATCGCGAATCGGCTTGCCCGCCGAGATCGATTCGAGTTGGGCAAGAGGCTCGAGGTGGGCTCGCAGCACGCGCCCCACTTCTTGCATGGTTCGCCCGCGCTCGGCATGGCTCAGGGCAGCCCAGGCCTTTTGCCCCGCGACAGCGGCCAGCACAGCCCGAATGGCCACGCCTTCGCCAGCGTCCCGGTAAGCGATGAATTCCAGACCTGTTGATGGATTGACCAGAGAGATCAGCCCGGCTTCACCCGCCACGATCTCGCCGTTGACGTATGAGCCGATGATGCCTTCGGGAAAGAATTGGGCAAACGCAGAAAGCAGTTGTTCGGTGGAATTGAGGTTCATGGTGAGATGTCCTTGAAAGAAGTGCGGGCTCAGGCCGCGGTGCGGGTACCCAGTTCAACGATTCGGTTGAAATCCTCTTCGTCGGCGATGGACTGCTCGCTCAGGGCCCACAGTTCCGCGACCTTGGCCGACAGCGGCAGGTCCAGTGCCAGGGCACCGATGAGTTCCTGGCTGAGACGCACATCCTTGCGCATGAGCTTCATCGTGAAGCCAGAGTCAAACTTGCCATTCATGACCCAGGTCGGGAAGTTGTGCTCGGTTACAAAGCTGCGCCCGGAGCCTGCATTGATGCCTTGCAAAAGCGCATCGGTCGGCACACCGGCCTTCACAGCCATGCGGGTGACTTCGGCTGCGACGATCAGGTGCGAAGCCGTGAACAGGTTGTTGGCAATCTTGGCAACATGCCCTGCACCCACGTCGCCCACATGAACACGCTTGGCACTCATGGCTTCAAGAACAGGCATAGCCCGTGCAAGGTCTTGATCAGAGGCACCGATCACCATGGCCATGGTGCCGTTGATGGCCCCCTTGGGGCCCCCGCTGACTGGCGCGTCCATGAGACGCATGCCAGCGGCTTCAATCAGACCGGCCAGCCGTCGCGTTGTATCGGGATGCGACGTCGAAGTGTCAACAATAAGCAGACCCGCTTTGGCGTTGGCAATGACGCCGTCGGCGCCGGCCACCACCTCGGCCACGATGGCCGCCGTGGGCAAGGAGAGAATGAGCATCTCGACCTCCGCCACGACCTGGGCGATGTTCGGCCGCACCTGAATTCCGTCGCCAGCCAGAGCTTCGCGGGTTTGTGCCGAAGCGTCCGTGCCAATCACATTGAATCCACCTCGCTTGAGCGACAGGGCCATGCCCCGGCCCATATTGCCCAGGCCGATGACGCCGATATTGTTCATTGTTTGCTTTCCATAAGTTGATGAACGAGGGTCCGGGTGTGGCCATCGACGGCCAGAGCACCCGCAACGGGGACCGAGATTCCCACGTTCGTCAGATCACGACAATGTCAACGTCAGTACAATTTCGTTGCTTTTGAGTCAACACTCCGAATGCGGAGCCATGAGGGGTAAACGTGGAATCGATCGACAACAGACGTGTCCGCTATTTCTTCGAAGCCATCAACACCGGATCGGTGCGGGCCGCAGCGGACAAGATGGACATGAACCCCTCGGTGGTGAGCCGACAGATCGCCCAACTGGAAAACGAACTGGCCGTCACGTTGATCGAGCGTCATGGCCGTGGTGTGCGAGCGACGGACGCCGGGCTGATGCTGGCCGACTACTACCGGCAGTACCAGTCACACCAGAGCGACCTGATGGTCAAACTGGGCGAATTGAGGGGACTTGCCCGGGGCCACATCGATCTCGTGCTGGGTGAGGGCTTCGTGAGCGACCTGATGGCTGAACCGCTGCAACAGTTCTGGGAGCGCTATCCCGGGCTGACGATCAAGATGAATCTTGCGGGCACCAATGATGTGCTGCGCCAGGTATGCGACGACGTGGCCCACATCGGCCTGGTCTACAACCCGCCCGTGACGCCCTCCATCCGGTCGCGGGTGGCGGTGCGCCAACCCATGTGCGCCGTGGTTCCGACAGGCCACCCACTGACCAAGATGCAAAGGCAACCCTTGCTCAAACACGTGATGGCGCATCCCATCGTGACCATGCATGGCTCCTACGGAACCCGCCAGGTGCTGGCGCTGGCTGAGCAGATGGACCGGGTCCGCATCACACCCAAGCTGACCACAGACTCGATTTCGGTGGTCAAGCGCTTCGTGGCGGGAGGCCTGGGTGTCGGGCTTCTGCCCGCTTTTGCTGTTTCCCAGGAGATCGACGCCGGAGACCT
>Ga0208888_100114_pt1 | contig 50013 bp, 49 predicted proteins | sample LakWasM115_HOW13_2_FD_183929 | JGI IMG/M metagenome (GOLD analysis project Ga0208888, IMG submission 183929) | Freshwater sediment methanotrophic microbial communities from Lake Washington under simulated oxygen tension - Sediment Metagenome... | ecosystem: Environmental > Aquatic > Freshwater >...
CGGCCTGAACGGGCGCACCCTGCGTTACCCGCGCGGCAAGACCCTGGGCGGCTGCAGCAGCATCAACGGCATGATCTACATGCGCGGCCAGGCCCGCGACTACGAGCAGTGGGCTGATCTGACGGGTGACGACGCCTGGCGCTGGCAGCAGGTGCTGCCCGAATTCATGCGCCACGAAGACCACTGGCGGCTGGACGCCCCGGGCCAGGCACCCAGCCACTTCGAGACGCTGCACGGCCATCGCCGAACCGGCAGCACCGGGGAATGGCGGGTCGAGAAGCAGCGCCTGCGCTGGGACATCCTGGACGCATTTGCCCAGGCGGCCCAGCAGGCGGGGGTGCCGGCCAGCGACGACTTCAACCAGGGCAGCAACGAGGGTGTGGGCTATTTCGAGGTGAACCAGAAAAGCGGCTGGCGCTGGAACTCGGCCAAGGCCTTTTTGCGCCCCACCTGCTATGCGCGCCCCAACTTCGAACTCTGGACCCAGGCCCAGGTGGCGCGCCTGCTGCTGGAAACCCAGGCCGACGGCAGCCGGCGTTGCGCCGGCGTGCAGGTCTGGACCGGCAGCGAGATGGTCACGGCCCGGGCCAGCGCCGAGGTGGTGCTGTGCGCCGGCAGCATCGGCACGCCGCAGATCCTGCAACTCTCGGGCATCGGATCCGCGCCTGAGCTGCTGGCCCGTGGCATTGCACCCCAGGTCGACCTGCCCGGGGTGGGCCATAACCTGCAGGACCACCTGCAGATCCGCGCCGTGTTCAAGGTACAGGGCGTGAAGACGCTCAACACCCTGGCCAACAGCCTGTGGGGCAAGGCCATGATCGGTCTGGAGTACGCCTTGAAACGCAGCGGCCCCATGAGCATGGCGCCCAGCCAGCTGGGCGCCTTCACGCGCAGCCGGCCCGACCTGCCCCACCCCAACCTCCAGTACCACGTGCAGCCCTTGAGCCTGGACGCCTTCGGCGATCCATTGCACAGCTTCAATGCCTTCACGGCCAGCGTGTGCAACCTCAACCCCAGCAGCCGCGGCACGGTGCTGGTGAAGAGCCCGCGCTTCGACGAAGCCCCCGCCATCGCCCCCAACTACCTCAGCACCGAGGAAGACCGCCAGGTGGCCGCCGACAGCCTGCGCCTGACACGGCGCATCGTGGCCCAGCCCGCGCTGGCACGCTACCGGCCCGAAGAATTCAAGCCCGGCACCCAATACCAGAGCGACGAGGAACTGGCCCGGCTGGCAGGCGACATCGCCACCACCATCTTCCACCCCGTGGGCACCACGCGCATGGGGCGGGCCGACGACCCGCAGGCGGTGGTCGACTCCCGCCTGCGCGTGTTCGATGGCGTGAGCCTGCCTGGCCAGGCGCGGCACACCATCGCCGGCCTGCGTGTGGTCGATGCCGGCGTGATGCCCACCATCACCAGCGGCAACACCAACAGCCCCACCCTCATGATGGCCGAGCGCGCCGCCGGCTGGATCACCGGGCGCAGCTGAGCCCCTTCAGCGCAGCTCCCAGGTCTTCAGCACCTGGGTCGGGCCGAAGTGCTCGTCAAAGCCCAGCACCTGGATCTGCACGCGGTTGTCGGCATACACCTTCACATCCGCCCAGGCATAGAAGCGGTCGAAGGGGTTGCTGCTCTGCCCGGGCCAGGCGGCAAAGGGCGAGCCGCCCGAGCCCACGATCACCTGCCAGGCCCGCCCGCCCTGGGCCAGGCGGGGCTGCGAGGCGTGGTAGATGTGCTGGTGGCCGCAGAAGTAGGTGGCGCCATAGTCTTCGATCACGTCCCAGAACGCATCGCGCAAGGCGGGTCGCACGTTCAGACCGTCCTCACGCTCGGCCACCCCGGCCTGGAACTCATACACATAGGCCATCTTGTGGCCGAACACGAAAAAGTGCCGCGCCCCGCGCGCCTTGGCGGCCGCCAGGTCGGCGCGCAACCAGCGCACCGGCGCCGAGCTGTCGAAGCCGACCGGGTCGGTGTTGATGACGGCCAGGTGCACGGCGCCCACATCGAATGAATAGCTGAGCTGCTGCTGCGGCGTGCTGACGCCATCGCTGCCCGGCGCCGGGGCGTGGGATCGGTTCCAGGCCTGGGCGGGCTGCCCGGTGAGCCGGCTCCAGCGAGTCTCGTCCAGAATCAGGTCCCCCATGTTGGCCCGCCAGGCGTCTTCCAGCCAGGCCTGCGCCAGCTTCTCGGTGCGCCCATTGGGCAGCCGGGTCGGCACCTGAACCTCGTGGTTGCCCGGCACCGGCAGCACGTAAGTGCCCTGCTCCATCAAGCCGGCCACCATGCCGCGCCAGTAGGCGTACTCGCGCTCGACCTGGGTGGCATCCCGGGTGTAGCCCATGATCATGTCGCCGTTGAACACCAGGGCCTGCGGCCGCACCGCAGCCATCTCGCGGGTCATGCGCGCCAGCACCTGGGTGGCCTGCAGCCAGCGCCGGTCCTGCCCCGTCAAGCCCGGGGCACGCGGGTCGTGCCGGCTGTCGCCCACGGTGGTGAAGTGAAACACCGGGGCCGGCGGCTCGGCGCTCGCCTTCTGCGCTAGCGCAGACGCGGGCACCGCGGGTGTCACCGCAGATGCCGCGGCAGGCAGAACGCTCTCGGGGGCGGCGCAGGCCGACAGCAGCCAGGCGCAGCAGCCCGCCAGAAGCCAATTCAATCGCAATGTCATGGGCAGCCCTCTCGCTCGCGCACCGTAAACTTCAGGAGGCGCAGAGCTTAACGCCTGCCAGTCACCCGAAGGCGCCGGCAGCGGGCGCAGATGCCACCCGGTTCAGCGCAGGCCGCCGATGTAGCGCGGGGCCTCCGGGTCGGCCGGGCTGGCGGGGCTGGCTGGGGCGGCAGCACGCAGGCCCACCCGCGCCAACTGCTCGCGCGCCGACACGGCCACCGCTGGCCGGGGGTTCCAGGCCTGTTCCAGCTTGTCAGCCCATTCGGCCAGATCGGCGTGCGCACCTTCCTGGGCCGCACTGCGCGCCACCCGCACCATTTCAGCCGCGTAGTCTGCATTGACGGCCATCCATTCGGTATCCGTCACCCGACCGGCCTTGCGACGCAGCAAGACATGCAGGTGGGCCGCAATGGCCAACTTTTCACTGGCAAGCATGAGCGGTTCTCCAGACAAATGGCTTGAGGCGGCGAGGCATGGACCTCATGCCCCCAGGTGCTCGCGGTGCTGGGCCACGTCCAGGCCGCCCTGCTCGCTGGCCTCGTCCACGCGCAGGCCCACCAGCACACGGGTCAGCCCCAGCACCACCCAGGTCATCACCAAGCTGTAGCCCAGCACGGCCACGGCGCCCAGGGCCTGCACCACCAGCTGGCCCTTGGCACCGCCCACCGTCGGGTTGGCCAACAGGCCCGTCATCAGGCAGCCGACCAGGCCCCCGATGCCGTGAACGCCAAAGACGTCGAGTGAGTCATCGGCGCGCAGCAGGCGCTTGAGGCCGGTGGCACCCCAGTAGCAAGCCAGCCCGGCCACCGCGCCGATCAGCACGGCCGAGGCCGGCGTCACATAGCCCGAAGCCGGTGTGATGGCCACCAGGCCCGCCACCACCCCGGAGCACAGCCCCAGCAGCGAGGGGCGGCGACGGCGCACCCACTCCCCCAACATCCAGGCCAGGGCACCGGCACAGGCGGCCAGGTGGGTGACCAGCATGGCCAGGCCGGCACGACCGTCGGCGGCCAGGGCCGAGCCGGCATTGAAGCCGAACCAGCCCACCCACAAGAGGCCTGTGCCGACCATGGTCAACGCCAGGCTGTAGGGTTCAAAGGGTTCACGCCCATAGCCCTGGCGCGGCCCCAGCACATAGGCACACACCAGGCCTGCCGCGCCAGCGTTGATGTGCACCACGGTGCCGCCGGCAAAATCCAGCGTGCCGAGCTGGGCCATCCAGCCGCCGGGCTCCCAGGCCCAGTGCGCCACCGGGGCATACACCAGCAGCGACCACAGGCCGGCAAACCACAACAGGGCGGAAAACCGCATGCGCTCGACCAGCGCGCCCACGATCAGGGCCGGCGTGATGACGGCAAAGGTGAGCTGGAACATGGCGAACACCGACTCGGGCACATGCGGCGCCAGATGGCTGACCGCGACCTGGGCGCTGTCTTTCACGTAGTCCATGCCCGCAAAACCGGCCCGCGCCAGGCTGCCCAACCAGGGGGTGCCCGGCGTGAAGGCCAGCGAGTAGCCCAGGCCCAGCCACAGCAGGCTGACCAGCGCCGCCACCGCCAGCACGCTGGCCATGGTGTTGATCACGTTCTTGCGGCGCACCATGCCGGCATAGAACAAAGCCAGGCCGGGCAGGGTCATGAGCAGCACCAGGGCGGTGGCGGTCAGCATCCAGGCCGTGTCGGCCGGGTTCAGACTGGCTTCGGGCACCAGGCCCGGGCGGGTGATCGCCACCGCCGATTCCGCCTGGGCAGCGCAGGCCGAACAGGCCCAGCCCACCACGCCAACCATCTTGCCGTATCCCAACACTCGTGCGCGCATCCTGCCTCCAGGGGTTCTTCTGCCGCCCAAGCTGCATGACTCATGCCAGGGTCGGCATGGGGTCTGGTGCACAGACGGGGGCAGGGAAACCCCCAATGCACCGAAATGGTCCAAAGTTATACATTTCATGCACTCGCGACGGGCACCCAGTGACCTGTCATGGCGGGGGATCGAGGAGAACCTTCAAAACAACCAGAACATCATCTGGACGGTGCTCAAAGAAGCTGCCGCAACCTGACAAAGGCGCCCATCCGGGCGCCTTTTTTATTGGCTGAGCGGCTGATCTCAGCCTTCTGGCGGGCTGTTCGGGCAATGCGACAATTCGCCGAATGGACTTCTTTCTTGTGTCGCTGGCCTCGCTGCTGGCTGGATTCATCGATTCGATCGTCGGCGGCGGCGGCCTGGTTCTGGTACCGGCCCTGTTTGCCATCTACCCCACCACGCCGCCGGCCACCCTTTTCGGCATCAACAAAAGCGCCTCCATTTGGGGCACAGGCATCGCCACCTGGCAGTACCAGCGCCGCGTGAACCTGCGCTGGCCCACCCTGTTGCCAGCGGCCGCAGCGGGTTTTGCCGGGGCGTTTGCCGGGGCCTGGGCCGTGACCCTGATCTCGCCCGAGTTCCTGCGCCGCCTACTGCCCCTGATCCTGATCGGTGTGCTGATCTACACGCTGGCGCGCAAGGAACTGGGGCGCCACCACGCGCCGCGCTTTTCGGGCCTGCATGAAACCGCGGCGATCAGCCTGATCGGGCTGGTGATCGGCTTCTACGACGGCTTTTTCGGCCCCGGCACGGGCAGTTTCTTTGTCTTCCTGCTGGTGCGCTGGCTGGGCTACGACTTTCTGAATGCGTCGGCCAACGCCAAGCTGCTGAACACCGCCACCAACCTGGCCGCGCTGATCCTGTTCGCCCTCAAGGGCCATGTGTGGTGGCACTACGCACTGCCGCTGGCAGCGGCCAACGTGCTGGGCAGCGTGCTGGGCACGCGGCTGGCCTTGAAGCACGGCGCCGGCTTTGTGCGCGGCGTGTTCATTGCCGTGGTGTCCGTCCTGATCCTGAAAACAGGCTACGACGCCTTCCTGCGCTGAAGCCGGCGGGTCAGCGCCCGCCCGCACCAGAACGGCTCGTCAATGGTTGGCGCCGCGGGCCGGCAACTGGCCCTGTGACAGATCGGGCAGCCCGGGCACCTCGGACACCTTGCGCGGCGCGCCCACCGGGACCTGGGCCTGGCCGGCCTGCACGGCGGCCAGATCCTGTTCACTCGGGTATTGCTGCATCAGCCAGTAGTCGAACACCCGGCGCGCGATCGGCGCCGCCGCAGCACCGCCCCAACCCGCGTTCTCGACCACCATGGCCAGGGCGATCTGCGGGTCCTGGGCCGGGGCGAAGGCCATGTACAGCGCGTGGTCGCGGTAACGCTCGGACAGCTTGGCGGCGTCGTATTTCTCGTTTTGCTTGACCGTCACCACCTGGGCGGTGCCGGTCTTGCCGGCCGCCACATAGCCGGCGCCCCGAAAGGCCGTGGCCCCGGTGCCCTCGGTGTTCACGCCCACCAGGGCATTGCGGATGACGGCGATGTTGGCGGGCTTGGCGGTCAGCTCGGCCTTGATTTCCTGCAGCGTGTCTTGCGACTGGCGGGTCACCACATCGGTCACCTGCCGCACCAGGTGCGGCTTCATCTTGACGCCGTTGTTGGCCAGCACGCCGGTGGCCGTGGCCAGTTGCAGCATGGTGAAGTTGTTGTAGCCCTGGCCGATGCCCAACGAGATGGTCTCGCCCGAGTACCAGCGCTTCTGCTCGGGGCGCTTGTAGGCGTTGCGCTTCCATTCGGTGGAGGGCAGGATGCCCCGCACCTCACCGAAGATGTCGATGCCGGTGAGCGCGCCGAAGCCGAACTTCTGCATCTCGTCATGGATCAGGTCCACGCCCATGTCGTTGGCCAGCATGTAGTAGTAGGTGTCGCACGACTGCACGATCGACTTGTACATGTCGACCGTGCCATGGCCGCCTTCCTTGTCGTCGCGGAAGCGGTGGTTGCCGAACATGAAATAGCCCGGGTCGTAGATGGTCTGCTGGGGCGTGCGCTTGCCGGTCTCCAGGGCGGCCAGGGCCATGAAGGGCTTGTAGGTCGAGCCCGGCGGGTAGGTGCCACGCAGTGCGCGGTTCAACAAGGGCTTGTCGGGTGACTCGTTGAGGGCGGCCCAGTTCTCCTGGTCGATGCCGTCCACAAACAGGTTGGGATCGAAGGTGGGCTTGCTGACAAAGGCCAGCACCTCGCCGGTCTTGGGGTCGAGCGCCACCAGGGCACCACGGCGGTCGCCGAACAGGTCTTCCACCAGCTTCTGCAGCTTGATGTCGATCGACAGCATCACGGTGTTGCCCGGGGTGGCGGGGTGGCTGGCCAGGCGTCGCACGGCGCGGCCGCCAGCCGAGGTTTCCATCTGCTCGACGCCGGTGATGCCGTGCAACTGCCGCTCGAAGCTCTGCTCCACGCCCAGCTTGCCGATGTACTCGGTGCCGCGGTAGTTGGCCTCGTCGTCCGAATCCTGGATGTCTTCCTTTTCCTTCTGGTTGACGCGGCCGATGTAGCCGATCACATGGCTGGCCAGCGGCCCATAGGGGTAGTTGCGGAACAACCGGGCCTTGATCTCGACGCCCGGAAAACGGAAGCGCTGGGCGGCAAAGCGGGCCACCTCTTCATCCGACAAGCGCGTGCGGATGGGCAGCGATTCGAAGCTCTTGGACTCATCGACCAGTTTCTTGAAGCGGCGACGGTCGCGCGCCTGGATGTCGACCACGGTGGCCAGGCCATCGATCACCTCGTCCAGCGGGCCGGCCTTGGAGGGCGTGATCTCCAGCGTGTAGGCCGAGTAGTTGGTGGCCAGCACCACGCCGTTGCGGTCCACGATCAGGCCCCGGTTGGGCACGATGGGCACCACCGCCGTGCGGTTGTTCTCAGCCTGTTCAGCCAGGTCCTCGTGGCGCACCACCTGCAGGTAGATCAGGCGGGCCACCAACAGGGAAAAACAGATCCACCACACGGGTGCGGAAGCGCCACAGGTCGACCTCGACGTTGCGCAGCTCGGTCATAGCGGCCGGTTTTCATCGCGATCCGGCGGGCGCCGCTGCGGTGCCAGCAACACCCAGGACGCCAGCGGCCACAGCAAGGCCTCCAGCGTGCCCGCCAGCAGGAACCAGAAACCCGGGAAGATGCCACCCAGCAGCACCCGCAAAGCCAGCTCGACCAGGTGCGCCCCCAGGAACAGGGGCAGCAACTGCAGCGCCTGCGAAGGCACGCTGAACCACAGCAGGCGGCGCTGCATCTGCGTGGCCAGATAACTCAAGCCGGCATAGACCAGGGCATGCTGACCCAGCAGCGCCGACTGGTGCACATCCATGACCAGGCCCAGCACAAAGCCCGCGCCGATGCCCACCCGCTGGGGTTGGTGCACCGACCAGAACATCAGCAACAACAGCAGCACATCGGGCATGCCCGGCATGCGGCCCAGCGGCAGCAGGTTGACCAGCAGCCCCACCACCACCGAACCCCAGATGAAGACCGGATTGGCCGGCAGCAAAAGCTGCTGGCCGCTGGCTTTGCCCATCATTTGCGGCCTCCCTTGCGCTGCGGCGCGGTGGGTTCGGGTTGCGGCCGTGGCGGCACCTGGTCGCCCAGGGGGCTCAGCACCATCACGTGGCGCGAGGCCATCACCAGGCCCAGGGGCACGCAATGGATGCGCGCGAAAGCAGAATCGGCCCGGCGCTCGACCTTGTCGACCCGGGCCACCGGCAGGCCGGGCGGGTAGACGCCATCGACCCCGCTGGTGGACAGCAGGTCGCCGGCCTGCACGTCGGCATTGGCGGGCATGTAGCGCAGCTCCAGACCGCCACCGTTGGCGATCGGGTCGCCATAGGCCACGCTGCGCGCGCCGGTGCGGGTGTTGAGCACGGGGATCGCGAAGTCACGGTCGATCACCAGGGTCACTTCGGCCAGCAGCGGGTCGACCCGCGTCACCTGGCCCAGCACGCCGGCCTCGTCGATCACGGGCGAGCCCAGGGCCACGCCCTTGATCTGCCCGCGGTCGATGATGACGCGCCGGGTGTAGGGGTCAGGCGCGTCGTACAACACCTCGGCCGCCTGGGCCTCGGACTTGAAGCGCTCGCGCAGCGCCAGCAGCTCGCGCAGGCGGGTGTTCTCCTGCAGCAACTGCTCGACCTGGTTGGCGCGCTGCGACTGCTGGGCCAGCTTGTGGCGAGCCTCTTCCTCGACCATCTGGGCCGAGTGGAGGGATTCAAAGTACTCGGCCGCCGACTGGCCCGCGCGCACCGGCTGCAAGGCCACCCATTGCAGCGGGTACAGCGCGGTGTCGACCGCCGCCCGCAAGGGGTGGGTCAGGTGAAAGCGCGCATCGGCCACCATCAGGAACACCGACAGGGCACTGAAGAACAACAGCCGGGTCAGCGGTGTTGGCCCTTGCCGGAAGAGCGACGGCGCGTTGCGGTCCAGGGTTCCCAGAGGCATGTTCGGCTAGACCCAGGTGTCACCAGAATCGCAAAAAGCCGGCCGCCTTGCTGACGAACCGGCTTGATGCGGACATGGTGGTGTTATTCGCTCGTGAAGATGCTGCCCAGACGGTCCATGCGCTCCAGCGCGATGCCGCAACCGCGCACCACGCAGGTCAGCGGGTCTTCGGCGACCAGCACCGGCAGACCGGTTTCCTCGGCCAGCAGGCGGTCCAGGTCGCGCAGCAGGGCGCCACCACCGGTCAGCATCATGCCGCGGTCGGCGATGTCGGCCCCCAACTCGGGCGGGGTCTGTTCCAGCGCGTTCTTGACGGCCGAGACGATCTGGTTGAGCGGGTCGGTCAGCGCTTCCAGCACTTCGTTGCTGGAGATGGTGAAGCTGCGCGGCACGCCTTCGCTGAGGTTGCGGCCCTTGACTTCCATCTCGCGCACCTCGGAGCCCGGGAAGGCCGAGCCGATCTGCTTCTTGATGGCTTCAGCGGTGGGCTCGCCGATCAGCATGCCGTAATTACGGCGGATGTAGTTGATGATGGCCTCGTCGAACTTGTCGCCGCCCACGCGGACCGAGCCCTTGTAGACCATGCCGCCCAGCGAGATCACGCCGACTTCGGTGGTGCCGCCACCGATGTCGACCACCATCGAGCCGCTGGCTTCGGACACCGGCAGGCCGGCACCGATGCCGGCGGCCATGGGCTCTTCAATCAGGTACACCGCGGTGGCGCCGGCGGCCTCGGCGGCGTCCTTGATGGCGCGGCGCTCGACCTGGGTGGAACCGCAGGGCACGCAGATGATGATGCGCGGGCTGGGGGCCAGCAAAGTGCGCGGGTGCACCATCTTGATGAACTGCTTGATCATCTGCTCGGTGATCACGAAATCGGCGATCACGCCGTCTTTCATGGGGCGGATGGCCTCGATGTTGCCGGGCACCTTGCCCAGCATGGCCTTGGCCTCACGGCCCACGGCCTGGATGACCTTTTTGCCGTGCGGACCGCCTTCATGGCGGATGGCGACCACGGAGGGTTCGTCCAGCACGATGCCCTTGTCGCGGGCAAAGATCAGGGTGTTGGCGGTGCCAAGGTCAATGGCGAGGTCGGTGGAGAAATACCGACGGAAGGCTCCAAACATTCAAAATCCTCTCAGGCACGGCATGCGCTTCGGCCCACCGTCGCCTCAATTTTCGGGGTCAGTTACAGGGTCACCAGGGGTCAAAATGAGCGGTTTTTAGCTCAATTACCAGCACTTTGGGGGGTAACGCGACAAAGACGGGATAATACCCGATCCCCTGTGAATAACTTCCTCCGATCCCCTCGGAACACTGCTGCGACAGCGGCTTTTTTCAGATACCACCCGCTCAAACTCTATGGCCCTCACCTCTCAGGACATAGCCCGGATCGCCAACCTGGCCCGGCTGGAACTTCAACCCGCCGAAAGCGAGCGCATGCTCACCCAGCTCAATGGCTTCTTTGACATCGTCGAAAAGATGCGCGCTGTCGACACCACCGGTCTGGAGCCGCTGGCCCACCCGGTAGCCGCCATCCAGGAGGTGGCCCTGCGCCTGCGCGACGACATCGCCAGCGAGCCCAACCAGCGCGAGGCCAACCAGCAAAGCGCGCCCGCCGTGGAGCGGGGCCTGTTCCTGGTGCCCAAGGTGATCGAGTAAGGAATCGTTCGAATGACCACCCCTGCATTGCACGACCTCAGCGTGGCCGAACTGGCCCGCCAGCTTCAAAAGCGCGAAGTTTCCGCCGTCGAGGCGGCCCAGCACTTTCTCGGCCGCATCCAGGCCGCACCTGAACTCGGGGCTTTTGTCGCCCTGAATGAAGAAGCCACCCTGGCCCAGGCCCGCGCCGCCGACGAGCGGATTGCGGCCGGCCAGGCCCGCGCCCTGGACGGTGTGCCGATCGCACACAAAGATATATTTGTTACAAAAAACTTCCCCAGCACCGCCGGCTCCAAGATGCTGGCCGGCTACCAGTCGCCCTTTGACGCGACCGTGGTCACCCGCCTGGCCGATGCCGGCGCCGTGACCCTGGGCAAGCTCAACTGTGACGAATTCGCCATGGGCTCGGCCAACGAGAACTCGGCCATCGCCCCGCTGGGTTTCGAGCAACCCGCCCCCGTGCGCAACCCCTGGGACAGCAGCCGCGTGCCCGGTGGCTCGTCGGGCGGCAGCGCTGCGGCCGTGGCAGCCCGCCTGGCCCCGGCCGTGACCGGCACCGACACCGGCGGCTCGATCCGCCAGCCCGCCAGCTTTTGCGGCATCACCGGCATCAAGCCCACCTACGGGCGCGCTTCGCGCTACGGCATGATCGCCTTCGCCTCCAGCCTGGACCAGGCCGGCCCCATGGCCCGCAGCGCCGAAGACTGCGCCCTGCTGCTGTCGGCGATCTGCGGCCCCGACCCAGACCGCGACTCCACCTCGCTCGACGTGCCGGCCGAAGACTTCTCGCGCAGCCTGAATGACTCGGTCGAAGGCCTGCGCATCGGTGTGCCGGCCGAGTTCTTCGGCGAAGGCCTGGCCCCGGACGTGCGCGCCGCCGTCGATGGCGCCTTGAAGGAGTACGAAAAGCTGGGCGCCACCCTGGTGCCCATCAGCCTGCCCCGCACCGAGCTGTCGATCCCGGTCTACTACATCATCGCCCCGGCCGAGGCCAGCTCCAACCTGAGCCGCTTTGACGGCGTGAAGTTCGGCCACCGCGCCAAGGACTACGGCGACCTGACCGACATGTACAAGAAGACCCGCGCCGAAGGCTTTGGCGACGAGGTCAAGCGCCGCATCATGATCGGCGCCTATGTGCTGTCGCATGGCTACTACGACGCCTACTACCTGCAGGCGCAGAAGATCCGCCGCATGATTGCCGACGATTTCCAGCAGGCCTTCAATAGCTGCGACGTGATCGCCGGCCCGGTGGCCCCCACCGTGGCCTGGAAGCTGGGCGAAAAATCGGCCGACCCGGTGGCCAACTACCTGGCCGACATCTTCACCCTGCCCGGCTCGCTGGCCGGTCTGCCCGGCATGAGCCTGGCAGGGGGCTTCGGCGAGGGCGGCATGCCGGTGGGCCTGCAGCTGATCGGCAACTACTTCGGCGAATCCCGCCTGCTGAACGCGGCGCACCGATTCCAGCAAGCCACTGACTTCCACCTCCGCCGTCCGGAGGGCATCTGACCATGAGCAGCCAACCCAAACTCGTGCAAGGCTATGAAGTCGTGATCGGCTTCGAAACCCACGCCCAACTCTCCACCCAGAGCAAGATCTTCAGCCGCGCGCCCACCGCCTTCGGCGCCGAACCCAACACCCAGGCCTGCGCCGTGGACCTGGCCCTGCCCGGCACGCTGCCGGTCATGAACAAAGGCGCGGTTGAGCGCGCCATCGAGTTCGGCCTGGCCATCGGCTCGCACATCTCGCCCAAGAGCATTTTTGCGCGCAAGAACTACTTCTACCCCGACCTGCCCAAGGGCTACCAGATCAGCCAGTTCGAGATCCCGGTGGTGGTGGGCGGCCAGGTGGAGTTCTTCCTCGGTGACGAGAAGAAGACCGTGCGCCTGGTGCGCGCCCACCTCGAAGAAGACGCGGGCAAGTCGCTGCACGAAGACTTCATCGGCCAGTCGGGCATCGACCTGAACCGCGCCGGCACGCCGCTGCTCGAAATCGTCACCGAACCCGACATCCGCTCCAGCGACGAAGCCGTGGCCTACGCCAAAGAGCTGCACAAGATCGTCACCTGGATCGGCATCTGCGACGGCAACATGCAAGAAGGCAGCTTCCGCTGCGATGCCAACGTGTCGGTGCGCAAGCCGGGCCAGCCTCTGGGCACCCGCCGCGAGATCAAGAACCTGAACAGCTTCAAGTTCATGCAGCAGGCCATCGACTACGAGGTGCGCTGGCAGATCGACCAGATCGAGGACGGCCACGCCATCCAGCAGGCCACCGTGCTGTTCGACCCCGACACCGGCGAGACCCGCGCCATGCGCACCAAGGAAGACGCGGCCGACTACCGCTATTTCCCCGACCCCGACCTGCCCCCGCTGGTGATTGCCGACGAATGGGTGCAGCGCGTGAAGGCGGCCATGACCGAACTGCCGCGCACCATGGCGGCCCGCTTCGTGGCCGACTACGGTCTGCCCGAGTACGACGCCACCACCCTGACCCAGAGCAAGGCCATGGCGGCCTACTTTGAGGCCGCGGCCAAAGCCAGCGGCCAGGCCAAGCTGGTCAGCAACTGGGTGATGGGCGAGCTGTCGCGCCGCCTCAACAGCGGCGAAGCCAGCATCGAAACCGCCCCCGTGAGCGCGGCCCAACTGGCGGCGCTGGTGAGCCGCATTGCCGATGGCACCATCTCCAACAATGCGGGCAAGCAGGTGTTTGAAGCCCTCTGGAGCGGCGAGGCCAGCGAAGTGGATGCCGTGATCGAAGCCAAGGGCCTCAAGCAGATGAACGACTCGGGCGCGCTCGAAAAGATCATCGACGAGGTGATTGCCGCCAACGCCGACAACGTCGCGCAGTACAAGGCAGGCAAAGAGAAAGCCTTCAACGCCCTGGTCGGCCAGGTGATGAAGGCCAGCAAGGGCAAGGCCAACCCAGGTCAGGTCAACGAGCTGCTCAAGAGCAAGCTGGCCTGAGGCCAGATCCCGTCTGGGCCCGCCCGGGCCCTGGCGGCCCGCGGCGTGCTCAACGCGCGCCGGACCAGAGCTGGTTCAGGCGCTGCAGTTCGCGGTCGAAGCGCTGGTTGATGCGCTTTTTCTCCTGCCCCTGCTCATCGATGAAACGCAACTGCGCCTGCTCGGCCGCCAGGGTGTCCTGCTGTCGCATGCGCAGCGCCAACGGAGCCTTGGCCGGATCGCGGCGGTAGAACTCGAACTCGGTGTCGATGGCCTTGCGCTGGGCCTTGAGGTCTTCAATGCGGCGCTGCGCCAGCAGCACCACCTCATCGACTTGCTTGAGGGCCTCGCCACGCTCTGAGTCGTGCGAAGCCCGGTTGGGGTAGCGCGCCAGCAGGGCCCGGTCGCGCCGCTTTTCTTCGGCAATGCGCGCCTGGTCTTCGGCAGCCAGCCGCTGACGCACCTCTTCGGCGGCACGCTCCTCAGCCGTCTGGCTGGGTGGGATCTGGCGTTTGACGGTACCGCTGGGGTTGAGCTCACGCTGCTCGCGGTCCAGACACTCGGGGATCGGCCGATCCGAGGTGATGCGACGGCCCTTGCCGTCCACACAGGTGAAGATGGCTTGGGCATGGGCCAGCTGAAGTCCGCCCTGGACAGCCAGCAAGCCCATCACGGCCCAAACCCTTATCGTCACTCTTTATCCTTCATCCACCCCATAGCGTTGGCGGTAGGCCAGAACACGCTCGTGATCCGCCGCCGAACCACCCTGCCCGGTTTGTTGCAGATACTGTAACAAGTCGGCCAGCTTCGCGACAGCACAAACCTGCAAACCGAGCCGATCCCGGACATATTGCACAGCGCTGTAAGGCACGTCCTGTCCGTTTTCGGTGGCTTTCTCCTGCCGATCCAGGGCCAGGGCCACGGCATGGGGCTGCGCGCCCGCGGCCTGGATGATGGCGATCGACTCGCGCGCGGCCGTGCCAGCCGACATCACGTCGTCAACGATCATCACGCGGCCCTTCAACGGGGCCCCCACCAGAGTGCCACCTTCGCCATGGTCCTTGGCCTCTTTGCGGTTGTAGGCAAAGGGCACGTTGCGCCCCAGGCGCGCCAGCTCGATGGCCACGGCCGCGGCCAGTGGAATGCCCTTGTAGGCGGGGCCGAAAATCATGTCGAACTCGATGCCGCTGTCCAGGATGCGTTTTGCATAGAATTCCGCGAGCCGGCCCAGCTTGGCGCCGTCGTCAAACAGCCCGGCATTGAAGAAATAGGGGCTCAGGCGGCCTGCCTTGGTCTTGAACTCACCGAAGCGCAGCACCCCTGCATCCACCGCAAACTGCACAAAATCCTGGGCCAACGGGTCTTGTCCAGACCCTTGCACGCTCTCAACCACCATGGGGAAATCCTTGTTCAAATTAACCAGCCTCAATCTCAACGGCATCCGATCGGCCACCACCAAGGGCGTCGAAGCCTGGATTGCGGCCACGCAGCCGGATTGTATTTGCGTGCAGGAGATCAAGGCCCAGGCCCCCGACCTGGCCGGCCGCTTCGAAGAACTGGCCAGTCTCAAGGGCCACTTCCACCTGGCCGAGAAAAAAGGCTATTCAGGCGTGGGCGTCTACTCCCGCTACGCGCCCAGCGATGTGGTGCTGGGCTTTGATGGCGGCGAGTTCGATGCCGAAGGCCGCTATGTCGAGCTTCGCTTTGACACCCCCCAGCGCAAGTTCTCCATCATCAGCAGCTACTTTCCCAGCGGCTCTTCGGGCGAGGAACGCCAGCAGGCCAAGTTCCGCTTCCTGGCCCTGATGCACCCGCACCTGATGGCCCTGAAGCAGCAGCGCGACTTCGTGCTGTGCGGCGACATCAACATCGCCCACCAGCAGGCCGACCTGAAAAACTGGAAGGGCAACCAGAAGAACAGCGGCTTCCTGCCCGAAGAGCGCGCCTGGATGACCCAGTTGCTGGCCGACGGCCTGGTCGACGTCTACCGCCGCCTGCAGCCTGACACCACCGACGCCTGCTACACCTGGTGGAGCAACCGCGGCCAGGCCTACGCCAAGAACGTGGGCTGGCGGCTGGACTACCACCTGGCCACCCCCGCCATCGCCGAAACCGCCCGCACCGAGGCGATCTACAAAGGCGAGAAGTTCAGCGACCACGCGCCGATCACGGTGGAGTACGAACTGGCGCTCTGACACCGCACAACCCATGGCCGTCGCCGGATCTGATTCAGGTTTTTTGGGAATGAAGCTCCACTAAACCCAGCTTTTTTTTGAGCGTCTTTCTGCGTACGCTGCGCCCAGGATCATTTTTCATCCAGGAGCTGACCATGAAGAAACTCTTAACCGCACTGGCCGTGGTGCTGTCGCTGGGCCTGGCGACCGCCTCCATGGACGCCGAGGCCGCCAAACGCATGGGCGGCGGCAAGTCCGTCGGCACCCAACGCGAGGCTGTGCAGAACAAGGCCCCGTCCAACCCGGCCACCCAGGCCAGCCCCAGCGCGGCGCCTGCAACGCCGGCCGCTGCCGCCGGCACGGCCGCAGCCCGCAAGCCCTCCTGGGCCGGGCCGCTGGCCGGTCTCGCTGCCGGCCTGGGCCTGGCCGCCCTGGCCTCGCACTTCGGCTTTGGCGAGCAACTGGCCTCGATGATGATGATGGGCCTGCTGGCCGTCGCCGTCATGGCCGTGATCGGCTTCTTCCTGCGCCGGCGCGGCCAGGCTGCCGGCAGCGCCAACTCGGCGCCCGGGCTCACGCCAGCCGCCATCGGCGCGGGCGCGCCCTACGCCACCGCCCCCCAGGCCACGCAGCCGGAAAACGCCTACAAGGTCGCGACATCCTCGAATCCCCTGAGCACCGGCTCGGGCTCGCTGATCGGCTCGGCCCTGCAGTCGGCCACCCCAAGCACCGCATGGCCGGCCGACTTCGACCGGGCGGGCTTCGAACACCATGCGAAGGCCAACTTCGTGCGACTTCAGGCGGCCTATGACAGCGGCCAGGTTGAAGCCCTGCGCGAGTTCACCACGCCGGAGCTGCTGGTCCAACTGCAGCAGGAGCTCGTCGAGCGCGGCCCGGCCCCGCAGCGCGGCGAGGTGCTGCAACTCCAGGCCCAGGTGCTTGACGTGGCACAGGAGGCCCAGCGCTACCTCGTGAGCGTGCGCTTCACCGGCTTCATCCGCTACGGCGCGGGCATCGATGACGAGGTGTTCGACGAGATCTGGAACCTCAGCAAGCCTCTCACTGGTGCCGCGGGCTGGGTGCTGGTCGGAATCCAGCAGGCCGACTGAGCGGATCGAGGCCACCAGGCCCGGCCCTCACGGGTCCGGGCATCCGGCCTGGCGATCCGGCGCGAAGACAGAACCCGGGCGATGCCCGGGTTCTGTCGTTTCGGGGCGGCCTCCGGGCCCGCCGCGCAGCGGGCGCACCACACGCAGCCGCCACCACGGGGGGATCCGATCGGTTCTGCCTGTCATGGCGCAAAGCGTGAAAAAGCTTGAAACAGCGCGACGTGGCCCCGATCCCCGGACCACGTGACAGCAGGCCGTGGCGCAGTTTCATTCTGTTTTTTACGAAGTAAAAAGACAGAAATATCCCGATTTATTAACTACATTCCCAGACACCAAGTTCGCATCCCCCGTCAACCCTCACCCAAGGCCCTCCATGCAAACCGTCGCGCCTCTCTGGTTATGGCTCACCTTCGGAGCCATCGTGCTGGTCTCGCTGTTCATCGACTTCGTCGTGCTGCGCAAGCAAGGCGCGCATGAGATGGGGATCAAGGAGGCCCTCAACTGGTCGGTGGTGTGGGTGGCCCTGAGCTTTCTCTTCAATGGCCTGCTCTGGTGGGCGGTGAAGGACACGACGGGCTCCACCGAGCTGGCTCACACGCGTTCGCTGGAGTTCCTGACCGGCTACCTGATCGAGAAATCACTGGCCGTGGACAACATCTTCGTCTTCCTGCTGATCTTCACCTACTTCGCGGTGCCGCCGCAGTTCCAGAAACGGGTGTTGATGATCGGCATCGTCGGCGCCATCGTGCTGCGGACGATCATGATTCTGGTGGGTGGCTGGCTGCTCTCGGAGTTCCACTGGGTTCTGTATGTCTTCGGTGCCTTCCTGCTGCTCACGGGCATCAAGATGTGGTGGGCGGCTGGCAAGGAGCCCTCGCTCGACGACAACCCGGCGCTCAAGCTGCTGCGCCGCCTGCTGCCCGTCAGCCAACACTACGACGGAGAAAACTTCTGGACCGTTGAGAACGGCAAGAAGATCGCCACGCCCTTGTTCATGGTGATCTGTCTGATCGCCCTGACCGACGTGATCTTCGCGGTCGACTCCATCCCCGCGATTTTTGCCATCACCAGTGACCCATTCATTGTCCTGACCAGCAATGTGTTTGCCATCCTGGGGCTGCGCCATGTATTTCCTGCTGGCGGCCGTGGCCCACAAGTTCCACCTGCTCAACTACGGCCTGGCGGTGATCCTGATGTTCATCGGCGCCAAGATGTGCCTGATCGATGTCTACAAGGTGCCGGTGCTGGTCTCGCTGGGCGTGGTGGCCGCCATCCTGGCCCTGACCATGGTGCTGAGCCTGCGCAAGGCCGCGCCGCAACCCAGGGCCTGAGGCCCCGCCCAGCCTCGCCCCTCAGGCCGCGGCCTGTAGCAGCCGCTGCACGATGGGGTGCTGCACCTTGCGCTCGGTGCCGATGGCATAGAAATGCTCGGTCACCCCCTCGCAGGGGCCGATGCGGCGCACCGGGTAGTGGGCCTGCAGATCCTCATGGGCCAGCTCCGAGGCCGGGAACACGCCCATGCCGCTGGCGCCGAAGGTCTTCAGCAAGGCACTGTCCTCGAACTCACCGACCACCCGAGGCCGCACCCCCTGCTGCTCGAACCAGGCATCCAGCCGCGCCCGCAAGGCGGTGTGGCCCGTGGGCAGCAGCACCGGCACATCGGCCAGGCTGGCGGGGAAGCGTCTGCTGCAGAACTCGGCCATGGCCGCCGTGCCATACCAGGCGATCGACGAGGTGCCCATGGCATGGCTGTAGAGCTTGATGCTCGGGTTGACGGGGGCCGGCCGGTCGGACAGCACCACGTCGAGCCGGTGCAGCGCCAGCTCACCCAGCAGGTCGTCGAGCTCGCCTTCATGGCACAGCAGGCGCAGGTGAGTGACCTCCATGATCGGGTTCAGGAGGCTGCGCACCACCAGCTTGGACAGCCCGTCGCAAATCCCCACGGCCAACCGCACCATGGGCGCGCTGACCGCATCGCGCACGCGGGTGGGCAGGCTCTCGCCAAGCTGGAAGATCTGGTCCGCCTGCTGCATGGCGGCGATGCCCGCATCGGTCAGCACCAGGCCCCGCCCGGCCGGCTTGAGCAGCGCATAGCCGAGCGAACGCTCCAGCTCCCGGACCTGGGCACTGATGGTCTGCACCGCCATGCCCAGACGCTCGGCCGCCTTGGAGATGCCGCCCTCCTTGGCCACCACCCAGAAGTAGTACAGGTGCTTGTAATTGAACGAGGCGCTCATGGGATGAACTCAGTATTTTTGGGATATTTGATGCGAAATTATCTGCTTTTACTGAAGTCTTGCGCCCCCTATCTTCGAGTCTCCATTCACTCACTGGAGATCGTCATGCAGGTCATTTTCGAATCACGCCACCCCGACGGCAGCGAGCTGCGCGAGCAGGCCGTGGCACGCGTGAGGTTTGCAATGCGTCGGCTTAGCGCGCTGGTGCCGCGGGCCAAGGTACGGCTCTCCGACGTCAACGGCCCCCGGGGCGGGGTCGACAAGCGCTGCCAACTGGCCCTGAGCACCGTGGGGGCGGGCGAGGTCGTCATCACCACATTGGCCCAGGACTGGCGCACGGCACTGGACCTGTCCCTGGGCCGGGCCACGCGCGCGCTGAAGCGTGCCCTGCGCCGTCAGCAAAAGCCGGCGCGCACGCGCTGGGCAAGCCGGGCCATCGAACCTTGATACCCACGCTCTCAGTGGGTGCCAGGCGCTTCGCCATGACCCAGCCCCTCCGATCGGTCCTCTTCCGGCCCGAGGTGCTGCGCAACACCTACGCCCTGCGGATCATGACGCTGCTCAGCCTTGGCGTCGATCTGCAGACACGCCGGCAGTTGCAGTGGACGCCCGCCGGCCCACACAAGATTTAACATATAGTTACATTACGCGCTGACTCTGTGCTGCACAGGGTCCGGGAAGGACGCGATCAGGTGACAGGGCCCCAACAAGAAGGGTCGGAGCCTGAAACCCACCAAGTCCTTTTTGATCGCGCCTTCATGACTGCACCGCCAGCCTCTTCCGTGAACCCGCCCCTGCGTCCGGCCACCAGCCGCGAACTCTGGGACGGCCTGCATGCCCACCACCCCACCCTGAGCCGGGCCCGACACCTGGGCGAGGCCTTGCAGCAAAGCGGGCTGGTGGGGCGCGCCACCATCGAGAGCGCGCTGGCCCACCAGCAAAAGCAAAGGCGCAATGCGCCCCCGGGCGAACACCACGACAAGACCCTGCTCGGCCAGATCCTGGTGCGCAACGGCATCCTGAGCGAAGCGCAATTGCAGGCCGCCATCGCCGCCTGGCTGGGCGATCCGGTGATCGACCCACGCCAGCTCTCGCCCGACCCCAGCGCCCTGGCCCTGGTACCGCGCCATGTGGCCGAGCGCGAATCGGTGCTGCCCCTGCTGCTCGAAGACGAGGTGCTGGTGCTGCTGATGGCCGACCCCTGGGACCAACGCCTGCTCGATGAGCTGCGCTTTCTGACCCAGCACCGCTTGTTGCCGGCCCTGGCCGCACCCGGCACGCTGCAGCCCACCATTGCCCGCTTCTACCCGCGCCAGACCGTCGGCACCAGCCCGACGGGCACCTCGGCCACGGTTGACGCGCCCAAGGCGCTCAATGCCCACGCTCTGGCCAGCGAACTGGCCCCCAGCAGCGATGTTGAAACCCACACCGACGCCGATCAGGTCAACGAATCCGACAACACGCTGGTGCGCCTGATCAACACCTTGATCAGCGAGGCCCAGGCCCACCGGGCCTCCGACATCCACATCGAGATGCAGCCGGCACCGGCGCCGGTGCGCATCCGGCTGCGCGTGGATGGTCGCCTGATCAACTACCTCGAAGTGCCCTGCCATTGGCGTTTCGCCCTCGTCACCCGCCTCAAGATCATGGCCGGGCTGGACATCTCGGAACACCGCAAGCCCCAGGACGGCAAGATCGACTTCTCGCGCTTCGGCAACTCGCACCTGGAGATGCGCATGGTCACCGTGCCTACCTCCCAGGGCCTGGAGGACGTGGTGCTGCGCCTGCTGGGCAGCCACCGCCCGCTGCCGCTGGACAGCATCGGACTGGACCCCGACAACCTGCAGGCACTGCGCGCAGTGGCCCAGAAAAGCTACGGCCTGATCCTGGTCTGCGGCCCCACGGGCAGCGGCAAGACCACCACACTGCACTCGCTGATCCGCGACATCAACACCGAGGACCGCAAGATCTGGACGGCCGAAGACCCGGTCGAGATCACCCAGGAGGGCCTGCGCCAGGTGCAGATCAACCCGCGCATCGGCTGGACATTTGCCGCGGCCATGCGCACCTTTTTGCGCGCCGACCCCGACGTCATCATGATCGGCGAGATGCGCGACGAAGAGACGGCCCGCATCGCGGTGGAAGCCTCGCTCACCGGCCACCTGGTGCTGTCCACCCTGCACACCAACTCGGCCCCCGAAAGCGTGGGCCGCCTGCTGGAAATCGGACTCGACCCGTTCAACTTCTCGGATTCGCTGCTGGCCATCCTGGCTCAGCGCCTGGTGCGGCGGCTCTGCCCGCACTGCCGCGAGGCCCAGCCCGCCACCACCGAGGCGCTGCAGGCCCTGGCCCGCCAGTACCTGCTCAGTGCCAGCGACGGCACGGCCCAACCGAGCACGGAGGAGGTGCAGCGACAGATCATCCACTGGCAGCACAGGCATGACCAGGGCCCGCAAGGCCAAGGCCTGATGCTGTACCGCGCCCACGAAGCCGGCTGCCCACACTGCGAGCACCACGGCTACCTGGGACGCCTGGGCCTGCACGAGCTGATGCTGAGCAGCGACACCATCCGCAGCCAGATCCGCCACCGCGCCAGCGGCAGCGAGCTGCGCCAGAGCGCCCTGGCCGCCGGCATGAAAACCCTGCGCCAGGACGGCATCGACAAGATGCTGCACGGCCTGACCGACCTGAACGAAGTGCTGGCGGCCACCAATCTGTGAGCCACCCGATGCCCCGGGGCCGGGGCGCTCAGGCCGGCAACGTCAAGGCCCGGCTCTGCAAGGCATGTTGCGCCCGCCAGGCCTGGGCCTCGGCCCAGTGCGGCGGCACGCAGCCACGCCGCTGCACGCACAGGCTGGCACAGGCCAGGGCATGGGCCAACAGGGCCTGCGCATCGTCTGGCGACAGCTGCCGCAGGCGATCCACCCAGTCCATCCGAACCGGCTTGGCCGGCAGCCGCTGCAGCAAAGCTGCCAGCAGGCCGGCCAGAAAGCTGTCACCAGCGCCCACCGTGTCGACCACCGCCAGGGCATCGGCCTCGCGTGCCTGCCAGGCCGCCCCCTGCCCGCTCAGCAGGCAGGCACCCTCAGCGCCCAGGGTCAGCAGCAGCCAGGGGCTGCCCAACTGGCGCTGCAGGTACTGAGCGCGCGCCAGCGCCGTTTCGCCAGGCAAGGCCAGGTGCAGCAAATCCTCGTCACTGACCTTGACAATGTGGGCCTGGGCCAACACCGCCAGCACATGGCGGCGGTAGGCCACCAGATCAGGCATCACCGAGGGCCTGAGGTTGGCATCCACCACCACACAGCATCCGGCCGCCCGCTGGGCCTGTAGCCAAGGCAGGTAGACACCCGCGTCGCGCGCATCCAGCGCCAGGCCGCCGGTGCAGACCAGCTCCAGGCTGTCATGGGCCTGCAGCGCTTGGGTCAGGCCTTGTGCGCTGACCTGCCGGTCGGCCACGCCCTCGCGGTAAAACGCGTAGTCAGGGTGCCCGTCGGGGCTGAGGCCCACCACAGCCAGCGAAGTGACCTGGGGCACGGGCTCGGGATGCGCCAGCCGAGCCCCATCCTGCAACAACTGGGTCCGCAGCTCGCGGCCAAAACGATCGCTGGAAAACGGGTTCAGGTACAGCGTGCCCACCCCCTGGCAAGCCAGGGCACGGGCCAGGTTGTACACAGCCCCGCCAAGGCAGGGCTGGAAATGGCCGTCGGCCAGGGCCACCAGGTCGATCAGGGCTTCGCCGGCAACCGCCACGCGCAGGGGGGAAATGGATTCAGTCATGGCCGTGGGACCCGTGTCCGGAAAATGCGTGAAGAAGAGGTTTCAGAACAGCGCCTGCAGCGCCGGGTAGGCCGCCCGAAAGCGCTGATGGCGCGCCTGCAGCAGGGCGTGCAGGCCCGCCTCGGGCTCGAAGCGGGCCTGGGTGGGCAGGGCCTGGCACACGGTGGCCTCGTCACCACCATCGGCCAGCCATGCCAGTCGTGCGGCCCCCAAGGCCGCAGCCGCATCGGCACCGACGGGGCGCAGCAAAGGGCAGCCCAGGGTGCTGGCCAGCAGGCCAGCCCAGACATCGCTGCGCGCACCGCCCCCCACCAGCGAGAAGGTCGGTGCCGGCCGGGCCGGGGCCGCGCCCATGGCCTGCAGGCCGTCCAGCAGACCGAAGCCCACACCCTCCATCACCGCCCAGGCCAGATCGGCGGGCCCGTGGCGGCTGCGCAAGCCGATGAAGACGCCACTGGCCTGGGGGTTGTTGTGGGGCGTGCGCTCGCCGCTGAGGTAGGGCAGAAAGAGCGGTGCCTGGGCCCACTCCGCCGGGCTCAGACGGCCCGCGAGGCGGCTCAGTTCGGCCTCACTGGCCACACCGGTCAGGCGTCGCAGCCAGCTCAGGGCGCTGGCAGCACTGAGCATGACCGACATCTGGTGCCAGCGCCCGGCCAGGGCATGGGCGAAGGTGTGCACAGCCTGATCGGTGAGCGGACGGAACGCGTCGCTGACGCGGAACACCACCCCGGAGGTGCCCAGCGACACCAGCCCCTGCCCTGGGCGCACCGCCCCCACACCGATGGCGCTGGCCGCGTTGTCGCCCCCACCCCCGGCCACCTGCACACCCGCAGGCAGACCCCAGCGTTCGGCCAGCGCGGGCCGCAGCAGGCCCGAGACCTGGTCGCCCTCAACCAGGCGCGGCATGTGCGACAGGCCAAGCCCACAGGCGGCCAGCAGCGGCTCGCTCCAGCAGCGCCGGCCCACATCCAGCCACAGCGTGCCCGAGGCATCCGACATCTCGCTGACGGCCTCGCCCGTCATCTGCAGGCGCAGCCAGTCCTTGGGCAGCAACACGCGCCGCGTGCGCGCAAACAGCGCCGGCTCATGACGGCGCAGCCACAGCAATTTGGGTGCGGTGAAACCCGGCATGGCCAGGTTCCCAGCCACCTGGTGCAGCGCAGGGGCCAGGGCCTCCAGCTCGGCGCATTCGGCCTCGCTGCGGCCATCGTTCCACAGAATGGCGGGGCGCAGCACCCGGTCTTGGGCGTCGAGCAGCACGGCGCCGTGCATCTGGCCCGACAGGCCCAGGGCCCGCACACTGCCCCAGGCCGCCGGGGCCTGCGCGCGCAGGCGCTGCAGCGCCTGCTCCAGCGCCTTCCACCAGGCCTGGGGGGCCTGCTCGCTCCAGCCCTCGCGGGGCTGCTGCAAAGTCAGGGCGGCATCGGCGCTGGCCATCAAGCCCAGCTCAGGGTCGAGCAGGCAGGCCTTGACACCCGAGGTGCCGAGATCGATTCCGAGGTACATGGGCGGTGCTGTTCAGGTCTTGAGGCCAAAGCGCTTGTCCACCTGGCGCCGGTACTCGCTGGGCGTCATGCCCTTGATGTCGAGAAAGCGTCGGTTGAAATTGGCCATGTTGTTGAAGCCCACCTCGTAGGCGATGTGGGTGATGAAACGATCCGACTCCATCAGCAACTGGCAGGCTCGGTTGACGCGCACATGGTTGACGAAATCGGTGAAGGTGTTGCCGGTGGCCCGGCGGAAGAAGCGCGAGAAGCGGCTCTCGCTCATGTCCAGCTCGGCCGCCAGCTCAGTGGCCGACACCGGCTCGCTGAGGCGCTCGGTGATGCGCATCAGGATGGCGTTGATCTGGTCCAGCTGGGCATCGTTGTCCTCGCTTTGCAGGCGGGCGCTCGACAGCAGCCTGAAATCGGTGCAACGCCCCAGCTCGGCCATGAACTCGCAGAAGGCCGCAAAGCGCGCCAGCCCCTGCAGACGCTTGATGCGCTGCCAGTGCTCGGTCGCCTGCTGTTGCAGGCCGAAGAATTCGATGCCATGGCGGGCCCGCTCCAGCAGAGGCAGCAGCTCGCGCAGCTCAGGAATCTGCTGACTGCCTTGCTCGATGGGCTCGTGGCGGAATTGGATCACCAGATCACGCTGCGGCACACCGCCCTCCGGTACATCGACGCTGACCCAGTTGTGCGGCAGCCGCGGCCCGGTCAGCACCAGGTGGCCCGGCTGAAACTGGCCGATCCAGTCGCCCACAAAGGCCTTTCCGGTGGTGGCGGTGATCAGGTGCAGCTCATACTCGTCATGGTAGTGCCAGCGCGCCAGCGGCGTCGGGAAACCGTGCGACAGACAGCGGATCAGCCCGACCTCGTCGGGCGCCTCGTAGCCCAGCTCGGTGGGTCGGCTGTAATCGTGTTCAAGCTCAGGCTTGGTCTGGCGGGGTTTGGTGGACATGGGGACGCAGCTGAAGGGGCTCAGGACATGAGGGGCTCAGGACATGAGGGGCTCAGGACATGACATTACCGCCATCCACATTGAGTGTCTGGGCCGTGATGTACGAAGCCTCGTCGCTGGCCAGAAATACCGCCGCGCCGCACAGGTCGGAGGGCTCGCCCATGTGGCCCAGGGGCACGGCTGCACCGACCTGCTTTTTCTTTTCACCTGGGGCCAGGTTCTCGTAGCGGGCGAACAAGGCATCCACGTGCTGCCACATCGGCGTGGCGATCACGCCGGGCGAAATCCCATTGACCCGGATGCGGTGCGGCGCCATGGCCAGGGCGGCGCTCTGGGTGTAGCTGATGACAGCCGCCTTGCTGGCGCAGTAGTGTGACACCAGGGCCTCGCCGCGCCGCCCGGCCTGCGAGGCCATGTTGATGACCGCACCGCCCTGCACGCCCTGAGCCACCATGTGGGCCAGCACCTTCTGCATCACAAAGAAGGCGCCCTTCACGTTGACCGAAAAGATCCGGTCGTACATGGCCTCGTGGCTGTCGAGCAGGGGCGCCATGTCGAAGATCGCAGCGTTGTTGAACAAGGTGGTGATGGCCCCGAAGCGGGCACTGGCCTGCTCGATCAGGGTGTCAATCTGCGCCAACTGGGTGACATCGGTGCGCAGATAGTGCAGGACCTCGGGGTGGCGCTGCATCAGGGCCGACAGCTCGGCCGTGGGCTGGGCCCCGATGTCGGCCACGGTGCAACGGGCCCCCTGGGCCAGGTAGGCCTCGGCCACGGCCAGACCGATGCCGCCGGCGGCCCCGGTCAGCAGGGCATGCTTGTTCTTCAGTCGCTCGCTCATGTTGTTTGCTCCTCGATGAATTGGGTGACGCGCAGGCTGGCCTCCCACAGGGCCGCCAGCAGGCGAGCATCGCCCGCGAGCTCGCCCCACAAGGTGGGGTGAGCAGCGAACGCGGCCACCGGGTCGGCCGCCTCACAGATCGCGTGGGCTTGCGCCGGGTCCATAGCCTGGTCCTGGTAGGCGTAGTGGATTCGCCCCTGGTGCCAGCGCTGCAGGTAGGCCAGGAACAGGGCTGGCAGCAAGGCCACGCTGCGGATGTTGGCACCCGCAGCCAACCGTTCGCGCACCGTGGGCACGATGAACCCCGGGATCTTGGAGAAGCCGTCCATGGCCACGCGCTGGTTGGTATCGGCAATGGCAGGGTTGCCAAAGCGCTCCAGCACCACGTCACGGTAGGCAGCCAGGTCGATGGGGCTGGGCCGCTCCGGGGTGTCAAGCACAGGAATCACATCGTCGGTGACGTAGTCGTAGGCAAAGCGGCGGATCACCGGATGCTGTGTGCCTTCGTGGATGTAGGTCAGGCCCAGCAAGGTACCCGCCCAGGCGATGCAGCTGTGGGTGGCATTGAGCAGGCGGATCTTGGCCTCTTCATGGGCCTGTACGGAGGTCACCATCTCGACACCGACCCGCTCCCAGTCGGGTCGACCCGCCACAAAGCGGTCTTCGATCACCCACTGGATGAAGCTCTCGCCCATCAGGGCGGCGGGGTCATCGACACCAGTGGCGACGGCCACGCGCTCGCGCACCGCCGCGGTGGGGCGAGGCGTGATGCGGTCGACCATGGCATTGGGGCTGCTGGTGTGCTGCTGCACCCAACCCAGCAAGGCCGTGTCGCCCAACTGCTCGATGAACTGCAGCAGGCCACTGCGCGAGCGTTCGCCGTTGTGGCGCAGGTTGTCGCAGTTCAGCAGGGTCACAGGGCCGGCACCCTGGTGCATGCGTTCACGCAGGATGGCGCACAAGGCGCCGTAGATCGTACTGCCGCCCCGCCCCGCGCGCACCGCCTGCAGATCGGCCTGCAACTCAGCATGTGTCAGCTCCAGGCGGTGGGCCCCATCGAGGTAGTAGCCAGCCTCGGTGACAGTGAAAGAGATGATGCCGGTGCGCGCATCGGCCCCGAGCCGGATCAGGCCGCTGAGCGCCGGGTCGTGGGGCACCACGGTCTGCAAGGCGGTGATGCGCTGATAGGCCCTGGCGCCTTGAGGGCTGACGGTCTCCAGGGTGTAGGCACCGTGCTGGGCACGCAGAGCCTCGATCGTGTCAGCCATGTCGGGGCGCAGGTTGCCGGCGGCCAGGGCCCAACGGCGATCGCCCAGTTGCTGCAACTGGTGCAGGTACACAGCCTGGTGGGCGCGGTGAAAGGAGCCCAGCCCCAGGTGGAGCATGAGGAAGGGGGTGTCGTGGTCGGCCATGGAGAGGTCTTGCAAACGGTTCAATGAAAGTTCAATGGGACAAGGCCTCGCGGGCCTGGCCGGTGCGGGTGATGCGGCCCTGGGCGTCAAACAGATGGGCCGCCTCCAGGTCGATCTGCAAGCCCACCTCATCGCCCGCCTTCAAGCTGCTGCGGCTGTTCTGGCGGGCCACCAGTTGGGCGCCTTCGGGTGTGCCGACATAGATCAGGGTCTCGGCCCCCAGGGCCTCCAGCAGCTCCACCCGCCCGCGCAGCTGACCCTGCGCCGGGGGACACAGGCTCAGATGCTCCGGGCGCAGGCCGACAAAACCACCCACCGGCAGGTCCCAGCCGGGCTGAGCCGGCAACTGGCTGCCCGCGATCACGTTCATCTGCGGCGTGCCGATGAACTGGGCCACGAACTGGTTGGCAGGGCGGTCGTACAACTCCAGCGGGGTACCGACCTGTTCGATCTGCCCATCGCGCAACACCACCACGCGGTCGGCCAGGGTCATGGCCTCGACCTGGTCGTGGGTCACGTAAATGGTGGTGGCCCCCAGCTCGCGGTGCAGCTTGGCGATCTCGACCCGGGTCTGACCCCGCAAGGCCGCGTCGAGGTTGGACAGCGGTTCGTCGAACAGGAACACCTTGGGCGCACGCACGATGGCGCGGCCGATCGCCACGCGCTGGCGCTGCCCACCCGACAGCTCCTTGGGGGTGCGCTGCAGGTAAGGGCCGAGGTTGAGGATGCGCGCCGCACGCTCCACCTTGTCGCGGATCACCGCGGGATCCACTTTGGCCAGCTTGAGGGCAAAGCTCATGTTTTCGAACACGCTCATGTGCGGGTACAGGGCGTAGCTCTGGAACACCATGGCCAGATCCCGCTTGCTGGAGGGCTGGTCGGTGATGTCACGCCCATCCAGCATCAGGCGGCCGCCATCGGTGCTCTCCAGGCCTGCGATCAGGCGCAGCAAGGTGGATTTGCCACAGCCCGAGGGGCCGACGAAAACGATGAACTCGCCCTGCTCGATGTGCAGGTCGATGCCCTTGATGGCGCGGTGTTCGCCAAAGAATTTTTCAATGCCATGCAGTTGCAGATAGGCCATGGGGAGAGGTCTCTTGAAAAGGTTTACTTGACGGCGCCAAAGGTCAGGCCCTGCACCAGCTGCTTCTGGCTGAACCAGCCGAACACCACGATGGGGGCGATGGCCAGCAGCGAAGCGGCCGACAACTTGGCCCAGAACAGGCCCTCGGGGCTGGAGTAGCTGGCGATCAGCGTGGCCAGGGTGCCGGCCTTGGCCGAGCTGAGGTTGAGGCTCCAGAAGGCCTCGTTCCACGACAGCACCAGGCACAGCAGCCCGGTCGACGCCAGCCCGCCCAGCCCCAGCGGCAGCAACACCAGGCGCAGCTCCTGCCAGAGCGTGGCGCCGTCCATGCGCGCAGCCTCCAGAATCTCGTGCGGGATGTCCTTGAAGTGCGAATACAGCATCCACACCATGATGGGCAGGTTGGACAGCGTGAACACGATCACCAGACCGAGCCGGGTGTCGAGCAGGCCGCTGTGCTGGGCCATCACGTACACCGGCACCAGAGCCCCCACGGCGGGCATCATCTTGGTGGACAGCATCCACATCAGGATGTCCTTGGTGCGGCGGCTCTTGAAGAAGGCCATCGAGTAGGCCGCAGGCGCCGCAATGGCCAGGCCCAGCAAGGTGGACAGCACACTGGTGATGATCGAGTTGGTGGCGTACAGCAGGTAGTCGCTGCGCAGCTGCACCTCGCGGAAGTTGTCCAGCGTGGGGCTGAACTGCAGCAGCGGCGGCACGGCAATGGCCTGCATCTCGGTCTTGAAGGCCGTCAGCGCCAGCCAGCCCAGTGGGAAAAACAGCAGCAGGGTGATGCCCCAGGCCACCAGGGTGCGCAGGATCAGCGCGGGCGAAAGGGAAGTGGATCGCGGCATGCAGGGCTCACTTGTCGAGGTTCTTGCCAACCAGGCGGATCATGAAAGCGGCGGCGATGTTGGCCAGCACCACGGCGAACAGAGCGCCGGCCGAGGCCACGCCGGCATCGAAATTGAGCAGCGCCTGCTTGAAGATCAGGAAGGCCACATTGGTGCTGGCGTCACCGGGCCCGCCCCCGGTGGTGGTGTAGATCTCGGCAAACACGCTGAGCAGGAAGATCAGCTCGATCATCACCACCACGGCCACCGAGCGGCCCAGGTGCGGCAGGTAGAGGTAACGCAGCTGTTGCAGGTAGTTGGCGCCGTCCATGCGGGCGGCCTCGATCTGCTCGCGGTTCATGCTCTGCAGTGCGGTCATGAAGATCAGCGTGGCAAAGGGCAACCATTGCCAGGCCACCATGATGACCACGGACAACAAGGGGTAGTCGGTCAGCCAGTCGACTGGGGCGGCGCCGAAGAACTGCCAGACCTGGGCCAGCACGCCGTAGATGGGGTTCATCATCATGTGCTTCCACAGCAGGGCGTTCACCGTGGGCATGACGAAGAAGGGCGAGATCAGCAGCAGCCGCACCACGCCGCGCCCCGGAAAAGGTTCGTCGATCAGCAGTGCCAGGGCAATGCCCAGCACCGTCGTGATCAGGATCACGCTGCCCAGCAGCAGCAGGGTGTTCATCACCGCGGTCCCGAAGGAGGGATCGGTGAGGAAGTATTCGAAATTCTCCAGCCCGGCCAAGCCAGTCTGGTCGGGCTGCATGAGGTTGTAGCGGATGAGCGAGAAGTAGATCGTCATCCCCAGCGGGATGATCATCCACAGGAACAGGCTCAGCACCGCCGGGGTCAGCAACAGCCGGGGCAACAATCTTTTCATGGAGCGGGTTTCTTCAAACGGTGGGCGAAGGGGAACGGCGTGGCGCCCCGCACAGGCACCACGCCCCTGAGGGCAGCGTCAGCTCACTTGTAGTAGCCAGCCTTCTTCATCTCGCGTTCGGCCGCTGCCTGCGAGGTCTTGAGCGCTGCATCCACCGACACCTTGCCGGCCAAGGCCGCGCTCATCTGCTGGCCCACCGAGATGCCGATGGCCTGGAACTCGGGGATGGCCGCAAACTGCACCCCCACATAAGGCGACTTGGGCAAGGTGCTGTCATTCGGGTTGGCGCTGTCGATGGCGGTCTTTTCGGCGGCGGCGAAGCGAGCTGCCTTCTGGAACTCAGGCGTGGCATAAGTGCTCTTTCGGGTGCCCGTGGGCACGCTGGCCCAGCCGTTGGTCTTGGCCACCAGTTGGATGTACTCCTTGGACGTGGCCCAGTTGATGAACTTCTGGGCTGCATCGACTTTCTGCGAACCGGCCGGGATGGCCAAGGCCCAGGCCCACAGCCAGTTGGCGCCCTTGGGGGTGACCAGGGTCGGTGCTTGCGCAAACGCCACCTTGTCGGCCACCTTGGACTGCTTGGGATCGCTGACAAACGAGGCCGCGATGGTGGCATCCACCCACATGCCACACTTGCCTTCGTTGTACAGCGCCAGGATCTCGTTGAAGCTGTTGGCCGACGAGCCCGGGGGGCCGTACTTCTTCAGCAGGTCGACATAGAAATTGACCGCGTCGTGCCAGGGCTTGCTGTCGATCTGGGGCTTCCAGGCCATGTCGAACCACTGCCCGCCCGCGGTATTGACCACGGTGGACAAAAAGGCCATGTTGTCGCCCCAGCCCGGCTTGCCACGCAGGCAGATGCCGTAGACCCCGTTCTTGGGGTCATGGATCTTGGCGGCCAGGTCACGCACCTCGGTCCAGGTGGGCCGTTCGGGCACGGTCACACCGACCTTGTCGGCCAGGTCCTTGCGGTACATGAGCATGGAGCTTTCACCATAGAACGGCACCGCAAACAGCTTGCCGTCCACCGACAAGCCATTGCGCATGGCCGGCAGCAGGTCGTCCACGTCGTAAGAAGCACTGGGCTTGACCTCCTGCAGCCAGCCCTTCTTGCCCCAGATCGGGGTTTCGTACATGCCGATGGTCATCACATCGAACTGGCCGCCTTTGGTGGCGATGTCGGTGGTGACGCGCTGACGCAGCGTGCCCTCTTCCAGGGTGACCCACTTGAGCTTGATGTCGGGGTTGGCCTGCTCGAAGTTTTTGCCCAGCTTCTGCATCTCGATCATGTGGCCGTTGTTGACCGTGGCAATCACCAGTTCGGTCTCGGCCTGCGCCGCACCGCAAACGGCCAACGCCAAGGCTGCCGTCAGGGCCAGGCGGGTGTGTTGTTTCATGGCTTGTCTCCTCTTGGGGAATCGATTGGGGTTCGCGTCGTCAATGCTTTTTTGCAGCCAGCATCGATGGTTTGAACGATACCCATGCGCTCAATCGACTTTGGTACGAAAAAAATCAATCCCAATACGAAATTGCATTGACCTCCTAGGATTTCTACCTAGGTGCTACAAATTCGTACCTATGCAATGAAATCCAACCCAGCTCTGCCCAAGCACCCCTGCGTCAGTGACAGGCACAATGCGACCCAGGCTGGGTGGCCGACCTTCAACCCCGGTCGTGCCCAAGGCGTCCATCCTCATCTTTTTTGCAAGCCATGCTCCACTACCTCACCCTCCCCGTCACTGCCTTCCAGCAAAACTGTTCCCTGGTCTGGTGCGATGAAACACGGCAAGCGGCCGTGATCGACCCCGGTGGCGATCTGGACCGGCTTTTGGCTGAAGTCGAGCGTCTGGGCCTGAAGCTGGAGCAGATCTGGCTCACCCATGCGCACATCGACCACGCCGGGGGCACCGGCGAGCTGGCACGGCGACTGCAGTTGCCCATCATCGGGCCGCACCCCGGCGATCAGTTCTGGATTGATGGTCTGCCCGAGCAAAGCCGCATGTTCGGCTTCCCGGTGGCCGAAGCCTTCACGCCCACGCGCTGGCTGGCCGATGGCGACACGGTGCAGATCGGGCGCCACACGCTGCAAGTGCGGCATTGCCCGGGGCACACGCCGGGCCATGTGGTGTTCTACTCGCCCGAAATCCAACGGGCCTTTGTGGGCGATGTGCTGTTTGCCGGCAGCATCGGGCGCACCGACTTTCCCCAGGGCAACCACCAGCAGCTGATAGCCAGCATCACCCAGCGCCTGTGGCCCATGGGAGACGACACGGTGTTCATCCCCGGGCACGGGCCCGAAAGCACCTTCGGGCGCGAGCGCCAGAGCAACCCCTACGTCGGGGGGACCTGAGCCCCAGAGGCGCTCAGGCCTGGTGCACCCGGCTCAACCGGCGCTGGGCAGGGTCAGCACAAAGCGGGCACCGCCGCCCTCGCGGTCTTCGCAATGCACGGTGCCACCGTGGCGCTCGGCAATCGACTTGACCAGCGCCAGCCCCAGGCCCACACCACCTTCACGCTCGCTCGCGCCGGGCAAGCGGTAGAAGGGCTCGAAGATGCGCTCGCGCTGCTCGGGTGGCACGCCTGGGCCCCGGTCGCACACGGCCAGCAGGATCATCGGCCCCTGGCGCGACAGGTGCACCGAAATCTCGCCACGACCATAGCGGCGCGCGTTCTCGAGCAGATTGCGCACGGCACGCCGCATCAGCTTGGACACGCCGTTAACGACCAGCTCGCCACTGTCTTCGGCCGCCTCCAGATCCGCATCCACGCGGGCGGCCTCTTCAGCCGCCAGGCCGATGAGGTCGACCTTTTCCAGGGTGCCCATGTCGGCCTCGCTGGAGTCAAGCCGGCTGGCCAGCAGGATCTCGTCAATCAGTTGGTCCAGTTCGCCGATGTTGCGCTTGATCTCGTCGCGGAAGGCCGGTGAGGCTTGCTCACCGAGCAGCTCCACCCCCATGCGGATGCGCGCCAGCGGCGAGCGCAACTCATGCGAGGCATTGGCCAGCAGTTTCTTGTGCGACTGCATCAGGGTTTCGATGCGCTCGGCCGCCAGGTTGAAGCGCCCGGCCAGGTAGGCCACCTCGTCATGCCCCTTCACCGGCACGCGCACCGACAGATCACCATTGCCCCAGCGCTCCACGCCGCGCTGCAATTGCTCCAGGCGCCGGGTCAGCTTGCGGATGATGGGGTAGGTGGCCAGGGCCACCGCCACCGCGGCCAGGCCCAAGGTCCAGAAAAAGCCAAAGGGTGGGCGGCTCCAGAAATTGCGCGGCGGGCGCGGCAGGTGCACGTTGAGCACCTCGCCGTTGTGCATGGTGACCACAAACTCCGGGCCGTGACGCACAGCCTCCAACGGCGGACCGTCGCCACGCGGCGGGCCCTCGCCATCAGGTGGGCTGGCGCCTGGCCCGCCGGGGTGCGGCGGACGCGGCCCATCCGCCGCGTGCGGACCGAGCTCGCCCGGAGGGGGCCCACGTCCGTCTGAATGGGGCCCAAAGCGGCGCAGCGCACCCGCGCCCACCACCTCGCCGGCGGCATTGCGCACCACCGCTTCGAGCAAGGGCGGCTCGGTCGTCACGCGCCAGGCCCAGGCCACGCCCAGGGTAAGCAAGGCCATGGCCAGCAGCACGGCCAGCCAGATACGCACATACAGGCGCCGGGTCAGGCGCTGCAAAGGGGAGCCGGTGAAGGCGCTGGGCGAAGCCGCCAAGGGTGGAGGTATGGACAAGATCAGTCCTGTTGCTTGGCAAACACGTAGCCAACGCCACGCACGGTGAGGATGCGCTTGGGCGACTTGGGATCGGCCTCGATGGCCAGACGGATGCGCCCCATGTGCACGTCGATGGAACGATCAAAGGCTTCCAACTCGCGGCCGCGCACGGCTTCCATGATCTGGTCGCGGGTCAGCACACGGCCGGCGCGTTCGGCCAGGGTGATCAGCAGGTCGAACTGGTAGGAGGTCAGCTCGCAGGGCTCGCCTGACACAGTGACGCTGCGCGCGTCGCGGTCGATCTCCAACGAGCCGAAGCGCATCACCTGCGAGGGCGCGCCGGGCTGGTCGCCCTTGCGGCGCAGGATGGCGCGGATGCGTGCCAGCAGCTCGCGCGGCTCGAAGGGCTTGGGCAGGTAATCGTCGGCCCCCAGCTCTAGCCCGATGATGCGGTCCATGGGGTCGCCCTTGGCGGTCAGCATCAGGATCGGGGTCTGGGCCTGCGGCCCCTGCAGCGAGCGGATGCGGCGGCAGATCTCCAGACCGTCCAGATCGGGCAGCATCAGGTCCAGCACCACCAGGTCGGGGTTGTTGCCCTGGCTTTGCAGCCGCTCCAGGCCCGCGTGGCCGGTGGCGGCAAGGCTGACCGCAAAGCCGGACTGGCCCAGGTATTCGCCGACCATCTGGGCCAGGCGGGCGTCGTCTTCAATCATCAGGAGCTGGGTGTTCATGCAAGGCTTCGGTGTAAAGTTTCTTGACAGATGATCAATTTTTCTTGTACGCGGCGATTGAAGAAACCGTAAAGAAAAGTAAACAGAACATCACCGCCTGCTGACACAAACTCAGCCCTGCGGCCCCTGGATGCGGATGCGCGAAGCCAGCGCCACCAACAGCAGCACCGGCAGCCCCAGCAAAGCGGTGCTGGTGAAGAACGAGCCATAGCCGAAGCTGTCGACATAGCGGCCCGAAAAACCGGCCAGCCATTTGGGCAGCAGCAGCATGATGGAGCTGAACAGCGCGTACTGGGTGGCCGAGTAACTGATGTTGGTGAGCGAAGACAGGTAGGCGATGAAGGCGGCCGAGGCAATGCCGCCGGCCAGGTTGTCAGCCGACACCACAAACACCAGGCCCGTCACGTCATGCCCGCGCGTGCCCAGCCAGGCAAACAGCAGGTTGCTGGCCGCACTCAGCACAGCCCCCAGCATCAACACCCGCATCACGCCCAGGCGCAATGACAGCGCACCACCGATGAAGGCCCCGGCCAGGGTCATCACCACGCCATAGACCTTGGTGACGGCCGCCACCTCGTCCTTGGTGAAGCCCATGTCCACATAAAAAGGGTTGGCCATGATGCCCATCACCACATCGCTGATGCGGTAGATCGCGATCAGGCCCAGGATCAGCGCCGCCTGCCAGCGGTAGCGGCGCAGAAAGTCGGCAAACGGGTCGACCAGGGCGCCACGCAACCACTCCAGGGCATTGCGCGCCGGCGGCAGGGCCGCGCGCACCGGCTCGGCCGACAGCAGCACGGTGATCAGGCCCACCGCCATCGAGGCGGCCATCACCAGGTAGGCGCGCTGCCAGGCCAGGTGCTGGTAGGCCTCGGCGCCCGGTGTTTCGGCCCGCGCCGCCACCCACAGCACGCCAGCGCCGGCCCAGATCATGGCCAGGCGGTAACCCGTCTGGTAAGAGGCCGCCAGCACCGCCTGCGCGTTGCTGGGGGCCGATTCGATGCGAAACGCGTCCAGCGCGATGTCCTGCGTGGCCGAGCCGAAGGCCACCACCAGGGCAAAGACCACCAGGGCATGCAGGTCCTGCTGCGGATCGGTCAGCGCCATGCCGGCCAGGCCGCCCATCACCGCCAGTTGCGACAGCAGCAGCCAGCTGCGCCTGCGGCCCAACCAGTGCGTGAGGCCGGGCAGGGGCATGCGGTCCACCAGGGGGGCCCAGGCCCACTTGAAAGCATAGGCCAGGCCGACCCAGGACAGGTAGCCGATGGTGGTGCGGTCGACCCCCGCTTCGCGCAGGCGAAAGCTCAGCGTGCCCAGCACCAGCAGCAAGGGCAGGCCGGCGGCAAAGCCCAGTGCCAGCATGCGCAGGCTGGCGGGCTCCAGGTAGACCTTCAGGGTCTCCAGCCATGACTTGCGGGTAGAGGGCTCGGGGCTGGCGCTGGCTTGGTTCATGCGGGAATAATAAGCGCTGGTCCACTGCACACATCCCTTGCCCATGCTTGAGCGCGCACTGCCTCACTTCAACCGTTCACCGGCCCGGCCGCACCGCCCTGCCTTGTGGCCCGCCTTGTCCTTGGTGCTGGCGCTGGCCGTGGGGGCGGCTGCCCCCGCGCAGGCCCAGGGCGTGAGCGAATCCGTGGGCAAGAACTCGGCCTTCACAGGCCTGGTGTCGGCCAGCCAGGTCGAGCAGGCCGCGGTGCAGCAATACGGCCAGATGCTGCGCGAGGCCCAGGCCAAGAACGCCCTGGGCAGTGACAACCACCCCCAGGTGCTTCGCTTGCGCAACATTGCCCGCCGCATCATCCCCTTCAGCTACGGGTGGAACCCCCGCGCGCGTGAGTGGCGCTGGGAGGTGAATCTGATCGGCTCCAAACAGATCAACGCGTTTTGCATGCCCGGCGGCAAGATCGCCTTCTACACCGGCATCCTGGACCAGCTCAAGCTGAGCGACGACGAAGTGGCCATGGTGATGGGCCACGAAATCGCCCACGCCTTGCGCGAGCATGCCCGCGAGCGCATGGGCAAGTCGGCCGCCACCAACATCGGGGTGAACGTGCTCAGCCAGGTGCTGGGCTTTGGCCAGGTGGGCCAGACCCTGACGCAGTACGGCGCCCAGTTGCTGACCCTCGAGTTCAGCCGCGAAGACGAATCCGAGGCCGATCTGGTGGGCATGGAGCTGGCGGCGCGCGCCGGCTACGACCCGCGGGCCGGCGTCACGCTGTGGCAGAAGATGGGCGCCGCCAGCACGGGGGCGCCGCCGCAGTTCCTCTCCACCCACCCCTCGGGCAAGACCCGCATTGCCGACATCGAGCGCAACCTGCCTAAGGTGATGCCGCTGTACGAGGCGAGCCGCCAGCGCTGATTCAAGCGCCCTCGGGCAAAGCATCCGCCAGGGCCCGCAAGGCCGCCGAGGGGTGGCCGCGCCGCGTCACCAACCAGGTGGTCTGCTGCGCCCAGGGCTCGGGCAGAGCCTGCACCTGCAGGCCGCGCTGGTCCAGCCCGCGCAGCACCGCCGCCGGCACCAGGCCCAGCCCCATGCCGGCCGACACGGCGGCCACCAGGGCGTGGTACGAACCGATCTCGACGCCCGCACTCACCGCCCGCCCCTGAGCCTGGGCCCAGTCGAGGGCCACTTCGCGGTAGGCGCAGCCGGTGCTGAAGGTGACCAAGGTGGCGGTCTCGTCCAAATCCACCCCGCTGGGCGCGATCAGCACCATGTCCTCGCGGTAGGCCGGCTGCCATTGCAGCGCTGGCCGATCGGCCGGGCCCGCCACCAGGGCGGCATCCACCTCGTGTTGCTCCAGCGCCTGCAACATGGCACCCGTGGTGCCGGTGCGCACCGCCAAGCGCATGCCGGGCTGCTGCTGGCGCAGGCGCGCCAGCACGGGGGCCAGGCGCACGGCGGCGGTGCTCTCCATCGAGCCGATGCGCAGCACCGCGCCCTGGCCGGTGCCGGCCAGCTCCTGGCGCAAGGCGCTCATGTCGCGCACCAGGGCGGCACTGCGCTCGTACAGGTGCCTCCCCTCGGGCGTGAGCTGCAGGCGCCGGCCCGTGCGCTCGAACAGAGCGCAACCCAGGTCGCGCTCCAAGGCGCCCAGCCGCGCCGAGATGCTGGACTGCACCCGGTGCAGACGGCTGGCGGCGGCGGTGACGCCACCGTGCTCCACCACGGCGCGGAAGGTCTGAAGGTCGGCAAAGTCCATGGCGCGTTCAGTTCGTTCAAATCGATGATTTCGATCATTTTTATTCGTTGGACTCGATTTGTCACGCCACCGAGAATGCCCCCATGAACACCAACGCCTCCACCCCCTTCCCGCAGGATGCTTTGAGCACCCGTTTCAGCCAACGCTTCGGCCTGCGCCTGCCGGTGGCCCTGGCCCCCATGGCCCTGGCCTCGGGCGGTGCCCTGAGTGCGGCCTGCGCCCAGGCCGGCGCCCTGGGCCTGGTGGGCGGTGGCTACGGCGACCTGGACTGGACCCGGCGCGAATACACGCTCGCCCAGCGCCTGGGCGCCGCAGCGCAGGCCGGCGCCCGCATCGGCTGCGGCTTCATCACCTGGAAGCTCGATGAAGACGCCTCGGCCCTGGACTGGCTGCTGGACCAGGCCGACGAGGCCCTGCCCCGCGCCCTGATGCTGTCTTTCGGCGACCCGCGCCCCTATGCGGCGCGCCTGCAGGCGCGTCGCATTCCCCTGATCTGCCAGGTACAGCGCCTGGAGCAGGTGCCCCAGGCGCTGGAGGCCGGGGCTGAAATCATCGTGGCCCAGGGCGCCGAGGCCGGCGGCCACGGCATGAACTCGCTCAACGGCCGCGCCACCTTCACCCTGGTACCCGAGCTGGCCGACTGGCTGGCCGCGCATGCCCCCACCACCCTGCTGTTGGCCGCCGGCGGCGTGGCGGATGGGCGCGGCCTCGCCGCCGCGCTGGCGTTGGGCGCCGATGGCGCCCTGGTGGGTTCGCGCCTGTGGGCCAGCGCCGAAAGCCTGGCCCCGGTCGGCGCCAAGGCCCAGGCCCAGGCCAGCACGGGCGACGGCACCGCGCGCTCCGAGGTGTTTGACATCCTGCGGCGCAAGAACTGGCCCGCACCCTACGACTTTCGCGCCCTGCGCAACCCGCTGCACCAGCAGTGGGAATCCCGCATTGAAGCGCTGCGCGCCGCCCCCGAAGCCGCCCGAGCCGCCTACGACCAGGGCGTGGCCGCCGGCGATTTCAGCGCCGCCCACGCCACCGTGGGCGAGGCCGTGGGCCTGATCCACGACTGCCCACCGGCCGCCGAACTGCTGCAGCGCATGGCCGACCAAGCGCAGAAACTGCGCCAAGCCTGAGGACGGACCCACCCGCACAGGGCCGGACAGGGCAAAGTGCGACTGTGGTGACCGTCAGGTCACCTTACTGGGTCTAGCAGGGCCTGCAACGAAGAGATCAGGCCGGCGCCGGGCCGCCCCAAGGCGGCCTGCGGCCCCCTTTGGGGGGCAGAGAGTGACACGAAGTGCACGACCGTGGGGGCTAACGTCAGCCCGGCGCCGGGCCGCCCCAAGGCGGGCTGCGGCCCCCTTGGGGGGCAGGGAGTGACACGAAGTGCACGACCGTGGGGGCTCAGCCGGCCGCACGGCCGCCCGAAGGCCGGCTGCGGCCCCCTTTGGGGGGCAGCGACCACACGCAGTGAGGGAGCGTGGGGGCCCTATTCTTTCCAGGGCTGATCGAACGCCGAGCCCGCCATGTGCGGGCGCTGCTCGTTCAAAGGCTCACCGGCCAGCACCTGCTCATAGCACTGCAGGTAGCCACGCGCCATGGCCCCGGCGCTGAAGCGCTCCAGCACATGGGCGTGGCAGGCGCGGCGGTCACCCTGCCAGCCGCGCACGGCCTCGGCCAAAGCCGAAGCGCTGCTGCTCAGGGTGCCACAGCCCTCGGGCACCAGTTCGGGCAGGGCGCCGTAGGGGGTGGCAAACACCGGGCAGCCAAAGTACAGGCTCTCGATCACCGCCAGGCCAAAGGGCTCGTGCCAGCGCACCGGCAGGATCAAACCGCTGGAGGCATTGAGCAGGTCGAACTTCTGCTGCCCGCCCACCATGCCGAAGAAATGCACCCGCGGCGACCAGGTGAAGCGAAAGCCGCGGCGCAGGTTGAGCCGGGTGCCGCCCAGCACATCCAACTCGACCCCGGCCAGCGCCGCCACGCGGATCGCACCCTTGACGTTCTTGACCCGCCAGGCTGCCTTGCCCAGAAAGTGGTGATGCCCCCGGGCCCGCCCGAAATCAACCGGGCCGTAGGCCTGCCAGTCCAGCCCGTTGTGCACAAAGCGCTGGCTGCCATGGCGCTCGGCGTGGTTGCGCGAGACAAACACCGTGTTGAGCGCCAGCGGATCCGGGTCACGGCCATTGCCGTGCTCGGTCACCAGAAAAGGCCGCCCGATGTCTTCCTTGGGGTTGAACTGGAAGTGCACCACGTCCACATCGGCCGGCACCTGCTCGGCCCAACTGAGGCCCGGGCGGATCGGCAGCACCTGCGCAAAGTCGCAGTGCGAGCCCTCGGGCACCAGGTAGCTGACGCGGTGGCCCATCTGCACCAGGGCGCGACCCAGGTCCCAGATCACCCGTTCGGTGCCCCCATAGGCAAATACCGGGATCGGTGCGTGGTTGACCAGCAGCACATGCATGGCGAGCCCTCCTCAGGCCTGTGCCGCGGGCGTGGCGGCGGCGTCTTCTTCAGGGGGGGCCTGCAGCGCGGCATACAGCAGCAGGGTCACGAACAGGTAGAACATGGTGCCGCTGTTGTGCCCCAGAAAGGCCTGGGTCAGGCCAAAGCCCAGGTAGCACAGCGGCAGCATCAGGCCGGCCAGTTGCAGGGCATGGCGCTCGGGCGGCAGCCGGCAGCCGGCGCGCGGCCAGAACAGGCCCAGCACCACGCCATACAGCGCCAGCACCGAAGACAGGCCCAGCAGGCCGCGCTTGGCAAACACATCCAGGAACTCGTTGTGCGCGTGGCCGTATTTCAACACCTCGGCCGGGGCCTGGCCGGCAGCGACCAGGCGCTTTTTCTCTTCCACATAGCCAGCCAGGGTCCAACCCAGCAAGGGCTTTTGCAGGCCCATGTTCCAGGCCAGGCGCCAGTGCGCCAGCCGCTGGCCCACCGAGTTCTCGGAGGTGCCCAGTTCCTCATACTGACGCGCCTCGCTGACGGCCTGCTCCAGGCGTTGCTTGAGCGTGGGGCCCATGGCCGTCACCAGCACGCCCAGACACACGGCCAGCGCCGCCAGGGCACCCAGCAGGCGCCGGCCCGGCACACGGCCCCGCAGCAGGATCACCAGAGCCGGCAAGGCAAACGCCAGCGCCAGCCAGCCGCCCCGCGACTGCGACAGCAGCGAAGCGGTGAGCCCCAGCGCCACGCCCCCACCCAGCCCAGCCCGCCACAATCCGGCCCGCGGGCCGGATTGCCAGGTGACCGCGCCCACCAGGCACATCATGGCCATGAGCAGGCTCAGGTTGCCGTACTGGATGGCATTGGTGAAGCCCTCGGCCCGCCACTCGCCCAGCACGCCGTATTGATAGAGTGCCACCGCACCGCTGAGGCAGGACCCCACGGCCAGCCCGGCCCAGAGGGCCCGCGGGCGCGGCGGAAAGCGCAAGGCAAAGAACAGGCAGGGCAAGGCCAGAAAGTACTTGAGGGGTTTGTCCAGACCCCGCCAACTGCCCTGGCTGACGATGGCGTCGATCAGCCAGTCGATGCCCACGAACAGCAGCACCCCCACCAGCCAGCGTGCGCGTGGCCACTGCAGCGGCTGGCGCCACCAGCGTGGCGCCGTGGCCAAGGCGGCCAATAACAGCAAGCCGGCCCCCCACGAATACCCGCTGGGCAGGCACAGCGACAGCGCCGGCAGCAAAAAGGCCGCCAGCGTGCAGACATGCCGGGCCATCGCCTCGGTGGGCGAGAGCTGACCCGGGTGGGGAGAAGCAGGGTTCATGCTCAACGCCCCACCGACTGGCTCAGGCTGTCACGGTCGTAATACAGCGCGGCATAACGGAAGAAGCACTCCAGCGCAATGAAGAAGCAAAACAGAAAGCCCGGCCCGCCGCCCATGAAGCCCAGCCGGAACACATACAGGCGCAAAAAGATGGCAAAGGCCGAGGCCATGCCGCGCAGCACACCGCCGCGCTTGCCGGCGGCCGCGCGCTTGGCCGCGCCCAGCATCGCGTATTGCGTGAGCTTTTCCAGGCTGCCGCGCACCGTCTCGCGCGAGTAGTGCAACAACTTGGCTTTGAAGGCGTGGCGCGGCAGGGGCTGGCCGCCATCGCGCAGCACGGCGTGTTCGTGCACCACCCCGTCAAAGCGCTCGATCATGTCGCGGCGGAACATGCGGTCCAGGCGCGACTGCGACAGAAAATGCTTGAGCTCGCGCCCATAGGCCACCACGCTCCATTCGATCTGCCACACCGCGCGCTCATTGGAGCGCACCGCGGCTTCGATCTCGGCCTGCAGCGCAGGGGTGACCACCTCGTCGGCATCGAGATAGAACAGGTAGTCGCCCATGGCGTGGGCCAGCAGCCGGGTGCGCTGCACGGCAAAGCCCTGCCAGTCGGGGTACAGGTGCACCTCGGCGCCCAGGCGCCGGGCGATGGCCACGGTGTCGTCGGTGCTGCCGCTGTCCACCACCACCACCTGGTCAGCAAAGGCGGCGCTGCGCAGGCAGTTCTCGATGCGGTGTGCCTCGTTCTTGGTCAGGACGCCGATGGTCAGGGTCGGCCGGTCGGCGCGCACAGCGGTGGAAGGTGTCGGCATGGTGGGTTCGAAAAAGAAGGAACAGCCTCAGGCCTGCGGCGGCAACTGCCACACGCCGCGCAGGCGGCCCCAGGCGCGCGCCAGGTGCTTGGGCGACAGCAGCAAGGCCCGGGCCAGCACGTTCAGGGCGGCCGACGCCATCAGGCGCCGATGCGCCCGGCGCCCGGCCGCCACGCCCAGGTGCTTGGCCATGAAGCGGATCTTGGACTGCGCATGGTGGTAGCCGCGCCAGTACTCCGAGCGCCAGGGCCGGGGCCCGCGCACCGAGCCGCGCGACAGGTGGGTGACGCGGATGTCGGGCAGCACCAGGATCTGGCCCTGGCGCTGGAACACGCGCAGGCACAGGTCCTCGTCCTCGTAATACAGAAAGAAGCGGGGGTCGAAAAAACCCACCGGCGCCATGGCCGCCATGTTCAGCAGCATCACCGCGGCGCAGGCATAGCCCACGGCCAAGGGGCCCTCGGCGGCCCCCGTGCGGGGCTTCCAGGCATGACGCGGCCAGCTGTAGTTGACCTGCAGGCTGCCGTCGCTGTCGGTGAGCTGGGGCACCAGCACACTGGCGTCAGGCCACTGGCGCGCCGCCTGCACCAGGGCCGCAATGGCCTCGGGCGTGAGCACGCAGTCGGGGTTCAGCAGCAGCGCATAGGGCGTGCGCACCTGGGCCAGACCGGCGTTGTTGGCCACGCCATAGCCCTTGTTGGCGTCCAGCCGCAACAGGCGTGCACCGGGCAGGCAATGCGCCACCTGGGCCGGCGTGTCGTCCTGGCTGGCGTTGTCCACCACGATGACATGCGGCAGACGTGCCAAAGCCTGCCCCAGCACCGGCAGGCAGTGACCACTGTTGTAGGTCACCACCAGCACAGTGACCTGGGCCAGCAGCGCCTCCAGCGGCACATCAGGCAGGTCGTCGGTTTCCGGGGCGCTCATGCCGGACGAGTGGGTGTGGGGCCCGCGGGCCGCCAGGGCATCAGTGGTGATGCGACACCACTTCGCCCGCCTTCAGGCGGTACACCGTGCCGCAATAGGGGCACTTGGCTTCGCCGGTGCGGGCCACGTCCAGGTACACCTTGGGGTGGCTGTTCCACAGCTTCATGTCGGCCTTGGGGCTGGGGCAGAACACGCCCCCCTGGGCGTTCAGGTCTTTGGCCAGCAGTTCAACAGCAGCGCTACTCATGGGGTCCCTTTTTTTGGAATGGGGTGGTGCAATGACGCTCAGACCGGACTCAGCCAGTGGGCGTATTGGGGGTTGCGGCCGTTCACGATATCGAAGAACGCCGACTGGATTTTTTCGGTGATGGGCCCGCGCGAGCCGATGCCGATCTCGATGCGGTCGAGTTCGCGGATCGGGGTCACCTCGGCGGCCGTGCCGGTGAAGAAGGCCTCATCGGCAATGTAGACCTCGTCGCGGGTGATGCGCTTTTGCACGATCTCGAGGCCCAGGTCCTTGGCGATGTGGAACACGGTGTTGCGGGTGATGCCGTTCAGGGCGCCGGCCGACAGGTCGGGCGTGTAGATCACGCCGTTCTTCACGACAAAGATGTTCTCGCCTGCGCCCTCGGACACGAAGCCCGACGAATCCAGCAGCAGGGCTTCGTCGTAGCCGTCGTCGGTGGCTTCCATGTTGGCCAGGATCGAGTTGGTGTAGTTGCTCACCGCCTTGGCCTGCGTCATCGTGATGTTGACGTGGTGGCGGGTGTAGCTGGAGGTCTTGACGCGGATGCCGCGCTTGAGGCCCTCTTCACCCAGGTAGGCGCCCCAGGCCCAGGCGGCCACCATCAGGTGGATGGTGTTGCCCTTGGGGCTGACGCCCAGCTTTTGCGAGCCGATCCAGGTCAATGGGCGCAGATAGCAGCTCTCCAGCTTGTTTTCGCGCACCACGGCCTTCTGGGCCTCGTTGACCTCTTCCTTGCTGAAGGGCAGCTTCATGCGCAGGATCTTGGCGCTGTTGAACAGACGATCTGTGTGCTCTTCCAGGCGGAAGATGGCCGTGCCGTTCACCGTGTTGTAGGCGCGCACACCTTCAAAGGCGCCGCAGCCATAGTGCAGGGTGTGGGTCAGGACGTGGACCTTGGCGTCACGCCAATCGACCATCTGGCCGTCCATCCAGATCTTGCCGTCGCGGTCGGCCATTGAAGGGGCGAGTGTGCTCATGCGCTTGTGTCCTTGGGTGTTTGCCGTCGCTGGTGCGAAAAACCCCGCCCCGGCACACGGCCGGGCAGGTCAAAACCCGATTTTAAGGGGCCGGCGCGGGGTCGGAATCGTCGCCCTCGGTCACTGGGGGACGGTACAGGGTCCATTTCACCAGCTTCCCGTTGAGGAATTCGGCTGTCACATGCGACTTGGAGCCATCGGTCCAGCGGAAAACCTCGGGTTGTTCGTCCTTGGGCGAGAGCTGCTCACCCAACGCCCGGGTCAGCGCCAGCACGTGCAGCATGGCCACGCCCGGACGCAGCTTGGCATTGAGCATGACCGCGCTGCCCACATAGCCGATGGGGTTGTTGCTGGCGCGCTTGAGCACCTGCATGAGGCGGGTGTAATGCATCAGCACCCACATCACCACGCCCCCCAGGGCCACGGCCACCCCACCCAGGCCATAGGCCCGGTAGGACATCGCCACCAGCAGGATGCCGCCCACGGGCACCAGGATTTTCTTGAAATTCATGCGCGCATTGTCCTATGAGCGTGCCCCCCGGGGCCTTGTGGCTTGTGCGTAGCGGGGCCCTGGTTGGGCCCCGGCTCACTCAAACTCGCGTCGGATCAGGTCGATGGCCTCGTCCACCCGCTCCACCGCATGCACGGTCAGGCCTTCGATGGGCTTTTTCGGGGCGTTGGCGCGCGGCACCACGGCCACGCTGAAACCCAGCTTGGCGGCCTCCTTGAGCCGCTCCTGCCCGCGCGGGGCGGGGCGGATCTCACCGGCCAGGCCCACTTCGCCAAAGGCCAGAAAGCCCTTGGGCAGGGCCTTGCCGCGCAGCGAGGAGGTGATGGCCAGCAGCACGGCCAGGTCGGCCGCCGGCTCGCTGATGCGCACCCCGCCCACGGCGTTGACGAACACATCCTGGTCCATGCAGGCCACGCCGGCATGGCGGTGCAGCACGGCCAGCAGCATGGCCAGGCGGTCCCGCTCCAGGCCCACGCTGAGGCGGCGCGGGCTGGGGCCGCCGCCGTCCACCAAGGCCTGGATCTCGACCAGCAGCGGGCGCGTGCCCTCCAGCGTGACCAGCACACAGCTGCCGGGCACCGGCTGGCTGTGCTGGGACAGGAAGATGGCGCTGGGGTTGCTCACCCCCTTGAGGCCGCGCTCGGTCATGGCGAAGACACCGATTTCGTTGACCGCCCCGAAGCGGTTCTTGATGGCGCGCACCAGGCGGTGGGTGGAGTGGGTGTCGCCCTCAAAGTACAGCACCGTGTCCACCATGTGCTCCAGCACGCGCGGGCCGGCCAGCGCGCCCTCTTTGGTGACGTGGCCGATCAACACGATGGCAATGCCCGTGCCCTTGGCCAGCCGCGTCAGGTGGGCCGAACACTCGCGCACCTGGGCCACCGAGCCCGGCGCCGAACTGAGTTGGTCGCTGTAGATGGTCTGGATCGAGTCGATCACCGCCACCGCGGGCTGGCGTGCCTCGATGGTGGCCAGGATTTTTTCGAGCTGGATCTCGGCCATCACCTTGACCTGGCTGTTGTCCAGCCCCAGGCGACGCGAGCGCAGCGCCACCTGGGCCCCGCTTTCCTCGCCGGTCACGTACAGGGTCTCCAGCCCGCTGCGCTGCAGTGCATCGAGCGCCTGCAGCAGCAGGGTCGACTTGCCGATGCCCGGATCCCCCCCGATCAACACCACCCCGCCTTCGACAATGCCGCCGCCCAGCACCCGGTCCAGTTCCTCCAGCCCGCTGGGCGTGCGCGCCACCTCGGTGGCCTCGATCGCCGACAGCGGCGTGACCGCCTGGGCCAGCCCGGCGTAACCCGAATAGGACGGCGTGCTGAGCCGGTTCTTGCTGGCCGCCCCCGAACCCTCGGCCACCGACTCGACCAGGGTGTTCCAGGCATTGCACTGCGGGCACTTGCCCAGCCACTTGGCACTGGTGCCACCGCATTCGGTGCAGGTGTAGATGGTTTTTTCTCGGGACATGGGGAGGGGGCTTTGGATGACAGGCGGCCACTATAAGGGTAGGTCAGGACAATGGCGGGAACCCTGACCTGGGGCCTTGCTGCGGCACCGTCAAACCGCAAATGCAAATGCCGAATCGGCAGACGCCGCCGCCTGCGCAGCAAACCCCAGGCAGGCCAGGGCCACATGACGGGGCACCGGCCTGGCACCACTGCGGTAGTAAGCCAGCATGCGGCGTGACAGGCCCAGGGCCTGCGCAGCCTGGTCCAGTGTCAAGCGCTGGCGCTCCATCCACTGGATGATGAATTCGTGCGATGCCTCGCCGGCCTGTTCAAGCGCCCGGGCCCGAAGATTGTCAGCCGCCAACTCGAGTTCATCGTCCTGGAGCCAGGTCACACTGCCCCCCCAATCGCCGAGGCTGGCGGAGGCAAAGACACGGGGGTCCATCAGGGGCGCAAGGCTGGGATGCTTGCGGATCAGCGGCTCCAGATTCACCGTCAGGATCTCCCCGTCGGCATAGTGCAGCCGCAGGCCATGCGGTGGCATCACCTGCACGTTCTCCAGGGTGAAATGTCGATGGGTCAAGGGTTCAGCTCCTTCCAGCGCGCCAGCAACAGGGCCTGACGGGCCGCAGCCCAGTCCAGGGCTTCAGACAGTTCTTTCTTGCCCAACTGGCCTGAAAAAATCGCCAAGGTAGAAATCACGACCAACGCTTCACGCCCATCTCGGGCACGCACATGGAAATGGGGTGGCTGGTGGTCGGCTGCATACATCGTGACGTTGCAACTGGCGAGCCGCACAAGTGTAGGCATGGTCTTGGAAGAGTGCAATGATTGCACCGTATCAGGCACAGGTCTTCAGCGGCCATGCATCCATCGGCCGCAAAGCCCGCCGATCCAGCGCATAGGGCGATAGGGACATGAGCCAGCACGCCATCCCGCAAAAGCGCCCCAAGGAATCCCTTCGCGCCGGATCAGCCGGTAGCGTCTCGCGGGTTTTCCCTCGCTTGAGCCACGCCTCAAACATTTAACATGTTAAATAAATGAGCACCCCACCCCAGCCCCCCGTCCTGCCCCCGCCCCCGGTCCAGCCCTTTGCCCACCGCAACCTGCCGCGTCTGCTGTTGCAGGCGCGCGAAGCGGTGATGGGCCACACGCGGCCCAACCTGCGCCAGCATGGCCTGTCGGACCAGCAATGGCGGGTGCTGCGCGTGCTGGGCGAGCACGGCGTGGTCGAGACCGGGCGGGTGGCGCGCGAGGCCTTCATCCTGGGCCCCAGCCTGACCGGTGTGCTGGCCCGCATGGAGCGCGACGGCCTGATCCAGCGCCAGCGCGACCCGCAGGACGCCCGCCGCACCGTGGTGCAGGCCACCGACAAGGGGCTGCGCCTGGTCGAGACCTTGTCCGTGGCCATCGAGGCCCATTACCAGTGGATGGAGCAGACCCTGGGCAAAGACAAGCTGCTGCAGCTCTACCAGCTGCTCGACACCCTGATCGAACTGGAGCAACCATGAGCGCCGCCCCCTGGCAACCCGCCGGCACCGTCTACGGCGTGCTGCTGAACTTCCGAAACGAATACGAACGCTGGCAGCCGCGCATGCACGAGGCCCCGTACAAGGCCCCACCGCAAGCCCCGGTGCTGTATGTGAAGACCGCCAACACGGGGAACCCCGACGGCGGCACGGTGGCGGTGCCCACCGGAATGACTGGGGTGGCTGGGGTGGAGGCCGGCGCCGCGATCGGCCTGGTGATGGGCGAGCACGGCCCGGTGGCCTGCGCCCTGCTCAACGATTTCAGCCTGCCGCATGCGAGCTACTTTCGCCCCCCGGTGAAGTTCCGCTGCCGTGACGGTTTTCTGGGCACGCCCCGGCAGACGGTGCCACTGACCTCCCTTGCCGATCTGGCCACGCTGCAGCTGCAAGTCCATGTGAACGGCGCCCTGCGCCAGACGGTGGAGTTGTCGCAGCTGATGCGCACGCCCGCCACCTTGCTGGCCGAGGTGAACGCCTTCATGACCCTGCGCCCGGGCGACGTGCTGATGCTGGGCTGCGACGTCGGCCCCGACGGCCAGCGCCCCCTGCTGCAACCGGGTGACACCGTCACGCTCACCGCCCCGGGCTTTGCCCCCTTGACCCACCACATCGGCACGGAGGCCCTGGCATGAAGCACGCCCGCATCCTGCTCAACCACGCCCCCGAACGCGGCCCGCTGCACGCGATCGAAGATGACGGCGCCCTGCGCCTGGACGATGGCCAGCGCGTGCCCTTCGAGGCGGTGCGCTGGCTGCCGCCGCTGGCACCGGTGCCGCGCGCGCGCAGCATTTTTGCGCTGGGCCTGAACTACGCCGACCACGCCAAAGAGCTGGAATTCAAACCGCCCGAAGAGCCCCTGGTGTTCCTCAAAGGCGAGGCCAGCCTGATCGGCCACCGCGAGCACACCGTGCGGCCCGCCGACGCGCGCTACATGCACTACGAATGCGAGCTGGCGGTGGTGATCGGGCGCACGGCGCGCCATGTGAAGCGCGACCAGGCCTACGAATACGTGCAGGGCTACACCGTGGCCAATGATTACGCGATCCGCGACTACCTGGAGAACTGGTACCGCCCCAACCTGCGCGTGAAGAACCGCGACACGGGCACCCCACTGGGCCCCTGGCTGGTGGACGCCGCCGACATCCACGCCCGCCCCGGCGGCCCCATGAACCTGGCCTTGCAGACCACGGTGAACGGGCAGATCACCCAGCGCGGCAACACGCGAGACATGGTGTTCGACGTGCCCTTTCTGATCGAGTACTTCAGCGCCTTCATGACGCTCTCGCCCGGCGACCTGATCCTGACCGGCACACCCGACGGGGTGGTCGACTGCCCCCCGGGCGCCGAGATCGTGACCTCCATCGAAGCCATCGGCGAGCTCCACAACTTCATTCGACAAGGTTGAGACACCCATGCAACAAGTCCAGCACCTCATCAACGGCCAGTCGGTCGCCAGCAGCGACTACTTCGAAACCATCAACCCCGCCACCCAGGAGGTGCTGGCCGAGGTCGCCTCGGGCGGCGAGGCCGAGGTCCAGGCCGCCGTGGCCGCCGCCAAAGAGGCCTTCCCCAAATGGGCCGGACTGCCCGCCACCGAGCGCGCCAAGCTGATGCGCAAGCTCGGCGAGCTCATCGCCCGCCACGTGCCCGAGATCGCCCAGACCGAGACCAACGACTGCGGCCAGGTCATCTCGCAAACAGGTAAGCAGCTCGTGCCCCGCGCGGCCGACAACTTCAGCTACTTCGCCG